>WNFD01002737.1_pt1 | contig 17739 bp, 14 predicted proteins | sample 5400491 | NCBI WGS metagenome assembly WNFD01 (sample SAMN13153343, study PRJNA577476) | soil metagenome | isolation source: 120 cm saprolite under Douglas fir tree site 2 hole 2 replicate 2 | place: USA:California | collected 2015-04-18 | reverse complement strand
GAGCTGACGCGCGAGATCATCGAAAAAATCTCCACGCGCAACCTCAAGCGCCTGAAGCTCAACGAAAAGGACCCGCTCCTCATCGAAAAGATCGAAGAAGTCGAGGAGATGACCTCGCGTCAGATCGACGTGCTTCGCAAGATCACCGAGGAGCGCAAGGACAAGCTCAAGAAGGGCGACGAGCTTCCCCCGGGCGTCATCAAGCTGGTCAAGGTCTATATCGCCATGAAGCGCAAGCTCTCCATCGGCGACAAGATGGCCGGACGCCACGGCAACAAGGGCGTGATCGCCCGCATCGTGCCGCAGGAAGACATGCCGTACATGCCGGACGGCACTCCGGTCGAGATCGTTCTGAATCCGCTCGGCGTTCCTTCACGTATGAACGTCGGACAGGTCCTGGAGACGCACCTCGGCTGGGCCGCCAAGGAGCTTGGCAACAGCCTCAAGCGCCTGCTCAGCAAGGAAGTAAAGGCCGAAGCGCTGCGCCGCTGGTTCCGCGAAGTGTTTACGGATACGGTTGTGTGGAAGACGCTCGCAAAGCTCAGCGACGATGAGTTGCTCGAGTACGCCGAAGGCTTCCGCGAAGGCATTCCCTTCGCCACGCCCGTTTTTGACGGCGCGCGCGAGCCGGAAATCCGCCACCTGCTGGAAGTCGCGGGTCTCCCGCACGCCGGCAAGATCAACCTGTTCGACGGCATGAGCGGAGACCAGTTCGACCAGCCGGTCACCGTCGGCTACATCTACATGCTCAAGCTTTCGCATCTCGTCGATGACAAAATTCACGCGCGCTCCATCGGCCCGTACTCGCTCATCACGCAGCAGCCGCTCGGCGGCAAGGCACAGTTCGGCGGCCAGCGATTCGGCGAAATGGAAGTCTGGGCGCTGGAAGCGTACGGTGCAGCGCACATCCTGCAGGAGCTGCTCACGGCGAAGTCGGACGACGTCTACGGCCGCGCAAAGATTTACGAGGCCATCGTCAAGGGCGAACCGGGCATCGAGCCTGGCGTGCCTGAATCGTTCAACGTCCTCGTCCGCGAGTTGCAGTCGCTCTGTCTGGACGTCGAGTTGATGAAGCGGCAAAAGCCGCAGCTGGAAAAAGCCGCGGACTAAATGTAGCGCGGGGGCTTTAGCCCCTGCGTTGCAGCGGCCACGTGGAATTTGCAGTATTCGGTAGTTGGGTTCTCAGCCGTCCCGGTTGGCATCTGTAAGGATGCTGACCGAGGACGCGGCCCCGGCGAAAGCTGGGGAGGGAGGAAACAACCTTGTATCGCAGCAGCCCCTATGATCGCGCCAGTTTGATCGCCGATTTCGATTCGATTCGCATCAGTCTGGCGAGTCCTGAAAAAATTCGCTCCTGGTCTCACGGCGAAGTGACCAAGCCGGAGACCATCAACTACCGCACCTTCAAGCCCGAGCGCGACGGCCTCTTCTGCGCCAAGATTTTTGGCCCCGTCACCGACTGGGAATGTTTGTGCGGCAAGTACAAGCGGATGAAGCACCGCGGCGTTATCTGCGACAAGTGCGGCGTCGAAGTCACCTTGAGCAAGGTCCGCCGCGAGCGCCTCGGCCACATCGAGCTCGCTTCACCCTGTTCGCATGTGTGGTTCTTCAAGGGACTGCCCAGCCGCATCGGCTACTTGCTGGACATTTCCATGCGCGATCTCGAGCGCATTCTTTATTTCGAAGCTTTTGTCGTTGTGGATCCCGGCGAAGTCGCCATTCTCCGTGAGCGGGAAGTCCTGCTTGAGGACAAGTATCGCGAGTTGCAGAAGGAATACCCGGGCCAGTTCACTGCCAAGATGGGCGCGGAAGCCATCAAGGAGCTTCTCCGCCGCGTCGAGGTGGACAAGCTGTCCGAAGAGCTCCGCGAAAAGATGAAGGCCGATCCTTCGCTGCAAAAAAGGATCAAGTTCGCCAAGCGCCTCAAGGTTCTCGAAGCCTTCCGCAAGAGCGGCAACAAGCCGGAGTGGATGATTCTCGACGTGATTCCGGTTCTGCCGCCGGAGCTGCGCCCGCTGGTGCCTCTGGACGGCGGCCGCTTCGCCACCTCTGATTTGAACGACCTCTATCGCCGTGTCATCAACCGGAACAACCGGCTTAAGAAGCTCATGGAATTGCGCGCGCCGGACGTCATCGTGCGCAACGAAAAGCGCATGCTTCAAGAAGCCGTCGACGCCCTCTTTGACAACGGCCGCCGTGGCCGCGTTCTGCGCGGAACCAACAACCGCCCGCTCAAGTCCCTCAGCGACACGCTCAAGGGCAAGCAGGGGCGTTTTCGCCAGAACCTTCTCGGCAAGCGCGTGGACTACTCCGGCCGCTCCGTGATCGTCGTCGGCCCGGAGTTGAAGCTCCACCAGTGCGGGTTGCCCAAGAAGATGGCCCTCGAGCTCTTCAAGCCGTTCATCTACCACAAGCTCGAAGCGCAGGGGCATTGCACTACCATCAAGCAGGCCAAGGAAATGGTCGAGCAGCAGGAAGCCGTCGTTTGGGACATCCTGGAAGACGTGATCCGCGAGCATCCCGTGATGCTCAACCGCGCTCCGACGCTTCACCGCCTCGGCATTCAGGCGTTTGAACCGGTTCTCGTCGAAGGCAAAGCCATCCGCATCCACCCGCTCGTTTGCACCGCGTTCAACGCGGACTTCGACGGCGACCAGATGGCCGTGCACATCCCGCTTTCGCCCGAATCGCAGGTCGAAGCCTCCGTGCTCATGCTCAGCTCGCGCAATATCCTCTCGCCCGCACATGGCCTGCCTCTGGCCGTGCCGTCGCAGGACATGGTCCTTGGCATCTACTATCTGACTAAGAACAAGCCGGGAGCGAAGGGCGAAGGCCGCGTTTTCGGCGCCACCGATGAAGTCGTGCTCGCGCTGGAAGCCGGCGAAGTCGAACTGCTCACGCCCATTCGTCTGCGCTATACAGGTGAACTCATCGACCTCACCACCGCGTACGACAACCAGGACGTGCCGCACACGATCCCGGTGAGACTGGAACGCCAGTTCATTCAGACCACCGTGGGACGCGTCATTTTCAATTCCCACTTGCCGGAAAAATTCCCTTACGTCAACGGTCTTCTCAAGAAGAAAGGCGTTCAGCAGCTCGTCTATTACGCCTATCTGCGCTTCGGCCTGGAGGACACCGTTGTCCTGCTCGATCAATTGAAGGAGGTGGGCTTCCATTACGCCACCATGTCCGGCATTTCGATCGGCATCGACGACATGCTCATCCCTGGCGACAAGAGCAAGCTCGTCGAGGGCGGCGAAAAGGAAGTCGTGCGCGTTCAGCAGCAGTACCTCGATGGCGCCATCACGCACGGCGAACGCTACAACAAGATCGTCTCCATCTGGGGCGACATCACCGAAAAGGTCGCCGACGAAATGTTCAAGGCCCTGGAAAGCCAGGACAAAGAAGGCAGCATCAACCCCGTTTACGTCATGGCGGACTCCGGCGCTCGCGGATCGAAACAGCAGATTCGCCAGCTCTCCGGCATGCGCGGACTGATGGCCAAGCCTTCCGGCGAGGTCATGGAAACACCCATCACTTCCAACTTCCGCGAAGGCCTCACGGTGCTCGAGTACTTCATCTCGACGCACGGCGCGCGCAAGGGCTTGGCCGACACGGCGCTCAAGACCGCCGATTCCGGCTACCTCACCCGCCGCCTCGTTGACGTCGCGCAGGACGTGATCATCAACGAGCGTGATTGCGGCACGAACGACGGCATCTACGTCGAGCCCATTATCGAAGCCGGTGTCGAAGTCGAGCCGCTCCGCGACCGCATCGTGGGCCGCGTCTCCCTCGACAAGATCAAGGACTTCGAGGGCACAGTCATCGTTGACGTGAACCAGGAAATCACTGAGGAGCTTGCCAACCAGGTGCAAGCCGCGGGTATCGAGCGCGTGCGCATTCGCTCCGTGCTCACCTGCGAATCCCGCCGGGGGGTTTGCGCGCTTTGCTACGGCCGCAACCTTGCCACCGGCCGCATGGTCGAGCTCGGCGAAGCCGTAGGCGTGATCGCCGCGCAGTCCATCGGCGAACCGGGCACGCAGCTCACCATGCGCACGTTCCACATCGGCGGCACCGCCACGCGCGTTTCCGAGCGTTCCACGCTCGAAGCGCGCAACAACGGCGTCGTCAAGTTCGTGGACCTCAAACACGTCGAGGGTCGCGGCGGCACCGCCATCGCCATGAACCGTTCCGGCCTGATCGCTATCGTTGATGAGAAAGGCCGCGAGAAGGAGCGCTACCACGTGGTTTACGGCGCGCGCCTCCGCGTGCAAGACGGCGAACATGTCACCCACGGCCAGACCCTTGCCGAATGGGACCCCTTCACGTTCTCGATCCTCACCGAAACTGCTGGCGACGTGAAATTTGACGACCTGCGCCCCGGCTTGACGATCGAAGAGCAGGTCGACGAAGTGACCGGCCTCTCGCAGGACGTGGTCACTTTGCCTCCAGGCGATGAAAAGCATCAGCCTGCAATCTTGGTCCGCGATTCTTCCGGCAAGGTCCGCAAGAAGTACCTCATGCCTTCTCGCGCCCACTTGATGGTCAAGGATGGCGATGAGGTGCAGGCCGGCGACGTGCTCGCGAAGATCCCGCGTGAAACCACCAAGACCAAGGACATTACCGGGGGTCTCCCGCGCGTTGTCGAACTCTTCGAGACCCGCAAGCCCAAGGACCCCGCCGTCATCAGCGAAATCGATGGCAGCGTCCGCTACGGCGATATCGCCAAGGGCATGCGCAAAGTTTACGTTGAAAGCGAGGATGGCAAGACCACTAAGGAATACTCCATCCCTCGCGGCGTGCACATCAACGTTCAGGAAGGCGACCACGTCAAGGCCGGCGAAGCCCTCATTGACGGCCCGCTCAACCTGCACGACTTGCTCGCTGTCCTCGGCGAAAAGTTCACGCAATCGTATTTGGTCAACGCCATTCAAGAGGTCTACCGCCTCCAGGGCGTCAACATCAACGACAAGCACATCGAGACGATCTCGCGCCAGATGATGCGTTGGGTTAAGGTCGAGGACGTCGGTGACACGCAGTTCCTCCTCGAAGAGCAGGTGGACAAGTTCCGTTTCCGCGAAGAAAACGATCGTGTCATCGCGGATGGCGGCCGCCCCGCAACGGGCCGTCCGCTCCTCCTCGGGATCACCAAGGCGTCACTCTCGACCGATTCGTTTATCTCCGCAGCGAGCTTCCAGGAGACCACCCGCGTCCTCACGGAAGCGGCCGTCGCCGGCAAGGTGGACTATCTCCGCGGCCTTAAGGAAAACGTCATCATGGGCCGGCTCATCCCCGCTGGTACGGGACTCGAGCACTACCGCAGCATTCAGTTGCTGACGGAAATGCCGGCTCCCTCTCCCCTTGAGGAGATTCCGGAAGCCGCCGAGCTCACCGCTGAAGAAGCGGCCGCTCTGGACTTCCTCCAAAAGGACACCGAGGCGGACGCAGCTACCGAGGGTTAAACCTGCTCTTTGGCCGGTTCTCAGTCCGGTCACAAGATCAAATGAGACGGCGTCCCGGCAACCACCGGGACGCCGTTTTTGTTCATAGGCAACCTGTACAGGTATCCGTCAGGAACTTCCTCTCATGGCTTTGATTGCTGAAATCTGGTTGGAGTTCCTACAATAAGGGATATAGCCCTTAGTGGCGGGTGATTCCTGATTCTACGGGCTCCCGTCTACTTTCATGCACGAAGACAACCAACACGCACCCCAGACCGGCGGCCGGTCCACGCAGCATGCTGACAAGCGTGCCGCCATCTCTTCACGCTTCGAGCAGTTCGAGAGGCGCCAGAAAGAACTATGGCGCTTCACGTTTGCCGTGCTTTTTGCCCTGGCCATATTTTTTGCCTGGACCTCCTGGGCTTCCATACGCTCCATTGCCAGCCGGTACGAAGCGCTGCCTCCCGTCCTGCTCGTCGTTGTCATTGCCCTGTTTGGGATTTACATGTCAAAGAAGACGCAGGAGATCTCCGAACTCCGGGGCTTGATGCGCGGGATGGAACACCGCGATGAGGCTCCTCCCAGCGACAGACAACTCGATCAGCTATTCTCTCTCATCTCAAAGTCTCAGCAGGGGTATCGCGACCTCATCGATTCATTCGATGACGTTCTGCTTGCGCTCTCTCTCGACGGGCAGATTCGCGCTGCCAATCGCAGCTTTTCCGACCTCGTCGGTACGCCCTTCCAGGAAATTATTGGAAAGCCCCTGACTGATTTCCTACAGGGTGGCGGCGGCGACGGAGCCGAGCTAGTTCGGCGCGCGATGCCCCGGTTCATGGAACGCCGCCAATGGTCTGGTGTTGCCGAGGTGCGGCTGGAAGGGCAGGGAGAGCTCTTCTATTTCGATTGCGTCGCGCATGCCATGCTGCGCGACGGCGAAGTCCACGGCATCACCGTTCTTGCGCGCGATGTTTCCGCGCTCCGCAAGAACGAAACTCGCTTCACGGAGCTCTTCGAGTCGCTCCAGGAAGGCATCTACATCACCACTCCCGATGGAGCCATCGTGGATGCCAATCCCGCCCTCGTGCGCATGCTCGGCTATGATTCCAAGGAAGAACTCCTGAAAAAGAAAGTCTCTGAAATCTTCATCGATCGCGCTGAGCGCAAAATCGTCAAGGAACAACTGGAGAGCCAGCCGAAGATTCAGGGCCGCGAGATCACTCTCATCCGCAAGGACGGCACGTCCATCGTTTGTTTGAATACCGCCGCCGTCGTCCGCGACAACAGCGGCCGCGTCCTTCGATATCAAGGCGCGCTCATGGACATCACCGAGCGCCGCGAGATGGAACGCCGCCTCCATCAGCAGCAGGAATTTGCACACCGTCTCGTTGACAGCTTCCCCGACCTCATCCTCGTGCTTGACACCAGTTCGCACTATACCTTTGTCAGCCCTCGATGCACTGAGGTTCTCGGTTACCAAGTGGATGAGGCGCACCAGATGGAGTTTGGTGGGCGCACTCATCCGGAAGATCTGCCCCCCATGCTGGCGCTCTACAAGGACATCGTCGACGGGAGGCAGACTTTCGCATCACTGGAAGTTCGCGTGCGCCACAAACAGGGAGACTGGCGCCGGATTCGTTTCAATTTCAGTCCTTTATCCGACGAAAAGGGGAATATTGAGGGGGTGGTTCTCTCCGGCCGGGACGTTACCGATCTCAAGCGTCTCGAGGAGCAGCTCATCCAGGCAGAAAAGCTCGCGGCCATGGGTCAGATGCTCGCCGGCGTCGCCCACGAGCTGAACAACCCACTTACTGCGATTCTTGGCGTCACCGAGCTTCTCCGCGAGCGTGAAGGCACCGATGTCTCAACAAAACGCCAGCTGGAACTCACGCATCGCCAGGCACGGCGAGCCGCGCGCATCGTCCAGAATCTTCTCGAATTCTCGCGGCCCGCCTCGCCGCAGAAAAAAGCCCATGACGTCAACAGTCTGATCGAGCGCACGCTCCAGTTACATGAACATTCGCTCCGCCGCAATTTTGTGGAAGTGGATTTCCGCCCGCAGTCAGATCTCCCTGGCGTCATTGGCGATGCCAATCAGCTCATTCAGGTGTTTTTGAATCTTGTCAGCAATGCCGAACAGGCTATTCGCGAAGTCCGTGACGCGGGCCGCATCCAGATTCGTCTTGGCAGGAAAGAAAACCAACTTACCATCACTTTCCAGGATGACGGCGTCGGCATACGCCCCGAAGCGTTTCCACGCATCTTTGATCCCTTTTACACCACCAAGCGTCCCGGTGGCGGCACTGGTCTCGGGCTTAGCATATGCATGTCCATCATTCGAGAACACGGAGGAAACATCGAAGCTGAAACATTTCCGGCTGGCGGCTCGGCCTTCACCATCTATCTCCCGGCCGCGACCGGCCAGCAGCCTGAGGCGCTTTCCGCGCCGCCGGATGCCGCGAGCGCCTCCTCAGAAGCACTTCCGCCAATTGCCGATCTTCTTAGGGGCCGCGCCGTGCTCGTTCTCGACGATGAGGAAAGTCTCCGCATGCTTCTTCAGGAAGGCCTCGCTGCCCAGGGCTTGCGCGTGGATTGCGCCGCGACTACAGAAGAAGCTCTCTCCCGACTCGAGCGCTCCAGCTACGACGTGTTTCTCTGCGACCTGCATCTTTCCGCAGGCGGCTTCGTCGTGGACGGGCGAGATGCCGCCGTCCGCATCCTCGATGCTGCCGGAACGCAGCGACCTGCGGTCATTTACATGACCGGCGATTTGGTTGAAAGCATTCAGTGGAGTGCGGGCCGTGGTGAGCCCCCTTGTCTCCAAAAGCCCTTCCGCATCTCTGACGTGCTGTCTCTCTTGAGGGATGTCCTGTCAGATTCCCCGGCGGAAACTCACCATTCCCGCTGATTTTTACCTAGGTTCCTTCGACACGCCGTGAAGGACGGAGGACTTGCTTGCCCCAGAAACCCCTGCGCGCTTTGCTTGCGGAATTAGTCTTTCTTTTTTAGTGGTGTCGTAGGCTTCGCGCCCGTCTCCGGGTCTACGCCAAAATCCCACACGAACAGGTTCATTCCATCCGGCAGAATTTCTGCCAGCGCATATTCTCCCGGTGGCAGCGGCTCGCTTATCGTGAAGCGAAAGACGGTAGGCGCAATTTCCCAGCGTTGGATCGAGATCGTATTGCGCTTTTCCTCTATCTGCTCGCCGAAAAGACTCCTGATCGATTCCAGCTGCCGCTTGTTGCCTTTCACGCTCGCCCGAACCAGCTCCACTTCCGGCCCGGATTCACCCGGCCGGCTGCTCTTCACGATTGGCGTGGTGCGGTCTGGATCCGGTGGTGCTTCGCGCAGATAAAACTCCGCTTGCCCATTTGTCACCCGGATACTGGCCCTGGTTCCAGGAATTTCCACGTTTCGCTTGCTGGAAACAATGGGAATGGGCGAAAGCACCTGCTTCAGAAACTGCTTTTTGTCCGTCTTGATCTCTGAGCCCACCTGCTCCAGCGGCTTTACCGCCTTGCCGTCGATGAGAAACATTCCCTCACCGGGTGGCAGGAAGACTCCCGGGGCTACTTGCAGGCTGGCGTCCACATCCATCATCGTTTCAATCCTTTGCGCTTGCTCCTGCGCGCGGGCCTTCTTGGCGAGTGCCTCCTCCTCTGCCTGTTCCGCTGTCGCAGCGTTTGCCGTCGCGTCCCAATCCACCATCGCGGCAGGGATCTCCTCCCAATCGCCCCGCTCCGCGCTCAAGTAACGCACGCGCTCGCCGTTCCGCCGATAATCCCGCACCAATTGAAAGGTGCCGTCCTTAAGGACAAGCTTCTTGCCTCGCGGCAAGGTAGGCACTCCAACCTGCGCCTCCTTGCTGCTGGCTTGCTTTCCTGCGGGGGCTTGTTCTTGCCCGGCCGATGTACCGCTCCCCGATTGGGAGAATCCCTTCGCGTCGGCCCAACTTGCCAGGAAAGCGCAACAGATTAGCGTGAGTATTCGCGGTGCTCCCATCGGTCTTTCCTGTGGTGTGCGATGCACGTGAATCGGTCCGGTTTGCCTCTGTCGCGAGCATACCCCCGAGCCTTCCGGACCTGCAACCTGCCGTTTGGACTTCCCCAAGACAGAAATGGCTCCCCAGCCAAGCCAGGGAGCCATCCGAAAGTCAGTTTAATCTATTACTTCAGTGCGTGCATTTCGGAAACAGGGTCACCAGAACCATCAAATCCGAAAGCGTGAACAGCCATTGATCAGCGCTAAGGCCGGCTGCTTCCGCGGCCCGCGCGATAAACCCCAAATGACGGCTCTTCGCAAAATTATGCACATGCTCGACGCAAATACCCGTCAAGCTGGCGACCTCTGAATCGGTAAAGATCTTTTGGCTGGACTTCACGGTAACCATGACCCGGCTCCTCTGCTCCGCCGCAAATTGCCCTACGCATACTTAGATGCTGAAGGCATCGTATGCGCTGCACCCATTCTTGAGCAATAGTCGTTCCGTTCTGCCAGCCAAAAACCAACTGTCTAGTACTTTCTCACTAAAGCCTTGCAAAACAGGCCTTTTTCCACATATTTTCACATTACAGGGGATTGGTACGAAGGGTAAGCCTAGGCCCAAGTGTGGAAAAAATCTTCTACTTTTCCAAACTTGTTACAGTTTTCGGTAGGGCCCCGGCAATCTCCCGCATCTGTTTCATGTGCCGGATCTCATGCGAGGCGATGAATTGGAGCCACTCATAAGCGTTCAATGTCCCCAGGAACGGATGCCCCATGTTGTACTTACTCAGGTCGCGGCCTTTTGTCTCTTCGATGAACGCCAGCGTCTGCTCGCGCACTCCGCGCAATTCCGCCAGCATCTCCTCTTTCTCAAGGACTGTCCGCGGTTCAAGCGCGGCCGATGCCCTCGGCGGATCACACGCGCTTCAACAATCATCATCGGAACGTGAAACCGTTTGAAAAATGGCACCGGCTTCGGCGGTTTTTGCAGTAGCTTGTCGGTCCGGTTGAGGATAGCCCTCTCGACCGCGCTCAAGTGGCCGATCAATTCACCAGCCGACCAGCGCCCTTCAGCGGGCCTCGTTTTCCATTCGTCCGCTCGAACGGCATCTGCGGCGCGCAAAAGGTCGCGCTGCGCGCGAGCCAGATTTTCGATGATGGTTGCTAGGGATGCCACGGCTTCATCCGCACAAGCGCAAAAAGCTCAGGCGGCGGCTCCTCCAGCGTGCTCGAAAGCATGGGCCAGTTGCAGAACGCGCGCCTCTCCAAAAGCGGCTCCAAAGATTTGCAAGCCGACCGGCAGCTTTCCGTCGATCTTGCCGCAAGGTACAGAGATCCCCGGGACTCCTGCCAGTGATCCTGTAACTGTATATATATCAGCAAGATACATTTGGAGCGGGTCGTCCGTGCGCTCCCCCAATTTGAAGGGGGGAACCGGCGAAGTCGGCGTCAGAATCGCGTCCACTTTGGTAAACGCATCGCGGAAATCCTGAGCTATCAGCGAACGAACTCTCTGCCCCTTCAAATAGTAGGCGTCGTAATAACCCGCCGATAGCACATACGTGCCAAGCACGATGCGGCGTTTCACCTCCGCGCCAAATCCCGCGCCTCGCGTTTTTCGATACATCGCCAGCAGGGAATCGTCATCCACGCGCAATCCGTAGCGCACGCCGTCGTATCGCGCCAGGTTGGAACTCGCTTCCGCCGTCGCGATGATGTAGTAAGTCGCAATGGCGTAGTCCGTATGCGGCATGCGAATCTCGACCAATCGGCATCCCAGTTTCTTGAAAACTTCAATGCCCGCCTCAATTTTCTTCCGCACACCCGCATCCATGCCTTCGCCGAAATATTCCTTGGGGATGCCCAGTCGCAGCCCTTTGACGGGTTTCCCCAGTTCCGCGCGGTAATCGGGGACCGGCGCCGTCGTCGAAGTCGAATCGTGCGGGTCGCGTCCGGCTATGATTTGCAGGATGGCCGCGACGTCTTTCACATTGGTCGCGAAGGGGCCGATTCGGTCCAGTGAGGATGCAAATGCGATCAGCCCATACCGTGAAACGCGCCCATAGCTCCCCATCATCGCCGGGATTCCGCAAAACGAGCCCGGCTGCCGGATGGAGCCGCCCGTATCCGTTCCCAGGGACGCCACCGCCAGCCCCGCCGCTACCACCGCTGCCGAGCCACCGCTGGATCCTCCCGGCACACGATCCTGCGCGAGGGGATTCTTCACTGGCCCGTAAGCCGAGTTCTCATTCGAGCTTCCCATTGCGAACTCGTCGCAGTTGGTTTTTCCCAGAATCACAGCACCAGCGGCTTCCAGCCGCTCGACCGCGGTCGCATCATACGGCGGAATATAGTTCTGCAAAATTTTCGAGCCACACGTTGTCTTTATTCCGCGCGTGCTGATGACGTCTTTGATGGCCACAGGCACTCCCGCCAAGGGCGGCAGCGGCTTTCCTTGGGCCACCAACGCGTCGATTTTGTCGGTTTGCCGCCGTGCCCGCTCCTGCGACAGTGTCAGGAAAGCGTTTAGCTCCGGATTCTGCGATTCAATTCGCTTATAAAAATCCGCGGCCAGCTCGCGCGCCGAAATCTTCTTCGCCGCCAGCGCTTCTCGCACCCCGTCAATGGTCCAACTCGTCGCCATCGCTTCCTTTACTTCCTTTACCTCCTTTACTTCCCTAACCTCCCTTCCCTCATCTCTTAATCACATTCGGCACCCGGAAATACGGCGGTTCGGGATCGGGCGCCTGCTTCAAGACGTCCTCAGCCACCGCGCAAGGCACGATCAAGTCTTCTCGTAGCGTGGCGTCGGCCGTCTGGTCATCACTCAACACCTGTGCCATGGGCTCGACCTTAGCCGTGTCCAGCTCGTTCAGCTTCCCGATATATTCTAGAATTTCGTCAATTTGCGCGCGGTACGTCTCCAGCTCCGCCTCGCTCAAGTCGAGATAGGCCAACTCCGCCACCCGCACCATATCTTCCCGGCTGATTTTCACTTGGAAATCCTCATGAAATCTCAGACATCAGAGTGAGAATTTTAGCATAGCACTCTGCTCGAACTTATTTGGTTGGCTTGGGTGCAGCCACATTTTGCTCATTTATAAAACGATGTTGCAAGGTCTCATTTGAAAAAATCAATATGCAAGCCTTACTGTTGACACCGGCCCACGCGGCGTCCCAATCTCGATCCCATCTGACTCTGCGAAACCTCCGAGAGGATTTGGATTTATGATATTGATCGAGCTCCACGAGTTTTTCATCGGATTCTCCAAGATGAATCCCACCCACCGTTACGTTGCGAAAGTCACCGAACGACGGACTGCTAATGACAAGCCCAGCCGGAGTCATGGTGGCTGGGATTTCCTGCCCGAAAGGAACAAAGAATGTTGCGAATATCGCGCAACGTTCCTTCACGCAAGCCCACCCGAGTCTTGTTGAGTTAAAATCGCCGGACTGTTTCAATCCTGGCTCATGTAGTTTTTGTTGTAAAACTGCAAGGGTGAGATCCGAAGGGTTCAGGTCTACATCGCCCAATGCCAAGAGTGCGTTTCTCTGCGCAAGTTCATCGGCCCGACGAGGGCCGAATTCTCTCTGCAATTCTGTCTTCCATCGTCGGTCCTCGAACCAATTGTAGCCGAGATATAGAAACCCTATTCCTGAGAGGATCACGCAGCATATCAGGATTTTCTTCGGCATCGGTTTGCTCAGCTTTGGGTGTGCTTATCGAGAAGTCTCGGAAAGTTCTGCAGTCTTTCGGGGATACTTCTTGGCGATATAGTTGTCGACGAGTGCCTGAAACGCCGCGGCCAGCTCGTCGTAAGTGCCTTCGAGCGTCACATCCTTCTTCCCATCAATGTAAACCGGGCAGCGCGGCGCTTCGCCGGTTCCCGGCAAGCTGATGCCGATATTCGCAGCCTTCGATTCGCCCGGGCCGTTTACGATGCAGCCCATCACCGCCAGCGTCATGCTCTCGACGCCTTCGTATTGCGTTTTCCAGATGGGCATGCTGTCGCGGATGTAGCCTTGGATGGCCTCCGCCAATTCCTGAAACGTGGTGCTCGTCGTCCGGCCGCAGCCTGGGCACGCCGTCACGCTGGGCGCGAACGAACGCAAGCCCAGCGCTTGCAGCAGTTCGCAAGCGGCGTAAACTTCTTCGCGCCGGTCGCCGCCTGGTTTGGGCGTCAGCGAAATGCGAATCGTATCGCCAATGCCTTCGTAGAGCAGCACGCCCAGCGACGCCGCCGACCAGATCTGCCCCTTCATGCCCATACCTGCTTCAGTCAAGCCCAGGTGCAGCGGCTGTTCGGTCTTCGCGGAAAGGTCGCGGTACACCGTGATCAGGTCGCGGGGCCGCGAAGTCTTGCACGAAATAATGATCTGGTCGTGCCGCAGCCCGGATTCCAGCGCCAGCTCCGTCGATTGCAGCGCCGAAAGCACCATGCAATCGTTGATGATCTCCTCGGATTCTTTGCCGAGATTCTTGTCCGTGTTCTCCTGCATCTTGCGCATAACCAACTCTTGATTCAGCGAGCCGCCATTCACGCCGATGCGCACGGGCTTGCCATTGTCGCGCGCGATTCTGCAGATGGTTGAGAACTGCTCATCCCGGCGCTGCCCCGCGCCAACGTTGCCCGGATTGATGCGGTACTTATCCAGCGCTTTCGCGCATTCGGGGAACTTCGTCAGCAGCACGTGACCGTTATAATGAAAATCGCCGATGATGGGCGCTCTGCATCCGGCATCGAGCAGCCGCTTTTTGATCTTCGGCACCGCTGCCGCTGCTTCCGGCACGTTCACTGTCCAGCGCACAATCTCCGAGCCCGCTTCAGCCAGCTCCAAAGTCTGCTTCAATGTCGTTTCGATGTCGGCGGTGTCCGTGTTCGTCATGGACTGCACGACGATGGGCGCGCTACCACCCACGCGCACGTGTCCCACCTTCACGCCATAGGTCTTACGGCGCGGATGGCGGTTGGCAGTAGCGTCAAAGCCTTCAATCTGGCTAAGCATTCCTTACAATTCTAGCGTGATTTGCCGCTTCCGGGAAATCGAGTGCGCTCACGGCTGGCAATGCTTGCGTCTGCGAATCTTATCCAGAGTATCTTACGCAGCGTAGGGCAGGCGGCATCGAAAACAGTAGATCGCTTCGTCCCTCTGTCAAATGAATTGGCGAACGCTTGCTTTCACAAGACCGGCTTCTGGGCAGGTTTTCCACTTGGCCTTAAGAGCCGCTGGGCGTCAGGGCAGCAGCCTCTTTTTCCGGTTTCTCCAGGTCCACGGCCACATGAGCGAGCCGTTCCAATTCATTCCTCAATTCGACCCAATGCTCGGGGCCGATCTTCGCGACGAATCGTTCCTGCGCCTTACGCCACGCGGGCAGGCTGCGTGCGAGCGCGTGCTCTCCTTTGTCCGTGATGGTCAAAAATCGCTGTCGCATGGCCGCGCGATTCGAGATCGCGATGAGTCCCTCTTTCTGCAAAAGCCGCAAACTCCTCGTCAGTGTCGTGCTGTCAATCACCAACAGGTCCGCGAGCGCCCCAATAGAAACCGGCTGGTTCTTCGCGATGCCCACTAAGATGGCGAACTGCGTCGAGCGAATACCGGATTTCTGCAGCGCCGTGTCGTACAGCTTCGTGATGGCGCGCGCGGTCCGCCGAAAGTTGAATGAAGCGCAGTAGCCCGTTCCATTTAAGTCCAATTTGGAAGGCGATTTTGGCATTTGGCGGGCCTTTTTCAGCTTGACATGCATATACATCTTAAGATATAAGTTACCTCAACGTGATGTCAAGCGGCCGCTTTTACAGCCAGGTCGTGAGCCATCCTGCGAGTGGAATAAAGCCTGCATTGAATCGGTCTAATGTTGTGACCAAGGGTGATTTCCATGAGCACGCAAGCGGTTCCCATGCATTCGCAAGAAGAGCCTAAGAGTTCAGATCATGCCGCATTTCCTCCCGCACGTTACGTCTGCTTTGGCCCCTTTCATCTGGACTTAAAAAAAGAAGAACTTTTCAAGGACGGCGCGCGCATAAAGCTGCAAGGCAAAGTTTATCAGGCTCTTGTTGCGCTGCTTCAAAAGCCCGGCGAAGTCGTCACGCGTGAAGAATTACGCTTGCAGCTCTGGCCAGCGGACACCCACGTCAATTACGACGCCAACGTCAACACCACCGTGAACAAGCTGCGGCAAGTTCTCGGTGATTCGCCGGAGCAGCCGGTGTTTGTGGATACCATTCCGCGCCAGGGCTACAGTTTTGTCGCCAAAATAGAATACCTGGACCGGCCGGTTACGCCTCCCGCGCCGCAGCCTGCGGAACTCTCGCCCGTCACGATAGCCCCGGAGTACGCGGACGGCAAGACGTCGTTCTTTCGGACGGCCATTCTTTCCAGGTGGTTTACCGCTGGCGTGGTCACTCTGGTGATCGCCAGCATGCTGTTCGGCGCCGCCCTGATGTTGTACGCGCACCGCTGGCTATAACCTCCCGTCACGGTAAATCTCAGAGCGAGCCACGCAGGCCCAGAGCGTCGGCGTGTTCCCGCAGAGCGGCGATGCAGAAGGCGATGTGCTCTTCCAGCGGCACGCCAAGTTCTTCGGCGCCTTTGCGCATGTCCTCGCGCGACACGCCTTTGGCGAACAGTTTGTCTTTCATGCGCCGTTTCACCGAATCCACTTCCAGGTCCAAAATACTTTTCGACGGGCGCACGTACGTGCAAGCGGTCAGGAAGCCGGCAATCTCGTCGCAAGCAAATAGCGTGTGCTCCAGCGCGGTTTGGCGCGGCACGTTGCAATAGTCCGCGTGCGTGATGATCGCGCGGACGACTTCCTCGGAGTAGCCCTGCTCGCGCAAAATCTTTGCGCCCTCGGACGGATGGCCATGGTCGGGGGAGTGCTCATGGTTGGGCCAGCGCTCGTAATCGAAATCGTGCAGCAGCGCGGCGAGGCCCCAGGTTTCTTCGTCGCCGCCGGATTTGCGGGCGTAGGCGCGCACGCACGCCTCGACCGCCAGCATGTGTTTGCGCAGGCTCTCCGAAGCGGTGTACTCGCACAGCAGTTTCCAGCCATCCTCGCGTGTCGGCATGCGTCTCTCCCAATGTAGTGGCCGGTCTTCAGACCGGTTCTTCGCTTATCGTCCAAAATGAGCAGCTAGTGTAGCGTGGGAGGCACGAAGGAATGAAGTAGCCAGATGGAGGGAGCCGTGGATCAATATGTCTTTGTGCGGCTGCATGCGAGGGAAGGGGAAGAGAGTGCGGTTGGGGAAGCGTTGCGGCAGGTGACGGGGCCTACGCGGGAGGAGGCCGGCTGCCTGAGTTTTCACATCTTCCGCTCGATGCGGGACCGGCGGCTTTTCTACATCCATTCACGGTGGGTGGACGAAGCGGCATTCCAAGTCCACGCGGGATTGCCACATACCGTGCGATTCCTCGAACGCGTGGATGCGCTGCTCGATCAGCCGCGCGATGTCGCGAGGACGGAGATGATTGGGTGAACAGGCGGTCGGGAGACGAAGCGTCGGAGACGGGTTGCACTTGACAACGCGCAGCGGGACGATCTTCGAGTCATGTTCCAACCCGGTCAACTCGTGCGGGTGAACCTTGCCGGCCTCCAGGCCGAGGGCGTATTGACCGCTTCGCGGTCATGCCTATAAATGTTCCAGGCCGCGGTCACCGACGCGGTCGCCCACATTGTGAAACAGACTTCGGAACAGCCGCCCAAGTACCTCGTAAAGCTCTTGTTCTCCTTCCGCGGCGTTACCGAAGTCGAAGTTCCCGCCGACCGCATCCACGCGGACAAGAGAACGGAATAGAGAAAATCCCCACTCATGCTCCGCATGAATGGGGCACCTCGCTTGCAGCGATTCACTTTCCGGCAAGGTATCGGTCCAAAGATACTCAAATTCCTGCGTCAGCAAAAACTCACTCCGGCGGACGTAGGTATTCGCTCAACTGTGCACCCTCAATCGTCTTTGTTCATCATGTGCTCACAATACGCACAAAGCGGGGAGCAGATAAGCTCCTCAGCTGGAATTTCGATACCACAGCGAGCGCACGTATGCTCCATTTCGCCTTCACAGAGAGCACAGCGCCTCTCCTCCACGACATAGGTTTCCTCACCACAATCTGGGCAGCGCACGTAGGGCGTCTCGTCTCCGTCCTCGTGTGCCAGGTAACTCGCGCTGCGGAGAGCCAAAGCAATTGCTTTGGGTACGTAGGATTTCGGGTCCTCAGTCGCCCCACACGAAATGCACTCAAGGGAGACTTTGGTGTAGGGAGTTCTAACCAATTCTGGTCGCAGTAGGTCCGACCCACAATCGCTGCATGT
>WNFD01003483.1_pt1 | contig 17743 bp, 15 predicted proteins | sample 5400491 | NCBI WGS metagenome assembly WNFD01 (sample SAMN13153343, study PRJNA577476) | soil metagenome | isolation source: 120 cm saprolite under Douglas fir tree site 2 hole 2 replicate 2 | place: USA:California | collected 2015-04-18 | reverse complement strand
AGAAGGTTAGAAGCGAGTTGTCGTGTCCGCCGCAAAGTTCGGCCGCCGAAGCGCTAGCCGAGTTCTTCCTGGAGGAGAAGGGCGAAGCTGTGACGGACCAGAACCATATGGCGGTCGAGCGTGAGTTCGACGACTTCGGCATGGATAAGGGCTATATCGCGGCATACGGCCGCACGCTCTTCAAGTTCCTACATGACTACTACTGGCGTATTGAGGTCAAAGGGCTGGACCATGTGCCGCCGCGGGGCCGCGCGGTTCTGGTCGGCATTCATCGCGGCTTCATGCCCTGGGATGGAGTGATGGCTTTGCACTTGATGGCTCAGAAGCTCCGGCGCTATCCGCGCTTTCTGATCCATCCGGGGCTGATCAAGTTTCCGTTCCTCTTCAACTACATGACCAAACTAGGCGGCATCGTTGCGTGTCAGAAAAATGCCGCCTGGGTGCTCGAAGGCGAAGAGATTCTGGGCCTTTTCCCCGAAGGCATTCGCGGTGCGTTTTCGCTTTATCGCGATGCTTACAAAATCAGCAAGTTCGGGCGTGATGATTTCGTCAAGCTAGCACTGCGTCATCGCGCGCCGATACTTCCCTTCGTCACCGTTGGTAGCGCGGACATCTTCCCGATTCTCAAGAGGGTCGATTGGGGATGGTGGAAACGGCAGACCGAGTGGCCGTTCTTTCCGTTGACGCCGACGTGGCCGCTCATGCCTGTTCCGCTGCCCGCGAAATGGCACACACAGTTTCTCGAGCCCATCCATATCGAAGTTCGATATCCCCCTGAGGCGGCAGATGACCCGGCGACCGTGCACGCGATCAGCCGGGAAGTAAGGGGCGTTATGGAAGCGGCCATTGGCGAGATGCTGGTTCGCCGTAAGTCAATTTTCTACGGCTCAATCTTCGAAGAGCGGCCCAGCATTGAAGGACAGTTGCGCGAAAAACCAAGTTACGAAGAGACGATTATTTACAAGGAGAAGTTGAGCTAATGTTTTTCTGGGCGAACATGCGCAGGCTCGTGCATATCGCGACCGTCATGGCGCGGCATTTGATCGCGCACGCCGGTAGCGCGCTGCTGGCCCGCCGGCCGAGATTTCCTTCTCGACCGCGCCTATCTGGTCCAGAGCGACTGCGCGTCGTCCTCGAAGACTTGGGTGGTACTTTCATCAAGTTCGGCCAGATGCTCGCCCTCCAGCCCGACATCCTGTCGCTTGAGTACTGCGACGCATTGTTCGACTTGCTCGATCGGTGCACTCCTTTCGACTATGCACATATCGAGCGGACCTTTGTCGAGGAAGCGGGAAAGACACCATCTGAGATTTTTGATTCTTTCGACCCACGGCCTATTGCCACCGCCTCCATCGGCCAAGTCCACGTGGCTTACCTCGGCGGCCGCAAAGTGGCGGTAAAAGTGCGGCGCCCTAATGTGGAGACGGACTTTGCGGGTGACATCCGACTGATGATTGCAGCGATCAAGATCATCAAGCTCATGCACCTCACGTTTATCTACTGGATGATTGAACCGATGAGCGAGTTTGTTGCCTGGACGAAGGAAGAACTCGACTACCGTTCTGAAGCACGCTACATGGAACAACTTCGTCATAACGCGCGAGGCAACCTCCAAGAGCACGTGCCGGAAGTCATCCGGGAGTACACGACACGTCGCACTCTCGTTACCGAGTTCATAGAAGGCGACACCGTACTCGCTTACCTGCGAGCCATGGAAACGAATGACGAGCTTATGTTCCATCGCCTGAAATCTTCAGGCTTCGATGCGCATCAAGTGGCCCGTCATATTATCGATAATTTTCTTGGTGATGCCTTCCAACACGGAATCTTTCATGCCGATCTCCACCCGGCCAACTTAATGATTCTTCCCGGCAACATCGTCGGTTACGTAGACTTTGGCATCACGGGAGTGATCAGCAGTTACTCACGCCAGAATCTCGTCGCTCTGACCCTTGCCTACACGCGCGGCGATCTTGATGGTATGTGCGAGTCATTCTTCAAGGTCTCCGCAATCGACAGAGATTCTGATGCGCAGAGGTTTCGGAATGGCCTGAAGCACTTGGCGGATGGTTGGTACGAGACGAGTGGGAAGCAGCGACGACTGCGCAAGAATTTTACCATGGTGATGCTGGACATGCTCAGGCTCTCACGCGCAGCGAACATCTGGCCAGAACGAGATGTCATTAAATACATCCGTTCTTCCATCGCCATTGACGGACTGATCACCCGGTTTGCTCCGGGATTCGACGTGGGCCATTACCTCGAGGCGGTCTGTGACAGGTATCTCAAGTGGCAGGTACGCAAGTCGATGTTTACCTACAACACATTGGTCGGTTGGGCCAGTTCGAGTGAACACATGATGCGGGACGGCGCATTCAGGGTCGCTGCTTTTCTTCAGCGGATTGCAACGGGCGAGATGCCAATCGGCGGCGACTCTTCGGGGACAGGTATGCAAGGCGATCGCCGTCAGCGACAGCGGACGGTGCAGTTGGGAGTTGTCGTGTTCGGCGTTTCCCTGCTCATGGCCATAACAGGAGAACGCATTCAGTTGGGTGTCAACCTGTTTACAGCGGAGGTTGTGCTCATGGCATCCGCCGCAATGATGCTCCTGCGAACGCTTCGCGGGCGCTCAAAAGTAGCGTGAATGATGAAGACGGAAGTCAGAGTCAGATTCAAGACCGAGAAGGGAACCGCTCTTCTTTGACGCGTTTTCCGGAATTTTGCATTTCAGCGAGGAGATGAATCATGCGTGAGTTTACCAAGTCAATTTTTAGTTTCTCATGGGCGATGTCGCTGTTCGGCGTCCAGCAGACGACGAACTTACTATCGCCGGCCGAGGCTGCCAAGGCTTTCGATGCTGTTACGAAAGCGACCGAAGGGCAGTTCACTGACGTCCTGAAGGCAAGCTTCGACGCCGGGGACAAGATGCAGCGAAACGCGGTGGACCTGACGCTCGGGATGTTCTCAGGCGAGGCGTTAAATCCGAACAAATGGATAAGGATGGCTTCGGATGCGGCGAAGCAGTCGGCGGAGGCCGTGACAAAGGGGTTGCAGGGAGTCACGTCTACTGTGCAACAAGCTGCATCTTCCGCGACAAAAAGCTCCGGATGCGGGTCGGACACGGGCAGCGCTTCAAAGAGTCAGGGATGGGGGCCGATGCCTTCCTGAGAAACTCTCTTGGAGAAGTAGGGAAACGCCTGGAATTTTTTATGCTTGAACTGACCAAGTCGGCAATGCGCTATTCGTGGGCCATTTCTTTGTTTGGCGCTCAACAGTTGAAAAATCTGGTAACGCCAGACAACCTGAGACATCCGACGCGCAGAGCCAACGCCGCTTTCTATCCGATTACGCAAGCCGTTGAAGACCGGCTTAACGATAGCGCTCTGCTGTTCGGAGTCTTCCTGTTGGGCGAAGATGCGCAACGCGCCCTGGTGGACCTCACGTTCGACAGCCTAAAGCTACGCGCTTTCACTCCCAGCTACATCGCCAGGTTGACGCAGGATTTCTCGATACAGTTGAAAGAAAGTCGCAGGGTCTTTTCGTCGGTAGAGAACGTCCGCCTGGGCTGGGAGGAACTCAAGAATAACGTTGAAGTCTTCACTCTGGTAAAGAATGCGAGCCAGTTGTTGGCCATTCCTCCGAGTGATCAGGACTTCGATCTGGGAAAAGCTGTCGAGGCGGCGTACGCGTTGGGGCAATTCCCCGATCTCTGGGCCGTGGAAGGGTTGGGCCATGACTATGCGCTCAGATTCCTGGGGAAAAGCAAACCTATCCGAGGCATATTGACCGAAGGCCAGGCCAGAACCCTGCCCGACAAGTGTCTGACGATGATGCACGCGGGAATGGGCCTGGCTTTTGGGTCGCAACTCATGGATACAATCACGCCATACAGCCCCGCTTCCCAGATCAGGGCCGTGCTACAGGAATATGTCACCTTAGTCAAAGACAACTCCAGGAAAGGTTATGAAGGCGCCGCTTATGAATCGCTCGGTCTGGTCACGCGATTTTGGCATTCTCAGATGGTCAATATCGTCGACCAGCATATGCAGGACGTCGAGCCGGGTGCGGTCGGTTATTTCTGGCATGGAGTAGGCCGCGCGCTTTACTTTTTTCCAACCTATTTTGTGCCTGGCCTCCTCTCGCCTTGGATCGCGGTGGAGCAAGAACCACCGTATGAACTGGCCAAGCTCAACATGATCGCTGGTCTAGCATGGGCGACAACCGTGGTCGATGTCAGGCAGCCGCAAATCCTGGAAACCTTTCTGGAGTATTACGGCGACATAGTTTCCAAAACACCAGCTTTTACTAACGGCGTGATGGCCACGCTCATCATGGGAAGCGACATAACGCCAGACGACTATTACATACGTCAGTTTCTCGCGTACAAACCGGCGCATCCGCAAGCGACTGAGCTATGGAACAAACTTGTCGGGTATCCGGCCAACGATGCAGTGCACCGGATCTATCCCGTACTGAAGAAACATCATCGCCTCGGAGAAGTGTTTCGCTATCAAGATCTATCGGAATTGGTGGGGCGATTGGAAGGCGGAAGACGCGCTTGAGTTCGCAGCGGGGTGAGCACGCAGAAATGAGTTAGCAAAGACTCTCATGAAGGTTCAAGGAGATACGAGATGAAGTTATCGATCCCAAAAATGCTCTATGGTCTTTTCATTCTGGTACTTTTCTTGTCGGGTTGCGGGACCAGCGATCCCGATCCCGCAAGCGTCGTGGTCGGCAGTCAAGCGCCGAGCTTTTCGCTCGCATCCGTGGACGGCACGATTGTCAAGAGTAGCACTTTGAAAGGGAGCGTCGTGGTCTTGAACTTCTGGGCCACATGGTGCCAGCCGTGCATGGGCGAAATCCCCGAGCTCAAAGAGTTTGCCGCCAGCTCGAAGGCAAAGGTCGTGGGGATTGCGTTGGACGAAGATGGACTGAAGGCCGTGAAGCCATTTGTCGCGAACCATGGGATTAACTATACGGTCCTGCTTGGCGATCAGGATATTTTTCAGCGCTTTAACGGCATCGGCATCCCATACACTCTGGTGCTCGATCCCTCGCAGCGAATCGTGAAAGTCTATCGTGGGCCGACAACGAAAGCAGCAATCGAACAGGATCTGAAGAGCATCGGGCAGGACCTTAGCTCAGCGAGCCAAGCGCCAATAAAGTCCGGTTTAGATGCCGTATCGGTATCGAAATAGAAAGTTTGGGGATCTCTATCGTGATTGAGAGTGCGCGAAAGAAGTTTTCTCCTCCCGCTCTGAAGAGTCGCCGGCGGGAGATTGAGCAACGACTTGCTGCGTTCGGGTTGGTGCGCGGCCCGCGCCGCTTGTTTCGTGTTGAGAATACCGCGACTCTTGAGGAAACACACAGCCGGAGGCTACGCGCTGCCCTGAACGGCCTGGGCCCGATATTTTCCTCGTTCGGTCTCTACATATCGTCGCGTGGAGACCTTTGGCCGGCAAGAGACTGTCTTGAGCTTGCGACTATTCCAGACAGGCTGGACCCAACGCCATTGGAGGCAGTTAAGAGATTGCTAAGTTCTGAATTCGCTTGCTCCCTGGAAGAGGCCTTCAGTGCCTTTGAGGCGAAGCCTTTTGAATCCCGTTTGCTGTCTCAATCTCATTACGCCCGACTCGGCAACGGCACAGATGTCATCGTCAAAATCATCCATCCCGAATCAGAGAGTCAACTCTTATGCGACATAGAGATGCTTCCGCTCTTGAGAGATTCGTTTGCAGGTGGTGGTTTGGGTGAATCAGCGTTCAAGAACGCGATGACTGATTTTTGCCATACCCTCCACCAGCAAATGGACTTCGTTAACGAAGCGCGAGCTTTTGAAGCGATTGCTCAAGATGCTGAAGAGTATGAAGTGCTGCGAACACCCCATATTTACAGGTCACTCTGCACGTCGAAAGTGCTCGTCGTCGAGAAACTGAATGGCTTGAGGCTGGACACTGTCCTGTCGTCTCGAGGCGAGCCGGGAGGTGCGGACGACAGCCGTACGCTGCTGGAAAGTGTTGGCTTTGAGCGAGAGGAACTCGCGCGTCTTCTCTGTGAAGTCTGGCTGATACAAGCACTACAGGGCAGGTGTTTTCCGGTCGACCCTCATCCACAAAACGTCCTGGCTCTTCCAGGCAAACAGATCGCCTTTACAGGCGGCACCTTCGCCAGTCTGTCAGCAGAATCGCAAGCCAATCTTTGGGACTACTTGATTGCTGCGGCAAATGAAAACTCTGACAAGGCGTGTTCTTGCTTGCTCATGGAAATGAGAAGAGAAACAACATCAGCCAGGGAGGGCGAGGTGCGGCAGCGGTTCAGACAGGCCATGCCCTTTCGTGACGGCGGGTGGACTGCAAGCAGCGATAACCAAAGTCTCGCTGAACTCTTATTCGTGCAGTGGAGATTCGCGAGTGAGTGCGGCTACTTGCCGCTAATGCACATACCGGCGTTCTATCGCGGCCTATTTAGCGTTGCCGATACCGCGCGACGACTCGCTCCCCATTTTGATCCAATGGCCGAGGGGTTGCGTGATGCTCGCTTGATCGCTGGTCTGGCGGGGTTCCGCGAGCTGATGGGCCAGCGCCAGTTCGCTGATCGAATGGACAGGTACGCAGCCATGGTGACGGGCCTGCCGCAGAGCTTTGATGAGGCGCTGACGTTCGCGTCTGAAACCCGCGGGAGGTTCAAGCTACAGTCTGCCTCAGTTGAGCATCGCGGGGCAGGGGCTTCTTCGGCGGTTATCGCTGCTTTAATGCTGGTTCTTGCGGCAGTCGTTTTGTTATCGCATTACATCGGCGCGTCAACAGTTGCCGGCGCGTGGACCAACAGAATCAACATGATCGTCTTCGTGGTATTCGGAGCGCTCCTGCTGCGCGCGGTGAGTCACGTGAAATGAGAGCCAGCAGGTGTGCGAGCTAAAGGATGGATGCTGGTCAAATGGATAATCGTAGCGACGGATTTCAAAACCGAACCGAGGAGAAACGTTCGAACAATTTGATGCGTCTCTTCGGCCAGATGGTGATGCTCCCGTTCACGGTCTTCGTTCAAGGCATGGAGTTGTTCATCAAAACGATTCAAGGAATGCAAAGAGCAGCCGACGATGGAATGGATGCGATGGTGGGCGAGACGACGCGGGCCCTCGAGAGTCCAAGTAGTCAACGCGATCTCGCGAGTAATACAACTCGTTTTTTAACCGACGGCACGGCCAGAGATGGCGCCGAAACAAAACGTCAGGAGGAAAGAATGATGGATCAAGACCTGAGCGGAGAAGACACACTAAAACTCGTCCGCTACAAAATTCTGTTCGTGAAACGGGATTTCGAGGTGGCATTCGATGAGAAAGAGGACCTTGTCTCCTACGACACAACCGGCACAGATTGGGCCGCTTTGCAGATCTCCCATTTCATGGGAGGCCTCAAAGCAACGGATAGGCCCGATAAATGGCGGGAAAAACATTACCCACCCGGAGTCGATGGTCAAAAAATAGAATACATACCTGAAGAGGACCAGAAGTACGTCCGGATCTATTTCGAGGTCCTGCAACGCTGGGAAAGGGAAAGCGCAGAGTACGACAAGCAGCAGGTACAGGTTCTTAGAGAGATCCGGGACCGCATCGGGCCACACCCGGGCGTGGAGTAAATCGGCCCGTTGCTTGTCCGAAGATGGAGAGTCTCGGGAGTTATCCCGCCGAGCCGCTTTCTCGTGTGGAAGTATGAGTTCGAAGATGTGGCTGCAAGTCGCCGCCGGCCTTGGCACTACAGGCGCTTAACGGATCGACTTGTAGTAGACGGTCGCGAGCTTCGTCACGGTGAAGGGAGACCGCGCTGGCTGCTCGTGTGAGTCCAGCATTTTCCGAGAAGGGCAAAGATCGTCTCGAAAAATCACGAGGAAAGAATCCCTGGCGAGACACTATGCCGGCCCTTAGCGTGGTTAGGGTAACAACATCAGCCGAAGGGCTGAAATCTAAGAGGAGGAAAAGGATGCCGAAACAAGGAACCTTGGTTGGCGCCCTTAACGAGATTGCTGCCAACCTCAGTGAGATAGGGCCGGGGACCGGACCTGACCGGGAGCAACTCGAAGCGGGGCCATTTGAAGAGGCGATCATTCGATACAGTGTCGGGACTGGCACGGTGAGAGAAGGCAAAGGCAAAGAGGCCGGGCTTTACATCATTGTGACTGGCACCATGTATAAGCTTAACGGCGAAGAGGATGGCCAATACGAAGCGGTCTTCAAAGCTGGATTTACCAGCGAAGCCCAGTTGCTCGACTATCCCAAGCCGGCCGAGCCGCCCTTTGACCGGCCCAGCACTGTAACGGAAGTGACCTATCTGAACCTGACAAAGGCGAGGTGGACGTTCGCAAGCGGAGACTCGCTCTCAGCGCCGGGACCGGGCGTCAGTTACATTGCGCCGTTGAAGAACGGTGGCGTCCAGTTTTGGGTTTCCGCGGCTGCGTTTATCACCGGAGGGACCGGGCAGTATGAGGGAGCGATCGGGCAGGAGTGCTCGTTGGGATCGACTTACTTCACGAGTAAACCTGATCTAAAGCCAGGGTTCTCGTTTGGAGCGAAAGTGATCCATATCTTCAAGGTTGTTAGGCACGGCGATCGGGCTCCTCTCCCATAGAGCGAGGAAGACCCGCGCAAATATCCAGTGCAGCTGACCATGCGCTCCGTCGTGGCCCGCGAAAGGGCCGCCGCGCACTGTCATCATCAGATTTGCCGAACTGCTTCAGGTGGCTACGAATCGCCGGCTGACAACACGTGTGTCGGTGTTCGCATGCGCGAAGAATGCGTGCTGATCGCGTCGTTTGCGCAGGACACTACTTGACGGGTGAAACTGAGTCCGGGTCTAGCAAGAGCAATCACCGGGAGAACTGAAATGATTAGCTCGGAAGCCAACCAGAAGTCCGCGGTTATGCCTGACGCGGCGGGAGTGTCTGAGGCGTTGCCATCTTTGCCGCCGTTGCCACCGACATTTCCACCGGGCGTCGACCCCGCAACTTACCAACTAGAAACGGTGAGGCGTCTATTAAAGAGCGCTGCTTACTTTTCGATATTCTCGATACACAACCCGAACGTACCGAACATCCCGATTCCGTCGCCGCGAGATCCGGGGAGCCTGATCGGTATCGAGGCTAACGAAGAGCTTCACCGTTTCGAGATTACGGTTGAGGAACCGACAAGCGAGTGCGGTCTCAAAGCGACTAATCGAGTCGGAGAGGCGGTCGCCAGCGTCCATGTCAAATGGATGCTAATTCCCGATGATTTCGAAGCGGCTCCCGGCAGAGTCCCGCCGCCGACCGAGCTTAACCCGACGCGGTCACAACGATTCACGTTTCTTGACGGGCAGATGAAATTCAAGGACCACCACGGTAGCGGTTTCCGCGCCTTTGGCGCCGGGCGCACTTTTCCAGTGATGATCGACAATCAGTTGCAACTGCGCGTTGGTGCGGTTGTCGATGTGCTCGAAGGCTTCGGCAAGTTCAAGGGACTTCAGGGAACGGTAATCGTCAATGGTTACCTTGCACCGCCTCAGGGACTGTTCCTCAATTTCATGATTCGCTTGATGGACCCCGCGGGAAAATTACGGGCGAGCCCGCACCTCACTTCGCTCAGGCGTATTCCCGATCCTGATCCCCGTTCCACTTTTCTGGTTTTCCTGGGAGAGGACGACCCCGACAACCCGACCACGCCGAGTTTTACGCCCACGGGCATACGCGCCAACGTGCACGAACTGCTTCGACTCGTTCATATCAACTTCGATGTTGGAACTTCCAAAGGCATCCGAAGCAGAACCACAACAGGCCCAATCGTGGGAAGACTGAGCACGACGCTCTCCTTCAACCCGCAGGACCCAAACCAGGTGACGCCATACACAACTTCCAATGGCGTATTCACCTTTTTTGATCGACGAGAGAACCCCATCGGCACTCTCAACGCGGACGTGGTGGAGGGCAGAGCTTTCAGGACCGAGCTTGCCGGGGCGCCATTGCCGGTTTTCCGTTTCGGCGGCTTTGGTCCTTTTATCGGGGGCACAGGACCATTCACCGGCGCGCTGGGGATGTTATCGATGAACGCAGTCATTAGCGTCTTTCCGCGTACGCTTTCGAACCTGTACGTGATGCGCATTTCCGATCCGGACGGTAAGTTCCGCAAAGCTGTTGGCGCTGCCTGGTCCTGATCGACTAGAAAGCTCGTCAGATGAAAAAGGAAAGAGACCATCGGAAGATTGGAACCGACCGCGGTGTGAAGGGAATCGTCCCAACTCTCGGGCCGCGTGCGGACTTTGGAACCAGCAGTTTCGAAGAAGTGACTCGACTGCTGAAGCGCGCCGCTTACCTGCCGCTGTTTTCGATGCCCAATCCTGGAGATCCGGACGTGCCGATCTCTGTTTGGCCGTTTTCCCTAGTGCCGGCTCTGCGGGACCTGATCCTGCTGGGTATGCATGTCAACGAGGCTCCTCACCGCTTCGAGGTTCAAGTTGAAGAGCCCTCTCCCGCAAGGGGGTTGGCGGTCCGGCATAGCGTCGGGGAGCAAATCGCCAACATCCACGTTCACTTTGCGATCACGCCGGAGAACTTCGAAGCAGGTCCAGGCAGAGTTCCTCCGCCTACTCTTTTGATCCCATTCTTTTCACAACGATTTAGTTTTCCGCAAGGAGAGTTTTTGTTCTTGGACAGCCAGAAGAGCGGTTTCCGTGGCTTCGGTGCAGGGCGTACCTTCCCGATCACGATTGGCGGCGGCCTCCATCTCCGGATTGGTGCGGTGATCGAGGTACTCGAAGGCTTTGGCAAGTTTGCTGGGCTTCAGGGGATGGTCGTCGTGAACGGTGAGATCAGGCCACCCAATGATCTCGCTCTCTTTATGATGCCGCGAATCATGGACCCGGAGGGAGTACTCCAGGCGGCTTCGCCCATCAATCCTCCAGTGCTGGTGCCGGATCCCGATCCTACTACCGCATTCTTCTTTTTCCTTGGAGAGGTGGATGCAGATCACCCGATCACTCTGAACCTGGCAGGCGATGGTCGAATACTGAGCGTCAACTTGTTCGAGCGTCTCCGCCTTGTCCACATCAACTTCGACATCAATACGACGCAGGACATCCGCAGCCGAATGATAGAAGGCGATGTCGTCGGGTCGCATCGCAGCACGCTCGTGTTCAACCCCGATGCGCCGACTGACGTTACTCCCCTCTATTCCGCAAACGACATCTATACCTTCCATGACCGGGAGGGAAAGACTATTGGCACTGTCAACGCGAATATTGCCGAGGGCCGGGCCATCCGAACCGAACTTCCTGGGATGTCACACACAGTCTTTCGTATCGGTGGGGCCGGACCCTTTATCGAAGGCACGGGCCAGTTCATGGGCGCCATCGGAATGGCATCGGTTAACGGCGCTTTGAGCCTGAAGCCGAACACACTGTCGAGCCTGTACATGCTGCGCATCATCGATCCCGACAGCAGGTTCCGCATTTTGGCAAACAATGCCTGGTCTTGATTCCAAAAGGGAATGCGCATGCTCAGCGAGCCGATAACGAACCCCCAGCTTCATCAAGAGCGCGAGGCGGCGCTCACAGACCATGATCTCGCCATCATCGCATCGGTTGAGAGGGCACTCGCGGATGGACTGGTACTCAAGAACTGGTGGGAGCGAGTGTATCCGGCGAATGGTTTCAGGGAGCGCTTTGAGCTGGAGCGTGTGTTCAACCGGCCCGATAACAGCTTCGGGTTTTTTGATCAAGTCGAGTTCAAACAGGGCAGTCTTCCGGTAATGGGGAACTTTCAGGATATGTTTTATGACCAACCGAGGACACCCATCAACTTGAACCGGAGAGCAGCCGAATGGATGGGCAACCAGATACGAGAGTTCGCACTTCGCTATTTCATGCGGGTCAGCGCTTTTCGCCAGCCCGAAGTCTATGTCGAATCCAAGCAGTCTTTGTCCAGCTATCTTGAAAGACTAAGTTGGTGCACGCAACCAGGGATATTGCGGCAAGGTTTCGGTTTCAAACAGCACTACTACAAGCTGCGTGGCTCGGGACAGATCGGTAAATTCTCCGAGCGGGAAGAGACGGCCATCGTTGACCTGCGCGAAATCGGTGAAAAGTACGAATGGCTTGTCGTCCAGGTGCGCATCTTCGATTTTAATCTCAGATTTCGACCATTCGGCGTCGACGGGCCGGAACTGTCCTTGCCACTCACGGAACAGAGCTATCTGGTTCTGAGCCGTGACTTCATCCTCAACGAAGACAACCCCTCGCCGAATTGTTTGGGCCGCTACGGCCTTGGTTACGCATTTATCAGAGATCCGACTCAAGGGCTGATCGCTTACGGACCGGGACAGTTCCGAGCCGCTATCGAAATCATTAACTTTGAAGTTTCCACGCAAGGGCAGATCCGCGTCAGCATGATTTTTGTCGCCGATAGGCCCGAAAGAATCGCGAATGTTTCGCTCAACCCAGTTGATTGGAGTTTCCGCGTAGCGGACCTCTTTTCGTTAGGGATGACTTCAAAGTTTCTTGCGCCGATCAAGAATTCACTCGAGCAGATACCGACCAGTGTTGACAGCTTTGATCCTGTGTACACCTTTATCTCATTGGCGAACGGCCTAACCGCGAATCAGGCGGGACAGCAGTTATGCATCTCCCGAGAGCAGCTCGAAAAGGATTTTCTGGCGCAGCACTTCATGCAGCATTACGAGACCATCGTGGGATCGCTTTTGACGTGGCGGCAGATTCCGGACTGGACCGACAGAGATGCTTTGCCTGAATGGGTCGTAACGGGTAAGAGTTCATGACGCAATTGGAAGAGCACATAGATTTGAGTGGCAGCGTCGAATTGACCGATAAAGATCGCGACCTACTCCGCGGTGTGGACCAGGCGCTGGCCACTGGCGTGGCGCTAAAGCGCTGGTGGGAACAGACGAATGCGACCAGTAGCTATGCCAAACGATCCGAGTTGGTGCGCGAGTTCAATGAGTCTCAGAGCAGTTTCGCTTTCTTTGATGAGGTCTCATATGACGGTCAAACCCTTCCTGTCATGGGCAGCGTTGATGAAATGCTGTATGACCGGCAAAAGGATAAACCCAACGATAGGCTGCGAGATCAATTCCGCGAGTTCATCCTGCACTACTTCATGCGGGTCGCCAGTTACCATCCGCCCGCTGCCATCATCCAGACAGGGCAATCCAGACATAGCGACGTGCAATCTTTTTTCCGACCACTGAGCTGGTGTCCGGCTGGCGCCTACACTCTCGCGGGCTTCGGATATTCGCAGCACTACTTCAAGCTGCGAGACTCCGGGTTGGTGGGCAAGTTCCGCGAGCGTGATTGGTATTCAATCGTTGACCTACGCGAGATTGGCAAGACGTTCGAGTGGATTATCGTCAAAGTCCACGTCTTCGATACGAGTCTGGCGTTCAAGCCCTTTGGTCCCCGGTCGTTCACCATTGAACTGGCGGAAGCCGAGGAGTTTTATCTCGTCATCAGTCCGGAATTCGTGACCTGCCAGGACAACCCGACGCCCGACGTGCTGGGTCGTTATGGCTTCGGCTACGCGATTCTGAGACGCGAGGTTGACCGGAGCATTTTCGCGCCGAGCGCCGATATCTTCAGGACCGGTTTCCAAGTTCTCAACTTTGAGCTCGACAACCAGGGCCAAAGCAGCGCGCGACTGGTTTTGGTCGTCAACCGACCCAGAAGCATTCTTGACATGGACCTCAATCCGGTCGCCTTGGGCTTGGGCTTGGCAGACCTGCTGTCATTCGGATTTGCTTCCCAGCTCCTCTCGCCAGTGAGCGGCGTGCTCGAAAAATTTTCGCCCCGCATCGGTAACTTTGACCCGGTCACCACCTACATGTCACTTGTAGATAAGTTGAGCGCAGGAATTTCGGTCGAGCAGTTGTGCGTTTCGATGGAGACCGTTGAAAAGCAGATGCTGCTCGAGAGCTTCATCCGGCATTACGACTTGATCGTCGGTTCGATCGTGACCTGGAGACAGACTCAAAACTGGCTTGATCCAGCGCAGTTGCCGCAACAAGCCCTTTCAGGGATGCACGCATGACTATGGTAAATGGGAACAAGCATGCGGTGATTCTATCTGGCGGAGGCGCAAGCGGCGCTTACGAAGTGGGTGTAATTAAGGGACTCTTTGCGGGAGATTCCTCCGCGACTAATTACAGACCGCTCATCCCGGATATTTTTGCGGGTACCTCTATCGGCGCTTACAACGCTGCTTTATTGGTAGCTGAAATCGGGAATAGAAGTTTCGCGGCGATTGATTACCTTGAGCACATCTGGCTCGACGTTCTGCCTCAGGATGATAATACGGGTCACAACTTCGTTGCGCGCTATCGCGGCGACCCTTTCGAGTTCCTTAGCCCAAATTATGTTCTGAGACATCCGATCGCGGACTCGTTACAACTGGCCGGCGACCTTTCGTTTTTTGCCAGAGATTTTTACCGCCGAGGACTGGTCTTCCTTCTATCGAGCGATGATATCGAAACGCGTTTGCTGAAGCTGATCGACCTCAGTTCTATTATTTCGAATGAACCTGAACGTCGATTGATTGAAAAGACGATCAATTTCCAGAACATTCGCGAATCTGACAAGGCGCTGCGGGTTGCTACGACCAATTGGAGCACCGGTCATTTACGGGTCTTTGCAAACGACCACTTCACCGATGATTTGGGCCCGAAGGCCGTGCTAGCTTCTACCTCGATACCAGGAATCTTTCCACAGATCGAGCTCCAGGGCGAATATTACGCCGACGGCGGCGTGGTCATGAACACGCCGATGAATCTGGCGATAGACGCCGGGGCCGACATTTTGCACGTGGTCTATCTCGACCCTGAAGTGAAAGCCATTCCTCTGTTACCGGTTCGCAATACGATTGATACCATCAGCAGATTATTCGCAGTTCAGTTTGCCGCCACTGTAAATAGGGATATCGAGGTCGCAAGACAAATTAATGAGGGACTCGAGGTAATTGCGAAAGCGGCCGGCGGTGGCCCTGTTTCAGCAAGAGACGTGCGCCCTTTCATTCTCGCCGCGAAAAGGCTTTCGCGAGTTGAGGACTATTCCAAGTACCGAAAGATCACGATTCATCGTTATCAACCGCGCGATACCCTCAGGACAGTTCTCGGATTACTTAACTTCGATCGCAATAAGACTCTGGATCTGATCGAACGCGGCTTTCAGGACGCGATTTTTCACAACTGCAAAACCAGCAATTGCGTTCTGGCCAGCGCGTAGGCGACCAACGCATACACGAAGCTACAAAAGTGAAGAAGCACGTGACAAACGAACGGGTCGATCAAGGCGGCAGTGCCGCCTAAGTGGGGTACCAAGGATAAAAATTCATGACATGCGCGAATAGTAACAAGCAATCACTGGTAGTGTCAGAAAACGGCGCCGACGCCACCCACGAGATTAGTGTGAGGCATGCAGGGGATTCTCAGTTCGTCGATAACTACGATGTGTTGATTATCGGCGCCGGGTTGGCCGGGCTCTCGTTATCGCGGCAACTCTTGCTTAACTCCGACAAGAAGGTGCTTCTGCTTGACAAGCGCTCGCAGATTCCGTCGCCGCATCAGAAAGTCGGCGAACTTCATGAAATACAACTTGCGCTTTTATTGGAAGACCGCCGGGCGAGAGAATCGCAACTTCGAAGACTACGGCCAGGCTTACATACGCAATCTTTCGAACATTGCCAGCTATCAGCTCAACCGCAACAAGCTGGAGGGCAAGATGCTCCGCCTTAATCTCGAGCATCCTAACTTTACTTTCTGTAAATCTGTCGCGAACCTCAACGTCAAACTCTCTGACGACGGCGAGCATTCGATCAGTTTCAAAACCGAGGACGCGGAGGTGTCGCTCGATGCCAACTGGGTCGTCGATACTTCGGGCCGAGGCAAATTTCTCGCACGCAAGGAAGGATTGCGCAGAGAGAATCCCATTCGTCATGGCGCTGCTTTCTTCTGGGTCGAAGGTCTCGTCAACATTGAGAAATTGACTGACCGTTCGCCGCAAGAGATTCGTTTAAGGCGAGAGCGAGAGTCAATCGGGCATCTACCGATTTGGCTGTCCACGAATCACTTCTGCGGCGAAGGCTTCTGGTTTTGGGTGATTCCGCTGCAAGGAAAGACGAGCCTGGGCCTCGTCTATGACAATCAAACCTTCCCTCGCGAGCGAGTCTCCTCGTTGCCGAAACTGATTGATTGGATTTGCGAGGAATTTCCCCTTTTCGCGCGCGACCTACCGTACCGAAAAGTCCTGGACCACAGCTCGCTCAAAGATTTTTCGTATGACTGTATGCAGACCATCAGCTCATCGCGTTGGGCGATTGCCGGAGAGGCTGGAAGATTCACCGACCCGCTTTACAGTCCAGGTGGCGATCTCATCGCGTTGCATAACACCCTGATCACAGACGCAATCCTAACTGAAGACAAGAGCGAGCTTGCGTCCAAGGTCGGACCGTACGAACACTTGATGAAGTCTTTTTACGGCGCGTACGTGCCGAGCTTTGCCGTGAGCTATGACGTGCTCGGAGATCAAGAGGCGATGACCCTTAAATACACCTGGGAGCTGTGTGTGTATTTTGCCTTCTATGTTTTTCCGTTCATCAACGACCTATTCACAAACAAGAGATTCATCCCTCTCTACTTCAGCAAGTTCGCGCATCTTGGTCTGGTTAATAGCAACCTACAACTCTTCGTCAAGAACTATTACCACTGGAAGAAATTTGCGCAGCAGCCCGTGCATTCGCCTGTCTTCAACGATTTTACTGAGCTGGGCGCCTTGCGGACCGCCGAGAGCACGTTCTACCGCGTCGGCGTTTCGGTCGAAGAGGCCCGGACAATTCTCGACACACAGGTTGCCAATCTGCTCGAACTGGCCCGTTATGTCGTCGCGCATGTCTGCTCAGTCGTTCTGAGCGACCGGCGAGTTCTCATCAATCGTCCATTTGTCGCAAGCATCAACCCATATGACGTGACCTTCGATCTCGACGAGATGCGCGGGCGTTACGCAAAGTTTGCGGACTCGACCGACGAGTACAAATGGTCTTTCGACCCGTTCGTGCTCGAACGATTTCGGACCCAGCCAGAAGAGATGGAATTGTATGAGGTGTCAATGGAGGACGTCGCGTTGCGCGTCGCGCAAGGAGGCGTTCGATGACCGACCACGCGCCTCTGATCGAACGCGCCTTCGCGCTTGAACCGCGCGAGCAGTGCTATGTCATTGAGAATATCGAGGGCGAGATCCCGGACTTCGTTCGCGGAACTTACTACCTCAACGGTCCGGCGCGGTTTTCGCGCGGCGGTCTCAGCTATCGCCACTGGCTCGACGGCGACGGCATGGTCTGTGCCCTGCGGTTCGAGAGCACCGGATTGAGATTCACGAATCGCTTCGTGAGAAGCGCGAAATTCGTCGCCGAAGAAGAAGCGGGTCGTCCGATCTTTCGCACCTTCGGCACCAGTTTCAAGAATGATCGAATGAAGCGAAGAATCGCGCTTGAGTCTCCGGTTAATGTCAGCGTTTATCCATATCAGAACTCGTTGCTGGCCTTCGGCGAACAAGGCATGCCCTGGGAATTGGATCCGGTTACGCTCGAGACGCGCGGCGAGTATAACTTCGGCGGCGCTCTCAACGACATCAGCCCTTTCGCCGCTCATCCGAAATTCGATTCAGTCACCGGCGAGATGTTCAACTTTGGCGTGGCCTACTCTGCGGCTAACCCGCAC
>WNFD01003389.1_pt1 | contig 17753 bp, 17 predicted proteins | sample 5400491 | NCBI WGS metagenome assembly WNFD01 (sample SAMN13153343, study PRJNA577476) | soil metagenome | isolation source: 120 cm saprolite under Douglas fir tree site 2 hole 2 replicate 2 | place: USA:California | collected 2015-04-18 | reverse complement strand
GTAGCGGTCGCGCACCTCGCCAAGTAACTTGACGAAGACATTTCTGGCGCGCACCGAAAGCAGAAGTGGCAGGCGTCGATAGCAAGTGAACGTAATGAAATGCAGATGGCCGCGTCCGTAGTGACGAATGAGTTTGTTGGCCATGGAGCGAAACTGAAGTCAAAACCCCGCCCCTTTAAAACCGAAAGGGTCGGCCACCCGGAAAAACTGAACCAGTCACTCGGCGTTGACGTACTGGAGTGGTATCATGCAATTGTGAATGCGCGTCAACAGAAGAAATGCGAAAGGGTGGGCCACCCGCCGACTTTCGATATTCGCACAATTCATTCGGGCGGACTCCTCCGCACTTTGCAATTTAACATCGCCTTCCTTCTCACAAGCGGATCTCAATGCACCGCGCGCTCGGCGCCTTGCCAATACGGAGCCCGGAGTTGCTTGCGATCGATTTTCCCCGCGGGCGTCTTCGGAATTTCCACACGAAATTCCACGGATTTGGGAGTTTTTACGCCACCTAGCTTCTTTTTACAGTGCGCAATCACCTCCTCTTCAGTCAGGGACTCGCCGTGGCGGACAACGATGAGAGCTTTCACGGCTTCGCCCCAGGTTTCATGCGGAATGCCGACCACCGCGCACTCATACACTTGCGGCATGGCCATGATGGCCGCTTCAACTTCACCCGAGAACACATTGAAACCGCCCGAGATGATCATGTCCTTTTTGCGATCCACGATGTAGAAGTAACCGTCTTCATCGCGATATCCGACATCCCCCGTATGGTGCCAACCAAATGTGCGAACCTCAGCAGTTGCCTCCGGCAAGTTGTGGTAGCCGGGAGTAACTAGCGCTCCGCGAGCGACAATCTCTCCGGGTTGGTTGGGGGGCAAGAGACTACCCACATCATCCATGATTGCGAGACGCACACCGTACGTGGCTTTGCCGCAGCTTCGCAAGCGCTCGGGGTGATCTCCGGCAGCGGCGGCTGCCACCGTCTCACGGTCCAGCCAGGTCATCAGCATGGGAACTTCTGTCTGGCCGTAGCACTGGCACATACAGGGGCCGAAGATTTCCACTCCCTCTTTGAATCGATCGGGCGACACCGGCGAAGCAGCCAGCAAGAGCACCCGGAGGCTGGAATGATCGCGCCGTCGCACGTCCGGGTGGGCAAGCAAAGCATAAAACGCGGTGGGCGGAAGGAAGATGTGAGTCACGCGGTGAAGTTCGATGCTGTGGAGTACTGCTCCGGCATCGAATCGCGGCAAGACAACATTGGTGGCTCCCAGACCAAACATAGCGAACGCGACCGGTCCTGCCGCGTGAGAAAGCGGGGCTGTGCTGAGACACACGGGAGGTCCGTCTGCGCACTGCCAGTAATGAGCGGCCATTTCCACGAAGGCGCTCCAGGAATCGCTCGTAACTCGAACCCCTTTCGCTGGCCCGGTGGTGCCGCCGGTGGGCACGAGACCGACCAGCCGGTTGGGATTCCCCCGCGGATCGGCCCAATCCGGCGGTTCGCTTTGAACCGGCTGCTCGATGAAGTGCGCGAGCGAAGGGTCGCCATGATATTCGGAATCGATGCAAACGAGGTGACGCAATGCCGGCACTCGTGACTTAAGCTCTTTGACCTGCTCGCCGAAACTGCTGTGGTAGAAAAGCCAGCGGGTTTCGACGTAGTTCATGAAATCCGCATTGGCGTCGATGGCGTTGCGATAATTGATAGGGACCCACGTACCTCCGGCGCAAAGTATGCCAAGCATGCACACCAGCACTCGAGCATCATTAGGGGAATAAATCGCGACGCGTTCCTCGTCGCGCAGCCCGGCGGCCCGCATGGCTCGCGCGACTCGTTCGCTCGCGGCGCGCAATTCACGGTAGGTGAAGCGAACATCGCCTTCAATGAGTGCAATTCGATCCGGAAAAGCCTCTGAGGCCTTGTCGAAATAATCGATCGCGCGCACGATTGTTTCGCCGTCTTCAGAGCGCTTGCACTGAGAAACGACCAGCCTCCTTCCCCCATACTTCGTCTGCAACTTCCACGACCAGCCGCAGCTTCGCCATTTGCTGCTCTTCCGTCATGCGGTTGCCTTCCGTCGAGCTCGCAAAGCCACACTGAGGGCTAAGTGAGAGCTGGTCGAGATCGACGTACTTGGCAGCCTCGTCGATGCGGCTCTTCAGCAAGTCCTTGGATTCCAGCTGAGGAAGCTTGCTCGAGACCAGGCCGAGCACAACCGTTTTGTGTTTCGGCACGAGGCGCAACGGATCGAACGTGCCGGCCCGCGTCGTCTCGTACTCCAGAAAGTACGAATCGACGTTAATTTTGTTGAAAAGGACGTCTGCAACGGGATCGTACCCGCCCTCCGTGAACCAGCCGCTTTGGTTATTGCCGCGGCAGAGATGCATGGCCAGGTGGAGGGAGGGCGGACGGTTAGCGAATGCGCGGTTTATGATTTCCGGATACAGATCGTTCAGCAGATATCGCGGATCATCTCCGCGCGCCTTCACCATGTTCTGAAACTTTTCGTTGCACAACGTGGCCATGGGCGGGTCGTCCACCTGCAGATATCGGCAGCCCGCATCGTTGAGCGAGTTCATTTCCTTTTGGTAGGCATCAATGATGTCAGCCCAGAAAAGGTCCATGTCCGGATAAGCGCCTTTACGTATGGCAGCGCTCCCGGATGTGAAATGCAGAATGATGGGGGAGGGTATGGTCACTTTTGGTGTTCGTTTGGTGACGGACTGAAGAAATCGGAAGTGATCGGCGTAAATCGGCGCACGCCATCGCATACGCGATACAACCTGGGCCCATGGAACGGGAATCTTGCGGCCCTCATGGTCGACAAAGTAGGCCGCCGTGCTTTCCATCCGGACTTCCACACCGCCAAGGCCTCTCACGAAGAAGTCCGTATAGAAGTCCTCGCGGCGAAACTCGCCATCGGTGATGGATTGCAATCCAATCCGCTCTTGCTGGGTGACGACCCTGCGGATAGCTGCATCCTCGATGGATCGCAATTCTTGAGCCGAGATTCTTTCCTCGGATCGATCTTGGCGGGCCTTCTTGAGGTCCGGAGGCCGCAATAGACTCCCTACGTGGTCAGCACGAAATGGCGGGTTGTGTGGAGCCGTGGCTGTCATGGAAGCCTCCCTTGCTATCTGAAATTTTCTTTTTCGCCCCGAGCGCGTCCGAAGACCGGCTTGCTCGCCTTCCAGAGCAGTCGGTTTCTTATCGCATAAGTCGATGCTCCTAGGCCACTTTCATCTTTGAAAGCCCGTGATTTTCCAGGACCCCTAAGACCTCGCGGGGCCCGAACGCGGCGGCTGCCGAGGCAAATCCAACCTTGTGGGGAGCGGTGCGGATCAGATTGTGCGCTGCGAAGGCTTGCAGAAGTCCTGTTTGTTTATAGCAACATGTCCCGATCAGTACGCACTGCACCAAGTCAGTTGATCCGCGTCCAACCACCACATCAATGGTCCGATTTTCGCGCAAGTTTTCTCGCGGCGGCGTCCCGGCTTGCACAGAATTGGCCATTTCGGCGAGCCGGCGTCCGCGTTCCTCCTTGGGCAGAGGGGCAATCTTTTCCAAATAGAGCTTCTCGGTGGCCGCAACTCCTTCCATGATTTGGCGATCAAGCAGTCCCCCAATCGACTTTACATTTGCCACTTGCGGATGGTCTTTGAACCAAACGGGTTGGGGAAACCCGCCCCAGGCAAGCGCGAGTTGCGTCTGGATCAGCCCCGGCACCACCACGTCCATGGCCGTAGCCGGCGGCCAGCGTTTGAATTGGTTCTGCTCCAGAAAGTGGGCTTCCGTCTGGAGCACCGCGAAGATGGTCTGCGTCGAACCGAAAGTCGGCATGCCGCGGAACATCGTCAGAGTTTCGAGCGTGTCGATTCCTTTATTCTCGAGACAAAGACGCGCGGCCGCGTCGCTAGGAGCCGACATGAACGCGGTCGCCGGCGCGGCCAACAGTCCTCGTTGAGCGAACGGTCCACTCCACTTCGTGGCGACTTGCCGTATCCACTCCTGTTCGCCGCTGATGTCGAGATAATGACAGCCTGCTTCCAAGCAGGCTTCGATGACCTGCGGGCCGCTGTAAATGAAAGGGCCAACGGTGTTGCAGACGACCTTCGAGCCCGCAAACAAATTCGCCAGTTCTTCAACCGAATTTCCGACTTCGGCGATTTCAAACTGGGCGGTCTCGATTCCCGGGACCTGTTTCATTACCTCTTCGAGCTTGGCCTGGTTGCGTCCCGCGGCAATGAACGGAACGTTGTACTCGCGCAGGTATTCCACTACCAGCCTGCCGGAAAAGCCACTCGCTCCGTAGACAACAACGGGTTTCTTTCCGGACATTCTGGTTCCCTCCCGGCCGGACGGATCGACCCGTCAAATTCCGGAAATAACTCAAATCTGCATCACTCCCGGAAATCCAGGCCGCAATTTGAAACACATCCTAAAGCTCACGATTGCTTGGAAGAAAGAAATAGTCCGCGACGCGTGACGATAATCGCCCGGAAGCAGCGCATCTCAGGTTTGTACGTGATCCATCGTAGTCTTGAATGCTCGCGTGGCCGCCCCGTCCAGAGGCATCCGTCGGAGTTCTTCGGACAGAACCTCGATCCCCCATGGTCCTGCATAGCCCGTCTTCCGAATGCACTCCACGAATCCCTTCACGTCAAACTCGCCCTCCCCGCAGAACCTGCGGTGGTTGACGGTGTCTTCGTGAAGGCTCCATGGCGCAACAAACGTACCGTCGTTCAGTTCAACGCCCATGATCCATTTCAAGGGCACCTGCTGCGCCTCTTTGTACGGGATTTGCAACTTGACCAGATGCCACAAGTCGAAAATGATGCCGCCGTTCGCCGCGCCCGCGCCGTCGATCATGGTCAAAGAATCCTTCAGCGTATCGATCATGGCAAACGGCATCAGCTCAAAACCGATTTTCGTACCATGCTCGGCCGCATCGGAGCACAAGGTAGCGAAGGCTTCGATGAGTTGGGGCATGGAGTACTTTTCATGATAGAAATCGCCGACCTTGACATGGTGCGCTTCGAGCGCTTCGGCCGCCCTCAGCAGCTTTCGCTTCTGAATATCGGACTGCTTCCTTCTCTCGCCTTCCAGAAACCAATCGCTCAGGAATTCCAATTCGACGTGCGTGATTCCATTGTCATCAAAAATCTGTTTCATCTCGATTAAGCTTCGACTCTCAAGAATATGATCCAGATCCGCGTGCCAGATTCCCACGCCCTTGAATCCTGCTTTTGCAGCGGCCTGTACGCGATCCTTGAAGTCAAAGGGACTGTATTCCCTGTCCGTGTGCGGAAGCGCTCCACCCGCAATCGTCCAGTAGGAAGCGAGCAACTCGACGTCTTTCGTCATCGATTGTCCAATTGTGTCCTGAAAGGTCCGTCAGGCCATCACAGCGCGTTTGGCAAGCAGAGATTTGGCCGCCTCGATGATCTTGTCCTCGTTTGGCAGAACATAATTTTCCAGCGGCTCGCTGAAGGGTACAGAAGTGTCCGCAGCCGTCACCAACCGCACCGGCGCTTTCAGGTATTGGAAAGCGTGCTCGGCAATCTCGCCGGCAATCGTGATCGCAGCAGATGCGTGACGCGGCGCTTGATCCACAAGTACAAGCCGTCCGGTTTTTTTTACGGATTCAACGATGGTCCTGACATCCAACGGCGCCAGTGTGCGTGGATCGATTACTTCGACACTGATTCCCTCTTTCGCCAGGCGTTCGGCCGCGGCCAGCGATTTCTGCACCATCCATCCCGTTGCGACAATCGTCAGATCCGTTCCGAAGCGCTTCACATCCGCTACGCCGAACGGGATCACTTCATCGCCCTCCGGTACTTCTCCCTTCTCTAGTGTTAGGAGGAAGTGCTGCAAGAAAATCACGGGGTTGTCATCGCGAATTGCCGCTTTCATCAGTCCCTTGGCATCCGCCGGTGTCGAGGGCAGAGCGACCTTCAAACCGGGCGTTCCCATGACCAGGTGATACGTGCAATTCGAGTGTTGTCCGGCCCATCCGGCGGCAAATCCATAACCCGCCTTGAAAACAACCGGAACTTTGACGTGACCTCCGGACATGTAGCGCAGGCGTGGCGCTTCGTTGATCACCTGATCGAAGGCAACGAGCATGAATTCACTCATCCACAGCTCGACGATGGGCCGTAAGCCCGTCATCGCCGCCCCAATCGCCATGCCCAGCTCCGCGGTTTCCGAAATCGGCGTAATTCGAATGCGGTCCTTTCCGAACATCTTCAGCATTGGATCGCGCTCGGTCATCCCCATGTTTTGTCCGTAGAAGATGACGTTCGGATCGCGCTGCATCTCTTCGATGATCGCGGTGGCAATCGCTTCGCCGTACATCATTTCCTTTGCCATGGCTCGATCCTCCTACGCGTAAACGTACTTGAGCGCATCTTCCGGCGCCGGCTGCGGGCTGGCCAACCCAAACCGCACTGCTTCTTCCATTTCGGCACGAACCTTCTCTTCGATGGCGTTCGCGGCCGCTTCCGTCATTACGCCGGCGGCGATTAGTTTTGATCGGAACTTCGGGACCGGGTCATTGGCCTTCGCGGCTTCGTATTCCGCTTTTCTGCCGTAGACTTCTATTGCCTCGTGTTTTGGGAATTGTGTCGGCACGGGTGGCACAGTGATCGCGTTTCCGTGCGCGCTCAAGCGGTAGAATTTGGACTCGATCAAGCTAGGACCCTGGCCCGCCCTCGCGCGGTCCGACGCCTTCTTGACTTCGTCGTACACAGCGAGCGGATCAGTGCCATCCACCGTCACGCCAGGAATGCTGTAGGCCTGTGCCTTCTTCGAAAGAAGGTCACCGCCCACGTGGTTGGCGTCTTCGAGACTGACGTGCGTGTATGCCTGGTATTCGTTGTTTTCCAGAATGTAGACGACGGGCAGCTTCCATACGGCCGCGATGTTCAGGGATTCGTGAAAGGCTCCCTGTTTCGAAGCACCGTCCCCAAAAAAGCTATACACCACCTGTCCTGTTTTCTTCACCTGGGCCGTCAAAGCTACGCCGGCTGCATGTGCGATGCCGGCGCCAATGATCCCAGTGGTCCCGGGAAAATGGTGAGCGGGATCCGCCAGATGCATCGATCCGCCAAAACCTCCGCAGATGCCGTCTTTGCGCCCGTACAATTCCGCCATCATGTTTCCCGTGGGCGTGCCAAGCACGATCGGATAACCATGACAGCGGTAGCTCGGCATCACTGGATCGCCGTCGTTTCGTGTGGCCAGTGAGCCGACGATCGAAGCTTCGGCTCCGTCACCCAGATGTGTGTGCCCGCGAATCACCCCAGGGTGCTCAACGAACGTGCGCTTTACACGCTCCTCGAATTCGCGGATGCGTATCATCTGTGTCCACATCCAAATCAGGCGGTCTTTCCCTAACTGTTCCGACGGTTTCATCGAGGCCCCTTCTCTCCTCAGTGCCGCGGAATTGCGTCGCCCGCTTGCCCGATCTCGCAAACTGCGTCGCCTACCGGCACTTCGGCGCCTTCCTTCGTAAGAATTTTCAACAGAATTCCCTCGACCGGAGAGTCCAATTCGTAGTTCACCTTTTCCGTCTCCAACTCGACGACGGCGTCCCCGCGTTTCACAATTTCGCCTTCTTGCTTGAGCCAACGCACAACATTGACCTTTGTTGTGGGCAAACCGCCGGTCTTTGGCACTTTGAGTGTGGTTACGATACGAGTTTCGCCTCCTCCGGCGGGGATTCTATATAATGCGGATTCCTTGCATTGTAAGACTCATTTCGAGGACGCCATAGGCCACTGCGTTCCAAGCGTTCGATAAACGCCCACACCTTCATCCCAAGAGGGGGCAAAGTTCCTGTGCGGCGGCTCGAAGGTACGGTAGGAATCGAGTTCGCATGTCTTGCACAGAGACGCGTTGCCCGTGAGCTCCCGCGTTTATCGCGGCAATCACACGTCCCATATGGTTTTGGACGGGAACCGCCATCGAACGCAATCCGACTTCCAGCTCTTGATCCACGATGGCATATCCGTCTCGTCGCACCGACAGCAGCACGTGACGCAGCTGTTCGACGGAAGTCAGCGTGCGATCCGTGTAGCGGGTAAACTCGACGCGCGACAGTAGCGCTTCCATCTCTGTGGGCGGAAGATTCGCCAGCAGCACGCGTCCTATTGAAGTGCAGAACGCCGGCAGCCGCGTTCCCACTCCCAGGTCGATGGCCATGATGCGCGTCACGTTTGCCCGCGCTACATAAATGATGTCAATCCCGTCCAGCAGCGCTATCGAACAAGATTCATGCAGGATTTGGCTGAGGCGTTCCAGCACGGGTTGCGCTACCGTGGCCAGGGGCACTGAAGATAAATACGAGTGGCCTAACGCAAGCACGCGCGGAAGGAGGTAGAAATTCCGTCCATCGTCAGAACCCGCAAATCCCAACTTTGATAGCGTGTGCAGGCATCGGCGCACCGATGCGCGAGACAATCCTGTCCGCTTGCTCAATCGGGAAATCGAAAGATGGAGACTCTGCTGCGAGAATGCCTGGATCACCAACAGGCCGCGTGCCAGCGAGGTCATGAAATTGGGGTCTCCGCTGAATTGATCCAGTTTTGCCGCAGGCTCAGATCGGGGAGGGGGCATCGGCGCTGTCTCAGTAACACCGGAAGCGTTACGAAGTTGTTTGTGGGCTGCCGCGCCCGAAGTGGTGTTGGCCATAGCTTCCTCCACGGGGTACTCGGGCAGGTCGCGAAGATAACCCAAATGGGCGATATACGCACGCATATTCGTTTATCGGCTGGATCCTCCCTGCCCCCTTCCTATTGCCCATTTGAACGTTCACCCATACCAGTTTGAGCGGTAAACGCCTTGCAATTCCGAAAAAATGCTGTGGGCGTTTGTCGTTCAAGATGTGTGCGGGTCGTGCGAGTCAGCCCCAAACGCGTCTCGCAGTTTCCGCGACGAGTTTCAGCTTGGACCACTGCTGATCTTCGTTCAGCAGGTTCCCCTCCGCCGTCGAAGCAAACCCACACTGCGGACTCAGCGCCAGATTTTCGATGGGAACATACTTCGACGCTTCCTCGATTCGTTTTGCAAGCACGTCGGCATCTTCCATACGCGGGACCTTTGAGCTGACGAGCCCCAACACCACCGTTTTGCCCTTGGGCACAAAGCGCAAAGGCTCAAAAGTACCAGAGCGTTCGTCATCGTATTCCAGCAGGAACCGGTCCACCTCCAATGTCCCGAACAACTTCTCGGCAATCGAATCGTACCCGCCTTCGGCGTACCAATGGCTGCGATTGTTCCCTCGACACAAGTGAATGCCAAGCGTCACTCCGTCGTTCCGTGCCGCCAGGAAGCACGCATTGTCCGCGCACACCGCTTCATCCAGCGCCGCGTCTGGATCGACTTTCAATTCCGTCTTTATCCATGCCCGCCACTTGGGGTCCATGTAGTAGCTGTAGCGCGGAGCATCGATCTGGATGTACTTCACGCCATCGGAAGAAAGCTTGCGAAGGTCGCTTTTCATGATCTCCACGATGTCCCACAGAAGCGCCGAATGGTCTTTGTAAATCTTGTCCGTAATACCACTCTTGAAAGAGATGGCCGGAAATTGCGTGGCGCTCGGCAACGTCATTTTAATCGGGAGAGGGCTCTCTGCCTTCAAGAACGGCAATTCGTGACCCGTTAGCGGCCGCACCTGACGCAGCCTGGAGGTCACGATCCCCATCACGCTGCTGACGGGGGCGCTGGCTGCCTCTCCCGCTTGCCAGTTTCGGCCGACCGTGCCCGACAAATCGAACCCCTCGACCGCGTCCGTGAAATCGCTCATAAAATTGCGCCGCCGGAACTCGCCATCCGTAGCAGCCTCAAATCCGAGCTCTTTCTGTTTGGAGAGTACGCGCCGGATGTGTTGATCCTCGAGCTGCCGCAACTGACCTGGACCGGCGCTACGCCTTGCTTCGAGCAACTCCGCGGGCCGCAGAAAACTGCCAATGTGATCCGCTCTGAACAGTGCGGGCATGCTCTTTACTCCTCTCGTGATGCTTTGAGGGCATCTGTTTCCGGGGATTTTTCAAATGCAACGCCTGCTGGATTTTCCTCTAACCTGCCTAGTCCCATCGCCAGCCTTGCCGCAATCTCGGTCACCAAATTGACCTTTTGCACCAGTTCTTTTCCACGAAATCGAAGTGTGGGTCCCGCAATCCCCAGGGCCGCGATCACGCGTTCGTGCGCGCTCAGAACGGGCGCAGCCACGCCACTCAAACCACGTTCGAGCTCCTGATGGTCCACGGCGTATCCTCGCTGGCGGATCAGCCGCAGGTTTTCCTTCAGGTCCGAAAGTTGGGTGATGGTGAACTGCGTGTATTGCCGCTGTCCGTTCCTCTTGACGATTTCATTGATCTCCTCGTCGAGCATGTACGCGAGGATCGCCTTCCCAGCCGCGGTGCAATGGGCAGGGAACTTCGCGCCAACCGGTGTGCAGACATTGATGATGGTGTGCGGCGAGTCCAAGCGGTCCAGGCAAATGACTCCGCCTGGCGTGGGCACGGCTAAGCTCACCGATTCCCGCGACCTTCGGGACATCTCCAATAGTAGCCGATGCGCTTCACTTCGCAACGACCGCGACTCCACCGCTTTGTTCCCCAATTGCTGCAGCTTCAAACCGAGGCGGTATCGCTCACTCTCCGCGTTTCTCTCGATCAGTTCGAATCTCTCCATGGTGTTCAACAGACGGTGCACGGTGGCCTTCGTCAGCCCCAACTCCGATGCCAGTTGGGTTACCCCCGCTTCCGGTGCCTGTTCTCCCATGTACACCAAGATGCGCAGGGCCTTCTGCAGGGATTTACTGGACCCAATGTCTCGGTCAGGCCTTCGCACTGCACGGCGACGGAGTAGTTTAGCTGTAGCGGGCATCGCACCCTCCCGGGCGCTGGACTCTGATCGCGTTCCCCAAATGCCAGGGTCCCAGCGCTTCCCCTCGACCTCTGGCGCATTGTAATTAGAATCTGGTCCGTGTCAATATGAAATAGCGTTCCATAGCTTGAAACAGGCAGATCGAGACACCAATGCCCTTCAGAAATTACTGGGACGCAAGAGAAGATTCCTACGGCTACGAAAGAGGCTGAAAAACGCGCCGAACCAGAGCAAAAACAAGTTAACCCTAGCTCAAAGTTATAGCGGACTGCGCTCGGAACCAGACGCCTATGCCGCGGATTCTTCAGTCCGCAAACATTTTGGCGAAGAGTAGAGGTGGCTATATTTCTTTATTCCACAGTGGCATGAAACAAAGATGGCGGATGTTCATGGGGCTTGGCTTAGCCGGCATCGAATGCTTGTCAAGGCGAGTGCCTGTTTGCCGGAAGTCTCAAATTTTGCGAGCGTTCATCTCCCGGCTAATGTATTCCGCCTGTCGCAGCGCCAGGGCCACGATGGTCAAGGTTGGATTCGCTGCCCCGGCTGTCGTCATGGCGCTGCCATCAGAAATAAAAAGATTGTTGATGTCGTGCGTTTGTCCCCAGGCGTTAGTCACGCCCTCGCGAGGGTCGGTGCTCATGCGGGCACTGCATGTGTTATGAGTCGCGGGCGGAGTCGGTCCGAGAACCACGCGTTTGGCCCCAATGGCCTCGTACACCCGGGACATCTGCGTCTGCGCATGATTGCGCATCGCCTGATCGTTCGGATGTTCGTCCACGTGGACATTGGCCACCGGCAAACCCAAGGCGTCCTTGACGTCGCGGTTCAGCGTGATGCGATTCTCGGCGCGCGGCATATCCTCACCGTTGATGATCATGCCGGCGATATTCCGATAGTTCTCCACGATGGACGCGAAATCCCGGCCCCATCCGTAGGGCAGACCCACCAGCGGCAGAGTCGGCAGATCGAGGGTGACCAGTTCCATCCGGTAGCCCCCCACGAAGCCGCGGCTCGGGTCGTTTTTAACTTCGTCTTCGATGACTCCCGCTAGTGTCGCGCCGCGCCAGGAATAGACCGGCTTGTCGAAGATTCCCCAGACGAAGCCGATGATCTGGTGGCAGTAGTTCCGCCCCACTTGGCCAGCGGAATTAGCGAGGCCCTGCGGGAATTTCGAGGAGTCCGAAAGAAGCAGGAGGCGCGGCGTCTCGATGCCGTTGCCCGCGATGCAGACAATGCGCGCCTTCTGCCGTTGCTCCCGGCCCTGGCCGTCCCGGTAGACCACCGCGTTGACGCGTCCGTCGGTCCCATGCTCAATCCGCGTGGCCATGCACTCGATCCGCAAGTCCAGGTTGCCGGTCGCTTCGGCACGCGGAATATCCGTGTACAGCGTGCTCCACTTGGCGCCCATCTTGCACCCTTGCACGCAGAACCCCTGCTGGATGCACATGCCACGCCCGTCATGGGCACGCGAATTGATTGCCATGTGGCCCGTGTGGACTCGCTTATAGCCCAGCTTCTTCGCCCCCGCGTACATGACCTTAAAATTATTGGAGGCGGGCAAGCCGGGCATGTCATTGCGCCGCGTCACGCCAAGCCGACGCTCCGCCAGCACGTAATAGGTCTTGAGTTCCTCATAGGAGATTGGCCAGTCGATCAGCGAAGTGCCGCGAATGTTCCCGTAGGTGCTCTTTGCGCGCAACTCCCAGGGTTCGAACCGTGGCGTGGCGCCCGTCCAGTGCACTGTCGTTCCGCCAACGGTCTTGCAGTGCCACACGGGCAGGGTAGGAAAGTTCTTGGCCACGCCCCAGTTACCGCTCTGCGTCCGCGCATCGAGCCAGGTCAACTCGAGGAAGGCTTCTCCGGGAACCTGCGAAAAGGTTGCTGTTGACTGCCGCTTCCCGGCCTCGAGTACCACTACCTTGATTCCTCGGCGGGTCAGCTCGTGCGCCAGCGTCCCGCCCCCGGCGCCGGACCCTATGATTACCACCGCACCTTGGTCTTGGAATTCAATGCGGGCCATGTCGCTCCTCTCCACTCGTTACGCGCCAACCTCCAGCGGACCACTGTCCTCGGTCGGAACTTCCGGCAACCAGCGCAGGTCATTGAATCCGCGGAAAAGATAGCCGCCTTTGGAGAACGCTTCGCCCTCATATCCGAAGTAGGCATAGGCGATGGAACTGGAGTAAAGGACCTGCAGCGTCTTCTGGCGCATCGTTTGGAAGAACACGGAAGATTCAATCTTTTTTAATGCCTCGACCCGCTCGCTCTCGGAGCTCTGGGCAAAATCTGCCCTGAGCGCTGCATGGCCTTCTTTGATCATCTTGCGCGTGTTCGCATCCTTAGCCGCATCGGTGTCCACCGCCTGGATGACCAGCGCATAAGCAGCATCATCCAACTTGTCGTGCGGCGCAATCGTGCGCGCCACGCTCATGAGCGTGGTCCCCTCGGAGCTGGTGAGGGCCGTCAGATCCAAGGCCCACGCACGTCCGGGTGCGAGCAGGGCCAGCGGAGTTCCCGCAACCACCCACCCCGTCAAGAGCCCGGTCGTGGTCTTCAGCAGCTCCCGGCGGTTCAGGATAACGAGCTGGTCCATTGGGTTCTCCTCCGAAATAGAGTAATAACTATGCGTGCGAGATACTCATCACAAAAAAATCAGCATGACATTCGCTAGCGGCATTCATTTCGAGTTTTCGTCACGCTCCGCACGCCAGCAGCCAGTCCCTCAACGTACACCAAGAATTCATTAGCGAGGAAGAAAAGGAATGAAGTGTCTGCGCGAATATCGGACGCGACCAGAACGATCCTTTCCTTTCGCTGTCTACTCGCTCGCCAAAATGCTATCCGGCAATGAAACGAAGGAGTTCGAGGTCTGATTTGCTCTCCCGAACCGTGATCGGCGCGGGTTTGCAGGGAGGGATTGGAAACCGAGGCTCCAGGCTGACTGGGGTGGACAACTTTTAGGTGAAGCACCGCAATCCACCCAACGAGAGATGGAACGGTCTTGGTTTGCGCGGCTCGGTCGTCGGTCCCGGGACTCACAACAATGAGGGTGATTGGCCGAAATTCAAAACGGTTGTGACATCTGATATTCCAGAAGTGTAGACGATTTTGTAATTGCAAGCTTCAAACTTCAACAGGGTTCAACAGAGTTCAACAAGCAGGCCGCAAACGATTCAGCAAGAATCACTTAGAATCCACAAAGTTCAACAGACTTCAACAGGGTTTGTCACCTGGTTCGGGACCAGGAGGCCGGTGGTTCAAATCCACTCGCCCCGACCATTCTTCCTTCCTCCTTTTGTCCATTCGTTGTTTGGGCCATCAGACCTACCTGATGCGACGAGGAGAAGTCAAACCCCCGACCCTTCCAAAAGCCGCGAAGGGCCGGCCACCCTAAAAAGATAAAGCAGTCACTCGGCGTTGACGTACTGGAGTGGTATGATCCAACTGTGAGAGCACGTTAACTGAAAAACACGAAAGGGTGGACCACCCGGCCAGGTACTATCCGACTTGCGAAACGCATGAGCGCGCGAGTCCTTCCTGGCGAAGCCGGTCTACTTTCCCGCCGCAGGCTGAGGAATGATGAATTGAGCAGCGTGGTGGAGCGCGACTAGCCAGCGCCCACCTTGCCGGACCAGAATCCAGGTGTAATAACCCTCGCGGTGCGGCTGGTCCGTGCCTGGAACGTTAAGCACCCAATAATCGTCAAGAGAGGCGATATCCCGAGTCAGGAAGCGCATGCGCCGGATGGAATCGGTCCTTGTACTGTTCTTCAGATTGCTGTTGAAGTTCCTGGCGAACATGGTTTCTAGCGCTTCGCGGCCGTGCGTATTGCCTCCACCAACGACGACGTAGTCGCAGTCCTCTGTGAATAGCATGGCCAATGCGTGCGAATCGTAGCGGTTCCAGGCCTCGGTATATGTGTCGAGCACCTGTTTGATGGCAGCGTCCGCTGCGTCGTCTGATTTTGCTGTTGTATTCGCTTCGGTGGAATTCTGCTGGGCCAAAGCTGCTGCAGAATGAGCGAAGAATAGGGCCAATGCCAGGGACGCCCGCATCAGAGAGTTCCCGCTGTTCAAGCGGCGAAAAGCCATGCAATCCTCCTAGCCTTGAGATACCAATTCAGAACCTACTCGCGGTTTCCAGTGGAGCACTCCGCGGAACTTAGCGACGTAATTGTACACCGTATCGAGGTACTTGATTAGGAACGGCTGACCGCTGACATCTGCTGCTTCGAAGCCACGTCGTTGCTGACAATTGGAGCAACAAATGGCTTGCGCAACGCACGCTGGCGCTGGGCAGATTTCAAGGTCACTCCTATACTATCTAAGTGTCCGGACAAAAGAAGCATTGTGGATTTTTCTTTTGCTCCCGATAGCGTTTGGTCCTTTTTTTTATGAGTTACTTATAATCTTCGGAGTTTTATTGTCGCGGGGAGACTTTTAGTTCGGAAGAACCCAAGAAATGCGCCCACCAAAAGTCCGATGGCACCTATCGTGCGAAAGTGTTATCGCACTTCGCCTGTGGACGGCAAGGCCGTAGGCTGTTGGAATCACAGACGCATTGAATCTTGGCGGAGGACAAATTAGAGAATCGCGGAAATCGTGGTGCCGGCGGCGGCAAATACGGCGGTCATTTCCTCGCGAGCCAGAGGCAGGAAGCTGGTGACTACACCTGGATCGAATTGCGTACCGCTCGCCACAATCAGCCTCCGCTCGGCCTCTTCGAAGGGTAGCCCATTGCGGTAAGGCCGTGAAGAAACCATGGCATCGAACGCGTCGATGACGGAGACGATTCGAGACCCGATGGGAATCTCTTCGCCGCTCAGCCCGCCCGGATAGCCCTTTCCATCGTAGCTCTCATGGTGGTGAAGGACGAGCAGGCTGGCGCGATCCATTCCCGGGATCTGCCGCAGCACCGCCCAGCCATACTCGGGATGTTTCTTCATCAGGTCATATTCTTCGCTCTCCGGCAACCCAAGCTCTCCGGCGACGTGAAGCGCCCATTCCGCGAGGCGGGTGCTGTGGACGCCGGTGTTAAGGTCCCGCAGGTCCAACAGTTGGTTGAACCCGCACACCAGAGACATCCGAAGTGCTGAAAGTTCCCCCTCCATTTCTTTGATCTGCAGAGAGGCGGAGGATAGTTGCGATGATTCTCGAACCGGAACTGAAAAGGCTGGCGTCCTGGACAGCGCATCCCTGAGAGAATGCGCTGTCGTAACGCCTGTCCATTGATTGCTCGTCTTGATCATAAGGACCTAGATCTACCTTCGAAATTCCTGCTACGGTTCAGCGGCCCGCGAGCGTACGGTACACATCCAGCCGGCCGTAACCCATATTGCTACCAATCCATTGCGCATGAGATACCGCGGACGCCGCATGGCTCTGGTTAAGGCCCGGTTGCAGCCCTAACAGAAGTGACGCTGTTCCGGAGACAAAGGGCGCACTGAACGAAGTTCCCGAACTGACGGCGTAAGTGCCGAAGGGATAAGTGGTGATAATGTTCTCGCCCGGCGCGGCGACCCATACAACCTGATTGCCGTAATTCGAGAAGGTCGAACGCTGGTCGAAGTCGTCGGTCGAGGCGACGCCCACTGCGTTCTTCTGCAGGGCCGCGGGATACACGATCTCCTGCAGGCCATCGTTGCCTGCAGAGGCCACGCCAACCACGTTGTGATCCGTGGCGTAGTTAAGTGCCTTCGTCAATTCAGTCGACTTCGCTGACATGTCGAAGCTCATGTTGATGACGTTTGCATGGTTCTGCACCGCATAGTAGATGGCGTGGATGATATCCGAGAGATTTCCGGTTCCATCCGCATGAAACGCCTTGAGAGGCAGGAGTTTGGCAGTAGGGGCAACAAGGTGGATGACTCCCATGACCATCGTCCCGTGGCCGAACGCCGCGTAACCAGTCCCGTCCACCATTGCGGCGGTGTGTTGGTCCACCATCGCAGCCGTGTGCTGGTTTACAAAAGCGGCCTGGCAAGCGCTGCACCCTGAGCCCGTAGATCCGCCAAGGTCCGTCATTTCCGAGCCGCCGGGCTGGTTGCGCGTGAAGTCATAGCCCTGCAGCAAGACGGCCTGCAGTGCAGGATGCTTCGGGTCCACTCCTGTGTCTATATCCGCGACAATCCCTGCTCCGCTCATGTGAAAGGCGCTTTGTGCTTGGGAAACGCGGATGATTTGAGCGGCGGGTTGATTGACATAACCACTCCAGACCGGAGACGTATAGTAATTGACGGGCGTTGTATTCCACAGGCCTGGTGGGAGCGCGGTCAAGACGGCTTGGTTCCCGAGTACAGTGGGAATCGCGAGAACCTGGTCCACTTCGGCATCGAGGATTCCCGTCACGAGTCGCAGCGCCGCTGCAAGAACGTCTGGAAGAAGTCCGGAATTAGGCTTGACCAAGAAAACCTGGCTCAGGCTTCCATCCAGGCCCCCCTCAACGGTGCAACTGTTGAGCAGGCAAACAAGCTGCAAACCGGACAGCCCGAGGCTCGTTCGAACAACGACTCCCCCGGCACTCGCGCTGGCGGAGGTATTGGAGCTTGTGCTCCCACCCAAAGCGCCAGACAACAATTGGGCAGAAGCCGGTTGGGAGGAAAACGCGAGCGAGAGAATTAAGACTAGCGAGAATCGACGGATCATGGCTGGTAGAGCTCCTTTGTTTTTCTGCTAGACTGCCGAATCACACTCGGCATTATGAGGTACTAGTATTGTCAGTATCTAAGAATCCCACAATGGTACGGTGGGCTGGTCGGCATCAGCCTTTCGTCCTAGTACGTTTTTTTCTTCCTGGAAAAATGTGTTTAATTTCAATAGATTCAGAAGGTTGCGACTTGTTCTCGTCT
>WNFD01004057.1_pt1 | contig 17754 bp, 17 predicted proteins | sample 5400491 | NCBI WGS metagenome assembly WNFD01 (sample SAMN13153343, study PRJNA577476) | soil metagenome | isolation source: 120 cm saprolite under Douglas fir tree site 2 hole 2 replicate 2 | place: USA:California | collected 2015-04-18 | reverse complement strand
CCTCTGCGGGCTCACGCTTGGGACCCTGTCCACGCCGCTTGCCGCTGAAGCGCAGCCCTCAACGACGATCCCACGGATCGGCCTGCTCGCCGACGCGACGTCTTGGGAACCTCTCCGGCTAGGGCTTCGTGATCTCGGCTACGTGGAAGGAAAGATCATTGCGCTCGAGGAGCGAAGATCTCAGGGGCGAAACGAGCGATTCTCGGATCTCGCGTCCGAGCTCGTTCGGCTCAACGTGAACATCATCGTGACCTGGGGCACGCCCGCGACTCTCGCGGCCAAGCAGGCGACGACGACTATCCCCATCGTCATGGCCAGCGCTGGCGATCCTGTGAGGAGCGGCCTCGTCTCGAGCCTCGCGCACCCAGGTGGAAACGTCACGGGCTTGACGGTACTTGGCCCGGGCCTGGCTGCAAAACGGCTTGAGCTTTTGAAAGAGGCCGTGCCGAACATCTCTCGCGTAGCCTTTCTTTGGAACCCCGCGAATCCCGACCAGGCATCTTCCTTCAAAGAGGTCCAGGCTGGCGCGCGAGCCTTGGGCGTGACACTGCACTCCGTCGAAGCACGGAGTCGCGAGGAGTTGGAGCAAGCCTTTGCCATGATGAAACAGAGCCGCCCATCCGCGCTCCTCATGACCGCGGACGGCGTTCATCAGCGTTACATCGGCCGAATCGTTGCCTTCACGTCAGAAACCCGGCTGCCCGCCATGTACCAGCTGAAGGAGGCCGTCGATCGCGGAGGGCTGATGTCCTACGGAGCCAGCCTTCCCGACTTGGGTCGCCGCGCCGCATACTACGTGGACAAGATTCTGAAAGGTTCCAAGCCCGCCGATCTGCCCGTGGAGCAACCAACGAAGTTCGAGCTGGTCATCAATCTCAAGACCGCCAAGGCCCTCGGGCTGACGATTCCGCCGTCGGTGCTGTTACGGGCGGATCAGGTGATCGAATAGGAGTACTTCTCTGCGGACCGAGTAGTCGCTCAGCCGAAGTATACATCGCGCGACCCACATCCAACCGCTCAGGGGCGATTGCCCGACACAGGAGGGAGAGATGGAGACTACGCTCTGGAAGGATATGTTTTATCTTACGCTGCCGATACTCGAAAAGATTCTGCGGCCTGTTATCATCTACGCCTTTCTGGTCATAGGGCTCCGTCTCGCTGGAAAGCGAGAACTGGCTCAGCTCAATCCGTTTGACCTTGTCGTACTGCTCACCCTGTCCAACACCGTCCAGAATGCCATCATTGGGGAGGACAATTCGGTCACGGGAGGACTGATTGGCGCAACGACCTTGCTGGTGATCAATTATGTCTTGGTGCGGTTCCTCTACTCGCACGAGCGTCTCGATCGAGCAGTCGAGGGCGCTCCAGACGCGCTCATCGAGGGAGGTGAGCTCAAGATGGATCGACTGCGGAGCGAGTTGATTACGTTACCAGAACTGGAGGCCGCAGCGCACAGGCAAGGCTTCGCCTCTCTCGAGGAGATCGAGCGCGCGGTCCTCGAACCGAGCGGCACCATCTCCTTCGTCGCCAAGAAGCCTCCGATCGAGACGACGCGGCATCAGGAGATCGTGAGCCGCCTTGACCAGATCGGGCACGACCTCGCGGCAGTGCGTGTCTCACTGGTCGCGCGGCCGGGATGAGAAGACGAGTCTGGACCCCTGCCACCCAAGCTCGATTTGTCGTAGCTGCAGTGGCTCGCGGATCAGGTAATGGGGTGGGGTGCGGGATTGTGACCAAATTGTGCCCAACTCAGGCGCACTCCTGATCATTCCAGCCCACTCCAGCGCATGGCGCCGTCGGGAGCCTCCTGTTTCACATCAAACAGGTACGCGCACTTACACGAACCGGGGGACAGGACTGAAAATCCTGTGCTCCTTTCACAACCCCGGCCGGCAATCGCAGGTGGCGCCTTGTGCCTAACCCTCTGACAATGCTGGGCTCGTGGAGGGCCGAAGGGGTAGGGACAGCGGGTAACCGACAAATTGACAGAACCTCGGTTGGGCTCTTCGCTACCGGGTCGACGTCACTAGGGTGTCCCTCTGCTCTCCTGGCGACGCGCTGGAGCGCGGCGGCGATCCTTGGGCGTCTTCTGGGGCGCAGGGCGCGGCCTCGGAGCGGCGACCTGTCGCGGATCGGCGACTCCGCCCCTGAACGGGATGCTATAAAGCGGGGTCGCGTGGTCCGCGGGGGATGCCCCCCGCCCCCTCCCGCCGCATTGCCGGCACGGAGATTCTAGGGGGTGGTGGAGGCGAGGGCGTCGGCGATGTGGCCTTGTACGTCGGCGGGAGCGAAGGGCTTGGACACGATGAAGCGCACGCCGAAGCGCGCGGTCTCTTGCGGGTCGAGCCGGTCGCCCCAGCCCGTGACGAACCCGAGCGGGATGTGAGGAAAGCGCCGCTGGCACGCGGCCGCCACGTCCCAGCCCGACATGCCCGGCATGGAGATGTCCGTGAGGATCACGTCCACCATCTCACTTTCCAGAAGCGCCAATCCCGCTTCCGCGCTGTCCGCTTCCAGAACCGAGTGACCACAGGGCTCGAGCATGTCCCGGAGGACGCATCGGACCTCCGTCTCGTCGTCGATGATGAGGACGCGGCCGCTGCGCCCCTGGCGGGCGGGCGACGCCGAGGCCTCCGGGGCCAGGTCGTCCACGCTGATGGGCAGGCGGATCATGAAGACGCTGCCCATGCCCAGGGTGCTCTCGATCTCGATGGTGCCCCCGTGGCGCTTCACGATGCCCCACGAGACGGCCAGGCCGAGGCCGGTGCCCCGCGCGCCCTTGGTGGTGAAGAAGGGCTCGAGGACGCGCCGCCGAGTCTCGTCCGACATGCCACAGCCCGTGTCCTCCGCGGCGATGATCACCGACGCCGCGTCGCTCGAGACGCGGAAGACGAACTGGCCTCCTCCGGGCATCGCGTCGATTCCGTTGATGAGGAGGTTCATGAACACCTCGCGGAGCTCCGCGGAGATGCCGGCCACCGGCAGCACGGGGCCGCCTTCCACCACCACGTCGTAGGCGAGCCCGCGGCTCTGGGCCTCGTCCTTCCATCGCGCCCGCGTCAGCTCGACCACCACGGCGAGCAGGTTGTTGAAGTCATGGGCAACGCCGGCCGCCATCTCGCCGAGCGCGCTCAGGCGCTCGGCCTGCACGAGCTGCTTCTGAGAGGCCTCGACTTCCTGCAGGGCGGTCCCGAGCTCCTGGAACAGCCGCGCGTTCTGGATGGCCACTCCCGCCTGGGAGGCGAGGGACGCGGCCAGGTTTCGATAACGCTCGGGAAAGGGCAAGACGTCAGCCTGCATCCCTTCCCGCGAGGCGAAGGGCCGGAGCGGAATGCGCTTGCAGTTGATGAGCTGGAGCACGCCGATGGTCTCGCCCGCCGGCGCCTTCATGGGGACCACGAGCATCGAGGTGGTCCGGTAGCCGACCTTCACATCGAACTCGGTATTGAAGCGGAAGGGAGAGTCCGCGGGCAGGGCATAGACATCGTCGATCATCAGGATCTCGCCCGCCAGGGCCACGTAGCCCGCCACGCTGTCCGCGCTGATGGGCAGCGTCGACTCCTTGAACTCCACGTGCACGCTGTCGTTCTGGGCCAGCTTGAAGCGCAGGCACCGTTCTCCTTCGGGCGGCGTCTCCACCACGTAGAGCGACCCCGCGTCGCTCCGCGTGATCTCGCGGCCCTTGGTCAGGATCAGCTCCAGGAGAACGTCGAGATCCCGCTCGGCGGAGAGACCGATGCCGATGGCGTTGAGCTCCTCGAGCTGCATCCTCATCTCGAGGGCGTCCAGCATCACATGGGCGTGCACGCACGCCTGGCGTAGCACGGTGGCCAGCGTGACCCCGGGCACCGAGGGATTCAGATAGGCGTAGCACGGCTGATCGCAGATGGACTCGGACGCTCCCTCATCCACGAGCGCCACCACGGGCAGTCCCGCGCGCTGGGCGGCGGCCATGGCGCGGCGGCTGGCCTCACCGCCGGGCAGATCGATGAACAGCACGCCGGGCGCCTCCGGCCAGCCCGCGGGCGTCAGCTCGGAAAGAGGACGGCGCTCGAGGTCATCCGGGAGGTCCTGCAGACGCGAGGCGGCCACGGAGCCCGGCACATGCCAGACGATCGGACGGGACATCAGCGACGCACCTCGAGCGATGGCACAGTCATCCTCTATGCCGATATCCAGCACGGCGGGCACGTGGAGCAAATGGACCGATCGCGCCGGGCTACTGAAGCGTCGGGAGCAGCCGCAGCCTGGGCAAGACAGGGGCGAGCCCGTTGCCCGGCCCATTCGCCGGACCCTGCAGGCGGATGGCACTGCCTCCGCCCACGGCACTGATGCCCACCAGCCCCACGGCCGACGCATTGGCTCCGCCCGGACCGGCGCCGAGGCTGACGGGGATGGCTCGGCCGTCACCCGCATCGGAGACGATTCCGATGGGGTCACGCTCGGGCACCGCGTCGATGGCTCTGCCCTTCTGGGTCGCCTCGATGTTCGCGGCAAACTTCGCGACCCGAGCCTTGCCGGGCCCGCCCCCCACCAGGGTGGAGGCCGTGGCCACGGCGAGGGCCCGCTGCTTTTCGCCGATGGCGGCCACGAACTTGTCGGAGGGGCCGGGCAGTGACGGTCGGTTCATCTTCAAGTTCGCGGTGACGGCGGCCACCGACTCCGGGGTCAGGGGACGGACCCTGCCCAGCGCGAGGTTCGACGCCGTCACGCTCTGCAGGCTCTCGAGCTGGATGGGAGGCGCCGTCGGATTGCTCGCGAGGGAGACGTCGAGCTTGCCATGGAGCAGGTGGACATCGGTGGACGCCGCGCTCGCCTGATTCTCGGCGCCCGGAACGATCTCGACCACGAGGACGGTGCCCCGGACCGCCGCCACCGCGTGCGGCGTGCGGATCTCGATGATCTCGCCCGGCTTCATCCGCTGTCGCACCACCGCCAGCCCGACCTTGCCGGACTGGAGATCAACCGTGGCGCGCCCACCGTCTTCCGTGATGGTCAGCACCGAGAGCTCCCGCACGGTGAGCAGGGCCTTGCCCCCGAGCAGGACGTGCACGAGGGAGCGCTCCTTGGTGCTGATCCGGTCCTGCATGAACACGTCGTCGCGCGTCTTGAGGGCGAGGGGCTGGGTCGTGGTGCCCCGCGCCACGGTCGCCTCACCGATGAGGGTGCTCACGACCCCGATGCCCGGCTGGTCCTGGGCGAGGGCATATCCAGGTACACCGCCGACAAGTCCCAGGACCGCCAACACTCTGATCGCATTCCGCACGCTCATGGTTTCCTCCTCCTATCCGGTTATCGGGCAGTGTCGCCCGCATTCGTAGCCGTGTGGACCACCTGACTCACATTGACCCAGCGAAGAAAAAGCAACCGGGGTGCCAAGCGCGACGCGACCGCGACGCGCGGAGCGACTTGCTGAAAAGACTGCGCTGTCATGAGGCTGACAGTGCAGAAGGTGCGCGGGGCGGCCGCGAGCTACGAACTGTCGCCCCGAGATTGGAAGTGCTCCTCCATCCCGGAAGGCGGGCGCGAGAAAAAATTGAAAAACGGGACGGAGGCAGCGCCCAAAAACTGGACTGTTCCGAGGGAAAAATTCCCCTCGGTGGCGCCGATCTATTCGCCGCTCGCGAGGGACAACCGCGCGCGCGGCCGCCGCCTACTTCGCGGCCACGCCCGCGATCTCGACGAAGTACTTGGGCGCGGCCAGACGCGCCTCCACGGTGGCGCGCGCGGGCGGATTCGCGGGATCCATCCAGGCGTCCCACACGGAGTTCATGTCGTCGAAGTAGCGCATGTCGGCGAGCCAGATGGTGGCGGAGAGGAGCTTGGACTTGCTCGTGCCCGCCCCGGCGAGGAGATCGTCGATCTTCTTCAAGATCTGCTGGGTCTGGCCCTTGACGTCCGCGGAGGGATCGCCGGCGATCTGGCCCGCCAGGTAGACGGTGTCGCCATGCACGACGGCGGCGCTCAGGCGCTTGCCCGGCTGGATGCGCTGGATGCTCACGGGGTTCTCCTCTGGACTGTGCCCCTCACCCTGCCCTCTCCCCCGATGGGGGAGAGGGCAGGGTGAGGGGGAAGGTGATGAGGGGGCGTAGTTGGACTCACGACGGCTTGGCGTAGTTGCTCAGGATGAAGCCGGCGATGCTGTGGCGCGAGGGACGATTGGGGAGCTGATCGCAGGGGAACCAGCGGGCGTCCTCGAGCTCCGCGCGGTCCACGCGCACCTCGCCGCCCGCATAGGCGGCCACGAAGCCCAGCATGATCTGGCTCGGAAACGGCCAGTTCTGGCTGCCCACGTAGCGGATGTCCTTCACGTCGACGCCGACCTCTTCCTTGACCTCGCGGGCCACCGCGCCCTCCAGCGACTCGCCGTTGTCGACGAAGCCCGCCACGAGGGCATAGCGCCCCGGCGCCCACTCCGCCTTGCGCGCGAGGAGGACACGGTCGCCGTCGCGGACGAGAATGATGACGGCGGGATGGAGATGGGGGTAGTGCTCGTAGCGGCAGCGCGGGCAGCGCTTGCCCCATTCTCCCTCGATGCGGGTGGTCGCCTCGCCGCAGCGCGGGCAGAAGCCGCTCGTGGATTGCCACCAGAGCGCCTGCATGGCCATGCCCCCGAGCGACAGCAGGTCGTCGGGCAGCTTCGTGCCGCGCATGGGGACGAGCGTCTCGCGGGCGAGCCCCTCCGGAGGGGCGGCGTCCTTCGGCACGGCGGCCGTGAAGCAGGGCGTGCCGTGGAGCGTCCCGAGCCAGAGCGGCTCCGTCACCGCGGACTCGAGGCCGGCGGGCAGCGCGCCCTCGGGCAGGCGGAAGGCGCCGCCGTCGGGGAGGACGAGGAGATCCTCGTCCTGGACGAGCAGCCAGTAGCCCTTGGGCTCCGGAGTGCCGCCGCCGCTCTTGGCGGGCTCGAAGGCCTGGCCCAGTACCTCGCGGTTGAACGGCAGATAGACCGACAGCGGCGTGGTCAGCGGCGCGCCCTCGAGAAGGTCACGGGCGTGAGAGCGCCGGGGCGACGGCGCTCGGCTCCCGATCGAGCGCCTGGAGGGCGGGCATCACCTCGGTGGCGAAGAGGCGCATGTTGCGCGCGGCCTCGGCGGACGGCATGCCGGCATAGGAGAAGACGCCGACGAAGTGGTCGTTGCCCACGCGCCGGCGGATGTCCACGATCCGCTCATAGCATTGCTCGGGAGTGCCCCAGACCTGCAGGTCCACGAAGAAGTCGATGACCTTCTCGTCGCCGTAGGTGTGGATCTTGTCGGTCATCTTCGCGTAGTACTCGTAGCCTTTCGTCTTGGCCATGTGGTCGCCACCGAACTGGTAGTGGTCGAGGACGGTGCGGAAGTAGCCGCCGATCCACCGCCGGGCCTGCTCGCGCGCGCGATCCGGATCCGGATCGCAGAAGGTCCAGCCCGCGGAGACGGGCGGGGGCGGCGCGGTGCCGTTGAGCTGTCGATACTGCTCGTGGTAGTCCTTCAGCTCTTTCGCGACCTCTGGCCACGGCTTCTGCGGGATGATGAGGATGCCCACACCGAGCTCGGCCATGATGCGCGCCGACTCGGGCGACACGGCGGCGGCATACGTGCGGCCCCGGAAGCTCTTGAAGGGCGCGGGACGGATGGCCGCCCGCGGCTGGGAGACGAAGCGGCCGTCGAGCTCGCAGTAGCCGGTCTCGAGCCCCTCCAGGATCATCCGCGCCGATTCCACGAAGCGCTCGCGACTCTCGTCCATGGGTACGCGGAAGCCCTCGAACTCGACCTTGCCCGCTCCGCGGCCGAGCCCGAGGATCATCCGGCCGCCCGAGATGTTGTCGAGCATGGAGATCTGCTCCGCCACGCGCATGGGGTCGTGCCAGGGCAGCACCACGACCATGGAGCCGAGGGCCACGCGCTGCGTCCGCCCCGCCATGTAGGTGAGGAACTGCAGCACGTCGGGGCACATGGTGTAGTCGGTGAAGTGGTGCTCGACGCTCCAGATGGAATCGAAGCCGAGCGGCTCCGCGAGATCAGCGAGACGGAGATCGTCCTGGTAGACGTCGAAGTCCCGGCGGGCTTTGCCCGGATTCTGGAAGACGGCGGCCATGCCCACCCGCATCGGTTGATTCTCCTTTTGGAACGACGAGGCGGGCCAATCTTGCCCCACGCCGGTGCCCCGCGCAACCCTGGGCGCGCCGGGGCCGGCGGATTGACAATGGCGGCCTTTCGACTAGGCTAGAGCGGGCCCGGCCGGAACGGCCGCGTCCGAGCCTGAATCTACCCGGAGGTTTCGCGATGAAGCACCACAAGGTGTACCGAACCGAGCTCAGCCCCGTGAGCTTTCTCCAGCGCAGCGCCTATGTCTTTCCGGGCAAGCCGGCCGTCGTCCACGGCAAGCGCCAGTACACGTACCGGCAATTCGAGGAGCGCGTCAACCGGCTCGCCTCGGCGCTGCGCAAGGCAGGGCTCCAGAAGCACGACCGTGTCGCGTTCATCTGCCCGAACATTCCCGCGATGCTCGAGGCGCACTACGGTGTCCCGCTCGCGGGCGGGGTGCTCGTCGCCATCAACATCCGGCTCTCCTCCGACGAGGTCGGCTACATCCTCAAGCACTCGGGGTCCAAGACGCTCTTCGTGGACGCCGAGTTCGAGCACGTGATCAAGCCGCTGGACCTCACGGGCGTCAGGGTCGTGCGCGTGGACGACACGGGGGCGCCCGGTGATCCCTACGAGGATTTCCTCACCACCGGCGCTCCCGGTCCCGTCGAGCCCGTGCTGGAGGACGAGGAAGAGCTCATCGCCATCAACTACACCTCGGGCACGACGGGGCGGCCCAAGGGGGTGATGTACTCGCACCGCGGCACCTGGTTCAACGCCATGGGCGAGGTCGTCGAGACCGGCATGAACTTCGAGACCAAGTACCTGTGGACCCTGCCCATGTTCCACTGCAACGGCTGGTGCTTCACGTGGGCGGTGACGGCGGTGGCGGGCACGCACGTGTGCCTCCGGCGCGTGGAGTCCGGCCGCATCTGGGAGCTCATCGAGTCCGAGGGCATCACCCACTACAACGGCGCGCCCACCGTGCAGATCGGTGTCATCAACGACCCCAGGGCCCATCGCCTGACGCGCCCGGTCACCGTCACCATCGCGGGGGCGCCGCCGTCGCCCACCCTCCTGGGCAAGCTCAAGGAGCTGAATTTCCGTCCCGTGCACGTCTACGGCCTCACGGAGACGTACGGCCCGCACACCGTCTGCGCCTGGCACAAGGAGTGGGATGCCCTGCCGGCAGACGAGCAGGCCACCCTTGCCGCGCGGCAGGGGCAGGGCTACGCGCTCTTCGACCTCGTCCGGGTGGTGGATGGAGAGATGAACGACGTACCGCGCGATGGCGAGACGCTGGGCGAGGTGATCATGATCGGCAACAACTGCGCCATGGGCTACTTCGATCAGCCCGACGCCACCGCCGAGGCCTTCCGGGGCGGCTGGTTCCACTCGGGCGACATCGGGGTGTGGCACCCCGACGGCTACATCGAGCTGCGGGACCGGAAGAAGGACATCATCATCTCCGGGGGCGAGAACATCTCGACCATCGAGGTGGAGCAGTGCGTGGCCAAGCACCCCGCGGTGATGGAGTGCGCCGTGGTCGCCGTTCCCGACGAGAAGTGGGGCGAGCGGCCCAAGGCCTTCGTCACCCTCAAGCCCGGCCAGAGCGCCAGCGAGAAGGACATCATCGAGTTCTGCAAGCAGCACATCGCCCACTTCAAGGCGCCCGCGGCCATCGAGTTCGGCGATCTCCCCAAGACCTCGACGGGCAAGGTGCAGAAGTTCGTGCTGCGCGACAAGGAGTGGAAGGGCAAGACCAAGCGCATCAACTAGCAGGTGGCTGAAAAAGGCCCATCTGCTTCGTTGGCGCCCTCGGCCGCAGGTTCAACGTACAGAGAGTACGCCTCACCTGCGGATCAACTCAGCTCTCGTCTCGCGACGGCCAGGGGCCGCCGCTCAACTCGAACGGCGGGCGCCGCCTCGCACCTGGACCTTTTTTAGCCACCTGCCAGCTGTCAGAACGTGGCGCTCCGCGGGGCGTGTAAGATAGTGGGGCTGGCCGGCGGGTCGAAGAGCCGGCCGCTTCTCTGAGAGAGGAGCCGTTCATGCTGGATGCCCCGCTTCGCTTCGGAATCTTCCTGGCGCCGTTTCACCCCATCGACGAGAATCCCGCCCTCGCCCTCGAGCGCGATTTCCAGCTCGTCGAGCACCTCGACCGGCTGGGCTATGACGAGGCGTGGATCGGCGAGCACCACTCGGCGGGCTACGAGACCATCGCCTCCCCCGAGGTGTTCATCGCCGCCGCCGGCGAGCGCACGCGCCGGATCCGGCTGGGCACGGGCGTGTCCTCGCTGCCCTACCACCATCCGTTCATCCTGGCCGACCGCGTCCAGCAGCTCGACTACCAGCTGAAGGGCCGCTTCATGTTCGGCGTGGGGCCGGGCTCGCTGCCCTCCGATGCCTTCATGATGGGCATCGATCCGCTGCGCCAGCGCGACATGATGGAAGAGGCGCTGGACGTCCTCATCCCGCTGCTGCGCGGCGAGGCGGTCACGAAGATCACCGACTGGTTCAGCGTCAAGGAGGCGCGGCTGCAGCTCATGCCGTACACGCGTCCGCACGTGGAGATGGCGGTGGCCGCCCAGATCTCGCCGGCCGGCCCCCGCGCCGCGGGCAAGCACGGGATCGGGATGCTCTCCATCGGCTCGACGACGAGCCAGGGCTACATGGCCTTGTCGGCGGCGTGGGACATCTGCGAGGAGCTGGCGCGCGAGCACAAGCACGCGGTGTCACGGCACCACTGGCGCCTGGTGGCGCCGATGCACGTCGCGGAGACGCGGGAGAAGGCCCTCGAGAACGTGCGCTTCGGCCTGGGGCAGTGGGTGCGCTACTTCACCGAGGTCATCGCCCTGCCCTTCGAAATCAAGGGCAGCAGCATCGAGGACAAGTGTGCCCAGCTCATCGAGTCCGGCTACGCGGTCATCGGCGACCCCGACGATGCCGCCGCGCAGCTCGAGCGGCTGGACAAGCAGTCGGGCGGCTTCGGCTGCTTCCTCCAGCTCGCCCACAACTGGGCGGATTTCCCGCAGACGCTGCGGAGCTACGAGCTAATCGCCCGCTACGTCATGCCGCGCTTCCAGGCCTTGAATCCCGGACGTCAGGCGAGCCTGGACTGGACGGCCGCGAACCGCGAGAAGTTCATGAACGCGGGCCGTCAGGCCAAGGTCCTCGCCACGGAGAAGCACCTGGCCGAGCGCCGCGGCAAGCCGTCGGCCTGAAGCCCGTGCGCTACTGGGAGGACATCAAGGCGGGCGAGGTCATCGAGCTCGGGAGCCGCACGGTGACGAAGGAGGCCATCCTCGCCTTCGCGCGCGAGTTCGATCCGCAGCCGTTCCACGCGGACGAGGCGGCGGCCCAGCACACGATATGGGGCGGCCTCATCGCGAGCGGCTGGCACACGGGCAGCATGCTCATGCGTCTGTTCTATGACGGGTTTCTCAAGGACACGGTCAGTCTCGGCTCCCCGGGCATCGACGAGCTGAAGTGGCTCAAGCCCGTGCGCCCGGGCGACACCCTCAGCGGCCGGTTGACCATTCTCGAGGCGGCGCCGTCGCGGAGCAAGCCTGACCGCGGGATCGTCAGCTCGCTCATGGAAGTGGTGAACCAGCACGGCGAGGTGGTCATGACCACCAAGGGCGTCAACTTCTTCGCCCGGCGCCCCTGAGGAGACGTCAGTTCTCCCGATGCCTGAGCGCCTGGGCAACGGTGACTTCAAGGGCGCTCACGCGTGTCTCGAGACGCAGGAAGCGTCGATCGATCGCCTCGAACCGCTCATGGACTTCGGTCCGGAACCGCTCGAGCTTCTCATCCACCAAGAGCACGCCCTCGGCCACCAGTTGGATCCGGGACTTCAGATCCTCCGCAACGACATCGAAGTGGCGACGGGTGTCCGCATCGCTCGCCCGCATCTCGGTCCGCAGCTCTTCGAAGCGCCGATCCATCTCGGAGAAGCGGCGGTCCACCGCTTCGAAGCGCCGGTCCAGATAGGCGACGAGTTCCGGGTCCACGCGCGTACTCTGCCGCCACGCCGCGGTCTGGTCAAGTGTCTCGTCGATGAGACACGATTGAGGCGGCGGCGATCCTCCGGGCGGGCCAGATGATGCGGCGACCCTGGGCTGGGTTCCTCATGGCAGCCCTCGTGTTCATGGCGGCGCCGGCGGCGGCGCAGACGATCACGTGGCAGATGGCCAATGAATATCCCGCCACCTCCATCCACGGCGAGGGCGATCAGTTCTTCGCCAAGGAGCTCTCCGAGCGCTCGAGCGGACGCATCGCCATCACGCATTCGTTCGATGCCGCCCTCGGCTACCGGTCCAAGGATCTGCTCGATGCCGTCGCCCGCGGCGCGATCCCGGTGGCCGACATGTACATCGGCGCCCTCGGGGATATCCACCCGATCTTTCTCCTGCCCTCGCTGCCCTTCCTCGCCGTCACCCCGGAGCAGGCGCGGATCCTCAACGAGGTGGCGCGGCCCGAGTACGAGCGTGTGCTCGCCCGCCACAACCAGAAGCTCCTCTATCCCTCGCCCTGGCCGCCTGCCGGGCTCTGGACCCGGAGGCCGATCGCGGGGATGGAGGCTCTCCAGGGCCTGCGCGTGCGCACGGCGGACGCCAATGCCACGGCCACCCTCCGCGCGGCGGGCGCGCTGCCCTCGCAGCTCTCCTTCGCCGACGCCCTCCCCAAGATCAAGAGCGGCGCCATCGTTGCCGTGCTCTCCTCGGGCGACGAGGGAGCGGGCCAGCGGCTCTGGGAGCACCTCCGCTACTTCACCGCCATCAACTACTCGATGACCATGAGCATGGTGACCATGAACCTGGACGTGTGGAACGGGCTCGACATCGATCTGCGACTGGCCGTGCAGGGGGCGGCGCGCGCCACGAGCGAGCGTCAGTGGAAAGAGATCCAGACGCGCATCGCGTACAACTACGATCGTATGCGCGCCAATCAGGTGGGGATCATCACGGAGGTGACGCCCGGCTTCACCAAGGGCCTGCGCGAAGCGGGACAGGTCGCCATCGACGACTGGCTCATCAAGACGGGTCCGCGCGGCCAAGAGATTCTGGACACCTACCGCAAACAGCTCGCAGGTCGCTAACCACACTATTCACGAGCCTGCCTCCCCCTCACCCACCCTCTCCCCCTCCGGGGGCGAGGGATCTAGATGAATCCCTCTCCCTCGGAGAGGGAGAGGGCTGGGTGAGGGTGGCGGTGTCTCGCGAATAGTCGAGGCTAGGGCATTCCCACGCGGCCTACCGCGGGGAGCTTCAGTGCCGGACGTCTCACGGCAACGCCGAAGGTCAGGCCGAGGACGTTGACCTCGACTCCCTCCTCCCACGCGGCCATCACGCCGAGCAGGCCGAAGACCGAAACCTGGAGCCCCGTCCCGCTCGGCGACAGCGCGACAGGCCCTCCGCCGGGAAGATAGTCCTTGCCGATGGCGGTCGAGGGCAGGTCGAGGCGCAGCTCGGGCACGGCGCGGGCGACATAGGCGGTGAAGGTGTTGCTATTGGGGCCCGGCCAGGTCCGGTACGAGTCGCGGTACGGATAGGCGGCGACGGCGGCCTGGACCTTCTCGATGACGGCGTCCACCTCGGGCCCGCGGAGATCGGCCAGGAGATGGGGCCGGCTGCCGAACCAGTCGTTGTCGGGGCCGGTGCGGTCCACGCGAATGGCCGGCGCCCCCCGACTGACGCCCCAGCCCATGACCTCGTAGCGCGTGTACCGCGCGGCGCCGGAAGGCTTGAGCGATATCCAGGTGTGGACGGCGAGCAGCCCCCGCCAGCCCACGGCGCGCGCCGCATAGACCTGGACGACCGCCTCCGGGGTGGTGGCGGGATCGGGCGACTGGCCCGAGGGCTCTCGGGAGAGCTCCCACCAGCTGCCGCGGGCCCGCTCCACGACGGAGCAACCGGCGGTAGCCGTGACGAGCGACAGGACTACCCCCAGTCGTGCCAGGCGCCTCATGGGCCGGCCGTTACCGCGCGCTGGGTAAGCGGCGCGAGCAGCCGCTCGTCGCCTAGATCAGCGGGAGAGGATAGCGGAAGGGCGCCCAGCCCATGCCCTCGACGGGCTTGGGCGTGTACGCCGCGGCCTTCCTGGGGGCGGCCTTGGCCGCCGGCTTCCGGGCCGACGCCTTCTTCGCTCCTGCCTTCTTCGCCACCGGCTTCTTCGCGGTCTTCTTGGCCACTTTCTTCTTTGCCATGCGCGGGAGTCTACATCATGCCTCTTCGACTGGTCAATTCACCATCGTACTGGGTCAAGTTGCTCGTCAGATCAACTCAGCCCTCGCCTCGGGGCTACACCCCTCAGCTCGAACCGCCACGCCCGAGGGAGCCAGCAATGCGAGGCGTACGTGGCCCTTCGAGCTGAGGGCGAAGCCCGAGGCGAGCGCTGAGTGGATCGTACGTTGAGCGTTGCTGGCGACCGAGAACGTGGCCGTTCGAGCCGAACGGCCGTGCCGTGAGGCGAGGGCTGAGTTGATCTGGCGAGCAAATTGGCCCAGTACGTTACACGGGCCAGGATTCGCGGCGCCAGCCCATATCCCAGAACATCCACTCGTAGCGGCTGGTGGCGACGAAGTGGCGGCTCATGAGCCGGCGCTCGCTCGGGCCCAGCCCCGTCGCCAGCTCATCGAGGCAGGCGATGACGAGGCGGACGAGCCCGCCGAACTCCTCGGACGCGTAGGTGCCGATCCAGCGCGCGTAGAGCGCGTCCTTCGAGCCCGAGCGCTCGAGGGCCTTGCCGACCTCCCAGTAGATCCAGTAGCAGGGCAGGAGGGCCGCCACCCCCTCGTGGAAAGGCGCGCCATACGCGGTGGAGAGCAGATAGCTCGTGTAGGCCTGGTTGGTCGGGGCCAGGGGGGTGGCCGCCACCGCTTCCGGCGTGAGCCCCCACTCGGCGAAGAAGCTCTCGTGGAGCGACCGCTCCACCTTGAGGGCGCCGGCCGCGTGCTCGTTGAACATGATGATCCACTCGTCCCGCGGCGCGCGGGCGGCCGCGATGGAGAGGGACCGCGCGAAGTCGCGGAGGTAGAGCGCGTCCTGCACGGCGTAGAAGCGGAAGGCCTCGCGGGGGAGCGAGCCGTCCGTCAAGCCGCGCACGAAGGGGTGGGCGAGGATCTCGGCATAGATCGGCTCGATGCTGCGCCAGAGCTCCGCGGAGAAGGCCATGGACGGTGGTGATCTTACCGCCCGCGCAGCACGAGCGCGAGCTTGGCGGCGCGGGGGAGCTGCTTGATCTCCGCTTCGCGCCGGAGGGCGGCGCCACGGTCGCGCTTGCGCTCGACATAGCGTAGCGTGACGGGCAACCGCGCCCGTGTATACTTCGACGCACGCCCGCGGGCGTGCTGGGCCAGGCGCCGTTTCAGGTCCGAGGTGATGCCCGCATACAGCGAGCCGTCCCCGCACTGGAGGAGGTAACAGACCCATGCCATCGCCGGCTAGTATGCACGAGCTCGACGACTCCACCGTCCACTACGAGTGGAACAACGGCATCGCGCCCCGGCTCGAGATCGAGCCCGGAGACACCGTCGCTTTCCGGACCCGCGACGCCGCGGATGGGTACTACTCCCGCCGTTCCACGCATGCCGATGTGATCGGTCGCGGCCCGTTTCGGGGGCATCCCCTGACCGGGCCCGTGCGCGTCAAGGGCGCGCGTCCGGGCGATGTGCTCGTCGTCGAGGTGCTCGACATGCGCCCGGGCGCCGATTTCGGCTGGACGGCGATTCGGCCGGGGCGGGGCCTCTTGCCCGAAGCGGACTTCGGCAAGCCGTTTCTCCAGATCTGGGACCTGTCCGACGGGACGCACGCGCGCATGGACAAGCGCGTGGCCGTGCCCATCGAGGCGTTTCTGGGCGTGATGGGCACCGCCCTCGACGAGGCGGGCGGACACAGCACGATGCCGCCGCGGAAGAACGGCGGCAACATGGACATCAAGCAGCTCACAAAAGGCTCGACGCTCTACCTGCCCGTGTGGGTGGACGGCGCCCTCTTCAGCGTCGGCGACGGGCACGCCGCCCAGGGGGACGGCGAGGTCTGCGTCACCGCCGTCGAGATGCGGGCGCAGGTGACGCTGCGCTTCGGGCTCCAGCCCGGACGCCGCCTGCCCGAGCCCCAGCTGCGCACGACACGCCCGCTGGCCACGGGCACGAATACCGCGCCGTGGTATGCCACGACCGCGCACGGACCCGATCTCTTCGCGGCCGCCCAGCAGGCCGTGCGCCACATGATCGACCACCTCGCCACGGAGCGAGGCTTTTCCCGGGAAGAGGCCTATATCATCTGCAGCGTGGCCGCCGACCTCAAGATCAGCGAGATCGTGGACGCGCCCAACTGGATCGTCTCGGCTTTCATGCCCGACAGCATCTTCGTCTGACCGTATCCAAGGACGGGACATGATCGGACCGATGAGCCTGCCCGTGATCAACTGGACGGCCCCGCCCGCGGACGCCCCCCGCGCGCCCTTCCTGCGTCTCTCCACGCTCTGGATCCAGATCACGGGGACGTGGTGCAACCTCGAGTGCGTCCACTGCATCAATGCCAGCGGCCCCGGCGACCCGTGGCTCAAGCCCATCCGTCCCGAGGTGGCCCGCCGTGCCATCCGCGAGGCGGAGGACCTGGGCGTGAAAGAGATCTACTTCACGGGGGGTGAGCCGTTTCTCCACGCCGAGATGCTCGCCTTGCTCCGCGATGCCCTCGAGGTGGCGCCGACCACCGTGCTCACCAATGGCACGCTCCTCGACGAGGCCATGGCCGATGCCCTCGCCGCGCTTGCCCGGCGCGCCTCCTACTCACTCGAGATCCGGGTCAGCCTCGACGACACGGACCCGGAGACGAACGACCGCGTGCGGGGCGCCGGCTCGTTTTCCAAGGCGGTGGCGGCCATCGTCAGGCTGAACGATCGCGGCCTGCTTCCCATCGTGACGGCGACCGAGATCGCGAGCGCCGAGCACGCGGGGGAGGGGATGTACGAGCGCTTCCGCGACTTTCTCATCGCGCGCGGCATCGAGAAGCCGCGGGTGAAGATCATGCCCGTCTTCGCGCTGGGCCGTCTTGGACAGGAAGGCGATCCGCGGCTGACCGAGGCGGATCTCACCGGCTTCGATCGCGGCCTCCTCCAGTGCTCGGAGTCGCGCGTGGTCGGAGACGGCGGCGTCTATGCCTGCCCCATCCTCGCGGGGCTGCCAGGAGCGCGGCTCTCCCAGGCCGGACTCAAGGAGTCCTTCGCGGACGCCCCTCTCTACCATCCAGCCTGCGTGACGTGCGTGCAGACGGGGATGACGTGCAAGAACGGATAGCCGAGTACCGGCGCATCGCCGTCTTCGGCGGCGTCTACAGCAACGCCCTCGCCCTCGAGGCCATGCTTGCGGACGCGCGGGGGCGCGACGTCGAGGCCGTGTTCTGTCTCGGGGACATGGGCGGCTTCGGGCCCCACCCCGACCGCGTGTTCCCCCTTCTTCGCGCTACGGGCGTGCTCGCCATCCAGGGCAACTACGACGAGTCGCTCGCGCAGGGCAAGACGGACTGTGGCTGCGGCTACACCGACCCGCGCGACAATCACTTCGCGCGGATCAGCTACGAGTACACGTTTGCCAGGACCTCGACGGAAAACAAGCGGTGGCTCGGCGGCCTGCCCGCTCGCCGGCGCCTCCGCCTCGGGACGCGGCGCGTGCTCATGAGTCATG
>WNFD01004228.1_pt1 | contig 17758 bp, 15 predicted proteins | sample 5400491 | NCBI WGS metagenome assembly WNFD01 (sample SAMN13153343, study PRJNA577476) | soil metagenome | isolation source: 120 cm saprolite under Douglas fir tree site 2 hole 2 replicate 2 | place: USA:California | collected 2015-04-18 | reverse complement strand
CCGCCGCGAGGAGCCGCGGCACCACCTCGTCATAGGAACGCGGGTCGTAGGGAAAACCGTGCAGCAGGATGACGGGAACGCCGTCCGGAGGCCCGCTCTCCTCGTAGGCGATCTCCAGCGTGGGCGTGCGGACGCAGTTGAGATTGACCGGATTTGTCATGGATGGGGTGCTCTCCCTAGCCCCGATGGAGCGCCCGCGGAGCGGGCGAGAAATCCGGGGTCGGCTGATCCGCTCGCCGAAGTCGCTGTTATGGCCTTGCGTCCGGCTGAGCTTATCCCGGATTACGCTTCGCTCCATCCGGGCTACGAATGCACCTGCGCTCCGCTTGACCCCGCCGCGGCTTCGGCCGAAAGCTTGGCCCGGAGCCGCCCATGTTCGTCAGCTTTTTCCAGGAGCTCAAAGCCGCCGGCGTGCCGGTGACCTTGCGCGAATATCTGACCCTGCTCGAGGCCATGGAGCAGGATCTCGCCTCGCGGCGGGTCGAGGATTTCTACTACCTCTCCCGCGCCGCGCTGGTGAAGGACGAGCGCAATCTCGACAAGTTCGACCGGGTGTTCGGCAAGGTGTTCCAGGGCATGGAATTTTTGGAGCAGGCACTTGCCGCCGAAATCCCCGCCGAATGGCTGAAAAAGCTGATGGAAAAAAATCTCACCGAGGAGGAGAAGAGGCTGATCGAGGCGATGGGCGGCCTCGACAAGCTGCTGGAAACGCTGCGCCGGCGCCTTGCCGAGCAGAAAGGCCGCCACCAGGGCGGCTCGAAATGGATCGGCACCGCCGGGACCTCGCCCTACGGCGCCTACGGCTACAATCCCGAGGGCGTGCGCATCGGCCAGGACACGAACCGCAGTTTCCGCGCGGTGAAGGTGTGGGACAAGCGCGAGTTCCGCGATCTCGACGACACGGTGGAGCTCGGCACCCGCAACATCAAGATCGCGCTCAGGCGGCTGCGCAAGTTCGCGCGCACCGGCGCCCCGGAAGAGCTCGACCTCGAGGGCACCATCAAGGAGACCGCGCACCGCGGCTATCTCGACCTGAAGCTGCGGCCCGAGCGGCACAACGCCGTCAAAGTGCTGATCTTCTTCGACATCGGCGGCTCGATGGACTGGCACGTCCAGGTCACCGAGGAGCTGTTCTCGGCGGCGCGCACCGAGTTCAAGCACATGGATTATTTCTATTTCCACAATTGCTTGTACGAGCGGGTGTGGAAGAAGAACCGGCGGCGCCACGACGACACCACGCCGACCTGGCAGCTGCTGCACACCTATCCGCACGATTACAAGGTGATCTTCGTCGGCGACGCCTCGATGTCGCCCTACGAGATCACCACGCCGGGCGGCTCGGTCGAGCATTTCAACGCGGAGGCCGGCGCAATCTGGCTCGAGCGCCTGACGCGGACCTATCCGGCCTGCGTCTGGCTCAACCCGGTGCCGCAGGAGCAATGGGACTACACCTATTCGATCCGCATGGTCCGCCAGCTCGTCGGCGAGCGCATGTATCCGCTGACGCTGGAAGGCCTCGACCGCGCCATGCGCGAACTGGTGCGGTGAAGCGAAAAGACCAGGTGAGCTGCCCGTCTTGGCGAGCGATTTCTCCACTAGGGCGTATTTGTTGGATTAGACAACTAAAAGGCGCAGTTTGACGAATTGAAGTGACTTAACGGCCTGACCTGCTTGAGGATTCCAAAAAAATACCTCCGAAAAAAGCCGGATTTTCGCCCGTGCCGGCCGAATCCCGGTGGGTCGCGGGACGGCACTCGGCATCGGAGCGCCACCAACTCATTCCCTGGCTGCGGCCCGCGAGGCGTCCTCGGGCCGATCGTCTTGAGGCTTGCGGCGGGCGAGGAGATCGGCGGCGAGGTCGCCGAGCAGCGGGCGCGGCAGCGCCTCGAACGGGAGCGGGCGCGCCACCTCGATCGCGGCGAGCCCGAGCCGGGCGGTGAGCAGGCCGTTGAGCACGCCCTCCCCGAGCCGCGCGGAAAGCTTGGCCGCAATGCCGTGTCCGAGCACCTGCTGGATGAGGCTGTCGCCCGCCGCCATGCCGCCGGTGAGCGCGAGATGCGCCACCACGTGCCGGAACAGGCGGATCAGCCCGAGCAGCCCGGGGCGGCCGCCGTAGAGATCCGCGAGCCGGCGGACCAGCAGGATGGCGTTGACGAGCACGAACAGCATGTCGACGAGCGCGCGCGGGCTGATCGCGGTGACGACCGACACGCGTTTCGCCGCGGCGGCGACGCTGCGGCGGGCTTCCTCGTCGAGCGGGCCCATCAGCTCGCGCTCGGCGAGCCGAATGAGATCGGCGCCGTCGATGATCTCCTCGACATGGCTTGCCAGCATGGCGCGGGCGCGGGCGAGCCGCGGCTCGCTGCGCTCGAACGCGATCAGGTCGCGCACGATCGCGCGGGCTTCCTGGCGATCGTCGGTATCGAGCGCGGCTTGGGCGCGCACCTGCAGCTTCTCGATGTTCTTGAGCCGTGCCAGCCCGAATGCCTCGCGGGCGAGGATCGCCAACAGCGCGGCGAGCGTCAGCGCGGCGCAGGCGGCGCCCAACACGCCGAGCCATTCGGCGCGCGCGAAAAGGCTCTCGACGAGCTGCGTGCCCAGGAGCCCGAGCCCGAGCACGACGAGGCCGCCCAGGGCGGACCAGAACAACGTGCCGAACGGAAAGCGGCGCCGGCTCGGGGCAGGCGGCGCCGGCGCGGCCGGCAGAGCAGGTTCCGGCGCGGGCGTGACGACGATGCTGCCGCTCGCGGCAGCGCCGGCACCGGCGCGGCCTTCGGCTTGCGCGGGTGCAAGCACGACCTGAGGGTCGTCGAGACGGAACGCGGCAGGCTTGCGGTGGCGGCTGGTCATATTGGTCATATAAAGCGATCTCCGAGCAGGAATTGCAGCGCACGGTCAAGCCGGATGTGCGGCAGCGTGACGCTGCCGGTGCCGGTCGGCTCGAGCGGCGGCGGACGGAAGCGCAGGAAACGATAGTCGGCCTCCCGGGCCGGTCCGGCGCTCAGCCCCCGGAAGGGCTCGGCGCCGGCGACGAGCGCCCCGGAATCTTCGGGAAGATCGCCCGGGAACGCGGCGATCTCGGTCGATCCATCGAACACCTCGGTTCCGGCGGCCTCGCCGGCGGCCGGAACCCCGATGATCGAGGGCAAACGCTCGCGGCCGCGCGCAACCGTCGCCTCGCGCGTCGCGCGTACTGCCGCCAGCGCCGCCACGTCGATCCGGGCGCCCGAGAACTTGGCGCGCCCGATCGCCTGCTCCGTCATGCCGGCGAGAATGCGCTCGAGCCGGTCGTGGCTCGAGTGGTGCAGATGATCGGCCTTGGTCGCGGCAAACAGGACGGAAGCAGCCGAGGATCGCCGCGAGCGTGGCTTCGAGGTCCTTGACGGCCGCGGGCCCGGCGTTGAGTGCCGCCAAGGCATCCACCAGCACGACCTGGCGATCCAACCGGGCGAAATGCTCGTGAAAGAACGGCCGCACCACGAAACCTTTGTAGGCCTCGAACCGGCGCTCCATCATGGCGCGGAGCGAGCCTTTGGCGGGCGGCTCCGCGCCGCCGAGCGCAAGCGGCGCGAAGGTGAAAGCCGGAGCGCCGGCGCGTTCGCCCGGCATCAGGAACCGGCCGGGCGGCAGCAGGCTCAGCGCATAGCGCGCGTCGCGGCAGGCGCGAAGGTAATCGGTGAACAGCTTTGCGGCGGTGAGCGCCGCCTGCTCGTCCTCGCCGGCTTCCGGGTCGAGCGCGGCAAGATGTGCGTGCCATCGGCTCGCGAGCCTGCGGCGCGGCTCCTCGTAGGAGAGCTTCAGCGCCTGGGCCGACCATTCGCGATAGCTCATGGCGAGCAGCGGCAGATCGAGCAGCCACTCGCCGGGATAATCGACGATATCGAGGGTGAGCGTGCGGTCGGTGCCGCTGAGGGACTGATATTCGACGACGAGCCGCAGCTCGCTTACGCGGCGCGTCGATTCCGGCCAGGCGCGGTTCTTGACCAGCGCATCGACGTGCCGCTCGTACTCGAACCGCGGCACCGCGTCGTCGGGCTGCGGCTCGAGCCGCGCCCGGGCGATGCGCCCGGAGGCCAACGGCTCGAATAAAGGCAGCCGGGCGCCGTGCATGAGATCGTGCACCAGCGCCGTGATGAACACAGTCTTGCCTGCGCCGGAGAGGCCGGTCACGCCAAGCCGGACGGTCGGGTGGAGCAGATGGCTGCCGAACTCCAGGATGGCGCGTGCCGTCAGCCGGGCCTCTTCGGCGATCGCCTGAATTCGCGTGAGCATGGGGAGAAGCACGACCTCGTAGCCCGCGTGGCCGAGCGGGAATGTGGCATATCCCTGTAGCCCGGATGGAGCGCCGGAAGGCGCGAAATCGGGAACGTCCTCCCCGCATTCCGCTCCGCTCCATGCGGGCTACGAGGTCACGCCTAATCCGTCGCCAGGTCGAGCTGGCGGGGCGCGACGAAGCGATCGAGCCGCCCCGATTTCGGGTGGAGCTTTCCCCAATCGTCGACCGGAAAATCGATCACCGCCAGGCCGGCGGTCGGAAATTTCTCCAGCAGACGCTGCCGGGCATCCACGTCGCCCGAGGCGATCAGGAACTCGGCGAGATCGCGAAGCCCGGGATTGTGCCCGACCACCAGCAGTACGTGGACGTCGCGCTTGGTCGATCGGATGGCTTCGAGGATCGCCTTGGGGCCGGTTTCATAGAGCCGCTCCTCGTAGACGACCGGAGCGGGCTTGCGAAACGCCTCGGCAACCAGGCCCCAGGTGTCGCGCGCGCGCGTCGCGGTCGAAACGAGCACCAGATCCGGGATCAGCGCGTGATGGGCCATATAGGCGCCGATGAGCGGCGCCGAATCGCGGCCGCGCGAGGCGAGTGCCCGGTCCTGGTCCTTGAGGCCGATCCCGGTCCAGTCGGATTTGGCGTGACGCAGCAGGATGAGGCGGCGCATGGCTAAAAAGTCGATTTCCGCTGCCGGAGAGTCTAGCATGCCGGCCGCGTGCGGCCATGGGCGCGCGGCGGGTGATCCGGCGCGGATTTTCGTCGCAATTGCCATGCAATTGTCGGCTCGTTCCCACGGCGTGTCGTCGCCCGCGCAGGCGGGCGATCCAGTAGCGGCCGCGTCGCGCACAGGGTCTGGGTTCAGGCCGATTGCTCCGGGCTGGTGGATCGCCCGGTCAAGCCGGGCGATGACAGCGAAGAGCGAGGAACGATGGCCGAGACGGGCGGGATGGACGGGCCGAAATGGTACGCGGAGACCACGGTCGCCGCGCCGGAACGCGCGCCCCTCGTTCAGGACGCGGACGTCGACGTCTGCGTGATCGGCGGGGGGCTCGCCGGCCTCACCGTGGCGCGCGAGATCGTGCGGGCCGGCTGGTCCGTCGTCGTGCTGGAAGCCAAGAAAATCGCCTGGAATGCGTCGGGCCGCAACGCCGGCTTCGTCGCCCCGGGGTTCTCGGAGCGGATCGAGAACATCATCGAGCGGGTCGGACTGAGCCGGGCCAAGCAATTATGGGCATTGTCGGCCGACGGCGCCGAATATGTCCGCGCCACCATCCGCGAGACGGGCATGCCGGGCGTAACCGCGGCCGACGGCCGGCTGATCGTGCTGCGAAGAAATGCCGAGGACGAGCTGTTGCGGCATGTCGCCATGATGCGGGTCGATTTCGGCGCGCGGCTCGATGCCTGGCCGACCGAGCAGGTTCGCGAGGTGCTGCGCAGCGAGCGCTATTTTCAGGCGGTGCATCTGCCGGGCGCGTTCCGGATCCACCCGCGCAATTACGCGCTCGGGCTCGCCGCGGCAGCGGAGCAGGCCGGTGCCCGCATCTTCGAAGATACGCCGGCGCTGGCGATGGATTCCGCGGGCGTGCGCAAACGCGTCGATACGCCAAAGGGCCGGGTGCGGGCGGGGCACGTGGTGCTGGCGGGCGGCGCGCATCTCGGCTCGGTGTTCCGCGCCGTATCGGAGACGCTGCTGCCGGTCTCGAGCTACATGGCCGTCACGGCGCCACTCGGCGAGGCGCTCGGTGACGCGGTCCGCTATCGCGGCGGCGTATCGGACACGCGCCGCGGGGGCGATTATTACCGGATCGTCGACGGCGACCGCTTGCTCTGGGGCTCCCGCATCAGCACGCGGATCTCGGCCCCGCGCGGATTGGCCGGCTCGATCGAGCGGGATATCCGCGATGTCTATCCGCAGCTCGGGGCCGTGAAGATCGACCATGCCTGGTCCGGTCTCATGAGCTATGCGGTCCACAAAATGCCGCTGATCGGCGAGGTGATCCCGGGCGTCTGGGTCACGGGCGCGTTCGGCGGCCACGGCATCAACACGACGGCGATGGCCGGCGATCTGATCGCCTCCGCGATCGTCGCGGGCGACGATCGCTGGCGGCTGTTCTCCGCCTACGAGCTGGTTTGGACCGGAGGCGCGTGGGGACGCGCGGCGGCACAGATCCTGTTCTGGGCGAGGCGCCTGCAGGACGCGGTCGCGGAAGGTCTTGCGCAGCGCCGGGACACCGCCCGCCGGCGCGCGATGCAGCAAGCCGCGCACGAGGCCGCGGAACGCGAGCGGCGCGCCACCGAAGCCGTGCAACGCCGCGCCGCGGAAGAGGCGGCGCGCGCCGCGGCCGAGGAGAGTGCGGAGCGTTTCGCCGCTGCGCAGCGCAACGCGGCGCAACGGGCGCATCAAGCCGCGGTGCAGGCCAAGCAGCCTCGCCGGATCGCGGACACCGTGGCCGCGCACAAGGTCGAATTGCTGCGAGCCGCGCGGGCGGCCGGCAGCGGCGGGGGCGGCGGCGGCGAGGCGGAATTGGGCAACGAAGCCGGTCATGGTTTCGAGACAGCACCGGCCGGCTCCGAGGAAAAACCCGCAGCGCCGCGGCAGCTCAGCAAATCGCGGCGCAAGGCCAAGCGGACCTGAGCCCCCGTCACGTCCCGTCTTCGCGCCGGCGCTTCGGCGCGCGGGATTCATCCGCCGAAGCAGGGGCGCAGGCGGATCAGGTCGAGCCGATGTAGAACCGGGCGCTCAGCTCCAAAAACGTCTCGGGCCCGTGATGAATGATGTTGCGGGCGAAATAGGGCGGCACCGCCATGTCCGGGACGATGAAGCCGTCCCGCACCGGAATGGGCAAAAGGTCGGTGCGGCTGGCAAGATCGAGCTCCAACGCCTCGCCGGTCCGGATCACCGCGGCCGCCGGGGTGAGGCTGAAGCGCACCAGCACCGGCTCGTTCGCGCGAAGCGGCTGACGGATCGCGGTGTCGATCGCGATCTCGCAGCGGCTGCCGCGCCCGGCGTCGGCCGCGCGCGTTGACGGGCGAAGGTGGCCCATGGCGAGCGGTCGGCGGCGGCCCTCGCGGTCGACGCAGTCGAGCCGCGCGACGATGTAGGAATCGATCTCCGAACAGGCGTATTTCAGCTGCAGCGTGACCGGCCCCGCCAGCTCGAAATCCTCCTGCGCGAGGAAGCGAAAGCGCCGCCGCTGCGGCTCGGTTCGATCGAATCCGGGCAGGACCGCGATCCCGCGCGGCACCGCGAGCCAGGTACTCTCGGCGCTTGCCGGCACCTTGGTCGCGAGACTGCCCGCTTCCCCGGCGAGCTGCGGGCCGAGATGCAGCCTGACGGGCTCGGAATCGGCCGGCGGAAAATCGTCGGCGCCCGCCCAGTCCGCCGGTCCGTCGCGCCAATAGCGCACGCGGGGCTGCTGGGCGTAGCCGTTGTCGATGCCTTTGACCGCATAGTCGAAGAACGCCAGCGCCTCGAGCTGCCACGAATAGACCGGCAGTTCGTATTCGGGCGGGCCGACGATCAGCCATTTGCGGTTGGCGCCGGCGCGTTCATAGAGCTCGTAGGCGCCGAACTGATGCAGCGCGACCAGCCCGCGGTTCTGCACCACCACGAAGGGCACCTCGATTTGATGCAGGCTGGATGCAGGGCCTTCGCTGATCGGCGGCACGATGGTTTCCGGCGCATCGGTCATCAGCGCGACGTACCAGGGGAGGACCTCGGGCGCGACCCGGCGCTGCTTGAAGCTTTGCATGATGCGGTCGATGCGCGGTTGCAGCAAATAGCGCCAAAGCCATGGCCGGTTGAGCAAATGGCTCAAAGCCGCGCGCACGATCGGGGGGACTTTTCGGCGCATGGCCCCGGGCGTGAAATTCGCGCCGAGCCAGAGCGAAAGAAAATCGGCGTTGAATACGCCGCCGTAGCGAAACAGCTGGCGGCGATAATCGGTGCAGATCGCGTTGGCGAAGAAGGCCCGGAGCGCCGGCGGGCGGCGCGCCGCGACGGCGGGCTGGTTCATGCCGTAATACGACGTGCCGAACAGGCACACGTCGCCGTTCGACCAGGGCTGCTTCGCCGCCCAGGCGATGCAGGCGAAATGATCGTCGATCTCCCGCTCGCACAGCCAGGGCTGCAGCCGGCCTTGCGAACGGCCCACCCCGCGCGCCGTCACGATCGCCTGCACATAGCCGCGGTCGGTCGCGATCGGCGGGGAGCCGATCTCGTTGGTGCCCTTGGGAACGCCTGCGGTGTGCAGGTCGAGATTATACGCGGCGAACTGCAGGATCACCGGATAGCGCCCCGCGCGCGCCGGCGTGTAGACGTCGGCTGCGAGCTTGACGCCGTCCGGCGTGGGGATCGGCACGTCGGCGAGCAGCCGGCACCCGAGCCCTTGCTCGGCAATTGCGGACGGCGTCCAGCCGGCGAGCTGGCGTTCGTTCAGCCGGGCATGCAGCGGAATGAGATTGTCGAGCCAGCGCATGGCCGTGCGGCGGATTGCGGCCGATCCGAACGGCTCAGCGCGCTTCCCGCCTGGCCATGAAGGCCAGGCGCTCGAACAGGTGCACGTCCTGCTCGTTTTTCAGCAGCGCGCCGTGGAGCGGCGGGATGAGCTTCTTGGGATCGCGCTCGCGCAGGATCTCCGGCCCGATATCCTCGACCAGCAGTAGCTTGAGCCAGTCGAGCAGCTCCGAAGTGGAAGGCTTCTTCTTCAAGCCCGGCACCTCGCGGATCTCGTAGAACAGCTTCATCGCCTCGGCGACGAGCCGCTGCTTGATGCCGGGAAAATGCACTTCGACGATCGCTCGCATCGTCTCGGGATCGGGAAAACGAATGTAATGGAAGAAGCAGCGGCGCAGGAACGCGTCGGGCAGCTCCTTCTCGTTGTTCGAGGTGATGACGACGATCGGCCGGCGGCGCGCCTTGATGGTCTCGCCGGTCTCGTAGACGAAGAACTCCATGCGGTCGAGCTCCTGCAACAGATCGTTGGGAAACTCGATGTCGGCCTTGTCGATCTCGTCGATCAGCAGCACCGGACGCTCGTCGGACACGAAGCCGTCCCATAATTTGCCGCGCTTGATGTAATTGCGGATGTCTTTCACCCGGGCGTCGCCGAGCTGGCTGTCGCGCAGCCGCGACACCGCGTCATATTCGTAGAGCCCCTGCAGCGCCTTGGTGGTCGACTTGACGTGCCATTCGATCAGCGGTGCTGCGAGCGCCTTGGCGATCTCGAGCGCGAGCACCGTCTTGCCGGTCCCCGGCTCGCCTTTGACCAGCAGCGGACGCTCCAGATTGATCGCGGCATTCACCGCCACCTTCAGGTCGTCGCTGGCAACGTAGCCGCTGGTGCCTTCGAAACGCATTTTTTCCTCGTTACGCCGCGCGCAGAAAAGCTCAGCCGTGGGGTGGGCAAAAAGCGGCGCTCCAGTGTCGATCTTTGATCTGCGCAATGCCGCTTTTTGCCAACCCTACAGGGCCGGCGTTCCCGCCCGCAAGCCGAGCCGCCGGTATGGGGTGCCGGCCCGGTTGCCCCGGGCCAGCGGCGAGGCTCGCGCCGAGCGCCCACTGCGGTGCAGCGCGAGTCGCTGGCGTTGCAAGCGTTTTTTCCTCACCTGGGCAGTTGTCAGGGCGCTCGCTTGCTGATTATAAGCGTCCGCCGCGGGGAGGAGACTCGCGCAGGTTCGGTGCAAGGAGTCGCGATGGGATGCCCAGGGAGAAGCAAAATCATTATCGCCCAACCGATCGGGAGCCCTTCATGAACGGGCGGCAGCGCGATTATTTCCGCGACAAGCTGCTGGCGTGGCGGGAGGACATCCTGCGGGAGGCTCAGGAAACCCTCCAGCACTTGCAGGACGAAAATCAGAATCATCCGGACCTCGCCGACCGCGCCTCCTCGGAGACGGAGCGGGCGATCGAGCTCAGAGCCCGCGATCGGCAGCGCAAGCTGGTCACCAAGATCGATGCTGCGCTGCAGCGCATCGAGGACGGGACCTACGGGTTTTGCGAAGAGACCGGCGAGCCGATCTCGCTGCGGCGCCTGGAGGCGCGGCCGATCGCGACCTTGTCGATCGAGGCCCAGGAGCGCCACGAGCGGCGCGAGCGCGTCTACCGCGACGATTGAGCCTCCGTCATGCCCGGCCTCGTGCCGGGCATCCACGATCTGAACTGCCATCCAGGAAGACGGGGATGGCCGGCACAAGCCCGGCCATGGCGATCACTCCTTGCCGGCCGGGCGGCCGAGGAGGCTCGCCATCTCCTGCTCCAGGCTGTCGAGCACGGATTTGGGCTTTGCCTCCGGCAGCCCGGGATGCGCGGCTCCGGACGGCGCCGGGCGAGGAGATTCCGGCTTTGCCGCCGGCGGCTTTGCGGCCTCGCGGCCGATCGGTGAGGCGCCGAAAGGAACCGGGGAGGGCCGCGGTCCCGTTTCCGGCACGGACGCGGGCTTCGGGAAGCCGGGCTCGATTCGAGCTTGGCCCGGCGCGCCCGGCCGCCGCAATGCCGCTTCGAGCCGCTGCGCCATATCGGTGAGCTCGGCATCGCTCGCGGGCGGCGCCGGTCGCGCGTGGGCCGAGATCGTCGGTTCGGGCGCGGGTTTCGGTGCCGGGGTCAACGGTGGGGCTGGCCGCACCGGCATTTCCGGCGTGCGGCCGTGCGATTGGGCCGGAGCCGGCGGCCGGACCACAGGCTCCGCGACGCGGGGCGTCTGCGGCGCAGGCTCCGGTTTTGCCGCCGCTTCCGGACGAGGAGGTCCTTCCGGCCGCAATGACGGCAATTCGCCCCCGCGCGGCATGGCGGGTTCGGTTCGGCCCGCCTCCGCGGCCGCACGGCCGGATATCTCGCGGGGCGCCGCAGCCGGCTCCGCGGTGCGGGCCGTGACTTCGGCCAGCCCGGGCGCGCGCGGCGCCGGCGCCTCCCGGAGCGAGGCCACCGGCACGGCGCGAACGATGTTCTGCTCGACGACGATGTCGCTCGGACCGCCGATCATCAACAAATGCTCCACGTTGTCGCGACGAATCAGAACGAGCCGGCGACGGCCGTCGACCGCGGCCGCGTCGATCACCGCCAGCCGAGGTTGCCGCCCGCGCGCGGCGCCCGCCCCGAGCCCGATCCCGCCGAAGCGGCGGATCGCCCAGAACGTCAGCACGATCAACGCCAGAACGATCAGAAATGCGATGAAGAATTGCACGGCGGTCGACAGCTCGCCAAACAGGGTTCCCATCGGTGCTCCCTCGCTGCGCTTGCGGCGGGCCAAGCCGGTGGCGGCCTATGCCGAACGCCCGAACCGATTCCACCGCTTCGTGCGGCATCCGCCCATCGAAAAAGGGCCGTGCCCCAGCCGGAAACGGCCCCAATAGCACACTTTTTACGGTTCGCGGCAGATTGATGGCGAAAGGTCGGTGCGGAGTCGCGTGACCGTCCATGCGTCCGCGCCGAGCTGTTGACGCCTGACCGGAGCGGCGCCGGAAATACACCGCCATCATGATTCCCTTGCAGCGGCCGCAGCGGATAGTACTTATGCGTCAATCTGACGCCCGAATCGGCATGGCGACCCAGGACCTGAGCGAAACCCCAAAGCTTGCGGAGCGCGCCGAGCGGGCCGGCAGCATCGGCATGGTGCTGCTCGTCGCATTGGGCCTGATCGGGGCCGCAGTGGCCTTTCTGCTGATCGGACGCAATAACGCGCAGCCCTATATCCTGGCATTCTTGTCGGCGCTCGCCGTGACCGGGGTGTTTTCCTTGTTCGCCGGCGCCGCCGGGATCCTGCGTCTTCCGGGCAAGGATGCCGGCAACGCGTTTGCGTCCGCGGCCGCGGACGGTGCTCCCGACGCCATCGTGGTCACCGATGCCGGCGGCCGCGTGCTCTATGCCAATGCCGCCTATCTGACGCTGGTCGGGGCTGCCACCGCCCAGGATGCACGGCCGGTCGAGCGCGTCTTCATCGGTGACCCGGATCTCTCCGAGGCGGTCTATCGGCTGGCCAAGGCCGCCCGCGAAGGCCGGCAGCTGCAGGAGGAAGTGCGGCTGGCCGGGCCGCCGCCGCGCTGGCTGCGCTTCCGGGTGCGCCCGCTCGGCGCGACGGGCAGCGCCGCGCGCTCGACGGTGTGGAGCGTGGCCGATGTCACGCGCGACCGCGAGCGCCAGGAGAACGTGTTCCAGGAGCTGCAGCACGCGATCGATTATCTCGATCACGCGCCGGCCGGCTTCTTCTCCGTCGATGCCGCGGGCGACGTCGGCTATCTCAACGCGACGCTGGCGAATTGGCTCGACCATGATCTCGCGCAGATCGGCTCCGGCGGGCTCAAGCTGACCGACATCGTCGCGGGCGAGGGCGCGGCGCTGCTCACCACGCTCGCGGCGGCGCCCGGGGAAGTCAAAACCGAAGTGCTCGATCTCGATCTCAAGACCCGCAGCGGGCGCACGCTGCCAGCACGCCTGCTCCACAAGGTGGCATTCGCCGCCGACGGCACGCCGGGAGCATCCCGTACTCTCGTGCTCAATCGGGCGCGCGAGGAGGGCGGCGATCCGCAACGCGCCGCCGAGGTGCGCTTCGTGCGGTTCTTTCACAACGCGCCGATGGCGATCGCCACCGTCGACCGGGAGGGCCGGATCGCCCGCGCCAATGCACCGTTCGCGCGTCTCCACCACAGCATCGGCAAGGGCGAACCGGCGCCGGCGGAGGGGCGGTCCATCCTCGCGGTCGTCGTCGAGCGCGATCGGGCGGGGCTCGCCGCCGCGATCGGCCGCGCCGCGGAGGGTCAGGGCGAGATCGCCCCGATCGATGCGGCGCTGGCGCGCGACGCCAACCGCTCGGCGCGCTTCTACGTGTCGGCGGTCGAGAAGAACGAGCGCGACGGCGAGGCGGCGATCGTCTATGCGGTCGAGACCACCGAGCAGCGCGCGCTCGAAGCCCAGTTCACCCAATCGCAAAAGATGGAAGTGGTCGGTCAGCTCGCCGGCGGCATCGCCCACGATTTCAACAACGTGCTCTCCGCCATCATGATGGCGACCGATTTCCTGCTCAACGCCCACAGGCCGACCGATCCGTCGTTCCAGGACATCATGCAGATCAAGCAGAACGCCAACCGGGCGGCGAGCCTGGTGCGGCAATTGCTGGCGTTCTCGCGGCGGCAGACATTGCGCCCGCAGGTGCTCGATCTCGGCGAGGTGCTCTCCGACCTGACCATGCTGCTGCGGCGCCTGATCGGCGAGAAGGTCACGCTCGAGGTCGTGCACGGGCGCGACCTGTGGTCGGTCCGCACCGATCTTTCCCAATTCGAGCAGGTGATCGTCAATCTCGCGGTCAATGCCAGGGACGCGATGCCCGACGGCGGCAAGCTCGAGATCAGGACGCGAAATCTCGGCGAGGCGGAATGCGCGGGCCTGGCCTACAAGCCGATTACCCCGGGCGATTATGTGCTGATCGAGGTCGGCGACACTGGGCACGGCATCGCGCCGGAACATATCGACAAGATCTTCGAACCGTTCTTCTCGACCAAGGAGGTCGGCAAAGGTACCGGGCTCGGCCTTTCCACCGTCTACGGCATCGTCAAGCAGACCGGCGGATTCATCTTCCCGCAATCCGAGGTCGGCCGCGGCACCGTGTTCCGCATTTTCCTGCCGCGCCATGTCCCGCGCGCCGAGGAGCCGGCCGCGGCCGATGCGGGCAAGCCGGTGTTCGCCGGCGAGGCGACCAAGGCGCCCGCGGATCTCACCGGCCACGGCACCATCCTGCTGGTCGAGGACGAGGAGGGACTGCGGGCGCTCAACGCCCGCGGCCTCACCTCGCGCGGCTACACCGTGCTCGAGGCCGGCAACGGGGTCGAGGCCATGAAGGTGCTGGAGGAGCGGGCAGGGGACATCGATCTCGTCGTGTCCGACGTGGTCATGCCGGAGATGGACGGGCCGACGCTGCTCGGGGAGATGCGCAAGCGCAACCCCGGTCTCAAGATGATCTTCGTTTCCGGCTATGCCGAGGATGCGTTCGAGAGTCTGCCGGACCGCGGCCAGTTCGCCTTCCTGGCGAAGCCGTTCACGCTCAAGCAGCTGGTCGCCGCCGTCAAGGAGACCATGGCGAGCTGAGCATGTCCTGCTCGCGACGATTCAATTGCATCGCAACCTTCGAAAGCCAGCCTAGAATCATTCTAGTTTGAGGTTCCTCATTTGTGATTGGAGCCGCCGAGGCTTACGTGTATCTCCGCGAACGGATCGGCGGAATGTCTCCACGAATGTCGATGCGCCCACGCAAGGACAAAGCGACCGCTGCTCGCATGAAAAGTTCGACCGCCGTCTCGCCGGAGCCCATGCATTATTTCAGTTGGCGTCGCTTCACCGCGGTGGCCGGACCGGGTCTTGTGGTGATGCTGGCCGACACCGACGCCGGCAGCGTCATCACCGCCGCTCAGAGCGGGGCGGAATGGGGCTATCGCCTGCTGCTGTTGCAGCTCATCCTGGTGCCGATCCTCTACATCGTGCAGGAGCTCACGGTGCGGCTCGGCATCGTCAGCGGCAAGGGCCACGCCGAGCTGATCCGCGATCATTTCGGCCGCGGCTGGGCCTGGCTCTCGGTTGCGACGCTGGTGCTCGCCTGCGTCGGCGCGCTGCTCAGCGAATTGAGCGGGCTTGCCGGCGTCGGGCTGCTGATGGGAGTTCCGGCGCCGATCACTATGGTGCTGGTGGTGGCGGCGCTCATCATCATGGCCTATCGCGGCTCCTATCTGGCCGTGGAGCGCATCGCGATCGTGGTCGGCGCCTTCGAGCTGGTGTTCCTGGCGGTGGCGCTCGAGGCCGGGCCCAGCATGACGGCGCTCGCGGCCGGGTCGGTGGAGATCCCGTGGCAGGAACCGAAATATCTCTATCTGGTCGCCGCCAATATCGGCGCCGTGATCATGCCCTGGATGGTGTTCTATCAGCAGTCCGCGGTGGTGGAGAAGAAGCTCACGATCGCGGATCTGCCGGCGGCGCGGCTCGACACCGGCATCGGCGCGGTCCTGACCCAGGTCATCATGGCGGCAGTGCTGGTCGCCACCGCGGCGACGCTCGCCGGCAAGACGCAGACCGGCGCGCTCGACAGCGTGCAGCAGATCGCGGAGGCGATCACGCCCTATCTCGGCGAAACCACCGGCAAGCTGCTGTTCGGCCTGGGCCTGTCGGGATCGGCGATAGTGGCCACCATCGTGGTCACGCTCACCGCGGCGCGCACGCTGAGCGAGGTCCTGGGCGTGAAACATTCGCTCGAGCACGAGCCCGCGGAAGCGCCGTGGTTCTACGGCATCTACACCGCCACCCTGATCGCCGGGGCGCTGCTGATCGTCTCCGGGGTCAATCTGGTGAGTCTGAGCGTCGGCGTGCAGGTGATGAACGCGCTGTTGCTGCCGATCGTGCTCGGCTTCCTCTACCTGCTGGCGCGACGACTGCCGAACCCGTATCGTCTCAAGGGCGCCTATGCTCTTATCGTCGCGGTCGTGATTGCCGCGGCGGTGATTTTCGGGCTGTATTCCGGGGTGCTCGGCTTGTGGGGTTAGGCCCCGCCCCAATCAAACAGGCAGTCGTTCATCGCGCGGTGCGTCGGGCGCCGCGCGTAATTGCCTCTCCGTAGGCGATCGTCGGCAACGTTCTCCCGAACGCGTCCCCGGTCGATTCCGCAGCGCGGAAAGCGCTCGATCGCTCTTCCCGAGAACGTGATCGGGCCGCTCCCGTCGATATTACGCCTGCCGCAACCATTTGGCCGAACCCGCGTTCATGCCGTGATCGTGCGGATCGATGCGGCCGTCCAATTCGGTTCCTGTGCGGATGCGTTGCGGGGCCGACGATCATGATAGGGAGAGGCGAGAATGACGGAAGCGAGTAGACATGGATACGTGACGGCAGCTGCCGAGCGAGAGGTGGTAAGCAGCGATGTCGTATTGCTCCTCGGTCGCGTGCTGATGGCCGCGATCTTCCTGAATGGCGGCTTCCACAAGCTGACGGGGCTCGAGGGCTTCGCCGGGTACTTGGCCGGCCACGGCGTCCCGGTCGGCGCCTATCCGATCGCGGTGCTTGCGGCCTGCGTCGAGTTCTTCGGAGCGCTGTGCGTCCTCGTCGGACTGGGCACCCGCTACGCTGCAGTGCTGATGGCGGGGTTCACCTTGGTTGCCGCCCTCATCGCTCATCGATTCTGGGAGATTTCCGATCCGGCCATGTACGTCAATCAGATGACCCACTTCATGAAGAACGTGACGATCGTGGGCGGTTTCCTGTTGCTCTACGCTGCGGGACCCGGGCGGCTGAGCGTCGATCGCCGCGGCAGTTGAGACGCCGTTCCGACCGGCTGCCTCGAACCATTCGGCTCGAGCCGGGCGGCGCGCGCCCGAATCCGGAAGCTCGACCTCGAATTGGGCCCCAAGGCCGGGCGTCCGCTGCTCCGGGGGGCCGAGCGAGGCGGGCCATGGCGCGCCGCCCGGCCGTCCGGCCGCCCGCCCGGCCGCTCGACCTTCCTGTGAGCCGGGTCACACACCCTTGCGCTAATTGTGATACATCGGGGCCGAGGCGAATGCCCGACGCTTTCGCCAACCGGAGGGGGCTCTCGTGTCAACGCAACTCGGCTCGGCCGGACAGAAGCGCCGGCCTCAAATTGCCGGCGAAGCGCTTCGCATGGCGTTTTGGGGCGTTTGCGGCGCCCTGGCGGTGGTTGCTGTCGCAATGATTCAAAAGGCGCCGCAGGTCCGCGCTGCGGCGGAACAGCGGCAGGCCGCGGAGATCGCCGCGGAAGACACCGCGCATTGCGAAAAATGGGGAATGCGTGCGGGAACTCGCCAGCACGTAATCTGCACGCTCGATCTCGATGAGATCCGGGCCCGGCAGGCCAAGCGCCTCGCCGCCGGGATCCAGGGCCTGATCTGACGCGCGGAGCGTTTCCGCCAGGGCCATCCATCGCCGGTCAGGATCGCCTCGGGACACAACCGGATCCCGCGGGCCCTATCGGTCCACGATGGATAAATTTGCCGATCCGCCATGCAGCAGCCGCGCCCGCCCGAGGACCCCGACGAGGACCGCGAGCGCAGCCGCAACAACCTGCTGTTCCTCGTGGTGGCCGTCCTCGTGGTAATCGCGGGCATCTGGCTCGTCAACAAGCTGATCGACCTGCGCAATCTGCAGAACTGTCTGGAATCCGGCCGACGCAATTGCGCCCCGATCGAGACCCCGCCGCCGCGGTAAGCGCCCCTCGGGCCGGGAGGTTCACGAAGAGGCGGGAGAGCAGCCATCCTCTGCCCGCACGGCGTTCGCAATTGGCCGTGGGCGAGCCGCAGTCTGCTCCCTCTCCCCGCCGGGGAGAGGTGGGAGTTCGCTTGACCGCCGAAACTCCCAACTCACTCCGCTATTACTCGACTCATCTCAATCCAGGCGGCGGAACTTCTGCGCCCGGCGGCCGAAGCCGACCTCGGCGGTGTAGAGGTTGCCCTTGGAATCGATGCCGATGTTGTGCACCCACTTGAACTGCCCGGCCATGC
>WNFD01002730.1_pt1 | contig 17766 bp, 15 predicted proteins | sample 5400491 | NCBI WGS metagenome assembly WNFD01 (sample SAMN13153343, study PRJNA577476) | soil metagenome | isolation source: 120 cm saprolite under Douglas fir tree site 2 hole 2 replicate 2 | place: USA:California | collected 2015-04-18 | reverse complement strand
GCTTCAAGTCTGAGACCAAAACCTTTGGGAATAGAGCCTTCTTAGCTTTCGGACTCCGCCGATGATGTCGCCATGAGATTAGCCATGAATTGACGATGCCCAAGAGAAAGAGTGGGCTTGGCCACGCAGCGTCACACTTGACTGGAATGATGTCTCGGCTATGGTAAAGCTCCCTATCACAGAAAGCGCCGATCAATCTGTGTCGAGGTCCCCCGGTGATTTCTTGAATGAGAAGACGGGGCCCAACAAAGTTCTGGGGATCACGAGCCGCCGCAAGCCAAGATCCATATTTCACGAATCTCGCGTCTGGCCATTTCAGAAAATAGCGGACCAAGTCTCGACCGATCACGTCGGGCTTCCAGGTTTCGTCTTTTTTAGTTTCGGAGTGATATGGCCTTGTTTCGACTGTGACCGCCGTTTGTGGTTTCCCATTAATATCGTAGCCGACACCTACTTCGTATGGGTTGTAGCCTGAACAAGGTTTGGCAATCTCGCTCAGCCGCGGATTTCCCAGTTCGAGTTTAGAGAGAATGTTAGCCTCTTTGGGTGATTCGAATATGTGAATAATGTTTCCACTCTTGATGAACTGTGATTGCTCAAACACCTTCTGTTCCCCTTTTTTCAATGCCGGATTATTTTCTGATGAAATCAACACCTTGACCCTCCCCGGTTCTTGTTTCGAAATGATCGATATCAAGGTGTTAACCTTCGCATCTCTAAAGACGAACTCTGGCAACCACGCGATCTCGCGAATCGCAAACTGCGTCAAAATGAACTTTCGCAAACCGCGCGCACTAGGAATTGTCAGCCAAGTGACGGGAACAATGAAGCCATGAAGACCACCTAGCCGAAGCAATCTCAAACTGGCTTCGTAAAACAGGAAATAGTGCTCATAGCTTCCTTCGCTTGAGGCGTAGTGTTGCTTGAAATACGGCTTGACCATTTCGTTATGAATTTGATGGAAGCCATACGGGGGATTCCCGACAATCGCATCAAACCCGCCGCGCTTCATCACTTCCGGAAACGCATCTTCGAAATTCATCGGATTGAGCTTGCGCTCCTCGCCTGAATCGAAGAGTTTTCCTTCGAGGATGTCCCAACCGATTAGTGAATTGCCGCAAACAATGTTGCCGTTCAGCGACGGTAACAGCGCTGCGTGCAATGCGCGTTGTTGTGCCTTCGCCGACGCAATCGTTTCGTCTTCTAGCAGTTTTAGATAAAGCGAGAGTTGCGCAACTTCGACGGCTTGCGGATCGATGTCTACGCCATAGATGTTGTTGATGAGAATCTGCCGCTTCTGCAAAAGGGAAAGCTGAAGGGTGCCGTCTGGTTTCTGAATGCTGCCCGCCTTGATACCTAGATCGCGGTTCCTCTTTGTGCGGTTGTAATAGGCGGCGTGATAGCGAAGCAGCGTGTCGTAAACGCCGAGCAGAAATGAGCCGCTGCCGCAAGCAATATCAGCAAAGCACATCTCCTGAATTTGCGCCGGCGTCTTGCCTTCGATCAGCTTACCGACTGTGTTCTCGACAATGTAGCGAACGATGTATTCCGGCGTGTAGTAAACGCCGCCGGCCTTGCGCACTTCCGGCTTGTCTTCAACGCGGGCTTGCTTGGCGGTGGCGATGATGACTTTGCCGAGAAAGCGTTCGTAGATGCTGCCGAGGATGTGAATCGGGATCGCGTTGAAGTCGTAAGGCGACTCGCGATGCGAGAGGCTCTGGCTAATCTTATCGAAGACTCTCTCGTCCGCATTGAACTTGTCGCTGTCGAGCAGGCTGTGCTCTTTGAAGATGATTCCGTTGTAAACGCGATCCAGACGGCGGGAAGTAGCGATGAAGTTCTCCCAGGACTTGCCTTTCTTGTGCAGGTTTTCAATTAGGGAATCCGATTCGATCAGCTTGTCTTCGAGAAAGCGCATGAAGACCAGTCGATCAAGCGTCCTCTGCGTAACTTCTGTTAACGCCGCGCCGTCGAGTTCAGGATTCTTTCGTTTGTACGCGCGTGCTAGTTCTTCGCGGAAGTCATCGAGTTCCTGGAGAAACGATTCGTCGATGCTCTGATGCTCGTCCGGCGCGACGCCGCGCACCGCTCGCTTGCGCGAAATCTTCGGCATCCCCTTCGCAAAGCTCTCAATCGATCCGCTCAGTACAGCTTCACGCGAAAAGAGATGATAGATATTGCGGAACTTCTCTTTGTCGGCATAGTCCGTATAGTGATACTTAAACTTCGCGTGGCCGAGGGCCGTGCTGATGTCTGGCTTGTAGCGGCAATCGAGTACGCGCAACTCTTCGAAATCCGTCAGCACTGCCAGTGGCGTGTGGCTGTTCCATCCGTAGCGAATTGTTTGAAAGTAGAAATCGGCGTTGTCTATTCCGGCATGAGGTTTCTTAGCTTCGACAAAGAACCGCACATCCCGGAAGTTGGGCGCTAAGAAAGCATAGTCGGCGCGCTTGCGAAACTCGCTGGTCGCTACGCCGCGCTCCACTTTAACTTCCTGTTTGTAAGGATCGGTTTGCGCCTCGTGATTCACATCCCAACCCAAAGCAATCCAAAACTTGTCAATGAAATCGAGTCGGGCCTGCGCTTCGGAATAACTTGGCGCGAGATACCTGCTTTCATTATCGCTGAAGGTCGAGACGAGTTGTTTGATTCGCGCGAAGGCTTCGTCAAAGGTTTGTGGGATGGCCATTGCGCCACACTATAGCAAAAGGTAATTGATCCTTGCGAAACAAGGAATGGTTTTGTGGTGTCCTATCTTGAGAGATTGCCGGGCCGAGTAAAAACGATCCACGAAATCACACGAAGCTGAACTGGTTGTGTGTTCGTGCGATTTCGTGTGATTTAGTGGATCGTTCTGGATTCAACTTGGAAAGAAAGCACGAAACCAGATTGGGACACCAAGGAATAGTTTTTCGAACGCTTAGCCCCAACACAATGTTGCGCCTCTCACTGCGACCACGGAGTGGGTTTGCGCACCCAGCGATGTTCTTTCAATTGTTCGTACAACTCCGCAGGCAGCGGACCGGCATCGCTGGCGGCGATGTTTGATTCGACGTGCGACAACTTGCGCATCCCGGGAATGATCGTGCTGACAATTGGGTTGGTGAGAATGAAGCGCAGAGCCAACTCGGGCAGGGTGATCGCCGATGAATGCTCGTCATTCCACTGGCGCAGAGTTTCTTTCAAGGCTTCGGCGCGCTCAACGCTTGGAATCAAATTATCCGGGACAAAGTAAGTGTTGCGCCAATCACCTTCGGGCCAACTGCTTTCTTTGGTGAGCGTGCCCGTCAGCGTGCCTTCATCAAACGGCACCCGCGCAATCACGGCCACCTTCATCTCTTCACAAGCGGGAAACAAATCGTCCTCGGGATTCTGATCGAAGATGTTATAGATGACCTGCACCGAATCGATCTGTCCGGTCCTGACTGCACGCACCCCGTTCCAGGGTTCCCAGCGGTTCAGACTGATGCCGATCGCGTTGATGAGCTTTTGGCTGCGCAGGTCGTCGAGCTTGTAGAGCCAGCGATCATCGCCCAGCCAATCATCGTTCCAGGTGTGAAACTGAATCAGATCGAAGCTTTGTAGATCGGCGTTTCTCAGGCTGCGGTGGACATATTCTTCGACGTGATCCGGCGGGTAGGATTCGTTCAAAGTAGACTCTGGCCGCGCCGGCCACTGCTTATTCATCGGCGGGATCTTCGTCGCGGTGTAAAGCCGCTTGCCGCCATTGGCGCGCACAGTTTGGCCGAGCAACTTTTCGCTGCGGCCTTCCCCGTATGCGTATGCGGTGTCAAAGAAGTTGCAGCCATGATTGACCGCAGCTTGCAGGGACTCGAGCGATTGCTGGTCATCTGAGTTTGACCAGCCCCCACCCATGCCCCACATGCCGTAACCAATCTCGCTAACCTGCCAGCCCGCGCGGCCGAATTGTCTGTATCGCATGTGTTGAATAGTAAATTGAAAATGGTAAATAGAAAAACCTGAGTTACTTTCTCTTCTTAACGTCCTTCGCCGACTCAATGCACACCAGTTGCATCTCGCGCGGCTTGACGGGCGTGAATGGGCAGACCAGAAAGTCGCCGAAGATTTCGTTCTCTTCGTTCAATTGCTTCATCAAGTCTTCGGGAAGGTTGCGATACTCGGGCAAGCTGAAACGCTGCTCTGAGATTCCCAGAACCCGTCGCGTACCAATGCGCCAAAGGCGAACGGCCGGAGCGCCGTTGTAGACAGACAAACGGCCGCGCACGTTAAAGCACTTGCCGATCAACTGCGGATGTTGACGACAGGACTTCTGGGCCTGAAGAGGCGGAGATATGGCTGAGACACTGCCGCCGAGAATCAGAACCAGGGATGTAGCGATGCGAGTCAACATGACCTCACTTCTTACAAAAGCAACTCAGCCACGAGGTGGTCGTCGCAACCAGCTAGCACAGCTAACGGCTTAATCTACTGCGTCAGTCCCACGCGCCGCAGTCTCTCCGCAATGCGCAGATCCGAACGCAGCGGCTACCAGATCGGATTCACTTTGAGATAGATCATCGGACCGAAGCGACGGTCGATTGCCTGGTCCAGCCACTTGAAGCCTTCATCTTTGTTGCCCAGACTCTCCTGCACCGCCGCGAACCAGTGCGGTGAAACGTAATGATCCTTTGACAGCTCCAACAACTCGTTCATTACCTCGGAACCGGGCGGCGCCTCGCCCGCAGATACACCCGAACATCATCGTTGCGCGGATTCACAATATAGACTGAGACGCGTCCGTCGGTCAGCGTCTCGATCGTCGCAGGCGAAACCAGCGCGGTGAGATACCAGCCGGCCGGCAGCACCACTGTGTTGCGCAAACGGCCGAAGCTTCGATCCCAAACCAGCACTTCGGCGTCCGTGTAGTAGCTCTTCGGATCGGCGTAGGTTTCTTTCAAGCGAATCCTGTTTGTCTCTCCCGCTTTGATTGCGTGATCAAGATGAGTGACGACGATTTCGGTATCGTCTTTGACCGCTTCGCCGATAGGAAGCTTGCGCTCTGTGGCCTGCTTGCCGCTGATGATTTCCCACTTCAGCTTTTCGCCCGTGTCCAGATCGATGCTTTCCGGATCGGACACATGGCTGCCCGCCCGCACTACGTTGAAATAAAATCGTTCACCGACTTTGCGGACGGTGTAGTCGTGAGTGATCCGAAAAGCGTGCGACTCAGGCGATTGCAACTCGTAGAGAATCTCGCGATCCTGATAGGCGCGCTCCGTGAAATTGGGTTGCGGATTTTGAGCAGTGCTAAGTCCGCCAAAGGAGCAGAGAAAACTGAATACGATCCACGAATTCACACTAAGCGACACCAGGAAACGCTCTTTTCGAGTTACTTCGTGTGATTTCGTGGATCGCATTTGCTGTTTATGGACGCCTCGGTTCTCAATCTTGATGAGCACAATTTCGAGGCATTACCCTACAGTTTCTTAGGTGTCGGTAATTTCCTCGCCTTTATGGTGACTTCAAGCTGCCCACCGCTGCCCGCATTAACGAATGCGAGCTTCAGGCGGCCATCAGTTTCCATCAGCACTTGCGTTGCCACCGAACACGAAACGATTTCATAGCCGGCCGGCAGAACTATGCTGTCACGCGGTATCCCCAGCGGGCGCTTGAAAACGATCTGATCGCCTTCGGTGTAGTAACTCTTATCGTCTTTGTAAGTCTTGATGATTGCCAGACGATACTCACCGTTGACGGGAACCGGATGCTCCAGATATACCTTGATGTAATGCGCAGTCGGGCCGAAATTCTCGGCGGGTGAGTCAACTTTCGCCTGTGCTCCGGTGACGACTTCGAACTTCAAAGGCCGGTTCGTCGCCAGATCCATAACCGATTCATCCGACGCCTCGCTGCCTTCGCGAATTTGATTGAAGTGAAAGCGCGCGCCCACGCGCGTCTCTGTCACCTCGTAATAGATCTTGAACTGATGAGTTTCCGGCGCCAGCAACTCATAGCGCGTGTAAGTGTCCGCGGAGATGAACTGCGCTGCCGCCATGCCGCACATCGCGATGATGCAAAGCGACGCAATCAGTTTAGGAATTAATATCGGTTTTTTGGAGCGCGGCGGCTTGACGTCGCTTTGGAAGTCCGCCTCGCTGGCTGCACGGATCGGAAAATTGTGAACCATAAATTCTCAGTCGATCGGAATTCGAACAAAGACTTCCAAAGCGGCGTCAAGCCGCCGCTCTCCAAAAAACCGCCCTCTGGTTACGGCTTCAGTCCCATGCGCCGCAGCAGGTCGGCGAAGCGCGGGTCGCTGCGCAGGGACTCGAATGGTGGTTCCCATCTGATTCTCGCCAACTGGCCACTGCGAGCCTCAAAATCCTTCTCCAGCCAGGCAAAAGCTTGATCCTTATCTCCCAGACCCGAGTAAATTGCCGCGACGTCCTGCGCGAGTGCTTCATGCTTTTGATATTTTCCCTGAACCTCTTTGAGTATCGCGAGCGCGTCGGCGCCCTTCCCCGAAATCGCGTAGGCGTATCCGAGATGGCCAAGAAGCTGCCTCTCTCCTCCAGAGAGCTGAACTGCCTTTTGAAGCTCTGCGATGGCCTCTGAGTAACGTCCTTGTTTGAGATATCCCAAACCCAGCGCCCAATGTCCTCTTGGAAAACCAGGATCGAGGTCTATGACTCTCCTGGATTGTTCGACTGAGGAGTTCACGTCACCTTGAGAGAAATAAGCCATCGCGAGATTTTGCCCGATAATAAGCGAAAGAGGGTCAAGTTGTTGGGCGCGCTTGGTCTCTGCCAATGACTCATCCAAGCGTCCCAGATCGCGGAGAAGAAGGCTGTACCATTGATGTGCGGTTGGGTAATTCGGATCTAGCTTTATAGAGCGCTTGAACTCTGCTTCAGCCTCTTCCCACAGCCATAAACCAGTATCGGCATACGCTAACGATGTGTGCGCTTCGGCCAGCGAACCATCAAGCTGGAGAGCACGTTGCGCGAAGGCTTTTGCTTTCGGTTGCGTCTCACTTGCGGGAGTGCCGGCATAAATTTCGAGCAACGAGTAACAGTCGGCAAGTCCGACATAGGCGAGCGCGTAATTCGGGTCTCTGTCGGCAGCCTGTTGAAACTGTTCAATCGCTTTCTTCAAGTTCTCTGTAGTGCGCTTGTTCCAGTAGTAACGACCCTTCAAATAGAACTGATAAGCTTCCGGATCACCGGTGTCACGCCTGGTCAACTGCTTTTGTTCTTCGCCACTCAACTTTAGTCGCAGCCGGTCCGTAATCTCGCGCGAAATCTCTTGCTGCACGGCGAGGGCGTCGGCAAGTTTGCGGTTGTACTGTTCGCCCCAGACCTGTTTGTTATCGCGCACGTCGAGCAACTCCGTGCTAATTATCAGACTGTCGCCTCGTTGCAACAGTCTGCCCGTCAACACGGCGCGGACACCTAACTCTTTCCCAATTGCCAGCGCATCAGTCTCTTTGCCTTTATAGCGAAAGACCGAGCTGCGTGGGCTGACGCGCAGATTAGGAAGCTGCGCGAGATTGTTCATGATGCTTTCAGTGACGCCGTCGGAAAGATAATCAATGTTCGCATCGCGGTTCTGATTCTCAAACGGCAACACGGCGATTGAATCGATCGCGACTTCCGAATCGCGAGCATGACGATAGAAGACATAGCCCGCAACGACGACGGCGATTAACACAAAGAGAAAAATGATCAGCGCGAGCCGGCGCCGGCTGATGGATTTTCGTGGCGCACCGATGGCCGCCGATGCCGCTCCGGGCTTTAACGCCGATGTGGTCAGCTTGCCTTCGCCGGTGTTGCGAAGTACTTCGGTGGGCGCTTCGCCCGTCGCTCGTGATTCGGGCAGGACGCGCGTTGCTTCCGATTCAGTTAGGCCCGCGGACGCATCGACCAGCGTAACGCCGTCAACCCGACAGAACTTCACCGTCTCGTCGGTGTAGGTGCGCTGGCATTCGGGGCAACGTTTCATTTTGGAGTGCGCGGCGGCGATGCTTCGTGCCGACGCGGTCGGGGCAAGCCGAGCAACCGCGCGTCGCCGTCCGAGTTTGGCTGTGCATCTTAGCCGAGAACCCACTCCTACGCCAGACTATTGCCTGCCCTCCAACCAATCTCGGCAAAAACTTCGTCCACCCGCGCAGCACCCGCGTCTAAGGGATTGGCAAGGGGTTTCGCCACGAAAATAAACGCAGCATTCGGCGGGCACTGTCGGAACCGTGTTTATTCTCCTCCTGCCTCTTCGGAGGCGAACCTGAATCGCTGAAGTAGTGAGCAAGGTACGAATTCGAAAATCAGGAGGAACCGAAAAAATGAGAAAGATACTTTTCCATAGTTTATTTTTGTTCGCGGCCATCACGACGCTCTGTGGCGTGGCCGCGGCCGGGCCGAAAGGCCGTGACGTGCGTTCGGATCGCCGTGATATTCGGCACGACACGCGCGACATCCGCCACGATCGCCGCGATATTCGCCAGGATGAACGCGAACGCCGGACCGACGTGCGCGACCTTCGCGACGATAAGAAAGAGGGCGCCTCGAAGGCCGAGTTGCAGGCGGATCGGAAGGACATCGCCGGCGACACGCGTGACATTCGCAAGGATGAACGCGACGCCAGAAAAGATCGGCACGACCGGCGACGTGATGTTCGAGACGTTCGCGAGGACAAGAAAGAGCCGCCGAAGTAATGGCGAGGCGGTAGCCCGCGCGTAGGCAGGGGGCGTATCAAGATCAGCATGACTAAAGTTTCAACCCGGAGGGGCTGATTCCGGATAACCTACTTGGTCATGCTGCTGGGGCGAGTGTTGAGGCACACTCGCCCCTTTTTTTATGGAGTGCGCTAACTTGTTTTATGGAGTGCGCTAACTTGTTTTATGGAGTGCGCTAACTTGTTAGCGCTTTGGAACGCGGCGACTCGTCGCCGCTGAACATAACGGCTCCTAATGACGCTTTGAGGTGCGCTGACAAGTCAGCGCAATCTAAAGCGGCGACAAGTCGCCGCGCTCCAAATCACCCGCCGCTTCTCATCCGCCATTCCAAGCTGCTAAACTAACTGCACCCCGGAGGTAATTTCGAATTGGCATTGGTTATCTACACCAAACCTGGCTGTCCGTATTGCCAGCAGGCGCGCGACTATTACAACTCAAAGGGCATCGCGTTTATCGATCGCGACGCGCAGACCAAGCGGGAGTATCGCGCCGAGATGTTCAAGTTCTCGGGCGACGACCCGACCGTTCCATGCATCGTCGAGAACGGCAAGTACGTTCAGTCTGGCTGGGGTGACCCGCTCCGTGGTTGAACGGTGCACGACTGACGGGCCGTGCGCTCGTCAAAGATGATTGAAGTCTGTAACCGCCTGCGATAGCGGGCGGTTGTTCTCTAAGATCGATAGTCTTGAATGAAGGAGGTCAACCACCCGCTACCGCAGGCGGTTCTGACCCATTCTCGGTAAGGAGGCGCGCATGAACTGCCGAAAGCTCTTTCTGCTGCTCTTGATTCTCTCTCTCTCAACTATTACGTTTATGAAGGTCACCGCTCAAAACGGAAACTCGATGCTGCCACCTCCAGTCACGGAGAAGAAACCGAAGATCACTGAGATTAACGGCGACCGTTTGGTCGATAACTATTTCTGGCTGCGCGAGAAATCGAATCCCGCGGTTATTTCCCATCTCGAAGCTGAGAACGCCTACACCGAGGCCACGATGAAACCGACCGGGCCGCTCCAAGCGAAGCTCTACAACGAGATTCTCAGTCACATCAAACAGACCGACGAGAACGTTCCCTATCGTTGGGGTGATTATTTTTACTACACGCGGACAAAAGAAGGTTTGCAGTATCCGATCTTTTGTCGCAAGCATCAGACACTCGCCGCCCCGGAACAGATTATTCTCGATGTGAACGAATTAGCTAAAGGACAGAAGTTCATGTCTGTCGGCAGTTTCGCTCCGAGCGATGAGGGCGATCTCCTGGCCTATTCAACTGACAACACGGGCTATCGACAGTACACGCTGCAGATCAAGAACCTGCGCACCGGCGAACTTTTTCCGGAGAAGATTGAACGCGTTGATGACCTGGCCTGGGCCACCGACAACAAGACGCTCTTCTATGTCACGGAAGACGCGGTCACAAAGCGCAACGACAAGATGTTTCGTCATGTGCTCGGCACCGACAAGTACGAACTGATTTACGAAGAGAAGGACGAGCTGTTTGATATCGGCGTCGGGCGCTCGCGCGACAAGGCCATCATCCAGCTAGAGGCCGCCAGCAAAACCTCGACCGAGAGTCGATACATTCCGGCGAACGATCCCAACGCGGAATGGAAGGTCATTGTCCCGCGACAGCCGGATCATGAGTACGACGTTGCGCATCGCGGCAATTTCTTTTACATCCGCACCAACAAAGGCGCGAAGAATTTTCGCGTCGTCTCGGCGCCGGTTTCCGATCCGTCTGAGAAGAATTGGAAAGAGTTTGTCGCGCACCGGCCGGCAGTGAAGATCGAGGGCGTTGACATGTTCGCGGATCACGCGGTGCTGGCTGAATGGGAGAACGGTTTACAGCAGATTGAGATCGTCGATTTCAAAACCAACAAGCGTCACCGGGTTGAATTCCCTGAGCCGGTCTATTCCACGGGCGTCGGGCCTAACCGCGAATTCAATACGACCGTGCTGCGTTACGGCTATCAGTCGCTGGTCACGCCGTTCTCGGTTTTTGACTATGACATGAACACGCGCAAAGCGACCTTGATGAAACAGACGGAGGTCCCCGGCGGCTTTGATAGAGCGAACTACAAATCCGAGCGCGTCTTTGCCACGGCTTCAGACGGCACAAAGATTCCAATGTCCGTTGTCTATCGCCGCAATGTAAAGCTGGATGGTTCCGCGCCGATGCTGCTTTACGGTTATGGCTCGTATGGAATCTCAATTCCGCCGAATTTCTCAGCCAGCCGTTTGGCCTTGCTCGATCGCGGCGTAGTCTATGTCATCGCGCACATACGCGGCGGCGGCGAATTGGGCGAACCGTGGCGCGACGCCGGTCGGATGATGAACAAGATAAATACGTTCACGGATTTCATCGCCTGCGCGGAACATCTGACGAAACAGAAATACACTTCCAGCGATCGTCTGGTGATTCAGGGCGGCAGCGCCGGCGGCATGTTGATGGGTGCGGTCACGAACATGCGGCCCGATCTTTTTAAAGCCGTCGTGGCGCAGGTGCCGTTCGTTGATGTGCTGAACACGATGCTCGATGCGTCATTGCCGCTAACGACCAGCGAATACATCGAGTGGGGCAATCCCAACGAGAAGCCGGCTTACGATTACATGAAGAAGTATTCGCCTTATGACAACGTTCATAAGGCTAATTATCCGGCGATGCTCGTGAAAGTTTCGCTGAACGACAGCCAGGTGCCGTATTGGGAAGGCTCGAAACTGGTCGCGAAGTTGCGCGATTACAAAACCGATCACAATCCGCTGCTTTTGAAAGTGAACATGGGTGCCGGGCACGGCGGCGCGTCGGGGCGCTATGACGCTTACCACGAAACGGCGTTCGACTATGCCTTCATGCTTTGGCAGATGGGGATTACGAACTGACGGCGGTCATCGGGAATAGAATTACAACAACAGGAGCCTGGCTCTCTTGTTCATCTATGTCAGCCATTCCGAAAAAGATCTTGCGGGCGCTCGCTGAAATTGGCTTTATCATCTTCCTCTTCTACACGAACCTCCTCATGGGAGAGTTCACACGTCTTCACAACGCGCAGCGTGCGACCCTCAGCTTCGCCATATGGGACATTTTCACGCCGACTAATGCGCTGATTGGACTCGTCGGCGCCATCATAGGATATTTGTGCATTGAAAGATTCAGAAAGTGGCTGTGATGTGGCTCCGTTAGGAGCCAAATGTTTATAGACACCAAGCACATATATGATACCCACGCGAAGTCATGCGCGGCGCATGACTTCGCGTGGAGAGGCTAAATCAACATCATCGGCGGCTATAAATATCGCGCTCCTAACAGAACGCCGCGAGTCCATCATCTCGACTCAAAATCTACCATTCGGCCGGTTGTGCTTTTGCTGCCGTGCATGTAAGTTATCCTCATCACCATCGACTAACAAAGGAGAACGATTTGGCTGAGATTAACCGGGACCCATCCGTGGCCGACATCTTTCGCCGCGCGCAGGCGATTCGCGGCGAGAACGCAAAGGCCTCCCACAAGGAGATCGCCGCGCAACTGGTGCGCGAGTTTTCCGGCGGACCGCTGCCGCCGACTTACAACCTGACGATCCCGGAACAGGATGCCCGCGCGCCGGAAGAGGATTGGTCCGCGGGTTTGCCGGTCGTGCTGCGTGGCATTCAACAGAAAGATTGGCCGGGCATCGCGCAGGGTATCGTACTCTCGCTGGAGCAGACTGAGAACTACGAACACGAACGCGGCGGCGAAGGCACGCGCGACAATTGGCACGATCGTTCGGCAGGCATCGAAGGCGCTGCTGACAAAGGCATCGGCAAATGGATGCCGGAAGAGTTGATGAAACTGGCGGAACGGAAGTCGCCGAAGCGCGAGTAATTTGGAGTGCGCTGACTTGTCAGCGCTTTCTTGCGGGGTCCCCGCGCGGGCAGCCCGCGTGGGGTGCCGATAGCGGCGACTAGTCGCCGCACTCCAAAAAGGAACACCATGAGCGAACAATACGCTGAGTTGATCACAACCTTTCCTCTGTTCGAAGGCTTCACCGTGAACGGCACGAAGCGATTGATTGACGCAGGCGAAGTCAAACTAAACACGGCCGGCCAGGTGCTATTGAAAGAAGGCGATTCTTCCGATTTCGTCCTGCTGGTCTTATCGGGAGAACTCGAAGTGTTCGTCGAGCGCGGCGGCAAAGACCTGGTTTTGACTGAAGCGACCCCCGGCACGATTCTCGGAGAGTTGGCGATGCTCTGCGGCAGTCCCCGCTCCGCGTCTGTCCGGGCCAAAATAGATTCCGTCGTGTTGGAGTGGCCCGATGAAGCGTTCCGTACGCTGCTGCTTCGCGATCCATCATTGTCACAAAGAATCTTTGGCCAAGCCTTGCGAACGCTCGTCGACAAGGAGCTGTCGCTGATCGATTCGTTGGTTAAGGCGCAAGGCGCAGCCAGCTAGTCAGTCTGTTTTACTTCTGAATTCTGCTTCATATGAGTTTCCTTAGCAGCCTAATCAAAGATCCCAAGTACCAGACCAGCGATCCGCGCAAACCTGAGGAGGTTAGCGAGCCGGACGTGATTATCAGCCCGGACACGCGGCGCGAGAATCGGATTCCGCCCGGACAGACGCGCACGAAGAAGTGGCCGGTGCTGGATGCGCATGGCGCGCCGCCGGTCGATCTCGCAACCTGGAAATTTGAAGTTGACGGGTTGGTTGAAAAGCCGCTTGAGTTCTCTCTCGACGCCTTCATGCAGTTGCCGGTGGTGAAAGTCTATTCCGACTTTCATTGCGTCACGCGCTGGTCGCGGCTCGACAACATCTGGACCGGTGTGCCGACGCGCGAGATTGCCAAACTCGCCGGCGTGAAACCCGAAGCGAGATTTGTGCTGGCGCTCGCTTATGATTACGGCTGGACCACCAACGTTCCCATAGAATACTTCCTCAAAGAAGATTCCCTTTTTGCTTTTCTGCATGATGGTGCGCCGATTCCACCCGAGCACGGCGGCCCGGTGCGTCTGATCATTCCGCAACTTTATGCGTGGAAATCTGCGAAGTGGGTCAAAGGCGTGCGCTTTCTCGCCGAAGATCAGGCGGGCTTCTGGGAAGAGGGCGGCTATCACATGCGCGGCAATCCATGGATGAGCGGCGATGGTGAAAGGTTCCGCTGGTCGTGATTATCCGCAGATTACACAGATTACGCAGACGGTAAAGATCAAGCGCGGTAGCGAGGAATGATCAATCTTTTGAGGGCGTCCTTTCGTTATCTTGAATCTGTGAAATCTGCGTAATCTGCGGATATGAAATCGTGACTGAATCCTCAGCGAATTCTCCAGCCCCCAAAGACGCCGCCGCCGTAATCCTTCTTCGCCCCAACACTGATCCAGACAATCCTGAAGTGTATCTGGTAAAGCGCAGCACGAAGCTCGCTTTTCTCGGCGGCTTCCACGCTTTTCCTGGAGGTCAGCGAGAAGCATCAGATGCCGAGGCTCGGGTCGACAACTGTAGCAAACAGGAAAGTGCGGCGATGATCAGTTGCGCGGCGCGCGAGCTGTTTGAAGAAGTCGGTGTATTGCTCGCGCGTGGATCCAGGACACTGACCACGGGCCAGCTGGCTTCGCTCTTAGACGATCTCGAATCGAAACGCATGTCGTGGCCAGAGTTGCTACGGCATTACGGCCTGCATCTCGACGCGAGTGATTTCACTTTCGTTGGACGGTGGGTCACGCCGCCGTTTGCTCCGCGACGGTTCGACACCTGGTTCTTTCTCGTCAGCTCTCCCCCAAAACAAGAGCCGCGTGTGACTCCTGATTCCGAACTCGAGAGCGGTGAATGGATTACCGCGCGCGAAGCGCATGCAAAGTGGGAACGAAGCGAAGTGATCGCCGTGCCACCGGTGCTACATGCGCTCGAGACTCTGGCCGGCGGCCTCACCGACGATCTGGTCGAACGGTTTCTCTCGGTGCCGGAGGCGCATCGCGAACCAACGCGGCGCATAGAGTTTCACCCTAACTACATTTGTTTTCCGGTGCGCACGCCAACTAAACCTCCGGCCACGCACACGAACTGTTACTTGATCTACAACTCAAACGAGATTCTGGTCATCGATCCCGGCTCGCCTTATGGAGATGAGCAGGCGGCATTGGCTAAGTGTGTTGACAGTTTTGTCACCGGAGCAAGGACGGTGCGCGAGATCCTCCTGACGCATGTTCACCCGGATCACGTCGCCGGCGTTAATGCTCTGAATGATCATCTGGAGAAGGCCCAAGGCGCGCGGGTGCCAGTTGCCGCTCATCGCGTGACCGCGGAGTCGTTGCAGAACCAGGTCAGCGTCGATCGATTTATCGAAGACACCGAGGTGCTGGAATTGAATGGCGAGCCCGCGATCAAGTTACGCGCGCTCGACACCCCGGGCCATGCGCGCGGACATCTCTGTTTCCACGATGAACGCACCGGCGCGCTCATCTCCGGCGACAATATTGTCGGATACGGTTCCGTCCTGATCGATCCGCCCGAAGGCAACATGCGCGACTATCTCGCCTCGCTCGCAAGAATGCGCGCGCTGCCGCAGCTCTCAGTGTTGTTTGGCGGGCACGGGCCGGCCATCGCTAATCCTTACGAAAAGATCGACGAATACATTGCGCATCGGCGGCAACGCGAAGAGTTGATTCTTGCGGCCGTGCGCGAAGGCGCGTCGACGCCGAAGGAAATTGTCGCACGCGTCTACACGGATGTCTCGCCGAAAGCGCACGCGATGGCGGAACGTGCGGTGCTGGCGCATTTGGAGAAGTTAATCGCCGACGGTCTCGTCTCGGAACAAACCGACGGCGAGTATCTCGCTACCCAAACGAAACGTTAACCCCAGAGGGCGCAGAGGATTCCGCAAAGGAACCAGAGTAATACTCTCTCCGTTGTGCAGCGTCTTAATCTACCAGTCTTGAGAGATCGGCTTCCCATTAGGAAACGATCCGCGAAACCACACGAAGCGCTTTGTTCGTGCCGTTTGGTGTGGTTTCGTGGATCGTTCGCTGGGTAATCCGCGGCAACACCCGAAACGAAACTAAGACCTACATGGCATTTGGTTGCGTTCGTACTTTGCGCTCTTTCCGGTTAGAATCTTTTCAAACCATATGACAATCGAACGAGCAGGAACCTTAGGCGAACTCAAAGCGAGCGACTTCAAGAGCGTCTCAGTCAAGGACGAGATGCGCGCGAACTTGATCTGTAAGCTGAAGCGCCACGAAAGACTTTTTCCCGGCATTGTCGGCTATGACGAGACAGTCGTGCCGCAACTTATCAACGCGATTCTCTCAAAACACAACTTGATCCTGCTCGGCCTGCGCGGACAGGCAAAGAGTCGTATTATTCGCCAACTGACGAACCTCCTCGACGACGCCATTCCGATCATAAAAGGCTCGGAAGTTAACGATAATCCCTTTCATCCAATTAGCGCTTACGGGCGCCAGATGCTCGAATTGCATGGTGACTCTGCGCACATTGAGTGGGTCGATCGCGATGCCCGCTTTGTGGAAAAACTGGCGACGCCCGACGTGACGATTGCGGACATCATCGGGGACGTCGATCCGATCAAAGCCGCGAAGGGCGGGCACCTGCTGAGCGACGAACTGACGATTCATTACGGGCTTTTGCCGCGCGCGAATCGCGGGATCTTTGCGATCAACGAACTGCCCGATCTGGCCGGCAAGATTCAGGTCGGACTCTTCAATATCATGCAGGAAGGCGACGTGCAGATTAAGGGTTACCCGGTGCGTCTGCCGCTCGATGTGATGCTGGTGTTCTCTGCGAACCCGGAAGACTACACCGCGCGTGGAAAAATTATTTCTCCGCTGAAGGATCGCATCGGGACCGAGATCATGACGCACTATCCGAAAGAGATCGAACTGGGTGTAGAGATCACGCGACAGGAAGCATGGACGGCGCGCGACGGCGTTCGGGATCGTCTGCTGATTCCCGATTTCATTCGCGAGGTCATTGAACAAATAGCTTTTGAAGCCAGAGATGACCAGCGGATTGACAAGCATTCGGGCGTATCCCAGCGTCTGCCGATTTCGGTGATGGAATCAGTCGTCTCAAACGCCGAGCGCCGCGCGCTCACAACCGGCGAAGCGCAAATCGTCCCGCGTATCGCCGACATTTACGCCGCGATTCCTTCGATGACCGGCAAGATGGAATTGGAATACGAGGGCGAACAGATCGGGGCTTTCCGCATCGCCAGGGATTTGATCAAGCGCGCTGCCGGTGAAGTCTTTGAAGGCTACTTCGTGGGCATCGACTTTGCGCCGACGGTGGCCTGGTTCGATCAAGGCAACACCGTGCGTTTGGCCGATACTGCGGCCGCCGAAGAATGCGTGATGTTGCTCGAATCCATTCCTGATTTGCTCGACACACTGATGGTTCTCGGCTTTGACCGTAAAGACGCAGGGCAAACCGTCGCCGCTTGCGAACTCGCGCTCGAAGGTCTCTACGCCGAAAACAAGATCAGCCGCAACGAAGAAGGCGGCTATACGGCGGTGACAAAAGCGAAGAAGGATCGGCGCGGAATGATCTACGATGACTTGACGGAAACTGGGAAATACAGTTAGGAATTAGCCTCAGATGAGCGCGAAAGAAATACAAGTAAGCCACAGATGGACACAGATAGACACGGATTCAAACACTCAGAGATAACAGACAAGATCATTAAGGTTTTCTTTGAGGTCTACAACGAGCTCGGGCATGGATTCCTCGAATCGGTGTACGAGAGATCTTTGGAAATCGCTCTGGCCTCTTTGGGTCTCAAGGTTTGCAGACAAATTCAAATTCCAGTGTGGTTCCGCGGCCAACCTGTCGGCGACTTCACTGCCGACATGCTGGTAGCGGATTGTGTATTACTAGAACTAAAGGCTGCTCGGGCTCTTGACTCGTCTCATCAAGCCCAATTGCTAAACTATCTTCGCGCAACTGAAATTGAAGTCGGCCTGCTCCTAAACTTTGGTTTGAAACCAGAATTCAAACGTCTAATCTTTGATAATCCTCGTAAGGCACTTCGTGGAAATCCTCGTATCTCAGTGGCGGATCTCCTGATTGCTGATCCCGGAAATGATGA
>WNFD01002724.1_pt1 | contig 17771 bp, 20 predicted proteins | sample 5400491 | NCBI WGS metagenome assembly WNFD01 (sample SAMN13153343, study PRJNA577476) | soil metagenome | isolation source: 120 cm saprolite under Douglas fir tree site 2 hole 2 replicate 2 | place: USA:California | collected 2015-04-18 | reverse complement strand
AACCGACGTGGTGGGGCCGCGCCGAGAGCCGGCGCATGTACGCGCGCAGGGAGTCGGGCGAGGGAATCGCCCGGAACTTGGCCTCCCATTCCCGCTCGGCCTTCGCCGATTCAGCCGTGAAACCGCGGAGATCACCCGCAGCCGTGGGGGTGAGGCCGAGCAGCACGACTAAGGCGGTGAGCGGGGCGAGCGGCGCGAATGAGCGAGCGGGCGTACGCATGCGGAACCTCACGAGTGAGATGAGGGTGACGAGCCTACCGGGTGCGCCGATCTATCAGCCTAGCGCAGAATCTTCAAGGGCGGGTGCTCGAGCTCGCGTCGCGTGTGGGTCTCGCCCCGCCGGATAGGACGATGCGGCGCCGCCGGCCCTCGATCAGCGCGACCTGCGCTGCGCGAAGAGCCAGCTCATGAGTGACGGCGACCCGTATGTCGCGTCCCAAACGTTGTGATTCGTCCCCGGTACTTCGAGATACTGCACAGGCGCGCCGATCGCCTTCAAAGCGGCTGCGGCCTGGCGCGACTGTTCTACGGGGACTGCCGCGTCAATCTCACCGTGGACAATCCACGTTGGGACGCGCCGCAGCTGACGAGCCAGCGCTTCGAAGGGCGGGCCGCTGTCGGCCGGAACGACGGGGGTAAACGGGCGGGCCGAAGGATAGAAGGACGTAACGAAACCGCAGATAGGGACGAGGGCAGCGAAGCGGGACGGATAGCGATACGCAAGGTACCACACCCCAAAGCCCCCCATCGACAGGCCCGTCAGGTACACGCGGTCGGAGTCGATTTGAAACTCTCGGCTCACTTGCTCAAGGGCGGCGATGGCCACTTGCGCGGACGCCCCCGCCCACAGCGACTCTGTCGGCATCTGGGGGAAGACGATGATCGCGGGGAAACGAGTGGCGTTCTGGCGAACGGCGGCGCCCAACCCCACTTGGGTTGGGAGCAGACCGTCGTCCCCGCGCTCGCCAGCGCCGTGCAAGAAGAGGATGACGGGCCAGCGCTGCGCTGCCGTATAGGAGAAGGGGACGAACACCTGGTAGTGGTGCGACTGACCTGTAACCCAAACGCGACGGTCTAAGAACCCCGTCTGAGGAGTCTGCGCCTCCAGCGCGCCCGTAAGCAGCGTCAGGAAGGCCGTCGTCCTGATCACTCGGAAAGCCATCGGTTCACCTCCAGATGGTCACGGAGCTGGCCGAGTCGGTGGGAAGTTCTCATCCCCTCGGCTTCAGCAACGTCTCGAACACGCGGGCTGAGGCCGCGGTGCGAGACACGTCGCCACTCCTCTCGAACTCAGTCCGCCACGACACCCCACGCACGACCGGGAGCGGCCAGAAAACTACGCGCGAACGGACCCAGCAGCGACCGGAAACCCGTGAGCCGACCGGCGGGCAGCCGGTCTAGCCACTCACCGCGGCGTCTGAGCACGTTCAGGCCGTGCCCGGGCCGACGTGGAGCGCGCAGCTGCACCGCATCCCCGTGGCTTCGGGCGCGCTCGGGAACAGGTGATAGTACATGGCCACGATCATCGGTACGAAGACCACGCTGTTGTACAACAGGTGCAGCTCGAGCCGCGGGATCCACAGCTGCACGATGCTCGTGGGCACGGGGGCCCCGAACAGCGTCCGGCCGGCAATGGCCTGACCCTGGAGTAGCGCGTGCTCGATGTGGTGCCAGAACTGGATTACGAGCGCCGCGAGCCACCACGTTCGCGACCGGCCCACGAAGCCGGGCAACAACGTCCAAATACCGACCAGCATGATCAGGGCATACCCATAGTGCAGCACTTCGGAGTGTATGAGCCAGGGGAACACCTGCCCCAGGACACCGCGCGCCTGGTGCATCGGCCACTTCAGCACGTACACCTGATACGCCTGCACCAGATGCTCGGCCAAGTGGGCAGTGACAATGATCATGAACGCCTGAAGCGCCCGCTTGTGCCACGGGCCATTGAGCTTCCCGACGAACGAGTGGACTCGAAGGGACTGGGATTGCGGGGACCTGAACGCGGTGCTTGCGACGCCGGCCGTCACCTGGTTCGCGTTGCTGGCTGCCGGCTCCCGGAGCCGAGGAGCGGATGTCCGCCGGAGTATCGCCCGAAGGCTCCGCATCTTACCCCCAGTCCAGGATTGAATTACCGCGCGACCCGAGGAACTCGTCAGAGCGGAGGACGAACATACGGGCGCACTCCTCCCTTCGCCAGGGCTACTTCCCTATTGCTTCGACAGGAACGAACTATCATACTTCCCTATCGCTCCGACAGGAGAAGCAAGAATTGACGCGCGTCGCGGATGTCATGCAGGGCACGCTGGACCTGCTTATTCTGAAGGCCCTTTCGCTGGAACCCATGCATGGCTGGGGAATCACCAACCGCATTCAACGGATGTCGCAGGGCACCTTCCAGATCGGGCAAGGGTCCATGTATCCTGCCCTCCATCGATCCGAGAGTCGGGGTTGGGTGACGTCCTACTGGCGGGCCACGGAGAACAATCGCATAGCGAGGTACTACGACCTAACGTCGGCGGGAAAGCGAGCGCTGGGTGAAGAGATCGCGCGTTGGCGCGTCCACACCGGCGCCGTTGACCTTGTAATTGGTGCGCGGTAGACCGAGGCCCACATCTACTTCGCGAGAATCTTACTCTGATTGACCAGGATCTTCTTTTGATTCTTCAGCATCGCGTGGAGGTCCCGCAATATGCGGCTCTGATTGTCCAGTATCCGAACAAGCCGACCTTGATTCCCGAGAATCTTCTTTTCGTTCGCGATGATCCGCTCTTGGTTCTTGCGTGTCGCCGCCGCCATGTTGCTCCTCGTTGTGATTCCGAAGTCTGTCACGCCACCACGCCATTCATTCGAAGGAGTTGCAGGAAGGAAGTTGGCCCCGGTGGATTCGAACCACCATACCCAGATCCAAAGTCTGGTGTCCTGCCGTTGGACGAGGGGCCAGCGATGTTGCTGCGCCTCAACTTAGCGCACGCGAGGACCCGGTAGAAGGGGCTTTCTGTCTCGTAACTGCGAGGAGATCCAACGCGGCTTTCCGGCTCCCGTGCCGCTCGACTCCAGGTGCCGCACTCCGCGCACGCTGTAGTCGAGCCACCAGTTTTCCGTCCCCTTCCGCCGGTACGTCCTTCCTTGTCCTCTCACAAGTCTCATACTTTGGGTGTCGGGGGGGACTTTGCGGGTGCGCATGTTATGGATGGAGGTTCAGTGGGGGGGCCTCGCCTTTCGCTCACGCGCGAACCACGCCTCTCGCTCGCAAGCGATCTCGCCCGCGGGTGTACCTGACAAGGTCGAGCACAACGGGAGGCGAGGATCGCCATACCTGAGGGGTCCTGCCGCGTACAAGTAGACGACCGCGAGCGCACCGATAGGCGACCTCGCCCGCGCGTCGGCGACCAACAGCTTGAGTCGGAACATCCTCACCGCCGCCGTCGAGTCGATGGGCATACCTGCTGCCCACGACTGAGCGTCGCTCCACATCAGCATCTTGAGTGCGAACGGGTCAGCGCGATCCGCGGCAAGCCGGCGGGACATCCACGCGACCGCACTGTCGAGCTCCGCCACCCTCCACTTCGGGGCGTCGATGGTTCTGAGTCGAACGAACTGTTGATAGGTCGTGTCTTCCGCAGGCCGCCGGGGACGGATTCGAAAGACGACAGGCGACGCAACGACTCGTGTAGACCCTGGGGGGCCGTCCAGTTCAAAGGAACCCGCAAGCGCGTAGTCCCCCGTCTTGAGGTCGTTGTACCGCGCCGGCTGCGAGAGTGGCCCCTCCTCGCCCCAGAACTCCTGGACGACGAACGGGGAGTACCGCGCCCGACCCGGAGCCACATCATCCTCGTTGCACGAAGTGCGCGGACAGACGTAGTCGTCGAGCCAGCCGCGGTCCGGCACCACAGAGCCGTCGGCACGACGCAGCACCCCTGCAAGCCAGCCTGCGCTCAACGCGAACCGCGGGATCCGCACGGTGTCTGAGCTCACGTTGTGCAGTTCGAACATCGCGAAAATCGGCTCGCCTTCGAAGAACTCGGTCTTGTCCAGGACGATCTGGACCTTGAGCGGCGGCGCGGGGTGGGTTTGGCCACGTGCGCTCGTGCAAGCGAGTAGCAGAGTCGCCAGCACAAGTAAGGTGCGGCGTTCGCATGTGCGCATGACCCTTACGCTATCCACCCGTCGGTTGTCGCGCCACGCGGCGCGGCCAGACTTAGCTCACGTGGCGAGGCAGAATATGACGGCCGCCGCCCGATTAGCCGCCTCCACTGTCACACTTCCGTCTCGTTCAGGCTCGGCGGAAGGTGACACTAGCGGCACCGGGTGACAGGAATTGAGCACAAGACAGCGGCCCCGCGCGCGTGGGGCCGTTTCCCAAGTCTGGTGTCTTGCCGTTGGACGAGGGGCCAGCGACTATGTCGCGCTGGAACTTAGCGGGAAGGGAGCCATGCGCGAGCGGTCCCCTGACTGTAAATGACCATTGAACCACCGGGCGGCGAGACGCCTCGGCGCTGGACGATGGTCCTACGGCTCGAGCACGACGCCCTGCGTCTGGCCGTGCTTCGTGTCGATGTCGTAGGCCCGGTTTCTCGCGCGGCCGTCAGCGAGGATCCGCTCCGCCGTACGGGACGCGCTGTCCGTGAGTTCTTGGCAGGTCGGCGCGCGGAGCCCCGTCAGGGCGGCCGCGAGGGCGCGGGCGTTCTGCTCGGCGATCGCCCGGTGTCCCGCCTCGTGCAGCTTCAGGTGTTGGAGATAGCTCCGCCACGACTCGAGCAGTCGCGGCGCCGCGGCGCTGGGCGGTGTCCAGCGGGGCAGCGTGAGCGTGAGGTCGAGCGTGACTTGGATGTTGCGCAGCGCGCAGCCGTCCGCACTCGGCGCTACGACATAGTTCGACTCGATGTTCCAGACGGTCAGGGCATCGCCCGCCTGGCCGCTCCCGTCTCGGGGCCCGAGCCGGTGAATCTGGTCGCGGAGCGCCCCCGCGCTCGCCCCGTCGATGTTGTAGTACTGCTCGTGGCCGACGGTCGACATGCGGGTCCCCGCGGCCGCCCCCGCTGCATTCGCCGCCGCGGGCGTGGCAGCGACCGCGGGCTTGTGGGACGACGAGCCGCAGGCCCATCCGAGAACTGCCGTCGCGACAAGCGCGCGTCGCATGGTCGCGCTATGCCAGCGTGATGTCCTGCTCGACCACGAGATTCGTTGGCAATCCCTGGATCTCGAGTCGCGCCCGCGCCTTCAGGGTCTCGGTGCCCTTGAGGTTCCCCGAGGCTATGGCAGCATCCACACTCTTCTCGATCTCGCGTTGCGCCGAGACGCCGAAGTGCTTGAGGAAGTTCCGGACGGATAGGTTAAACGCTTGCTCATTCATGGGGTCACCTTGAAGACCTGATCGTGCTGGCGTGTGCGGTCGGCTACGAGGATGGCGACTTCTTGGCCAGCCTGGGCGCGCGGTACTTTTTGATGGTCCACTTCCATCGACGTGATTTGCTCGGTGAAGTCGGTGGTATGGCCGTGCAACCGCACGCGGTCGCCTAGGGCGAGTTCGCCTTCGCTCAGTCGCACGATGGCGACACCCGGGCCCTTGAAGTAGTGGATCACTGTCCCGATGAGCTGCTCAGGCATCCCGACCTCCCGCCGTTCCTCACCCATCACTATAGGGCCGCCGCCACACCGCCGCCACTTGTCGCCGGTGCGCGGCCGCCGGGAGGGCCCGGTGCGGCGGCTACGTCGGCTCGGGCCCCGGCGCCGGCGCCGCGCGGGTGGTGGTCCGCACGAGCTGCTGCTGGGTCTCGCCCAGCATCATCGCCGCATCGTCCCGCCGCCTGACGTCCGCGTACACGGCCGCGATCGCGCTCCCCGAGCCGGCGAGCCGCACCCAAAACGGATGCGTGCCGGCGACCCGTTCGAACAGCGCGCGCAACGGCGGATGGCGCCCGAACACGGGAGTCTCGAAGTCGTTACCACCCAGCCGACCGATGCTGCCCCAGGCGGCGAACGCGTCAGCGTCGAGCACGACGGGTCCGCGTGCCGCAGGGTCGTGGCCCAGCTCGTCCCACCAGCGGTAGGCGTCGGGCGTCGCCACGGTGAGCTTCGGTATCGCGACGAGCGCCGGGGCGGCCGGGGGCGGCGTGAGCTGGAACAACCGCTCGCCACGTCCCCAGGCGAGCGCCGTGGCTGCGCCGCTCGCGAAGAAGGCGACGTCGGCACCGAGGCGCGCGCCGAAATGGAGCAGCTCGTGGCGCGGCACCGCATTGCCTGCGAGCGCGTTCACCGCGTGCAGCGCCGCCGCGGCGTCGCTCGAGCCTCCGCCGAGGCCCGCGCGCGCCGGGATCCGCTTGGTCAGCTCCATCGCCACGCCGAACGAACGGCCGGTGGCCTCGAGCACCGCATGAGCGGCCCGCACGGCGAGATTCTCTTCCACCGGTCCCAACTCGGCACCGTGGACCACGAGCGCGACGCCGCCGGGTGCGCGCGACACCAGCAGCTCGTCCGCGAGATCGAGCAGGGCGAACGCGGTCTCGAGCTGGTGGTAGCCCCCCGGCTCTCGCGTCAGGATGCGGAGGAACAGGTTGACCTTGGCGTGCGCTGCGATGCGGACGTGGTCCGGCGCCACGACTCAGTCCTCTCGCGCGGCCACGCGGCGCAGCTCCGTCAGGTGCAGACGGGTCCGCGAGAGCGAGTGGAAGCCGAGGAGCGTGATCGGGAGGAACGTGCTCACGTGATAGGCGACCGCGTAGCTCACGGCGCGCGTGGCGTCGACGCCGTAGATGGCGAGGGTGAGCCGGGTCGCGGCCTCGAACACGCCGACGAACCCCGGGGAGGACGGCAGCGCCACGCCGAAGCCGATGATGCCCTGCAGCAGGAAGGCGCCTTCCACGGGCACCGCGAGCCCGAAGGCGCGAAAGCACACCGCGAAGGCGGCCGCGTTCACGACCCAGAGCACCACCGACCACAGGACCACCGCTGCAAACCGGGCTGGGCTCTTCAACACCTCGAGCCCCGCGACGAGGCCCTCGGCGATGTGGGTGATCCGGTCGGCGATCGGTGTGGGGAGGATCGCGTGCGTCGCCCGCCGGAGCAACCCAAGCCACGGCGCCGGCCGGTGCACGACTAGCACCGCGACGACGAGCAGCAGTCCGAAAAAGGCGGCGGCGCCGGTCGCGAGCCCGGCAACGGACGTGTGACCGATGTCGGCGTGGCGGGGGAACGTGGGGGCGGCGATGGCCAGCGTCATCAGGCCGACGAGCAGCAAGCCGTCGAATACCCGCTCCACGCCCACCGACGCGAGGGCGGTCGAGAAGCGCACCGGGAGCTGTTGCTGCGCGACGTAAGCGCGTGCGAACTCGCCGGCACGCACCGGCAAGAGGTTGTTCGCCATGAAGCCGATCGCTGTGGCGTGCCATAGCGGGCGCAGTGGGTAGCCGCGCCCGCTCACGTCGCGCAGGATAAGCCGCCAGCGAACGGTGCGTAGCGGAAAGGTCAGCGTCGCGAGCGCGACGGCCACGATCAGCAGCCCGACGTTCGCCCGCTCGAGGTGCCCGATCAGGTCGGGCGCGCTAATCCCGTGGAGCGCCCAGGCGAGGAGCCCGATCGTGACCACCAGCCCCACGACCCACGCCCACCGGGAGGCGGCGGCGCGGTTAGGGGGCGGGCTCGAGGGCGAGGGCAACGAGGTCGCAGACTTCTTCGATGAGAGCGCGGAGGGTGTCGCCCGAGGCTTGCTTGGCCGCCACACGCAGCTCCTGGGCGCGCGCCAGCGCACGCTCCCCCCGGTAGACCAGCGTGCGCACATCGACGACGCCGGGCGCGCCCGCAGCTCCCCGACCCGCTTCGCGCGCCGGGCCAGTGGCCCCGCCCTCGGCACCCGCGAGCAGCGCGTCGAGCGACGCGGGACCGATCGGCCCCGCCGCTAGTCGCTGGTAGGCGGCCCACGACCCGACGAGGTCGGCGGTCTCGGCGACGGCATCGGGCGCGCGGGCCGACGGCGGGGTCGCGGGCGCAGCGGCGCCGGTGCGCGAGGGCGCGCGGAGCGGCGGCGGCGCCGGTGCCATCGGACGTGGCGCGGGCGCCGCTGCGGGCCGAGTGGGCGCCGCCGGCGTGGGCGTGGGGGCAGGGGCCCGGGCGCCCGGCTGGAGCGCGCGGATCGCAGCGGTCACGGTGTCGAGCTCCGTCGCAACCGCCTCCTCGTCGCTGCCGCCGGAGCGCGCCAGCAGGTCACCCACGCGGCGCAGCTCGGCGGCGAACGCCCCCGGGCTCGTCACCGCGATCCCCGAGGCGACCGCTTCGCGTGCCGCCAGCGCGAATCGCGCCACCGTATCGGCGAGCACGCCGCCGCCCGCGTTCGCGAGCGCCCGAAAGGTCGTGCCGAGCGTGTGGGCCCGGAGCTCGCGCTGCGTGGCGGACGGCGCGCGCTCGAGCGAGTCGGCGGCTTGGCGCAGGTGGTCTCCGTGACTCACGAGCTCGAGCCGCCCGAGGCTCGACGGACGGGTGGTGGGAACGCCGCGCGACACGATGTGCGGCCCCGAGTCGCTGTAGTAGAGCGAGCCGATCGACACGACATCGGGCTCGCTGTCCATGAACTTGACGCTCAGCCCCGCGAATTGCCGGAAATCCGGGCCATCGGGATCCGGGCGGCCGCGCTCGGCCACCTCACGCGCCGCACGCGCGATCGCGGTCGCGCCCGACTGGAACAGCTCGGCCACGTTGGCGGGCGGTTCGATTCCCGAGCGCGACAGCTCGGCGATCGCCCGCTCGATCCCGTCGAGCAGGTCGGGGAGCGGCGGGAGGTCGTTGACGGCGGCGAGCCCACGCAGCGGCTGGATCGCGCGTAACACGTGCTGGAGCGCATCGTGCGCGAGCGGGTTCGCACGCAAGGCCTGCGCGGCGCGGTCGAGGGCGCTCGCGATCGCCGCCCCCTCGCGGGCCACGAACGCCCGCGCCCCGGCGTCGAGGCCAATCGCCTCTGCCGCGCGGATCTGGGCCGACGGCCGACCGGCAAGCTGCTCGAGCTCCTGGGCCAACGCTTCGGCCTTCGCGGTGTCGGCGTCGGTCCAACTCGGCGCGCGGCGCACGAAGATCTTCAAATCGTCGACGCCCCGCACGGCAAGTTGCTTGGTCTGGGGATCCCACCCGCCGCGGCCCTCGCGCACGGCCCGCGCCAGCGCCTCGAGCCCCGCGGCGGCACGCGCGATCGCAGGCTGATTGGCCATGAGCGCACTGCCGCGCAGCGCGCGCGCGAGGCGCACCAGCTCGTCGGCGCTGGGACTGTCGCCCTGGGCGAGCAACGCGTCGAGGCGCTCGAGATACTCCCCCGCCTCGAGGGCGAAGAAGTCCGACATGCCGAGCGGCTTGGAGGATTCGGTCACGGCGCTTGAGAAGGTAGGGACGACGGAGAATCGGGTCAAACCGGGGGGCCCCGATCCCCGACCCCGGTGCGGGCGCGGTCAGCCCGGCGGGCTCACCGCCCGTGCCTCGTCCACCAGGCGCCGCATTCGCCGCACCGCCTCTTCCAGTCCCCAAAACACCGCGTTGCTCACGATCGAGTGCCCGATGTTCAGCTCCTCGAGGTCGGGGATGCGCGCGACCGGTTGGACGTTGGAGTAGGTGAGGCCGTGGCCGGCGTGCACCGCGAGGCCGAGCCCGCGGGCATGTGTCGCGGCGCGGCCGAGGGCCGCGAGGGCCGCGTCACCACGGCGCCAGCTGTGCGCGTAGCGACCGGTGTGCAGCTCGATCGCCGGGACGCCGAGCTTCGCCGCGCGGTCGATCGTCGCGAGATCCGGATCGATGAACAGGCTCACGCGGATGCCCGCGTCCGCCAGGCGGCGCACCGCGCCCGCGAGCGTGCGATCGGCCGCGCGCACGACGAGACCGCCTTCGGTGGTGATCTCGCGGCGTCGCTCGGGCACGAGCGTCGCCTGGAACGGCTTGAGACGACACGCGAACCGCACGATCTCTTCGTTGGCGCCGAGCTCGAGGTTCAACGCGGTGCGGACCGACGCGCGGAGCGCGCGCACATCGGCGTCCTGAATGTGGCGCCGGTCCTCGCGCAGGTGCACCGTGATCCCGTCGGCGCCGGCCCGCTCGGCGGCCGCGGCGGCCTGGACCGGGTCGGGCTCGTCGGTCTTGCGCGCCTCGCGCAGTGTCGCGACGTGGTCGATGTTGACGTAGAGCCGCATGCCGTCTTACCTTCGGTTCACTCCGTTCACACTCGAGGATCGTTAGTGAGCCCACGACCGGCCGTGCTCGTCGCGCTGTGCTGCCTCGCGTGTGGGAAAGGGCCGCAACCGCTCACACCGCAGTCGTTGCCGGAAACCCTCGCGCAGTTCATGGCGGCCGTGAAAGCGAACGATCTCGAGCGCCTGAAAACGCTGTGGGGCACCGAGCGCGGCCCCGCCACCGGGTGGATGAAGCCCGAAGACCTGAAGCAGCGCCTCACCGTCCTCCAGATTTACCTGAACCACACCAGCTACCGCGTGATCGAAGGGCCGCTCCCGGTCTCGGGCAAGGACGACCGCCGGAACTTCCGGGTGGAACTGACGCGGCTGAATACCTGCACCATCGTCGTGCCGATTGAACTGGCCCGGTCGAACGCCCGCTGGTTCGTCGTCGGCACCGATCTCGCAGCCGTCGGCAACCCCGCGGAGCCGTGCAAGCATTGATCCGCGGGGAACCACACGCGCCCGCTGAGCGTTTCGCTATTCAGTCAGCTCCAGCAAAATGCCCGCGGTCGCTTGCGGGTGCAGGAACGCGATGCGTCGGCCGTGGGCGCCCCGGCGCGGCACCTGGTCGATGAGCTGGTACCCCGCCGCGCGACAGCGCTCCAGCGCCTGGTCGAGATTGGGCACGCGGTAGCAGACGTGATGGATCCCCGGGCCCCGCTTGGCGAGGAACTTCGCCACCGGGCCGTCGGGGGCACGCGGCTCGAGCAGCTCGATCTGGACGTCGCCGAGCGTGAGGCCGACGATGGTCGCGCCATCCGCCGTCTCGGGGGCGCCCGGCGCGAGGCCGAGGACGTCCCGGTAGAAGGCGAGGGCGGCGTCGATCGACCGAACAGCGATGCCGACGTGGGCGACGCGGGCGCGGGACTCGCTCATGTCGCTAGTGAACATAACGATTGCACGAGAGGGAGTGGAGAGGTATGGCAGCCGAACTCATGACCGTTACCGACGCCACATTTGAATCGGAAGTCGAGCAGCACAAGGGACTCACCATCGTGGACTTCTGGGCGACATGGTGCGGGCCCTGCCGCATGGTGACGCCGGTCCTGGACGAGCTCGCCGGCAAGTACGAGGGCAAGCTGAAGGTGGCGAAGGTGGACGTCGACGCCAACCAGAAGACGGCGATGCGCTTTAACGTTCGCTCGATTCCGAGTATTCTATTCTTTAAAGACGGGCAGCACGTGGACACGGTGGTGGGGGCGTACCCGAAGCCGGTCTTCGAAGAGAAGATAGAGAAGCACCTGTCGTAGCAGCCTCCTCGGAGGGCCATGCGCGCGAGCACTGCTCGCCTGATGAACTCCCCGGTTCGCCTCGCGGACCTGACGTTCCCGCAGGTGAGCCGACTGGTTCATCGCACGCGGTTAGCCTTCATCCACCTCGACAACCTGCTGGCGTTCGCGAAGCGCGACCGGGACGGTCGCGTGGACGGCTACATCACGGCCCACCTCCCCGACGAATGCCTGCTGCTGTTGTTCCGCAAGGGCGAGGCGATGAACGCCGCCTCGCTCCATACGAGCGGCCGCCACGTCGTCACGATCACCGAAGCCCTGAAGCGCATGCGCAGCGAGGTGGAGCGGGGGGACCTCTCCTACAGCGCCGCGCCGATGGAACAGCTGGCGTGGATGTACCAGTCCTGCGCCGCCCCGGCCGAGACCCGCAACATCGACCCCAGGGAGCCCGGTGCGTTCTTTCCGGCGTTCGCCCAGGAGCGGACGACCGGCGTCCTTGAGCTGATCTCCAACGGCCGCGTTTCCTACCTGCGATTCGACGAAGGGCGGTTCGCGGGCGGGTACTTCTGTGACAAGCCGGACACGCTCATGGTCCCCAAGTTTCTCGAGGCGCAGTTCGCCGCAGACGCCGATGGCCAGCTCCCCGCGCTGACGGCGACGCTGTTCCCGCGCGTGTCCGAACTGCCGCAACAGGCGCCGAATGCGCTCATCAACACGTATCGGGAGCTGTACTGGCGGATCGTGGACGAGGTGGACAAGGAGTTCCCGGGCGAGGCCCGGCGCCGGGCGCAGAAGGTGAGCACGGGCATCCGGGAGGCGCACAAGGCGATCACCATCCTCGCCGCCCCGCGCGGGGCCGAGATCCCGGACGCGGTGGTGCAGCCCGAGGAGTTGTCGAACGCGCTCAGCGACTGGTCGCTCCAGCTGCTCGAAGGCGTCGAAGTGATGATGCCCGGGACTGCCCCGAAGATCCTGCGGGAGGCCACGCGGGAGCACCGCTACGTCCTCCAATCGGCCGGGTTCTACGGGCGCCTGCCGTGGCACGTGTCGTGGTGAGATGGCCGGGACCCTGTATGTCGTCGCCACCCCCCTCGGCAACCTCGAGGATCTGTCGCCGCGCGCGGCCGCGACGCTGACGCGCGTCAGCGTCGTCGCAGCCGAGGACACGCGCCACACCAAGCCCCTCCTGGCCCACGTCGGCTCGCGCGCCGAGCTCGTGAGCTTCCACGCGCACTCGAGCGACGCCGCGCTGCGTCGCATTCTGCTCTTGCTCGGGGGCGGCACGGACGTCGCCCTCGTTACCGACGCCGGGACACCGGCCGTGAGCGATCCGGGCGCCGTGCTCGTCGCCGCTGCCCGCGAGCGCGACATCCCGGTGGTCACGGTCCCGGGCCCGACCGCCGTCGCCGCGGCGCTCTCGGTCGCGGGCTTGGGCGCGGACCGCTACGTGTTCCTCGGCTTCCTGCCCCGCAAGGGCGGCGAGCGGCGGCGGCTGCTCGCGACGGTGGCAGCGAGCGAATGGACGGTGGTGCTGTTCGAGGCGCCGCTGCGCGTGGCGGAACTGCTCCACGATCTCGTCGCCGCATGCGGGGGGGAGCGGCGGGCGGCCGTGGCGCGGGAGCTCACCAAGCTGTTCGAGGAGACCCGCGCCGGGACCTTGGCGGAGCTCGCGGGTTACTACGCCGAGGCGCCGCCACGAGGCGAGGTGACCGTGGTGGTGGCGGGCGGCGGCAAGCCGGTGCGCGAGGAGCGGCCGCCCGACCCCGAAGCGCGCGCCCGCGCGCTGCTGGCGCAGGGGATGACCCGGAGCGACGTCGCGGCACAGATCGCGGCGGAGACCGGGATCACACGAAACGCCGCGTATCGATTGGTGAACGAGCTGTGAAACACGTCTCACTCCTCCTCGGCGCCCTCGCGGTGGCCCCGCTGCCGCCAGGGGCGCGGCCGCCGCCCGCCGCCCCGGCCCTGACCATCGGGCGCCTGCACTACGACGGGGGCGGCGACTGGTACACCGGCCCGGCGAAATTGCCGAGCCTGCTCGCCGCCATCCGCCAGCGCACCGGGCTCGCCGTTGCCGAGCGCGAGCGGGTGGTTACGCTCGCGAGCCCAGACTTGTGGGACATCCCCTACCTCTATATGACGGGACACGGCAACGTGCACTTGTCCGACGAGGAGGTGCAGGTCCTGCGCCGCTATCTCGAGCAGGGCGGGTTCCTGCACGCCGACGACGACTACGGCATGGACAAATCGTTCCGCCGCGAGATCGCGCGCGTGTTCCCCGATCACCCGCTGGTCGAGGTGCCCCTGCGCCATCCCATCTATCATCTGGTCTACGACTTCCCGCGGGGGATCCCCAAGATTCACGAGCACGACGGGCTGCCGGCCCAGGGCTTCGGCATCTTTTTGGGGGACCGCCTGGCCGTGTACTATTCCTATCAGACGGACCTGGGCGATGGGTGGGAGGACCCCGAGGTCCACCATGACCCCCCCGAGCTGCACGAGGCGGCACTGCGCATGGGCGTGAATCTCTTCACGTACGCGGTCAGCGCGATCCCGTGACGGACACGGCGGCGGGACTGCAGCGACTCGGCCGACCGCACGCGCGCACCCGCGCCGGCGCGGTGATCGTGGCCGGCGTGGGCGTCGCGCTGGCGATCGCGGGCGCGGGCATCGCGCTCGCGCCCCGCGTCGGCGCGGTGCTCGCCGCGTGGCTCTTGATGGCGGGCGTCGCCGCGCTCGCTGGGTGGCTCGCGACCCGGGCCGGGCGGCACGTCGCGCCGCATTCCGTGGGTCGGCTCGTCGAGGCGGCGACGCGGACGCGTGCGGGGAGCGTGGTGGGACTCCTCGACCCGCCGGCCACGGCAGGCGCGAGCACGGAGCTCGTCGCGCTCGCCGACCGGCGCGCCGCGGTCGTGGTGGCGCGCGCGGCACCCGCTATCGGCCGTCTGCTCGCCCGCGGCACCCGGACGTCGCTCCTCGCGGCCGCGAGCGCTGCCACACTCGGCGCGACGCTGTTCCTCGCGTCCGCGCCGAGCGCCGGGCGCGCCGCGGCCTTCTGGCATCCGCTGCGCACCCTGGTCGACGCGCGGGCGCCCGTGCGCCTCGCGGTCGATCGCGCCACGGTGCGGCGCGGCGACACCATCACGGCCACGATCGATGTGCCCGCTGCCACGCACGCGCTGCTCTGGACCCGGGGACTGGGAGAGGGGTGGCGCCCGGCGCCCCTCGCCCTCGACTCGCTGGGCCATGCCACCCGGCGGCTCGGGCCGCTCCAGGCTGATCTCTACCTGCGCGTGTCGGCCGGCAGCCGCCAGAGCGCCGAGCGTCGGGTGACGGTCGCGCTGCCCGCGTTCCTCGCTGGGCTCGAGCTCACCGCGCGCTATCCGGGCTATCTCGCCCGCCCCGACGAACCGCTCGTGCCTGGCCGTGACACCATCGCGGTCCCGGAGGGGACGGTGATTCTCACGAGCGGGACGGCGAGTGTACCACTCACCGCGGCGGCCTGGCGCCGCGGTCCCGCGCCGAGCCGCCTCACCGTCCGGGGCACGGCCTTTTCGGGCCGGCTCGCGCCCGGGAGCTCCGGGACCTGGCTCCTCGACCTCGCCCCGGCCAGCGGCACCCCGCTCGAGGGCGACCCGGCCGAGCTGCGGCTCGCGATCGTGCCCGACTCCGCACCGATCGTGACGGTGCCGGTGCCGGGGCGAGACACCACGCTCCCCTTGTCGCTGCGCCAACCGCTCGTCATCGACGCACGGGACGATCACGGCCTCACTCGGCTCGAGCTCGTGAGCCGGCGGGTCGGTCAGACGGGGAAGGTCGGGGACGTCGTGCGCCAGGCGCTCGACGTCTCCAACGCCGGCGAGCGAGCCATCGTCGAAGCGGAGCTCGACGCCGGCCATCGAGGCCTCCTGCCGGGTGACACCCTGCGGTTTCACGTGGAGGCATGGGACAACGCTCCGCGGCCGCATCTAGGTCGGAGCGCGGAGATCGCCCTTCGGCTGCCCAGCCTCGATGAGTTGCGCGCCTCCACCCGCGCTGCCGCGCGCGACGTCGCCCAGGCCGCGGACTCAGTCGCCGCGGCCGAACGCGAGCTCGGGCAGCGCACGGCCGATCTCGCCCAGCAGCGCTCGCGCGCGGCGGGCAGCCCGCGCGCTGGCAGCGCGAGCGAGCGCGAGGGCGCGCTCCCATTCCAGGCCACTGAGCGCGCCCGAGCCGGGGCGCGAGAGCAGGCGGCGCTCGCCGCGCGCGTGCGGGAGCTGTCACGCGCCGTCGACCAGATCGCCCGGGCCGCAGAGGCCGCGGGTCTCGGCGACACGGCATTCCAAGCGCGGCTGCGCGAGGTCCAGGATCTGCTGCAGCGCGCCGTGACGCCCGAGCTCGAGCAGCGGCTCCGCGAGCTCGAGGCGGCGCTCGCGACGCTCGACCCGGAAGCGACGCGCCAGGCGCTGGCGCGGCTCGCGGAAGCCGAACAGCAGCTCCGCGCTGAGCTGGAGCGCAGCCAGGAGCTGTTTCGGCGCGCGGCGGTCGAGGGGGCGCTCGCCTCGCTCGCCGCCGACGCGGACGCGCTGCGCCAGCGCCAAGCCCAGTGGAACCGGGACGACGCGCCGCGACCCGATAGTGCGGCCGCGGCGCGGCAGCGCCTGCTGGCCGAGCGGGTCGATTCGCTAGCCCGCGGGCTCGATCAGGTCGCGCAGGATCTGGGCGCGGCGCGCGCCGCCGACTCGCCGCTCGCGGCTCCCCAGGACGCGGCGCGCGCCGCTGGCAGCGCCATGCAGCGCGCCGCCGCGGCCGCGGCCCAACGCCAGGCACCACAAGCGGCCGCCGCGGGAAGCGAAGCTGAGCGGCGGCTCGCCGCCGTGCCCAGGGCCCTGCGCGGGCAGCGCGACTCGCTCGCCCGCGAGTGGCGCCGCGAGACGCTCGCCGCGCTCGACCGCGCGCTCTTCGAGACCGCCGCGCTCGCCGAGCGGCAGCAACACGTGGCCGGGGCGCTGCGCCAGGGCGATGTCAGCTCCACGACGCGCTCACAACAAGGCTCGGTGGAGGAGGGCACGGACGCCGTGGCGCGCCAGCTCCGTGAGGCCGCGGGGAAGCACGCGCTCGTCTCGCCGCAGCTCGAGGCGGCACTCGGCTACGCGAAACGGCAGATGGCGGAGGCCCGCGCCCAGCTCGAGGAAGCGGACCCAAACGCGTCCGAAGCCGCGGGGCGCGCCGACGAAGCGGTCGACGCGCTCAACGCGGCGGCCCTGGCGCTGGTGCGGAGCCGCGCCGAGGTGAGCAGCGCGCAGTCGGGCAGCGGCTTCGCCGAGGCCGTCGAGCGGCTGGCGCGGCTCGCCCGCGACCAGCAGGGACTGAACGGTCAGGCGCAAGGCCTGCTGCCGCTGATGGGCGTCGGTGACGCGGTGCGCGAGCAGCTCCGCGCCCTGGCCGCGCGGCAACGGGCCCTCGCCCAGCAACTGGAGCGGATGCAGGCGCAGGGCGCGAGCTCGGCGGCCGGGCCGCTCGCACAGGAGGCGCAGGAGCTCGCGCGCCAGATCGAGGCGGGCCGCCTCGACCGCCAAACCATCGAGCGCCAACAGCGCCTGTACCATCGACTGCTCGAGGCCGGGCGTACCCTGTCGAACGACGAGCCCGACGAGACCCGAGAGCGCGTCAGTCGGGCGGCGACGGGCGACAGCGTGCACGTGCCAGCGGTCTTGAAGCCCGGCGCCACCGGCGCCGGCCCGCGGGTCCGCTACCCGACGTGGGCCGAGCTGGAGGGGCTCACAGCGGACGAGCGCCGGCTGGTGCTCGACTACTTCCGCCGGCTCAATGCGCCGCGCCGCTAGCGCGTGCCCGCGCGGTCAGGATCTCGGCGCGTTCGGGGCGGTCGGCGCGCTCGTGCTGCTACTGCTCGCCGCGCGTGCGCTCCCCGCCCAAGGGATCGGCCAGGGGTTCGAGCTCGAGCGGGCGGGTCGGTTCGCGCAGGCGGCCGCGATTTACTTCGCGGCGCTGCGCGCCGACCCCACGGACCTCTCCGCCTTGCTGGGGCTCGAGCGCGTCCTGCCGGGCCTCGGTCGGCTGCCCGAGCTGTTGCCCGTGGCGCGGCGCGCCAGCGCCGCGGGCCCGACGAAGGTCGCGCTGCACGGCGTGCTGCTCCGCACGTACGTGGGGCTGAACGAGCCGGACAGCGCACGTGCCGTGGCGCAACGCTGGATCGCGGCGGCGCCGCGCGACGAGGCGCCGTATCGCGAGTGGGCGATCGCGCTCGAGGACCAGCGGCGCCACGAGGCGGCGCGCGCGGTGCTCGTCGACGGACGGCGCGCGCTCGGGCGGCCGGAGGCGTTCGGCATCGAGCTCG
>WNFD01007150.1_pt1 | contig 17772 bp, 13 predicted proteins | sample 5400491 | NCBI WGS metagenome assembly WNFD01 (sample SAMN13153343, study PRJNA577476) | soil metagenome | isolation source: 120 cm saprolite under Douglas fir tree site 2 hole 2 replicate 2 | place: USA:California | collected 2015-04-18 | reverse complement strand
AAGACCTGGATGGACTGGTGCGGCGGGATGATGGGCCGCACGCCGGACTTCATGAATATCCACATCACCGGCTTCGGCTCAGCGCACGAATACTTCGCGCGCGGCGGAAAACAGTTCGGCCGCAACATACGCGAATACTACGAGTGGCTGCGCGAGCGCGATCTTTGCCTGACGCATACGCTGCTGAGCCCCACCGTCGACAAGTCGAAGCCCCTCCAGAGTCAGCCGCCGGGAGTCGCGGCGTCGATCGTCAAGGAGACCGACGCGGGAATCGTGATCAACGGCGCACGGTCGGTCGCGACGCTGGCGCCGTTCGCCAACGAGATCGCGGTCTTCCCGTCGACCTATCTGCAGAATTCCGAGGAGGCGCGCCCGTACGCGTTTGCCTTTTGCATCCCGATGGCGACGCCGGGATTGCGCTTCATCTGCCGCCCCTCGCTGACCGAGACCGCGGGCCGCCCCGGTGACCATCCGTTCTCGGCGCGTATGGACGAGATGGATTGCGTCGCGATCTTCGACCATGTGCTGGTGCCGTGGGAGCGCGTGTTTGTAGCGAGCGACGTCGCGCTGGTCAACGGCTTGTTCGTCGAGACCGGATGCATGAACCAGATTATGCATCAGTTCGCGATCAAGAACTTGGCCAAGGCCGAGTTCCTGCTCGGCGTGGCGCTCAACATGTGCGACGCAGTCAACTCGCGTGCCGAGAACGTGCAGAACCTGCTCGCCGAAATGATCAACACGGTCGAACTGCTGCGCGCGGCGATCCGCGCCGCCGAGGCCGATCACGTTCCCGGCCCCGGCGCCACCGTGCTACCCAATGGCCAGCCGTTGTGGACCGTGCGCCTGATGTTCCCGCAGCTCTACCCGCGCCTGGTCGAGATCGTTCAGATCCTCGGCTCGAGCAACCTGGTGATGATGCCCTCGCTGGCGGAATTTGCGGGTGAGCGCGCCGAGGATGTGGCGTTGTATTGCCAGGGCGTCGGAGTCTCGGCCGAGCAGCGGGTGCGGCTCTTTCGCCTGGCCTGGGATGTGTCGTGTTCGTCGTTCGCCGGCCGCCAGACGCTCTACGAGCGCTTCTTCTCGGGCGACCCGTGGCGGCTCGGCATCGCGCGCTACCAGGGCTATCCGCTTAAGGATTCGCTCAAGCAACGCGTATGGGATTTCATCGCGCGCGCGGGTCAGGCTCCCGGCGCGAGTGCGAAGCGCGACTGAGGCGTAGGAGGACGCACGATGGATTTTGGGCTCCTGATGATGCCCGACGCGGCCGCCGCGGCGGCGCACGCGCGCCTGGCCGAGACGCACGGCTTCACCCACTACTGGCTCGCCGATTCGGAGCTGATGGGCGCCGACCCTTACGTCGCGCTGGCGGCGGCAGCGCTCGCGACCAAGCGTATCGTCCTCGGCACTGGGGTGGCGATCGCCGGGACGCGAATCGCGCCGGTCACCGCGTGTGCGATCGCTTCGGTGGGCGCGCTCGCGCCGGGCCGCGTCGTGCTCGGACTGGGTACCGGCAACAGCGCGCGGCGCGCGATGGGGATGCCGCCCTACCGCGTGAGCCAATTGCGCGAGCACGTACGCGTCGTTCGCGGATTGCTCGGCGGCGGCGAGTTGGATTATCGCGAAGGCGAGCTGAACCGCTCGATTCGTTTTTTCCACCAGCAACTGCAACTCATCAACACCCGCGACCGGATTCCGATCTACGTCGCGGGCAACGCGCCCAAGGCGATCGAGCTTGCGGGTGAGATGGGCGATGGGTTTATCACTTCGCGCACCAACACGGTCGAAGGATGGCGCGAGACGTGGGCGCGGGCGCGCGCGAGCGCGGAGGGGGCAGGCCGCAATCCGCGGGAGCTTTACACGATGCTGCTCACGGCGGCGTGCCTGCTCGCGCCGGGCGAGAGCTATGACTCGCCGCGGGTGCGGGCGGAGGCGGGGCCGTGGGCGATGGTCGCGCTGCACGCGCTCTATGAGAGCGTCAAAAGCGTTGACGGTGCGCCTCCGCCGATTCGCGCGACGTTCGCGGCCTACAAGGAATACGCCGACCGTCGTTTCGCGAACAACCCGACCTACTACATCGAGCTGCACGACGGCCATGGGATGTATATGCAGCCGGAGGAGGAGAGCTTCGTGACCACGGAACTCATTCGCCACGCCACGATGACCGCGACGCCGGAGGACCTGATCCTGCGCCTGCGCGCTCTGGAAGCCGAAGGCGTGCGCCAGGTCGCTTTCATCCCCACGCCCGGAAGCGTCGAGAGCTTTGCGCGCGAGTTTGGCGAGAAGATCATCGCGCGCTTCTAAACCGCTGAGGAACAGCCCAGCGAGACGTGAGGGGGCAGCCTAGCGCTCCAGTTCTTCGCGGATCGAGTACATTTTCTGGCGCGCCTCGGAGATGTAAGCGTCGAGGTTGCGGCGATGGTTGGCGAAAACCCCGTCGGGTGAGCCATCGAGCACGATCAGCGGCTTCATCATCGCCGCCTTGCCCAGCGGATCGATCGATTCGTCGAACAGTTGTGCAAGCACCGGCTTGGTGGTGAGCGCCTGATGATACTCGCGCCTTACCGCCTGCATCATGTAGTAGATCACGGCCGCATAGCCCTGCGCGTGATAAAAGTAATCGTCGACTTCCCAGGCATGGACCGCGCTGCCGTCGTCCTTGCGCGTGCGATAGAGATTGGCGTGCGCGTCGCCCAGCATGTCGCCCCACGACTGGATGAGGCGAACCAGTTCGACGTTGCGCTGGTTGAGTTCGCGCGAGGTCTCGGGATTGGCGTGCAGGCCGGCGACGTAGAGATGCAGGTGGCGCACCCCGTCGCGATACTTGGACTCCGCCGACGGCAATATCCACTTCTGCGCGTCGTTGCGGAAGTCGGTATCCGCAATCACCAGGTTCGGATCATATTCGTTCGACGACACCTTGGTCAGATGGTCCTTGAAGACGCGCGTGGTCTCGCGCACCGCCATGATGATGCCGAGTTGGCGATTCGCATTGTTGTCGGCCATCACATGCATGCCCCATAGGGGGAAATCGTTGGGCCGCCAGCCGAAGAAGCCGTTGAGTTCGTTTTCCATCACCGCCGCTAGCGTGGTCGCATAGATCTCGCCGGGCACGAATGGCTTGTCGGGCGGAAAGGCCTGGCTGTCCGAGTAGTCCAGCCGATCGTGACGTATCTGGCCGACGTGGAGTCCGAGAATTATCAGGAAGAAGACCGTGAGAGCGATCACGCCTGCGAGTACGAGCTTCCTGAGCGACATCGATTGATTGTCCGCCGCGGCGCTCCGCGAGCCAAGCTCAGAGCGCGCCGCGCAGCCGCTGCATCAGCGACCGCCGCGAGCCGATCGCCGCCGGTGCAACGAGCGGAGCGCTGGCCAGCACCCTGCCGCCAGAGGTCGCCTGTCCTACGCCGACCTGCTGCCCGGCGCGAATCGGCGCGGCGAGCGAGGCGGGAAGCTGAAATTCGGCCTTGAGCGTGGGTTCATCGCCACGCTTCTGCATGACGCTTAGGTTCCTGCCCCATATGCCGACGACTCGCATCTGGTAGGTCGCGAAACCCTGGGCCATCAGCTCGGCGGCCGAGTTGAAGTTCTTTAATTTGTTGGGCGAGCCGAGTACCACGGCAATCAGGCGCATCCCGTCCCGACGCGCGGTCGCCACCACGTTGAAACCGGCCTCGTAGTAAAAGCCGGTCTTGAGCCCGTCGCATCCGGGAAACGTGCGCACCAGGTGATTGGTATTGCGCAATTCGAAGGTGCCGCCGCGAAACGGCGCGGTATCGATCGACGCCCATTGCATGATTTGCGGATACTGAATCATCGCGCGTGCCAGCAGGGCCTCGTCCCACGCGCTCGACATATCCGCCTGCTGGCCGGGCGCTGGCGGCAATCCAGGCACGCTATAATAATGCGTATCCTTCATGCCGAGCCGGGCGGCCTCGCGGTTCATCATCTGCACGAAAGCTTCGGTCGAGCCGCCGATGTACTCGGCGACCGCGACCGAGGCGTCGTTGGCCGAGTGCACCATGATCGCCTTCATCATGTCGTCGAGCGAAAACGTCTCGCCCTCCTTGAGATAGACCTGCGAGCCGCCCATCGCGGCCGCGTTGCGCGAGGTCGCGATCCTGTCGCCGGGCTTGAGACTGCCGTCGGCGAGTTTCTCCGCGACGATCATCGCGATCATCATCTTGGCCAGCGACGCGGTGGGCCATGGCTTGTGTTCGTTGTTCTCGAACGTCACGGTCCCGGTCTCAGGCTCCATCAAGAGCGCGGCGGCGTATGGCGCGGTGAGCTTATCCGGCTCTGCGGGCTTGGCGGCCGCTACGAGATGCGATCGCCGCTCGCGCGCGAGCGCGGCGCCCGGCGCCATTGTCGTAAGCATCGTCACTATCGTGGTGATGACGGCCAGCGCAGCCAGCACGGGCGCGAGCCCGCGGCCTTTTGCGACGCGGATTGAAACGGTTGCCGAAGCGGGCGACGAGCGCATAACCCCAACCTCCCCCGGCCCGACCCGAACAGGCCGCCCAGCCGCGTGATCCCGCGGCGCACGTGTCAACTAAAACGATCCGCTAAAAACGATCCGCGGTCCAATATAGCGCATTTTGCGCCTGGAGCATCGCGAACAACGCCGCTTCGGCCTCGTCGGCGGCGACGCCGAGGCGTCTGGAGAGTTTGCGCGGCGCGATTACGCGCCACATGTAGAAGTTGTCCGGATGATGCATCACGAAGACGCCGGCCTCGCGAAGATTCTCCTCCAACGCCGGGTCGTGTGCGGTGTGAGTCACCAGCAGCGCCGCACCGGGCGGATCCGCTGGATTGCGCAGCGCCGCCGTATCGCTGACGCCGTCCTCCAGCGGAATCGATGGCACCGTGCGCGAGGCCGTCTCGCCAAGATGCCGCACCATCGCGAGCATCGCGTCCGCCGCTTCTGGTGCGTAGCCGTACTCCATCACCATCGGGAAGCCGTGGAACAGCATCGCGCGCGCATAGGCCACGATCTCATCCGACGCGTGGCGGCGGCACACGACGAAGTATTCGCCGGGATTGCCCGCATAGCGGAGATTGCCGCGCCATCCATCCGCGTCGCGCATCGCGGTGCCATCGAACCGGCCGCTGTATTCGCGATGGAGCGCCGCGACCTCCCGCGAAGCGCGCGAGCCGAAACTCCGCGGCCGTGTGCGCATCGTCCGTGTGTCGGCGAGCGCGCTGAACTGGCGCGTCACCGGACGCCATCCGAAACGTGCGTAAAAATCCAATCGCTCGGCGAACAGCAGCGACACCTCGAAGCCCTCGCGCTCCATCGTGGTAGCCGCCAACCGCATCAGCGCCGATCCGAGGCCGCGGCTGCGATGGCTCTCCATCGTGTAGACCGAGCCGATACCGCCGAGAGGAACGCGTGCGCCGCACAGGTTCACGATGCGCTCGAAGATTTGCGCGGTCGCGACGATACGGCCGCCCTCGCATGCGACCAGGCATAGTTCGTCGCGGAAGCCGGGGTCGTGACGGTTGTAGCGGGCGAAGAAATCGCGGTCGCCGTACCACAACGCGAGCAGATCGAGCACCTGGTCGCGTTCGCTACCGCGCGCCGAGCGCAGTTCCATGGTCAGTGGATGTTGTACTGGAGCTGGACCGGTTGGCCGTCGCGCATCACGGTCAGGCTGATGGAGTTCTGATTGCGCAAGGTGGCCAACAACTGCATCGCCTTGGCGGGATCGCCCACGCTCTGCCCGCCGACTCCGGTCAGCACGTCGCCGTCGCGCAGTCCGATCTGCTGAAAGATCGAGTCGGGTTGAATTTCGGAGAGCTTGAAGCCGTGCGATTGGCCGTCCGGACCAAGGTTGGGAATCGCGCGGACCTGGGTAAAGAGCGAGGCCATGTTGTTCAGGTTGTTGTCGACGGTAGAGCGGTCGAGCACGTAGCGGTTGGGCAGGATCTCACGTACTCCACTTTGACGGGCGCGCCCGCGCATGAAGCGGCGAAACGGCATGCCGGGCAGCCCGAACGGACTCGGAATTTCAGCCGGCGTGCCATTCTGGTCGGCCGGCATCTCGATCTTTATACGGCGGCCCTGATGCAAAACAATCGCGTGGTCTTTGTAGACGCCGACCAGCTTGCCCGCATCGGGAATCTCGTCGCCCATCCGATAGAGCGATTGCTCGTGGTTGTTGTCATCTTCGACGATGATGAACGGCTGCGAAAGAGAGAGCGTCGAGGTGCCAAGCAAATGGATGTGCAAATTGCTCGCGACCTCCGCGGGAGCTTCGGTTACCGGCACCAGGTTGAAGATGTCGCGCCGGGAGATTGCGTCGTAAAAACCGCGAGGCCGGGTGCCCGGACCGGAGCGCGCAGGGCCCACGAGCGACGCCAGATGCATCGACGCGCCGCCGGCTACGCGGCCCAGAATGATGTCGTTGACCGAGAGCGCGAGGAAGTAGGCCAGGATCGCGATCAGCGACAGGTTGAGCGCCATCACATAGCGCTCGGAAATGCGCAACGTCATCAGCTCAGCCCCTCGGCCTCGTACGCGGTGCCTTCGACCAGGCGCTGCACGTCGTAGTTCCATCGCCCCTTCCAGCGGTCGATGGTGAGGCTCGCCTGGGTCCATCCGTTGCGCACCTGGTCGAGCAGGCGCAGCAGGTAGATGCTCTCGTTCTCGCCGTGCTGATTGAGGCCGCGCTGGCGCTCCAGCCCGACGGTCGCGATCATCAGCGCCTCGAGCGCGAGTTCGCGGATGCTGACGCGGCCGGCGCGCGCTCCCAGGCCGAGCTTGTGCGCGGCGTCGGTCAGTTCCAGGCGCTCCTCGAAGCTCCATCGCTTGACCAGGTCCCAGGCGCCCGTCATGCAATCGGAATCGTAGAACAGGCCCTTGAACAGCGCGGGCAGCGCCAGCATCAGCGCCGGCGGCTGACTGTCGGCGGTGCGCACCTCGACGTACTTCTTGAGCCGCACCTCGGTGAAAATAGTGGTGAGATGAGAGGCCCAGTCGTCAGCGGTCGCGCGCTCGCCGTGCCATCCGCGCTCCATGAACTGGCGAAAGGTGAGGCCCGGCGGCCGGGTAAGATCCTGCGGTTCGTGGTTGCGATAAATGAAATACATCGGGACATCGAGTGCGTATTCGACGTAGTCCTCGAAGCCCGCGTCGTCGCGGAAAACAAACTCCAGCGTGCCGCAGCGGTCGGGGTCGGTGTCGTTCCAGATGTGCCCGCGATAGCTCTGGTAGCCGTTGAGATGGCCGTCGCATAGCGGCGAGTTAGCGAACATCGCGTACACCAGCGGCACCAGCCCCATCCCGAGCCGCATCTTGCGCATCGCGTCGGCCTCGTCACCGTAATCGAGGTTGGCCTGCACGCCGGCGGTCTGCTTCATCATCCGCTGGCCCAGCCGTCCCTTGCGCGCCATGTACGGATACATGATCTGGTAACGCTTCTTGGGTATCAGCTCGATCTCGTCGACGGTGCTGATGGGCTGCATCCCCAGGCCCAGCACCACGGCGCCGAATTCGTGGCCGACGTCGATGAGCTGCTCGATGTGGCGGCTGAACTCGGCGTGCGCGCAGTGAATCGTCTCGCACTGCTCGCCCGAAAGCTCGATCTGGCTGCCCGGCTCGATCGTGATCGCGGCGCGCTCGCCCTTAAGCCCAATCACACGGCCGTGCTCCTCCTCCGGCTCGTAGCCGTAGCGCTCGGCCAGGCGCCGCAGGATCTGCTCGACCCCGCGCGGCCCCGAATACGGCAGTGCACGTCCGTCATTCGCCGAGACCGTGACTTTTTCGTACTCGGTCCCGACGCGCCATTGCTCGCGCGGCTTGGCTCCGCTCTCGAAGTAGCGGATCAACTGTTCGCGGGTTTCGACCAAATCAGCGCTCGTTGACATACTCAGAGGCTCCGTTTCAGGGCGCTTCGACCGCGAGCTTATCATGGCGAACATTCGACGCAAGCCGAGCGGCGACTCTTGTCGGCGGGCGCAGCCGTCGCCTAACTTAAGGCGCGATTCCACGCGCGAGCAGCAGACGCAGAGGCAACGCAAAGGCGAGGCAGGGGCAAGGCAAAGGGCAAGGCAAAGGGATTGACGTCAGATGGCTGAGGCGGTCCTCGCAATCGACCAGGGAACGACCGGGACCACGGCGATGGTGCTCGATGGGCGCGGACGCATCCTGGGCCGCGCCTACGGCGAGATTCGCCAGTTCTATCCGCGTCCCGGATGGGTCGAGCACGACCCGGAACAGCTCTACCGCTCGGTGGTGCGCCTGGGCCGCCAGGCGATCGCGGCCTCGCGCATCCGGCCCGCCGGCATCGGAGCGGTCGGAATCACCAATCAGCGCGAGACGTTCGTGGTGTGGGAACGGCACAGCGCCCGTCCGGTGCATCGCGCGATCGTATGGCAATGCCGGCGCAGCGCCGCGATTTGCGCCGCGCTCGCCCAGCGCGAGGCCGAGGTTCGCCGGCGCACGGGGCTGCTGATCGATCCCTACTTCTCCGGCACCAAGCTCAAGTGGCTGCTCGATAGCGACCGCTCGCTGCGCCGGCGCGCCGCCCGCGGCGAGCTCTGCTTCGGCACGATCGATTCGTGGCTGATATTCCGGCTCACACGCGGCGGGGCGTTCGTGACCGACTTCACCAACGCGTCGCGCACCATGATGCTCAATTTGAAGGAGCGCACGTGGGATCCCGCGATGCTGCGGATGCTCGGAGTGCCGGCCGCGATGCTGCCCGCGCCGGTAAGCTCGCGCGGTCCTCTGGCCGAGGCGGTCGCCGGCATGTTCGGGCCGCGCGCCATCCCGATCGGCGCGGTCATCGGCGACCAGCAATCCGCGCTCTACGGCCAGCGTGCCGTCAGCCCGGGTGCGGCCAAGGCAACTTACGGGACCGGCGCATTCCTGCTGATGCATACGGGCGACCGCGCGGTGACCTCGCGCAATCGATTGTTGACCACCACCGCGCTGGGACCGACTGGCGAGCCGGCCTACGCACTTGAAGGCTCGGTGTTCATCGCGGGCGCGGCGATCCAGTGGCTCCGCGACGAAATGCGCATAATCGCTACCTCGGCGGAGAGCGAAAAACTCGCGCGCTCAAGCCGCGATCGCTCGCAGCTCTACCTGGTGCCGGCCTTCGTCGGCCTCGGCGCACCGTATTGGGACGCCGGCGCGCGCGGCGCGATCGTCGGTATCACCCGCGGCACCAATCGCGCCGACGTGGTGCGCGCGGCGCTCGATTCGATCGCCTACCAGGTGCGCGACGCTTTGGCCGCGATGGAGAAGGACAGCGGACGCCGCGTCAACGAGCTGCGTGTCGACGGCGGCGCAACGGCCAACGGCTACCTGATGCAGTTTCAGGCCGACGTGCTGGGACGCCCGGTGCGGCGGCCGAAAATGGCCGAGACGACCGTGCTGGGCGCGGCGATGCTCGCCGGGCTCGCGTGCGGCCTGTGGCGATCGCCCGGCGATCTGCGAGCGCTCGGCGGAGGTGGGCGTTTGTTTCGCCCCTCGATGCGTCCCGGCGAGCGCGAGCGGCTAATCAACGGATGGCATGCGGCGGTCGCGCGCGTGCGCAGCTAACGAAGCTTACGTCACGAATCACCCCTGCCTTGCCAGTACTCGGCGGCGACGGCGAAAGCGGCGGCCGCGCGCTCGAAACTGTCGAATACCACCAGACCGCGGCTCCGCGCGAGCTCTTTCGCGCGGGTGACGATCACCTCGACGTGGGCTGGATGCAGAATCGCGGCAAAGGGCTTGCGCGAGCGAAGGTTGAATTCAGCGAGCTTGTCGAGCAGGCCGGTCAGCTCGGCCTCGTGAGCCGCCCAGCGCGCGGCGCGCAGTCCCGTGCCGATCTCCAGCACGATCGCATCGATCGCCGCCTCGCGCTCGAGAATGTCGAGAACCCGATCGAGGTTGCCCTGGTCCTGGCCCATCCCGATCGTGCCGCCGGCGTCGAGCGGATTGCGATAGCTGCCGCCGATGATATTGAAGAAGCCTTTCAACTCCGCGTACGACCCCTCCGACAGCGCCGGCACTTCCAACCCCGCCGCGGCGAAGGTGTCGGTTATCACCACCGATTGCCCGCCGGTCATCGCGACCAGCCCCATCCCGCGCCCGCCGACGCGCCGCCCGCGCGCCAGCAGTTCCATCGCGTCGAGCATCGCGTCGAGACTCGCGACCGAGACCGCCCCGCTCTGCACCATCAGGGCGCGCCACACGGCCGCCGCAGTCGCGAGCGAGCCCGTGTGCGAGAAAGTCGCGCGCGCCCCGGCCTCGGTCATCCCGCCCTTCCATACCACCACCGGGTGCCGCGCGGCGGCGCGCTTCAGGCTCGCGAAAAAACGCCGGCCGTCGCGCACGCCCTCGATATACATCCCAATCGCGCGCGTGGCCGGATCGTCCGCCATCACGTCGAGATAGTCCGCGGCCTCGAGCATCAGCACGTTGCCGATCGAGGCAGCCTTGTTGATGCGGATGCCGCGTGTCGGCGCCTGCAAACAGAAATTGATGCTGTGGGTGCCGCTTTGCGAGATGAAACAGACGTCGCCGCCGCCGCTCCCGGTCGCCAGATCGGGAAAGTTGCACAACCCGATCGACGGATTGTACAGGCCCATGCAGTTCGGCCCGACCAGCGCGATATCCGACTCGGCGGCGGTCGCACGCAGTTCGCGCTCCAGCTTCACGCCCAGTTCTTCGCCGGTCTCGGAAAAACCGGAGGTGAAAAACCCGATGCCCCTGACGCCGGCGGCGACGCAATCCTTGAGGATGCGCGGCGCGATCTGGCGCGGCACAGCGCTGATGGCGTAATCGATCGGCTCGGGCACGTCGGCCAGGCTCTTGCAATTGGTTACGCCCATCGCCTCGATGCCCGGGATTTCGTTGGGATCGATTTGCACCGAGTAGAGCTTGCCGGAGAACCGGGACATCGCGCGCAACCACAGGTAACCGCCCATCCGCTTGTCGCCGATGACCGCGACCGTGCGCGCGTCGAAGGCCCGGCGCAAATTCTCGATTCGTTGCGCGTGTCGCGGATCAGGGGCCGGCGCGGACTCCGCGCCAGCCGGGTCGAGCAGCACGCGCGCGTCGAGCACGCGCAGTCCCTTGGAGTACACGGCCACCGGGTTGAGGTCCATCTCGCGCACTTCGGTGTGGGCGGCTGCGAACTCGGAAATCTTCGCGATCAGGTCCGCGATCGCGTCGAGGTCGGCGGGTGCGTTTCCACGCGCGCCTTTAAGCAGCGCCACGCCCCGCAACTCGCCCAGCATCGCGCGCGCGGCGGTGGTGGTAATCGGCGCGATTCTGAGCGCCGTGTCCTTGAAAATCTCGACCAGCGTCCCGCCCAGCCCCACCATCACCAGCGTGCCGAAGCGATCGTCGCGCGTCATCCCGACAATCAGCTCGATCCCCGGCGTCGCCATCGCCTGCACCGCGACACCGTCGAAGCGCGCGCCGGGACGCCCGGCGGCAAGGCCATGCCGGATGCGCTCGAACGCGGCCCTGACCTCGGCGGGCGAGCCCAGGCCAAGCTCGACGCCGCCGACCTCACTTTTGTGCACCGCTTGCGGCGACACCACCTTGAGCGCGGCCGGAAAGCCCACGCGCGCGGCCAGTTCCGCCGCTTCCTCGGCGCTCTGCGCGAGATGGGCGGTCGCGACCGGGATTCCGATCGCATCGAGGATTTGCTTGGACTCGATTTCCGATAGTTCGCTGCGGCCGGCGCCGATCGCTTCCGCGGGTATGCGTGCGAGTATGCGCGCGAGAATGCGATCGACAGTTGATGTTGATGCGTCCACACGAGGCCTATAGCAAACGCGCCCAACGATTTGAAACGCACTCGCGTCACGGCCAAGATGCGATGAGCACGGCAACCGGATGAAGCCTCGTGGCAAGCAAGTAAAAAACCGCGGCGACGGCGTAAGCGAGCGGCGGGTGTTCGTCACGCGGCCGATCGCGGAGCCCGCGATCCGCCGGCTGGCCGCGGCGGCGCGGGTCGATCTGTGGGACGACGAAATGCCGCCGCCGCCGGCTGAGTTGCGGGCGCGCGCGCGGCAGGCCGACGGCGTGCTTAGCATGGTCACCGATCGCTTCGACGCCGCCATGATTCGCGCGCTGCCGCGGCTTCGCGTGATCAGCAACCTGGCGGTCGGCGTCGACAACATCGATCTCGCCGCCGCGACTCGAGCCGGCATCGCGGTCGGGCACACGCCGGGCATCCTGACCGAGACCACTGCTGACCTCGCCTTTGGGCTGCTGATGGCGGCCGCGCGGCGAATCGCCGAGGGCGATCGCTACGTGCGCGGCGGTCGATGGCGAACGTGGGGACCGAAGGTGATGCTGGGGCGCGACATTCACGGCGCCACGCTGGGGATAATCGGATGGGGCGCGATCGGGCAGGCGATGGCGCGGCGCGCGGCCGGTTTCGGGATGCGCGTGATCTATTTGCCCGGCCCGCATGCGTCGCGCTCAGCGCGCGGCCGACATTCGCGCTCGTCTGCCAGCGCCGAACTTTCGACGGCAGAGCCGATGAGCCTCAAGCGGCTACTGGCAGAATCGGACTTCGTCTCATTGCACGTGCCGCTGGTGACCGCGACTCGCCACATGATCGGCGAAGCGGAATTAGCGACGATGAAACGCACGGCCATTCTGATCAACACGGCGCGAGGCGCGATCGTCGATCCGCAGGCGCTCGTCGGTGCGCTCCGGGCAGGACGGCTCGCCGGCGCCGGACTCGACGTGACCGACCCTGAGCCCATCGGCGCGAACGATCCGCTGCTCCAGCTGCCCAACGTGGTAATCACACCGCATGTCGGCAGCGCGAGTCACGCGACGCGGCTCAGGATGGCCGAGCTCGCGGTGGACAACCTGATCGACGTATTTGAAGGACGGCATCCGCGGCATTGCGCCAACCCGGCGGTGCGAATGCGCTGACACTCCACCGGGTTGGCCGCCTGCCATGCGCCGATTGATTGATCAGGACCGCTGCGCAATCGCAGCGGGGACGCGCGTTCACCGTCGTATAGAAGAAGCGGCGCCGGACCATCGGTCCGGCGCCGCTTTGAGGCTTATCAATCTGTAATTCTACTGAGTCACCATCATTTGAGTACTGGCCAGGAACTTCGGGAACGGAATTCCGAGGAAATTTGGATTGGTCGTCGAAGTGCTCAAAAAGATGACGGCACTAGTGTTCATGGTCAGTATAACCTGCACTCCCGTGCCGACCGGCCTTTGCGTGGCGCAAGATGTAGTGCCCGTGCCTCCGGCAACAGTGCAGGTCATCGCCACGCCAATTCCGCCAGCCGGCGGGGCGCCGCATGAGGTATTCTGAAATCCAATCTTTCCCATATACCCGGTCGCCACCGAAGTGAGGGGCGCATAGGGGAATGTTTTGTCTGTCGTGCCGGCAATGAGCTTCGCCACGTCGGCGCACTGAGGACTTTCGACCGCGTTACCACTAGCATCCTTGATGCTGTTGTTTCCTGGGTCGGTGGCCCAGCGGGTGACCTGGTAGCTCAACTGACCGAGCGCCATATACTCGCGTCCAATGGCGGCCATCTGTACCGCGACGAACAATACTATGAAGGCGACGAAAGCCATGAATACGAACTCAGTCATCGCTTGCCCTTTGGATGCGCGATTGATTTTGCCTGTCTTCATTTCATGGTCTCCGCAGGAACGCCAAGTAACTATAGGAACCAATCGCCAAGGACTAATTGATCAACACGGGCGGTGCTAGCGAACCAAGGTTAGGCGCGCCGGGACTCCCTGCTGTCGTGCAGTTGCTACTCGCGATGTAGCATGCGTTGATCGCGGAGGTAGTGCTGCCTTGCTCCAGGTACATCAGCGCAAAGCCTTCTATTTGCATGCTGCAATTGCCGTTGCAATTCGTGAAGTTTACCACGGGGACGCTAATCAAGCAGGGATCTTTGCAATTGAAACCGGACGGGAGCGTACCTCCATTCGTACATGGGTCGGTCACACTAGCGCATGATGACATTCTCTTGTTGAGGCCGTCTTGTGCAGGTTGGGCGTTACCTTTGCCTATCCCTGGGGAGGTATTGATGGTCTGGCCTAAGGTGAGGGTTCCAGCGACGCCGCCCGCCAGGGCAGTGCCGAGTCCGCTTGCCCCTTGTCCCTGCCCGACGTCTAACCAGTCCCAGTTACCCGGCGCGCCACCTGACGACTGCATATTCTGGTTGCCGGTATTGAGGACGAATTTCGAACCAAATGTAACGTTGGAGCCAAAGGCGGCAAACAGTTTAGCCAAATCGCATTTGCCAGATGCGTTGGGGGTGCATTGGAGCCCAACCGGAAAATTGGGAGCGCTACCGGTGGCCTCGATCGCCGCAGTCGCGGTTGCAGCGACCCCAGCCTCATTGAGCCCGATCATCTTGCCAAAGTAATACGGAACTGATCGATGGATTCCTACCGAAACCTGGAAGTCGGTGACGTTAGTGAACACGATGTTATCGGCGTATCCCGCAGGTGAGGCTGCAGCCGTGCATAGGGTACTAGTCCCATTCTTGATGCCGTTGAGACAGGCGTAACCATCGACGTAATTTACCACGTTAGGCTTGACGGTCGCGGCCGAACCCGTCACCCCGGTGAGCTGCGAGGCTCCTGCCAGGGCTGCCGCGTCGGCGGCCTTCTGCACCATCGACCAATTGAGATAGATGAGCGCGAAATCCACGCCCAGGGCCATCACCCCGAGCAGCACAGGCAGGACGATGGTGAACAGAGCCAGCATCTGGCCTTTAGAGAATCGAGAACGTGTACTCATCGCAGACCCCCGTGACTTCGTCGCGAAAGACGTTCTAACCCCGCACCTAAACAAACGCCCCCGACTTTGTTCTAACTCGTCTATGTGATGCTTTTGTATTCTGTACAATTTAACGACGAGATACAAGAGCCAATCTGCGCGCGGATAGAACTTTTGCTCCGAAGAGGGCCTAATGATCTCATTTCTCACGCTTTTCTCAGTGCACAGGGGCATGCGTGGTCATCACAATGCAATTGCCCCATACATAGAAGCGAAGCGTAAATCGTCGCGTCATATCGACCCGGCGATCGCCTGCGAGAGTGTGAAACGTCCTTCGTAAAGAGCCCGCCCCGTAATCACGCCTGCGATTCCGTGCTGGAACAGCCGGCTCAACGCGATAACGTCTTCGATTCGCGCGACCCCGCCGGAAGCAATTACCGGCGTCTCTGAGGACCTCGCGATCGTCTCGTACATTTCGATGTCGACACCAATCTCGGTACCATCGCGAGATATGTCAGTCAATATGACTGCAGCTACTCCGGCCTTCTGAAAGCGCTCCAGAGCATCAGCGACGACAAGTTGACTTGTCTCGCGCCAACCTTTGATTGCCAAACGCCCGTCACGCACATCGAGTGAGCCAAAGACACGTCCTGGATGCTCGCGGCAGGCCTCAGCAAGCATCGGCGGGTTGAGTATCGCGGCCGATCCAATCGACACGTAATCCGCGCCCGCTGCGATCGCCACGCTCACCGACTCAGCCGTTCTCAGCCCTCCGCTTACATCCAGTACGCAGCCAACCGCGGCGCGAATCGCGCGGATCGATTCGAGGTTGCGCGGCGTGCCGGCGATCGCTCCGTCCAGGTCCACGACGTGGATTATGCGCGCGCCCTCGCTCTCGAAGGCGCGCGCGGTCGCCGCAGGATCCTGGCCGTACACGGTCGCGCGGTCCATCTCGCCGCGCCACAGGCGCACGACTTCGCCGCCCTTGAGGTCGATCGATGGAATGACGGTGAACTTGTCGAACAAGCGTGTGCTTTACGACGAAAGCGTGCCTTTGGTCGAGAGCGCGCCGCCGCCCGAACGCGGTTCGCGTGCGGTCGCCTGATCCATCGCGCGCGCGAGCGCTTTGAAGGCGGCCTCGATAACATGATGGGGGTTGCGGCCGCCGACCAGATTGAGATGCAGGTTCATCCCGACCTCATCACTGAACGCCTTCATGAAGTCGTGCACCAGTTCGGTCTGAAAGGTGCCCACCCGCTCCTGCGCGATCGGCACGTTGTAGGCGAGGTAGCTCCTGCCGCTGATGTCGACCACCGCCGAGCACAACGCCTCGTCCAGCGGAACCATCGCCTCACCGAAGCGCCGGATGCCCGCGCGATCGCCGAGCGCCTGGCGAAAGGCGCGTCCGAGCACGATCCCGACGTCCTCGACCGTGTGATGCTCATCGATATGGAGATCGCCGCTCGCCTGGATCACGAGATCGAAAAATCCGTGGCGCGCGAAACTCTCGACGACCGCGCCGCGCCCGCCGCCGTCGAGATTGAGCGCAACCTTGACCTCGGTCTCGCGCGTCTTGCGTTCGACCGCGGCCGAGCGGGAGGCAAGCGCTTCGCCATTGCCACTCGCGCTCGCACGCGGCTTGTACGTGGGCGCAACCTTCAGACGCGGAGTTTTACCACTACTCCTACCCGGCGCCTTGAGATGAGACTTGTTCGCCATCTTTTTAAGTTTATGCCCCGCGATAGGCGCGCGGCGCACCGCCTTCCGGATCGGATGTAATCTTATCTGTCGGACGGCCTTTGCGTAACTGCCGCGGCAGGCTTTTCTTTTCACTTCCGCCGCGCAGCGCGTGCGCCATTGTGGCTCAATCGCAACTCGACCGCGCGCGCATGGCCCTCGAAACCTTCCATTCGCGCAAGCTGCGCGACCGCGGGCCCGAGTTTTTCGATCGTGCGCGCCGAGGCCTCGATCATACTGGTGCGCGCGACGAAGTCGTACGCGCCCAGCGGCGAGGCAAAGCGCGCCGCGCCGCCCGTGGGCAGCACGTGATTGGGACCGGCCAGGTAGTCGCCGAGCGGCGCGGGGCTAAGCTCGCCCACGAACACCGCGCCCGCCGCGCGCACCCGCCCAAGCCATCGCGGCGCGTCTCTGAGGTCGAGTTCGAGATGCTCGGGCGCGATCCGGTTGGCGAGCGCGAATGCCTCCTCGAGAGAATCGACCACGACCAGCGCGCCGCGCCGCGCGAACACGCGCCTGACCGCCGCCGCGCGCGGGAGATCGGCGAGCGCATCCTCGATCGCGGTAGCGACGCGCTCGGCGACGGCGCGCGAGGGCGTCAGCAGCACTGCGGCTTCGTCGCCCGAGCCATGTTCGGCCTGAGCGATAAGGTCGGCCGCGACCCACTCGGCGCGCGCGCCGCCGTCAGCTATCACCAGCACCTCGCTCGGCCCGGCCATTTTATCGATATCGACCGCGCCGTAGACCAGCCGCTTGGCCGTCTGCACCCAGGCGTTGCCGGGGCCGACAATTTTGTCGACCGCACCGATAGTGCGCGTGCCGTAGGCGAGCGCGGCCACCGCCTGCGCGCCGCCGACACGGTAGAACTCGTTAACGCCGGCGATCGCGGCGGCCGCCAGCACCGCCGTCGAGTCGCCCTCGGGCGACGGCGGCGAGACCATGACGATTTCGTCGACGCCGGCCACTCGCGCCGGAATCGCATTCATCAACACGGTCGAAGGATAAGCGCCCTGTCCTCCCGGAACGTAGATTCCGACCCGCGCTAGCGCTCGCACCGTCTGGCCCAGGCGCATCCCGGAGGCGTCGCGATAAGTGAACGAGCGGCTCAGGGTGCGGCGATGGAACTCGCGGATCCGCCGGGCCGCAAGCTCGAGCGCGCGGCGCTCGGCGGGCGGAAGTGCGCGGCGGGCCGCCTCCATCTCCGCCGGCCGCACCCGGAGCCGCGCTGGCGTTAGCTTTACGTGATCGAAGCGGGCGCCGAATTCGATCAGCGCACGATCGCCGCGCCGGCGCACGGCGGCGATTATCTTCG
>WNFD01002805.1_pt1 | contig 17787 bp, 18 predicted proteins | sample 5400491 | NCBI WGS metagenome assembly WNFD01 (sample SAMN13153343, study PRJNA577476) | soil metagenome | isolation source: 120 cm saprolite under Douglas fir tree site 2 hole 2 replicate 2 | place: USA:California | collected 2015-04-18 | reverse complement strand
AGGCGGCCGCCAGGAAGCTGCTGGACACCGCCAACACCAACGGCGGAATCGACAACTCCACCGTGATCCTGGTTCGTTACGAAGGACCCTGATCGGCTGGCACGAGCGCGCCATCGAGATGTCCGGCGGGCGAGGCGTGCGCATCCAGCACCCGGTCTGCCGCGCGCGGAGGCGACCGCTGCGAGTACCGCTGCTCGTGGGAGTCAGCCGGCTAGATCGCGGGCCTCTGCCGCGGGCACCGCGTACGGGAGGCGCACCACGAAGGTCGTGCCGGTCTCACGATCCGAGCGAGCCTCGATCCGGCCGCCGTGCGCCGCGACGATCTGCTTCACGATGTAGAGCCCCAGCCCGAGGCTGTCGCGCACGGAGTGGTCCTCGCCGCGCTGGAAGGGATCGAAGACATGGGGCAGGAGCGCGGCCGGGATCGGCGGGCCGTGGTTGTGCACCTTGAGCACCAACTCCTCCGGGTCGCCATACCAGCCGACGTACACGGGGCGATTCGGGGCGCCATACTTGAGCGCGTTGACCACCAGGTTCTCGAGCAGCTCCTCGAGCCGGTCGGGATCCCACCTGCCGCGCACGTCCTCTCCGCGCTGGTAGGTGACCGGCCGCTCGGGATGCACCGACGAGAGCGAGGCGAGCACGCGGACGCACAGCTCGTGGAAATCGACTTCGCGGGGCGCGATGTGCAGCCGCCCTTCCGCCTGCGCCTGCGCGTAGTCCATCAGGTCGCGCACGATCCGATCCATGCGCCGGGCATTGCGGAGCAGCCGCGCGGCGGCGCGCTTGTCGCGGTCGCCGGCGGCCGTGCGCGAAAGCTGCTCGGCGGCGGAGAGGACCACCGTCAGCGGGTTGCGCAGCTCGTGCCCGGCGATGCCGATCAGCCGGTGCTGGAAGGTCCGCGTCTCCAGCTCTTCGTCGTGGCGGGCGGCGCGCTCGAGGGCGCGCGCGGTGAGCGCCGCCAGGTCGGCGAGGAAGGCCCGCTGCTCCTCGCCGAACGCCTGCGGCGAGGCGAACCGGAGCCCCAAAACCCCCAGCGGGCCGCTCTCGCCCGCCAGCGGCAGCGCCGCCCAGGCCTCGTCGCCGCTGGTGTCCCCGCCATGGAAAACGCGCAGCGCCGGCGACCGCCAGCCGGTGGAGGGCGTCCTTGCCGGCCAGGGACAGGTCCCCGCTGTGCGCCCCGGCCGCCGCCACGCCGGCCGTCGCGAACGCGCGTCCGACGTCGCGCCGGGTCGCGGCGGAGATCAGGGCGGCGGCGTAGGCACGCAGGTCGCGCGCCGCGGGCGGGTCTGCGGGTTGCACGCGAGCAGGATCCCGTGCGTCCCCGCGGAGAGCAAGCGACCGCGGCTGTTTTTGCTCAGTCGTGCGCGGGGGCGGCCTGGGAGGACGGCCTGTGCGGCTCGTCCGTCGCGCCCAGCGCGCGGAGCGCCAACCGGTCGAGCGACAGCGGACCCGGGCCGGCCGTCGCCAGCCACGCGAGCAGCACGATGTAGAGCGTCTCGACGAAGCCGAGCAGGTCGGAGAGGCCTCCGATGTCGCCGCGCTTCGCGGTGAGGATCGCGACCACCATCACCACGATGAGCGGAATGGAGGCGAGACGCGTCAGCAGTCCGACCAGGATGAGCACACCGCAGATCAGCTCGGCGGACGACGCGAGCACGGCGTTGAACCCCGGCGCGGGGATGCCGAGGTCGGCGAAGAAGGAAGTGATCTTGTCCAGGTTGTGCAGCTTCCCCCAGCCGCTCCCGGCGAAGACGACGCCGATGGCCACTCGCGCCAGGGTGGGCGGCAGCCAGGAGAGGCGATCGGCCACGGAGAGGAGGGAACGGCGCATGCGGAGGAGGGCGTCCATGCGGTTGCTCCTTTTGGGGAGGAGTCGCGCGTCGAGGCTTTTCGTTACCGATCGGTCCGCGCAATGAGCCCTTCGCCGGACCAGCTCGCCAGCGCGTCGAGCGCTGCCCGGGCCGGATCGGGAAGCGCGGCGAATGCCTCGCAGGCTTCGCCGAGCGTCGCCCCTCGCTGCACCGCCGACAGGGCGGAGAGCTCTTCGGGCGACACCTCCGCGTGGAACACTTCGAATCCCTTGCGCCAGACCAGCAGCGAGGCGGCCCCCGGCCGTGGAAGGGGCGGCTCGCGCGAAGCGTCGAGATCGGCCCAGAGCGCGGCGGCGTCGTACTCGAGCGACAGCAGCCGGACGGACGGGACGAGCACCAGGCGGGCGGAGGCGGCGTCCTCTCCGAGCGACCGCAACCCGGTTTCGTCGAGCGGCCCGGCGTCCGGCGCGACGAACGCCTCCGCGCGCGCCCACTCCAGCGCCGCCAGGTCGGACAGGTCCGCCCGCGGGGCGGCGCGGTCGCGCAGGAACCCGGGCAGCGCTCCACCCAGCCGGGCGAGGGAGGGATGGCGCGAGGGGTGGGCGCGCACGTAATCGGCGCAGAGCGAGAAGAACTCCTCGTCGCCGAGCAGCCGCGCGAGCAGCGGGTAGTCCTCGCGCAGAGCATCGACCAGGCGGAAGAGGTACATCTCGGAGTAGATGCGCGCGCGCTCGCTCGCGGAGAGCCCGGCATCTCCGACCAGGAACGCCTCGCGCGCCGCAGGATCGACCAGGTGCTCCCCCGTCACCAGGGCGGCGAACAAGTCCTGGGCCTCGGCCAGCGTCACGCCGCCTCCCGCGCGGCCAGCGCCCGCGCCTCGACTGCCTCGGCGGCGCGGCTCTCCTCGATCAGCCGCTCCAACTCGGGGACGTGGTCGTCCCATTCGATCAGCGCGGGCACGCGCCCGAAGCGGCGCACCGCGGCCGCGTACAGGTCCCACACCGCATCCGCGACCGGCGCGTCGTGCGTGTCGAGCAGGTGCGTCCCGCGATCCGAGTGCCCCGCCAGGTGGAACTGTCCGACCCGATCCGGCGGAATGGCGGAGAGGTACTCGCGCGGATCGAATCCGTGGTTCCGGGCGCTGACGTAGATGTTGTTGACGTCGAGGAGGATGCCGCAGTCCGCCCGCTCAGCCACCTGCGCGACGAACTCCCATTCCGTGAGGGTGGAGCCGCGGAACGCAACGTAGCTGGATACGTTCTCCAGCAGGATCTGGCGCCCGAGGGCGTCCTGCACCTGGTGGACCCGCCGCACGACGTGGTCGAGCGCTTCCTCGGTGTACGGCAGCGGCATCAGATCGTGCAGGTAGCGGCCGCGGTGCGTGCCCCAGCAGAGGTGGTCGGAGACGTACGCGGGCTGGATGTGGTCGGCGAGCGCGCGCAGCCCGGCGAGATGCCGGCGATCGAGCGGATCGACCGAGCCGATCGACAGGGAGACGCCGTGCAACACCACCGGGAAGTCGCGCCGCGCTTTCTCCAGCACCGCCAGCGGCCTCCCGCCGACGCCGATGAAGTTCTCGCTGATCGCCTCGATCCACCCGACCTCGGGCCGCTCGTCGAGGAAGCGCCCGTAGTGCTTGGAGCGGAGCCCGATGCCGTGCCCGAGGTGCGCGCGCTGGAAGGCCATTCCGCCTCCGCCGGGCCGGCGCACCGCGCGCCGGCCCCGGAACGAAGATCACTTCGCGGCGACGACCTTGCCGCCCTTGGCGGTGCAGTCCTTCTCGGTCTTCATCTCGGTCGTGCCCTGGCCCTTGCAGCCGTTCTGGCCCTTGCACGCGTTGCTGGCGCTGTGGCACGAGCCCTGGCCCTTGCACTCGTTCACGCCGGCGCACTTGACCGCGCTGCTGGAGGCCTTCTTCTCCTTCTCCTTGGCCTGGGCGGCGCCCGACGCGAACAGCGAGCCCACTGCGGCGGCGATCACCGCGCCTTTCAGCATCTCCTTGACCATCGTTTTGTTCTCCGGGGTTGATACTGCGGCTCAAGTCTCGCGCAGCGCGGCTACGTTACAGCGGGCGCGGCGAGCGGCGCCAGGGACCCGCCGCCGGGATCAGGTGTTCGCGCGGTGCCAGGCGTCGAGGATGCCTTCGCGCGTCACGATGCCCAGCGGGCGCGGTGCGTCAGGGCTCTCGACAACCACCGCCTCCGACGTCCCGGACTCGGAGAGCACGTGCAGCGCATGCTGCAGATCGTCGTCGGGGAGGAGCAGCACCAGGCCGCCTGTCCGCGCGAGCTCGCCCGCGGTGCGCGCAGCGGACCCGGTGAGCGCCTCACGCGCGGCGCGCACCGGTAACACGCCGACGGCGAAGCCCCGCTCATCGACGACCGGCACGGCAGCGCGCGCACCATCGAGCGCCCGCAGCAACTCCGCGCCGGAGGATTCGGCGGGGACCGCCGGGATCGCCTCGCAGGCCTGGGCGACGGACAGGTCGCGCAGCGGCTCCTCGATCCGCGCGCGCACGCCCCGGCGCCGGGCCCCGAGGGTGTAGATGGAGCCGCCCAGGACGCCGTTCACCAGGGCGGCCGCCGCGCCGCACGCGACCAGCAGCGGCAGCACGATCTGGTAGCTGCCGGTCAGCTCGAACATCATCATGACGCCGGTCAGCGGCGCCGCCGTCGCTCCGGCGACCACCGCGCCCATCCCCACCGCCGCGTACGCGCCCGGTCCGGAGGTGATCGCGGGCAGCGCCCAGTGGACGGCCCGGCCGAACGCGCCTCCGAACATCGCCCCGAGGAACACCGCGGGGAAGAAGCTGCCGCCGGGCGAGCCCGATCCGAGGGTCGCCGCGGTGGCCGCGAGCTTCAGCGCGAGGGTGAGCGCCAGCGCGCCGAAGGCCAGCTCTCCGGCGAGGGCCGCGTTCATGCTCTCGATGCCGGTGCCCAGCACGCGCGGGGTGATGAGCGCGAGCAGTCCCACGACGAGCCCGCCCGTCGCCGCGCGCCATTCGGGCCGCAGTCGCGCAAGCCCCCTGCCGAGCCGCCCGCCGGCGTGTCCCGTGAAGATTGCCTCGGCCGCGTGGATGGAGCGGATGTAGAGGATGCCCGCGCCGCCGGCCGCGATGCCCAAGGCCAGGTAGATGGCGATCTCTCCCGAGTGCTGCAGCGTCCAGGAGACGGGCTGCAGCTCGCTCCCGCCGCCCAGCAGCGCCCGCGAGGTGGCGGTGGCGGTCACGCAAGAGAGCACGATCGGCGCGAAGCGGCTGACGCCGAAGTCGCCGAGCACGATCTCCAGCGCGAACATGGCGCCGGCGAGCGGCGCCTGGAAGGAGGCGGCGATTCCGGCGCCGGCGCCGCAGGCGAGCAGCGCCGCCGCCTCGCGCCGGGGCAGCGCCAGGAATCGCCCCAAGGACGCCGCCACCGCGCCGCCGAGGTGGACCACGGGCCCCTCGCGCCCCGCGCTGCCTCCCGACCCGATCACCAGGCCGGCCGCGAGGGACTTCCACACCGCGACGCGCCCCCGCAGCTGGCGCCCTCGCAGGTGGATGGCTTCCATCACCTCGACGACCCCGTGCCCGCCGCTCTCCGGGCTCACGTAGCGGACCAGCAGGCCGGCCGCGAGGGCGCCGAACGCGGGGGCGAGCACGCGCACCCAGACCGGCGCCTGGATGGCGATCTGGTACAGCCCGCCGCTCGTCTCGTGGAAGGTGCCGTTGAAGACGCCGAGCAGGACCAGGGGGTAGTAGAGCCACAGCCCGAGCGCCCCGGCGAGCGCGACCGCGCGCACGCGGTGCACCTCGAAGCGCGGCAGCCAGGAAGGCCTCCGCGCCGCCAGCGCCTCGGCGGCGAAGGCGAAGGCCAGCACGAGCAGCGCCAGGGCGGCGAACTCCACGTGCCAGCGCGCGCGAGCGAGATGCTCGCGGAAGGTGGCTGCCCAGGCGTGGCGTCCCGCGCCGAAAAGGGCGGCGGCCACCTCGTTGCCGCGGAAGAGCACGATCTGCACGAAGCGGATGCTGTGCGAGAACAGGCCGGCGGCGATCCCGGCGTAGATGCCGATCACCGCGGCAACCCCGAGGAACAGCGCGCGTTCCCACGGAATCCTCGACAGGGGAAAACGGAACGGCTCGCGCGCGCGACCCAGGAACCGCCCGAGCCCGCGGGCGGATGGCTGCTGCGGGTCCTGCGGCCCGGGCTCCACGGCCGGCTCTGTAGCAGCGATGCGGCTACAATGCATCCCGGAACATCCGCGCTCTGAAAAGCGCAGCGCCGCCGGATACGGCGGTGACTGGAACGGCGCGATGGTCGCTGCGGAGGATGCGTGAGCGAGAGGGTGCAGGCGGCGCTGCGCGAGCGTCTCGAGGACCTGTTCGGCGCCGGGACGCGGGTCGCGAGAGCGGCGCTCCTGGGCGGCGGCGCGTCGATGGAGGCGTGGGCGGTGGACGCGGAGACCCCGCGCGGGCCGCTGCCGCTGCTCTTGCGGCGCGCCGCGGGGGGCCGCATCTACCGCGAAGCGCTGTCGCTCGCGCAGGAGTTCCGCGTCCTCCAGGCCGCCTGGGAGGCAGGGGTGCTGGTGCCGCGGCCGTACCGCCATTTCCCCGACGTGGCCGGGCGCGAGGCGTTCTTGATGGAGCGGCTGCCGGGCGAGACGGTGGGGCGGCGCATCGTGCAGAAGCCGGAGCTGGCGGAGGCGCGCGCGGCGCTGCCCGCGCAGATGGCCGAGCAGCTCGCGCGCATCCACGCGCTCGACCGGGCGCGGCTCGACTTCCTCCCCGGCGCGCGCGACGAGGCGCCGCTGCAGAGGTCCCTCGACGCGCTCGAGGCGCAGCTCGACGCGGCCTCCGAGCCGCACCCGGCCATCGAGCTGGGGCTGCTGCGCCTCCGCCGCGACCTGCCTCGCGACGGACGGCGCTCCGTGTGCCACGGCGACTTCCGCGTCGGCAACCTCCTGGTGGGCCCGGCGGGGCTCACCGGCGTGCTCGACTGGGAGTTCGCGCACGTGGGCGATCCGCGCGAGGACCTCGCCTGGCCGCTGGTGCGCGCCTGGCGGTTCGGGAGGGAGCAGTTGCGGCTGGGGGGCCTCGCGCAACCCGACGCCTTCCTGGACCGCTACGCGGAGCTGACCGGCTTGCGCGTCTCCCTCGAGGAGCTGCGCGTCTTCGAGCTGCTCGGGAACGTGCGCTGGGCGATCGGCGCCTTGACGCAAGCCCGGCGGCACCTGTCCGGCGAGGAGCGCAGCGTCGAGCTGGCCGTCCTGGGCCGGCTCGCCGCCGAAGTGGAGCACGAGCTGCTCTCGCTGCTCGGCGAAGGAGGTGCGTGATGCCCGACCGGCCTTCGGCCGCCGAGCTGGCGGACGCGGTCCGCGAGTTCCTCGAGGCGGAGGCGCTGCCCGCGGCGACCGACCCGCGCCTGCGCTTCCGCCTGCTGGTGGCGGCGAACGCGCTGTCGATCCTGAAGCGCGACCTGGACCTGGGCGAGGAACTGCTGCGGGAAGAGATCGCGCTGCTCCGGCCGCTCGCCGGAGCGCCCCCGCCCGGGACGCCTCGGGAGCAAGCACTGGCGCTGTCCGCCGAGCTGTCGCGGCGGATCCGCCGCGGCGACGTCCCGCGCGGCACCCTGGAGGCCCTGCGGCGGATCGCCGAGCTGAAGCTGCGCGTGGCGAGCCCGCGGTATCTCGAGCGCGGATAGGGCGCCGTGATCCTCGCCGTGATCCCTTGGTTCCAGATCCCGCCGCTGCGCATCGGCCCGCTCGCCATCGAGCCGTTCGGCGTGCTCGCCGCCGCGGGAGTGTACCTGGCCTCGCTGCTGCTGGTGCGCCGCGCGCGCGAGGAGGGTCTCGACCCGGCGCCTCTCACCTCGTTCGCCACCTGGGCGCTGGTCGGGGGGATCCTGGGCGGCCACCTCGTGCACCTCTTCCTCTACCATCCCGAAGAGCTGCGCTCGGGCGGCGTCCTCCAGGTCCTCAAGGTCTGGGACGGCCTCTCCTCGACGGGCGGCGTGCTGGGCGGGCTCGCCGCCGGCGCGCTGTTCTTCCGGCGGCGGCGCCTCTCGTTCGCCCGCTACGGCGACGTGATCGCGCTGTCGGTCGCGCCCGGATGGGCGGTGGCGCGGCTGGGCTGCTTCGCCGTGCACGACCATCCCGGCGTGCGGACCAGCTTCCCTCTCGCGGTGGCGTTCCCGGACGGGCCCCGCCACGACCTGGGCCTCTACGATGCGCTGCTGCTCGCGGGCATCACCCTGGTGCTGTATGGCCTGCGCCGCCGCGGCGCGCTGCGCGGGTCGCTCCTCGCAGTGCTGGCGCTCCTCTATGGCGCCGGCCGTTTCGCGTTCGACTTCCTGCGGGCGCGGGACCTGCCGTACGTCGATGCGCGCTACCTGCGGCTCACCCCGGCGCAGTACTTCTGCGTGGGGCTGGTCGTCTACGGCGGCGGCGCGCTGCTCGCGCGGCGGCGTCACTCGGGCGCCGATCCACCGGCTTGACAGGCCCTGCCCGCGCGGTGAAGGTGCCCGGCCCCGATGCCCTCCCACCCGCCGCGTCCCGTGGTCGCGGCCATCGACATGGGGTACGGCCACCTGCGCGCCGCGGCGCCGCTGGCGGACGCGCTCGGCGTCCCGCTGCTGCTCATGGACCTGCCGCCGCTCGGGGACGCGCGCGACGCGTGGTTCTGGTGGCGGACCCGCGCATTGTACGAGCCGCTCACGCGGTGGTCGCAGGTCCCCGCCCTCGGCGGTCCGCTGCGCCGGCTCCTCGCGCGCATCACCGCCATCCCGGACGCGGGCGGGGACCTCTCCGCGCCGAGCACTGGCACGCGCTGGATGGAGCGCGCCGCGCGCGCGGGTGCGGGGAGGGCGCTCGCCGAGCATCTGCGCGCCAGCGGCGCGCCGCTCCTGGCGACGTTCTACGCGGCGCCCATCCTCGCCGAGCTGCACGGCGCGGATCGGCTCCACTGCGTGGTGACCGACGCCGACGTCAATCGCGTCTGGGCACCTCCGCACCCTGCGCGAAGCAAGATCCGGTACTACGTGCCGAGCGAGCCGGCGCGGCGGCGCATCGAGTCCTACGGCGTGGCTCCGGAGCGGATCCGCCTGACGGGCTTTCCCTTGCCTCACGACCTCGTCGGCGGACGCGAGAGGTCCGCGCTCAAGCGCAACCTGGCCGCCCGGCTCGGGCGAATCGACGCACGCAGGGCGGTGGCGGACGCCGCCGCGGCGGAGATCGGCCCGGTGGGGCGCGACGACTCGCCGCCGTTGGTCACGTTCGCGATCGGCGGGGCGGGCGCCCAGGTAGGCATCGCAGCCCGGCTCGTCCGCGCGCTCGCCGGTCCACTGCGCGACCGGCGGCTGGCCCTGGCGCTCGTCGCCGGCCGCCGGCGCGACGTCGCTCGCAAGCTGCGCGCCGCGGTCGCCGCGGAGGCGCTGGCCGGCCATTCCGCGGTCGAGGTGCTGGAGGAGCGCGACACGCTGAAGTACCTGCGCACGTTCAACGCGCTGCTCGCGCGGACCGACGTCCTGTGGACCAAGCCGAGCGAGATGACCTTCTTCGCCGCGCTCGGGTTGCCGGTGATCGCCGCTCCGCCCGTGGGCGTCCACGAGGAGCGCAACCTGCGCTGGGCGGTGGAGCAGGGCGCGGCCCTCCCGCAAGCCGACCCGGATCGCGCCGGCGAATGGCTCCCTCGCTGGATCGAGGACGGGACGCTCGCGCGCGCCGCCTGGAACGGCTACCGGCGCCTGCCGGCGCTCGGGCTGTACGAGATCCTCCACGACCTCGGGGCCTAGCCTGCGGCCCCTTCCGTCCGCGAGCGGAGCGCCTCGTGCGAGGCGAGCGCGCGGGCCCAGGCGCGGACCGCGTCGTCGGACGCGCGCTGGGCGTCCCGAAAGCTCGCCGCTGCCCGCTGCAGCTCCCGCAGGGAGGCGAAGGTCGGGCGCTCGCTCCAGCGCCGCGCGCTCCGCTCCAGCCGCGTCCGCGCCAGCTCCAGCGCCGCACGATCTCCGTCCGCCTGCATCGCCAGCGTCTCGATGTGCACGCGCACCTCCGCGAGGCGCCCGGAGCATGCTCCAGGTGGGCGCCGCTCATCTGTGACAGTTCCGTGTCGCGTGTTGCGCTGCGCGCGCCCGTGCGCCTGGCCGCCGCGCCGCCCGTTCGTCGCGGAGAAGTTTCCCGGCCGCCACGTTTCCGGTGTGAGCGTCGATTCCGGAGGGTGGTTCCTCGCGGAGGATCGAATGAGCATCGGGTCGATCTGCTACGGGCTAGTCCTGCTCGCTCCCATCTCGCTCGCTCTGACGCTGGTCGCGCACCTGACCGCGTTCCTGGTGCTCTCGCCCCGCCGGCGCAAGCTCCACGGGCCGACTCCGCCCATCACGGTGCTCAAGCCGGTCAAGGATGCCGAGGAAGGCCTGTACGAGAACCTGGCCTCGCTCGCGCGCCAGGACTACCCCGAGTTCGAGATCCTGGTCGGCGCCGAGGACCCGCTCGACCCGGCGCTGGACGTCGCGCGGCGGGTGCAGATGGACCACCCGGGCGCGCGCATCGAGATCCGCGCCGGCAGCCGGCGCCTGGGACTGAACCCCAAGGTGAACCTGCTCGCCGCGCTGGCCGACAGCGCCCGGCACGAGCACCTGCTCATCTCCGACTCCAACGTGCGCGCCGGTCCCGACTACCTGCGCGAGACGGCGGCGGAGCTGGCCGACCCGGAGGTCGGGCTGGTCACGAACGTCCTGGTCGGGGAGGACGCGCCCGGCCTGGGAGCCGCGCTGGAGAACCTGCAGCTCAATTCCTTCGTCGCCGCCGCCTCGAGTTTCGCGCGGGTGATCGGCGGCCGCGCCTGCGTGATCGGCAAGTCGATGCTCTTCCGGCGGCGCGATCTGGACAAGCTGGGCGGCTTCTGGGCGGTGCGCAACGTGCTGGCGGAGGACTACGTCATCGGGCGCAGCTTCGAGCAGGCCGGCTGGAAGGTGGCGCTGTCGCCATGCCTCTTGGCCGCCGTGAACCGCGGCTGGACCGTGCAGCGGTTCGCGAACCGGCACGTGCGCTGGGCGCAGATGCGCCGCAGGCTTTCCTTGCCCGCGTACCTGGGCGAGCTGCTGTTCAACCCGGTGCTGTGGATCTCGGTCGCCGCGTGCGCGCTCGCGGCCACGCGCCCGGGCCTGGACCTGCGGCTCGCCGCGGTCGCCGCGACCGGGGTGGCGGTGAAGTGCGCGTCGGACGCGCTTCTGTGCCGCCGGTTGCGCGGAGCGCCGCCGCGCGCCGGCGAGGTGCTGCTCATCCCCGTGAAGGACCTGGCGATGGCGGCCATCTGGCTCGTCGGCGCCTTCCGGCGCACGGTGAACTGGAGGGGCAACAAGCTCTGGATCGATTCCGGCTCCGAGCTGAGCGAGGTCGCGCCGCCGGTGTTCGAGGAGCCGGCGCAGGAAGTCGCGTGACGAACCGTCGGCGCCGCCGCGCGCTCCGGCTCCTGCGCAGGCGGTAGCCGGCGAGCCCTACGCCGCCCTCGACAGGATGCGCAGCGGCTCGTTCGCGGCTCCCTCGTCTGCGCGGGCGTCGATCCAGCAGGTGTCCACCCTTCCCCCGTCGACGTCGAAGACGCGGAACGCCTGCAGCTCCGTGCTGCTCCCGCCGTTGAACACGCGCAGCGGCGCCTCGCAGGCGAACGGCCGCAGCTCCGCGGGGGCGTGGCGGTGGCCGTGCAGGACGAGATCGCAGCGGTGGCGCACGCGCCGGAGCAGCTCCAGGCCGAGAGGCAGCTCGGCCGCATTCGGCCATCCGAGCCGGGAGACGAGCCGCTCGAACAGGTCCTCCTCCGGCAACGGGAGAGGATGGTGGTGGAGCAGCAGGACCCGCGTCGCGCCGGCCGGCGCGGGATCCAGCGCCTCAACCACCGCGTCGACATCGGCCGGCCTGAGGAGCCCGTGGCTGTCCCACCAGCGCCGGTTGTGCGGACCGGTCGAGTTGCACCGGACCATCCACAGTCCCTGGCCCGCGCTCACCTGGACCCGCTCTCCGGGCATCAGCTCCGCCTCCAGGTCGTCGCCGAGGCGGTCGTGGTTGCCCGGCACGATCACCGCCCTGCCGTTCCCGAGGAGCGGCGCGAACGCGCGGCGGAACCGCTCCAACTCGGCGGCGCGCCCGCGGTGGGTCACGTCGCCCGTGATCGCGACGTGATCCGCGCCGCTGCGCAGGACCGCCCGGACGAGCCGCTGCAACGACTCGTCCGTCGTGGCTCCGGCGTGCAGGTCCGACAGGTGCGCGATCCGGCGGGACGGCATGCGTTCCCCTTTCGCGTACGCCTGGTTCGGGATCCCAGCCTCGCACGCTGCCCGTGGCGCGCGCGGAGCGTTCTCGTGTCATTTCCGTCGCGGACGTTCCGACGCCATTGGCGCTCCGGCGGCCGGATCCGACCAGTTCGTTGGACCGGCGTTCCCGCAACATGCGTTCGTGGCGGTCACACGGCTGCGCGCCGAAGCAGGCGCATACCGTGACCTCCGCAGTCCGCCCAACGACTTCGTCGGCGCCGCGCCCGCTTCCGACAACTTCGTCGCGCCGCGCAGGCGTTCCGGCGTGCCGCACCGGGAATGCGCGGCGCATCGCGCTGGTACTGCGATTGCACCGGCGGAGGGGGTGGGGCCGCCGGGGAAGTGAGTCAGGCCTCTTTTGCGGGAAGGAGGTTCGATGCATCGCCGAGCTGAGCGCGTTCTCGTCGGCGGCGTGGGCACCTCCTCGGCGGCCCCGCCTCTGGAGTCCGGCGCCGGCCGGGCGGCTCGCCGATGACGGGGCTGGCGGAGCGCCTCGTCGACCGGATCGTCGAGGCGGCGGTCACGCGCGCCGTCGTCGGGCGCGGCGGCGTGCTGCGCGAACTGGGCGGCAGCACCCTGCTGGGCGCCATCGGCGCGCTGTTTCCGCTCACCACCGCGAAGGTGATGGCGCAGGAAGTGCGCGGCGCGCTCGAGAAGAAGCAGCTCAAGATCGGATTCGTTCCGGTCACCTGTGCCGCGCCGATCCTGATCGCCGATCCGATGGGCTTCTACGCCCTGCAGGGCCTCGACGTCGTGCTGGTGAAGACCCCCGGCTGGGCGCTCGTCCGCGATCTGGTGCTGAACCAGAAATTCGATGCGGCGCACATGCTGGCGCCGATGCCGCTGGCCCTCAGCCTCGGCCTCGGGTCCCGGCCGGAGCCGATGCACGTCGCGGCGATCGGGGATGTCAACGGGCAGGCGATCACCCTCCACTTGAGGCACCGGAACAGGCGCGATCCGAAGCAGTGGAACGGAATGAAGCTCGGCGTTCCGTTCGAGTACTCGATGCAGAACCTGCTGCTGCGCGCCTACCTCGCCGACCACGGCCTCGATCCCGATCGGGACGTCGCCATCCACGTCGTCCCTCCGTCCGAGATGGTCGCCCACCTGCGCGCCGGCGGCATCGACGGCTACCTGGGCCCGGAGCCGTTCAACCAGCGCGCGGTCCACGACGGCGTCGGCTTCCTCCACCTGCTGTCGAAGGATCTCTGGGATGGCCATCCCTGCTGCGCAGTGGGACTTCCGGCCTCCTTCGTGAAGGAGAACCCGAACACGTTCGCCGCGCTCTTTCGCGCGCTCGCCGTCGCGACAGCCCACGCGAACGAGCCGGAAAACCGGCGCGAGGTCGCGGAGGCGATCGCGCCCGCCGCCTGGCTCGACCAACCGCTGCTCGTCGTCGAGCAGGTCCTGACCGGCCGGTTCGCCGACGGCCTCGGCAACGAGCACAACGTGCCCTCGCGCGCCGGCTTCGAGTCGTTTCCCTGGCACTCGATGGCGGTGTGGATCCTGATGCAGCTCAAGCGCTGGGGGTACGTGAAGCAGGACCTCGACTATCGCGACGTCGCGGAGCAGGTGTTCCTGGCCACCGACGCGCGCAAGCGGCTTGCCGAGCTCGGCCTCGCGGCGCCCGAGAGGACGTACGCGCAACACCGGATCCTCGGCAAGGTCTTCGACCCGGCGAGACCCGAGGAGAACGCGAAGAGCATTCCGGTCGCGCGCAGCTCGCGAGCGGCGTGAAGCCGCGCCGCGCCTGACAACCTTCGACGTACGTATCGGCCACGTTGTCGTGCCGTGTGCTAGATCCATCTTCCCCGCTGCAGTTTCGCCTCCGACGCGGCCGCACGCCCATGGATACCGCTGCGTACCTGCTCCACCGCCTGCACTTCGGCTTCACGGTGACCTTCCATTACCTGTTCCCCCAGCTGACGATGGGGCTCGCCCCGCTGATCGTGGTGCTCCAGACGATGGCGCTGCGGCGCAAGGACGCGGTCTACGGCGAGGCGGCGCGCTTCTGGGCCAAGATCTTCGGGCTCAATTTCGTGATGGGGGTCGTGAGCGGGATCCCGATGGAGTTCCAGTTCGGCACCAACTGGTCGCGGTTCTCCAAGCTCACGGGTGGAGTCATCGGCCAGCCGCTCGTCATGGAAGGCGTGTTCTCCTTCTTCCTCGAGTCCGCCTTCCTCGGACTCTTCCTCTTCGGCGAGAAGCGCCTCGCGCCCCGGCTGCACTGGCTCTCGGGCGTGGCGGTCTTCCTCGGGTCGTGGCTGTCGGGCTTCTTCATCGTCGCGACGAACGCCTGGATGCAGCACCCGGTCGCCTATGCGCGGCTGCCCGACGGCTCGTTCCAGGTAACGAGCTTCGCGGGGGTGCTGGTGAACCCGTGGACGCTCCTCCAGTACGCGCACACGATGAGCGGCGCCGTCGTCACCGGGGCCTTCGTGATGGCCGCGGTGGGCGCCTTCTATCTGCTCAGCGACACGCACCGGGAGCACGCGGCGATGTTCGTGCGCCTGGGAGTGATCGCGGGCCTGGTCGCCTCGGTCCTGCAGATCTTTCCCACCGGCGACCTGCACGGGCGCTACCTCGCGAAACACCAGCCGGCGACCACGGCGGCGATGGAGGGCCTCTTCAAGACCGAAGCCGGGGCGCCGCTGGTCCTCATCGGCCAGCCGGATCCCGAGCGGGGGATCATCGAGAACCCGATCGCCGTGAACGACGCGCTCAGCTACCTCATCTACGGGACGTTTCGCGCCGAGGTGAAAGGGCTGGACTCATTCCCGCGGGAGGATTGGCCGGACAACATCCCGCTCCTCTTCTTCGCGTACCACATCATGGCGGGGCTGGGGACGCTGTTCGTCGCGCTGATGGTCGTTTGCGCGTTCCTGCTCTGGCGGGGCCGGCTGTTCCGGGCGCGGCCGGCGCTCTGGGCGCTCATGCTCGCCTTTCCCTTCCCGTACATCGCCAACACGGCCGGCTGGTTCGCGGCCGAGCTCGGGCGGCAGCCGTGGCTGGTGTATGGGCTCCTGCGCACCAAGGACGGCTACTCGAACGTCGTCTCCTCGGGCAGCACCTGGTTCACGCTTCTCGGCTACATGGGCATGTACACCGTGCTGGGGATCTCGTTCGTGCTCCTCGTCCAGCGCTTGATCGTGGAAGGTCCTTCCCGGCTGCGCCCCGCGAACGCGGCGCCGGCAGCCAGCTCCGCTTGAGGGGGCCCGCATGCCGACCGTCTGGTTCGTGCTGGTCGCGTTCATGCTCGTCGCCTACGTCGTCCTCGACGGGTTCGACCTGGGCGCGGGCGCGGTCCATCTGTTCATCGCCCGCACGGACGCCGAGCGCAGGACGGTGCTGCGCAGCATCGGGCCGGTGTGGGACGGCAACGAGGTGTGGCTGATCGCCGCCGGCGGGACGCTGTTCTTCGCCTTCCCCGCTCTCTACGCGTCGAGCTTCAGCGGCTTCTACCTGCCGCTCAACATGGTGCTGTGGCTGCTCATGCTGCGCGCGGTCGGCATCGAGTTCCGCACGCACATCCAGTCGCCGGTCTGGCGAGGCTTCTTCGACGGCGCGTTCGGCCTGAGCAGCGCGCTGCTGGCGGTCTTCTTCGGGGCGGCGCTCGGCAATGTGATCCGGGGCGTCCCGCTGCGGCCCGACGGGTCCTTCTTCGAGCCTCTCTGGACGGACTTCCGGGTCGGGACCGACAACGGCATCCTCGACTGGTTCACGGTGCTCTGCGGCGTGCTGGCGCTCGTCGCGCTGACCGTGCATGGCGCCCTGTGGGTGAGCTACAAGACGGAAGGCTCCGTCCAGATGCGCGCGCGGAAGGTGGCGTCGTCCCTGCTCGCGCCCCTGCTGGTCCTCGCTGCCGCCGCGCTGGTGGCCAGTCTCGCGGTGCGCCCGCAGCTACTCGACAACTACCGCCGCTACTGGCTGGCCGGTGCGCTCATCCCGGCGGTGGTCGTCGCCAGCTACGCCGGCCTGGTGTGGTTCTCGCGCCGCGGCCGCGACCGCGCCGCGTTCCTCAGCTCGTGCGCGTTCCTGGCCGGCATGCTGGGGGGCGTAGCGTTCGCGCTGCACCCCCGGGTGCTCCCCGCCAGCACCTCGGACGCGTACAGCCTGACGATCTACAACACGGCGGCGGGTCAGTACTCGCTCCGCTACGGCGTGTACTGGTGGTCGGCCGGGATGCTCGTCGCGATCGGTTACTTCGTGCTCGTGTACCGGATGTTCCGCGGCAAGGTCCGCCTCGACGCGGGCGACCACGGATATTGATAGGATGGCGCCTTCCTTCTGCGCGGGAGGCTCTCGTGCGGCGATTCCTTGGCGTCCTCCTCGTTGTTTCGGCTTTCTTCTCCACCGCCTGGGCGCAGGCGCTTCCTTCCGCGCGCCCCGAGGAGGTCGGGCTCTCGGCCGACCGCCTCGGCCGCATTGGCAAGGTCCTGCAGGGCGAGATCCAGGCGAAGAAGTTCCCCGGAGCGGTCGCGGTCGTCGCGCGCAAAGGCCGCGTCGCTTATTTCGAGGCGTTCGGCGCACGAGACCCGGCGAGCGGCGCGCCGATGACGAAAGACGCCATCTTCCGCATCTACTCAATGACGAAGCCGCTCGCCGCGGTCGCCGCGATGATCCTCGCCGAAGAGGGCAAGATCGTGCTCACCGATCCCGTCTCCAAGTACCTGCCGGCTTTCGCCAAGATGCAGGTGAGCGTCCCGAAGGTGGACGCGACGGGGAGGCTCACCTACGACACCACGCCCGCGGCGCGGGACATGACGGTGCAGGACCTGCTGCGGCACACCTCGGGGCTCGCCTACGGCGAGATCACGGCCAACGCGCCGGTCAAGGACGCTTACGCCAAGGCCGGCGTGTTCCAGGCCGACTTCCCCTACGAGTCGCGCGGCATCACGCCGGCCGAGGAAGTCGAGCGGCTCTCCAAGGCGCCGCTGGCGCATCATCCCGGAGAGGTCTGGGAGTACAGCCTGTCGGTCGACGTCCTCGGGCGCGTGATGGAGGCCGCGGCGGGCACCCGGCTGTCGGAGTTCCTCGATGCGCGCCTGTTCAAGCCGCTGAAGATGGCCGATGCGGCGTTCTCGGTGCCGAAGGACAAGATGGGACGCCTCGCGCAGCCGTTCCCGACCGATCCGGCGACGGGCAACCCGAACCGGGTGCTGGACGTGAGCGCCGCGCCGAAGAACGACTCCGGTGGAGTCGGCCACCACCGTCACCCTCATGACCTCCGATCAGCTCGGGAAGATCAAGGACTCCGGCATCACCCCGGGCGAGCTGCTGCTCGGCACGCGCGGGTACACCTTCGGCCTCGGTTTCGCCGTGCGTCTCGAGGACGGGCTGGCGGCGGTCCCGGGGCGGGCCGGCGAGTTCATGTGGGCAGGCGCGGCGGGGACCTACTTCTGGGTGGATCCGAAGGAGCAGCTCGTCGCGGTGCTGATGACGCAAGCCCCGGGGCCCTCGCGCACCTATTACCGCAAGCTGTTCAAGCAGCTCGTCTACCAGGCCATCTCCGACGAAGTGTCGTCGACCGTGGCCGCCGCGCGGCCGTAGGACGCATCGACGGTCAGAGCTCCATGCCGTCGCGCGCGACGACGATGCGGCCGCCGAAGTGCGGCCGCGCGGCGTCGATCCACATCTGATCCGTGATCGCCGGGTCGTCGGGCGGCACGAGGTGGGAGAGCACCAGCGTCTTC
>WNFD01013126.1_pt1 | contig 17792 bp, 17 predicted proteins | sample 5400491 | NCBI WGS metagenome assembly WNFD01 (sample SAMN13153343, study PRJNA577476) | soil metagenome | isolation source: 120 cm saprolite under Douglas fir tree site 2 hole 2 replicate 2 | place: USA:California | collected 2015-04-18 | reverse complement strand
TGAAATCCCCCACTGATAGCCGCCGCGCCGCCGCCGACAGGTTCCCGATCTGGCTCGTCAGTACACCCGCCACGGCATAGGCAAAGGCCAACGAGATGACCGCCGCGAACGCCAGCAGCAGGATCAACAGGGTCAGGTCGTGCGTGTTCAGGAACATCAGGGCCGATGTCGTGAACACGTTCACGATGGCCACGAGCAGTCCAACGCCATACGCCAGCGCCAGACGCAGGCGGACACTACCGATGCGACCGCCGGCCCAGCGGATGAGCAGCGCACCGAGCACCAGCGACAAGACGCCCGAGGCGGTCAGGAACGTCGCCAGGAGCTCCAGGTCGCCGCGCGGCGCGCCGGCGATTCGGTCCGCCACGACCAGCACCGCGACGATGGCGACCAGCAGCGTCGCCCCGACCAGCAGCGGCAAGTGGCCCAGCGCCGATTTCATGCCGAAGGGTCGAATTTGTAGCCCGTGCCCCAGACGACCTTTAAATGACTTGGCCGGCTGGGATCGCGCTCGATCTTCTCGCGCAGGCGCCGAATGTGGACGGTGACGGTGGCTGGGCCGCCGATGAAGTTCTGGTCCCAGACGGCATCCAGCAGATCGTCGCGGCTAAAGACTTCACCCGGGTGGGCGATCAGATAGTGCAGCAGGTCGAACTCTTTGGCCGTGAGCTGGACTTGTTGGCCGCGGACCCTAAGGCCGCGGTTGGTGGGATCGAGCTCGACTTCGCCGCCGCGCAGGCGTCCGTCAGCGGGCGGCTCGGTGTCGAGTCGCACGCGGCGCAGCTGGGCCTTGACGCGGGCAACGAGCTCCCCTGGGCTGAAGGGTTTCACCACGTAGTCGTCGGCGCCGATGCCCAGTCCGCCGATGCGATCGGCTTCTTCGGTGCGCGCGGTCAACAGGATGATCGGGACAGTGACGTGCGCCTGCCTGAGCTTCTTGCAGACTTCCAGGCCGTCCATTCCAGGGAGCATGACGTCGAGGACGATGACGTGCGGCGGATGTTCCTGATCCAGCGCTGCATTGAGCCCCTCTGGGCCGGTGCTAGCGGTGAAGACGGCGAAGCCATCACGCCGCAAGTAGCGGCCGACGACTTCGACGACCATCGGCTCATCGTCGACCACCAATACGTTTTGCTTGGGGGCGCCCAGAGTCATCGTTCTCGGGCGAGTATAGGTGCGCTCTCCGCGCTGAAAATTGCGTTTGTGACCAACATCACAAACGAAGCGTGACGCGCATCACTGATTCCTGGATTCCACACGTTTAGTGTCAACACAAGTGAGGAACCCGACTGTGAACCCCAGCCAGATCGAATCAAGCACCTACTTCTTCAACCCGCGCGAGCTCGCGCGTTTGGCCGTCTACAGGGCGGCGATCATCGCCCGCTTCTACACCGACCAGTGCGAGCCGCTGAGCCTGGCGCGCGGCTCGGACGCCGTGCGCCTGCTGGAGTCCATTCGCCGCTGATACAGTCTCGCGGCGTGCCCTCGACGCCGTCGGTGTGGCCTGTCCTGGCCACGTACTTACGCCCACAGTGGGTCCGCACACTGGTGCTGGCCTGTCTGGTGTTGGCCGCGATCGGTCTCGAGCTCGCCAATCCACAGATCCTGCGCGCCTTCATCGATTCGGCGATGGAGTCGTCGCCCATCGATCGGTTGGTCGCCATTGGCCTCGTCTTCCTGGTTGTCGCCCTGGCCACGCAGGTGGCTTTCATTGCCGAGACGTACGTGGCCGAAAACGTCGGCCTAACAGCTACCAACGCGCTGCGCGCGGATCTGACGCTGCACTGTCTACGGCTCGACCCAGAGTTTCTGAACAGCCACACCCCGGGCGAGTTGATCGAGCGCGTCGACGGCGACGTCGCCACCCTGGCCAATTTCTTCTCTCGTTTCGTCGTTTACCTGGTCGGCAACGGCTTACTGACGATGGGCGTGTTGATCCTGCTGGTGCAGATCGACTGGCTCGTGGCGGTGGCCATGGCCGCGTCGGCTGCGTTGGCGCTGCTGGTCATGAACCACCTGCGCTCCTCCGCGGTGCCCCATTGGGCCGCGGCGCGCCAGGCCAGCGCCGACCTGTTCGGCTTCCTCGAGGAACGCCTGGCAGGCACCGAAGACATCCGCGCCAGCGGCGCGACCGAATATGTGATGACGCGGTTCCACGAGCGCTCACGCCGGCTGCTGCGCCGCGAGCTGCTGGCGGGCCTCGTCGGTGGCCTGGGCTTCCAGTCGGCGGGCGCCTTGCTGAGCGTCGGTGCGGCGGTGTCGCTCGGCGTGGGCGGCTATCTGTTCCTGAACGGCGTCATCAGCCTGGGCAGCGTCTATCTCATCTTTGCCTACACCCAGATTCTCAACCGCCCGATTGAGCAGATCACCCGCCAGATGCAGGACTTGCAGCTCGCCGGCGCTGGCTTGCGCCGCATTCAGCAACTCCTGGCGTTGCATGGTTCGCTGGCCGACGGCTCCCGCGATCTCCCGGCGGGCGCGTTGAGCCTCGAAATGGACCGCGTGTCCTTCGGCTACGTGCCGGATGAGCCCATCCTGCGTGACCTGTCATTTCGACTCCAGCCGGGCCAGGTCCTGGGTGTTCTGGGGCGGACCGGGATCGGCAAGAGCACGCTCGCCAAGCTGTTGCTGCGGCTGTACGACCCGGACGCCGGCCAGATCTGCCTGGGCGGCGGCGATCTGCGCGACGTGCGGTTGGCCAGCCTGCGCCAACGTGTTGGGCTGGTGACCCAGGAGATCCAGCTGTTCCATACCTCGGTACGCGACAACCTCTCCTTGTTCGATCCGCACATGCCCGATGCGCGCATGTGCGCTGTGCTCGACGAGCTCGGTCTCGGCGACTGGCTGCGGCGGATGCCGCACGGACTCGACACGCTGTTGGCGCCAGGCGGCGGAGGCATGTCGGCCGGTGAGGCACAACTGCTCGCTTTCGCACGGGTCTTTCTGCGGGATCCGGGGTTGGTGATTTTGGACGAAGCATCTTCGCGGCTGGATCCGGCAACCGAACGGCGTATTGAACAAGCTATCGACCGGCTACTGGCGGGTCGCACGGGCATCGTCATCGCCCATCGCCTGGCGACGATCCAGCGTGTCGACCACGTGCTGATCCTGGACGATCGCGGCGTACGCGAATGGGGACCGCGTGAGAAGCTGGCGGTCGACCCCGAGTCGGCGTTTTCCGCCCTGTTGCGTACTGGCGCCCAGGAGCTTCTGGCGTGAGCACCTGGCGCGCCATCTGGGCGATGGCCAGCGTCCGGGTCTGGCTGTGGATCCTGAGCGGCTGCCTCGCGAGCGGGATCATCTACGCGTTTCCACTCGTGCCGGGCCTGGTTGTCCGTCAGTTCATCGACACGCTCAGCAACGGCGCAACCTTTGGTCCGAATCTCTGGACGCCTCTGGCGCTGCTGGTCGCGGTGGCCATCGTCCGCGGCTTCACGATGATCGTCGGGTTCCTGGCCGAGCGCGGGCTGCAGTTGATCGTCGGCACCCTGCTGCGACGCAATGTGCTCGACCACATCCTGCGCCAACCTGGCGCGCAGCCGTTGCCGTCCTCCTCAGGCGAAGCGATCAGCCGACTGCGCGACGACGTTCAGGCGGTCACGCTGGGCCTGAGCTGGATGCTCGACCCGGTCGGCCAGGTCATTGTGGCGGGGCTCGCGGTGGTCGCGCTGGCGCGCGTCGATCCCATTTTGACGCTGGCAGTCCTGGCGCCCGTTGTGGTGGTCATCATCCTGGTGCGGGTCGCCAACGCGCGCATCATCACGTTTCGCCAGGTCGCCCAGCAGTCGATCGGCAATGTGACGGGCCTGCTGGGTGACGTGTTCAGCGCAGCGCTGGCGATCAAAGTGGCTGACGCCGAGGAGCGCGTCGTGGCGCACCTGCGCACGCTGAACGAATCGCGCCGCCGAGCTCAGTTGGCCGACCGTGTCTTTTCGGCGTTTGTCGGCGCAGCTGCGACCAACGTCGCCAACCTGGGCACGGCTGTCCTCTTGCTACTGTCGGCCCGTTCAATGAGCGAGGGACGGTTTACCGTCGGCGACTTTGCGCTGTTCGTGTCGTACATCGGCTGGTTGACCGCGATCATGAGTCAGTTCGGCATCTTCATGGGCAACTTCCGCCACATGGAAGTGTCCCTGGCACGCCTGCAGGCGTTGATGACAGAACCCTTCCTTGAAGAGCCGCTGGTCGAGCTGGCCGCCGACAACCTGAGCTTTGTCTATAGGGGGACGCGGCTGGGGTATCCGACGTCAGTTTTCGGCTACGACGGGGAACGTTCACGGTCGTCACGGGGCGCATCGGCGCGGGCAAGACGACCCTGTTGCGCGTGCTGCTCGGGCTGCTGCCGATGCAGTCGGGCGCGCTGTACTGGAATGGTCGAGCCATTACCGACCCGGCCAGCCTGTTCGTGCCGCCGCGCAGCGCATATACGCCCCAGACACCGCGATTAGTCAGCGAGTCCCTGCGCGACAACATCCTTTTGGGCGTGCCCGAGCACGCGGTCGACCTGGACCGCGTGGTCCACGCCGCGGTGCTCGAGCGAGATATGACCGAATTCGAGGACGGGCTGGATACACTGGTCGGTCCGCGCGGTACGCGCCTCTCAGGCGGCCAGGTGCAACGGGTCGCCGCTGCGCGCATGTTCGCCCGCCCGGCCGAGCTGCTGGTCGTCGATGACCTCTCGAGCGCGCTCGACGTCGAGACCGAACGCCTCCTCTGGGAGCGTCTACTGGCGCGCAAAGACCTGACCTGCCTGGCCGTCTCCCACCGCCACGCCGCCCTCCGCCGCGCCGATCAAATCCTCCTGTTAAAGGACGGCCGCCTCCACGCGAGCGGTAGCCTGCCAGAGCTCCTCGAACAGTCCGAGGAGATGCGCCAGCTCTGGGAATCCGAGCTCTAAGGCGAAGAGCGGCCAGACGCGGCCGCGCATCGTCAATCGTCTTCTGAGTCGGCGAAGAACCTGCCGTTGCGCTCGTGGCCGATGACGCCCGAGACCGTCGTTATCTTGGCGGCTGGGTCAGAAGCGAACGTGAATCCGGTTTTGGGCTGGTTGGCGGACCAGGCGATGGTGGCGTTGCTGTCGACGTACGTGCCGGTGAAATGGTTGATCGCGTCACTGATACGGGTGTGCTTCGCGCCTGCCTTAGCCGTCCAGCGCACGTCGAACGAAACGAACGACGGGATGGTCGGGATCGGCGGCTTGGTGAAGCCAGCCGAGTTGAAGATGTCGGTGTAGTCCGGCACCGCCATGTGATGCGCGTGAAGCCTGGCGGTCCCATCCTCCAGATCACTGGATACGCCGCTCTCTGGGAACGCGGTGGTCCAGAACAGGCCTTGCTTATTGATCCCCGGATTGAAATCGTGAATCTGCTGGACAAACTGCCCAGTGAACAAGTCGAGTCAAACGAAGGCGAAGGTGCCCTCGTGACGGCGTCCGTCGAGAGCGACATACTCGCCGCTCATGAAGCGCATGTCGGCGTCGTACGTGAGGGTCGTGCCTTTGTTGTCGACGCCGCTGCCCTGGATCTCGGCCGCGGCCAGCGAGCCTTTGAAATCGGTAATGGTCGAGACTTCCTGGCCAATGACGGGAAAGAAGAAGTGGAAGGGCGGTCCGTGCCCGTTGCCGAGCAGGAACTGGAGATCGGTGCCACCCGGGATCGGCCTCGGCGCGGCGTTGTGCTCCGACTCGGCGAACGCGACCGCCGGCCAGGCGACACTGGCCGTGGCAGCAAGCGCCGATGCACCTGCCGCGGCCCCCAAAAACGCTCGCCGCGATAGCGCGCGCTCCCAGAAATGCGCGTGCCCAACATAGCCAGGTGGGCTGAGCATCGAAATCGGCCCAGGATCGGACCTCTCGATTGGCGTCGAACGAGGCGTGACGTAAACCATGGGTACCCCTCGCCGAGACACACTGGTCCCGTCGGAATTGCTGCCTGCCTACCCCCGGTGCTTCAGCCCACGAGCCCCCGCTGTGGACCTTCTGGTTAGGCGCCGAACCAAGTATCACACGCGTGTCAAGCCACTTCAGGCGAGCTCCAGGCTTCTCTAGCTGGCCTCCCAGGTCGCCAGGCGACGCATGCCTAGCCGGACGGCAATGACCATCGCGGCGACGGACATCAGGGCGAGTAAAGGCAGGGCCCAATCGACCAACGGGAGGAACGTGAGGAGCGGGCGCGGCACGCTCAGGGCGGAGCGCGTGACCCACCACGCCACAAGACCGGTGTTCGAAACGAAGAAGAACACCGACAGTGCGGAGGTGACGATCGTGCCCAGGCAGCCGATGCGGCGCTGCGGGTTGTCGCCTTCGAAGTCGATCGTCAGGGCGGCGCCGGCAACCGCGGCGATCGTGGCACCGAGCGCCACCAGCGTCGCCGCCCAGATCACGATCGTCACTAGGATCAGCCCGCCCAGCACCTTGGCCACCAGCACACGGCCCATGCCCACCGGCGCGGCGCGCAGGAGGACGATGTTGCGGCCCTCGTAGGCCAGCGTCGCCCCACCCTGCTGGCTACCAAACAGGTAGGCGAGGTACGGCACGGGCAGCATGCTGAACCAGAATTGCAGCACGTGACTCGTGCGCGCGAACGGATCGCTGGCGAAGACCACCATCGTGGCCGGCAAAGCGAGCGCGATCAACGTGACCAGCGCCCCGGTCCGCCAGCGCGGATCACGGGTCAACGTCCGCCAGTCCTTCTGTAGCAGGCCGATGATCGGCCCAGCCGGCACACCTGTACCGGGCAGCAGCCGGCGGCCAGCCCGAGCCGGTTGCCGCCGCGCTGGTCCAGCAAACCGCACCCGTTCCCAACCGCCTTGAAACAGCCCTTCGAAGGCGAGCTGCGTCGCCGCGAAGATCCCAATCCCCGCGGCCACCAACAGGCCGAGCGAGAGCCAGGCCGCCTCATCGCCCAGTAGCACGTGGGCCGCCCACGTGGTCGGCGCCCAGGCCGGCGGCGGGCCAATCGCCCGCAGCGTACTCGCCGCCGCCTGGACATTGTCCTGACCAAGTAGCAGCGAGAACCGATTGCGCCCGAAGCCCAGCGCCGGCACCCCGAGCACGCCGATCGGCAAGAACAGCAGGATCGCTAGAAGGCGGCTCACTCCGAGAATCGAGTCGCCCAGGCGCACCCGCGCCAATGCCAGGGTGAGCATCGCCCCCAGCGCCGTGGCCGCCAGCGTCAACCCCTCTGGCCAAAGCCGAACAGCGCCGCACCCTGAAACAACAGCACGTGGATTGAGTCGCGCCAGATCTCGAGGATCTTCAGCCAGAACAGGCTGCGCAAAGGGACCGGCGCGACCAGCAGGAGCTCGAGGTCGCCGGCTAGAAACAGATGGTGAAACGCGCTGCTCAGGCTGGTGATCAGCGTGATCACCGCCACCCCGAGCAAGAGCAGCGGCAGCGCGTCGGTCGCCGCCACGGGATCGATGCGCGCGACGCGCTCCACGAGGACGCCCGCGTTCAGCCCGGCCAGCACGACAAAGCCAATGGTGAATATCAGGGCGAGCCCTGTCCCGATGATTCGGCGGATGCGCCGCGGGCCCTTCACGATGCGGTTCCACAGCAGCCGCGCCCGCTGCCGCAGCAACAGCGCCAACACGGGCGCCCTCACGTGTCCTTCAAGTAGGTCGCCAATTCGCGCTCTTCGCTGCCGCCAGTTAGCTGCAGGAAGATGTCCTCGAGCGAGCCCGCCTCGCGCTGAGCCTGATGGCGTAGCTCGTCGAGCGTGCCGGTTGCCACGACGTGGCCGTGATCGATGATGCCGACCCGATGACACAGGTGCTCGGCAATTTCCAGCACGTGCGTCGACAGAAACACAGTGTGCCCGCGCTCAACCAGCGCGACCAGCAAGTCTTTAACGAGGCGCGCGCTGCGCGGATCAAGCCCCGACGTCGGCTCGTCCAGGAACAACACTGGCGGCTCGTGCAGCATCGCCCCAGCCAGGGCGAGCTTCTGACGCATGCCGTGTGAGTACGTCTCGACCAGGTCGTCCGCCTTGTCGGCTAGCTCGAACAAGATCAACAACCGCTCCGCGCGCTGCCGAGCCAGGGCTGGCGGAACCTCGTACAGGCCGCCCATGAACGCCAGGAACTCGCGGCCGCTGAGTTTGCCATAGAGGTACGGCGTTTCGGCGAGATAGCCGACCCGCCGCTTTACTTGTAATGGCTCGCGAAAAACGTCAAATCCGGCCACCACAGCCGATCCGCTAGTAGGCCGCACCAGCCCCGTCAACATGCGAATGGTCGTGGTCTTGCCCGCGCCATTCGGCCCCAGAAACCCGAACACCTCGCCCGCGCCGACCTCCAGGCTCAGGTCGCGCACCGCCTCGAGCTTGCCGTACCGCTTGGTCAGCCTAGAAGCGACGATGGTCGGCGAGGAGGAGTGCATATTGGACACCTCAGTGTGCCGCACAATCGGGCTCCGGTATCCTGATAGGCCCATGACTGAACTGCAGGCGCGGCCCGAACTCTGGCGCCGTCCGGCTACGCGGGTTGTTGCCGCGGGCGGACGCAACTGGCGCATTGCCGAGACTTCCCTTCAAGGCTTGCGCGAGGCGTCGGCGGAGATCGTCCAGCGGCCTTTGCGCGAGGAGGACGGCTCGGTCGCGGCGGAAGTGGCGGACGCGGACATCCTGATCTCGGGCGGCGCCATCGTCGATGATGCCGTCCTGAGCCAATTGCGCAATGTGCGGTTTCTGCTGCGCCCGTACGTTGGCTACGACGACATCGACGTCGACGCGCTCACCCGCTACGGCATCCTGTTCGCCAACGTGCCCGACGCCTTCATCGAGGAAGTCGCCAACCACACGATGGCCTTGATCCTGGCCTGCAACCGGCGGCTGATTCAGAACGACGCATTCGTCAAGAGCGGCCAATGGTCTGGTGGCGCACGCAACCGGACCGCGGCCATCCCGCTGCGGCGCACCTCAGCGCTAACCCTCGGGTTCGTCGGGTTCGGCAACATCGCCCGACTGGTGCTCGATCGGGCCCGGCCGTTCGGCTTCAAGTTCATCGCGTCCGATCCGTTCGTGACCCCAGAAGCGGCCGCGGCCGTGGGCGTCACCCTGTTGTCCCTGGAAGAAGTCCTGGCTCAGGCGGACATCGTCTCGCTGCACGTCTTCTTAAATGCCCAGACGCGTGGACTGATCAACGCCCAGCGGCTGGCGCTGATGAAACCGGACGCGTACCTGGTCAACACCTCGCGCGGACCGGTCGTCAACGAGCAAGCTCTGGCCGACGCGCTCAAGGCCGGCCGACTCGCCGGCGCTGGGCTCGACGTGTTCGAGGTCGAGCCGATGGCCGCCGATAGCGCCCTGCTGGGCCTGCCGAACGTGGTGCTCACGCCGCACGTCGCCAGCTATTCCGAAGAGGGCGACGTCGCGCACCAGAAGCGGACCGCCGAAATCCTGCTGCAGGTGGTCAAAGGCGGCTTGCCCGAGCGCAAGGTGGTCGTCAATAAGGACCTGTACGACCAGCTGGCCAATTCACTCCAGGCCACCCCGGTCTAGCTGGCGGATGGCCCGCTGCCTGCTCGCGACGCTCTTCATTCCGCTTGACGATCCGATTCTCCAGCCCCTGCGGGCCGACGGGCACGAGCTCGCGGCCGTCGACAGCATCTCCGTGCGCACCGAAGACGCGTTGATCGACGCGCTCCAGGGCGTGTCGGCAACCCTGGCCAGCATCGAGCCGTACACGGCCGCGGTCCTGGCCGAGGCGCCCGATTTGCGCGTGATCTCGCGCCTGGGTGTCGGCTTCGACGCGATCGACGTGGACGCCGCCACGAGCCGCGGCATTGTCGTGTGCACGACCCCGGGCGCCAACCACCATTCGGTGGCCGACCTGGCGGTCGGGCTCATTCTGACGTGCCTGCGCCAGATCGTCGCGGCCGCGGAGTCGGTGCGCGCGGGCAACTGGGCGGTTCCGCGCATCGGTGTCGAGTTGCGCGCTTCCACGGTCGGCGTGATCGGGACTGGTCTGATCGGCCGCGAGGTGATCAAACGGCTTGCCGGATTCGAGCCACGGATTCTGGCGTACGACATCGTCCAATCGCCGGAGATGGCCGAGCGCTACGGCGTGGAGTACGTCAGCCTGGATGAGCTGCTCCGCCAATCGGACGTGATCACGCTGCACGCTCCGCTGCTGCCTGAAACGCGCGGGCTCATTGATGCTGAGGCCCTGGGCAAGATGAAGGAGACGGCGTACGTGGTCAATACGGCGCGTGGGCCGCTCGTCGACGAAGCGGCGATGGCGCGGGCGCTACACGCCGGCCAGATCGCCGGCGCCGCGCTCGACGTGTTCGACCGCGAGCCACTCCCCAGCGCGAGTCCGTTGCGCCGGGCGCCCAACGTCATCCTCACCCCGCACATGGCGGGCGTCACGGCGCAGTCGCGCGTCGCGATGGCCGCCATGGCGGTGGAAAATGTCGCGCGAGTCCTGCGCGGCGAGCCGCCGGTCTCGTGCGTCAACCCCGAGGTGCTAACTAGGGTAGGGTGAGCCCCGACGGGTTCTGGATGACCGCCGCGCAGATCAGCGCGAGCAAGATCGCGGCAAAGAACAAGCAGGAAATTGCCCAGTCCCAGCGATGATCACGAGCGTCCATGATCGGCTCACGAGAGCACGATTCAGGCCATCATTCACGATGTTCTGGGTGGCGACAGACTGCTGATCGGTACCCAATGCGCTTCGCCGCCGGCTAGTGATTGGACCTCGACCGTGCCACGGCCAATGGACCAGACCACCACCACACCTTCGCTTGGCAAATGCGCCAGGCCGCCGACTTCCAGCCATTTGGGACTGGCGCCGTAGCGCTCGCGCAAGTCGGCATCGGCAATCGCGCGTAGTCGGCCGCGGCGCGCAGACGCGCCGCCACCAGTGGGCTGAACTGAGGCTGCACCCCGTAGCAGCCGAGAGGCGACGCGCGCCCCGCCCACGCCGCGGCCCTCGAGCAGCGCCAGGCCACCGACTTTGTCCAGCGAACCGTTGCCCTGCGGACAGCCGGGCAGTTGCATGCAGCTCGGGCAGCCGTCGGTACACGGACAGTCGCGCAACAGGGTCGCGGCGCGCTCGAGCAGTGTCTCGAGCAAGTGGTACGCCTTTTCGGCCAGCCCGATGCCGCCCTCGGCGAAGTCGTACAGATAGATCCGTCGGCCATCACTGCTCGAGCCGATGTCGCGCCGATCGCACAGCAGCGCCAGCGGCACCGCGTTAACCAGACCGTGCTCCATCGCATGGAGTGACGCCTCGTCTGGCTCGAGCTGTTCGGGCACGTCCACCCACAGGCCGATGGTGTCGAGCACGCTCTCGAGCGGCTCTTCCAGGGCGCACGTCATCGACTGCCCGCGCCGCGCTTCACGATAGCCGGCGACCGTTTCGGCTACCTGCAGCGGCCCGACCGTCGCGACCAGCTGCGCTTCGCCAACCTCAAGCTGACGGGTAGCTAGCGACTCGCCGCGCGGCGTCACCTCCACCTCCACCAGCGGCGAGGTGCGCGCGTCGACCGAGTCGTCGGCCAGGCGCACCACCCGAGCTACCCGGTCAATGGCAAGAACGCGGTAGCCGCGCCCGTTGTGCAGATACAGCGCACCCGGGTAGCACTCACGCTGCAAATACGGCGGCTCGATCGTGCCAATCGACCCGTGCCCAGCCTGCAGGCTGTAGGGCTCGCGCGACGTCCCGCGCAGCGACACGTCGCTATGGACGCGCTGGCCGCGCGCGGGCCACGGCGGCCCCTGGCCAAGCTCGCCCGCTTCGGTGAGCCGATCTACGAGCCGTTGCGCATTCGCTGGAAACAACGTCAGATCATTCGGCTCGAGCGGCCGCTCGGCCGCCGCGCACACCAGGTGACCGAGCTGGATGGAGGCGTTGCTCGGGTCGACCGCGGCCTGTTCCATCGCCTGGCCGAAAAAGGCTTCGGGATGCTGGATGTGGTACTGATCGAGCGCATCGTCGCCGGCGACCAGCACCACCACCGCCTCTCGGTCGGCCCGCCGCCCGACGCGCCCGGCCTGCTGCCAGAAGCTCATGTTGCTGCCCGGATACCCGGCGATGACGGCCACGTCGAGCGCGCCGACGTCGATGCCCAGCTCGAGGGCGTTGGTCGAGACGACGCCGCGCAGCTGCCCGCTGCGCAGGCCGGCTTCTATCTCGGCGCGCTGGTCGGCGCGATAGCCCGATTTGTAGGCGCTGACCCGTCCACCGAGCTCGGGGCCAAGCAGCCGCCGCACGTCGAGGAGCATGCGTTCGACCGACACCCGCGCCCGCCCGAACAGAATGCCGCTGTAGCCGGCCCGCAGCGCTTCGGCAAAGACAGCCGCGGATTCGGCGAAGAGGCTCTCGTGCTCGTTGGCGCTCTCGTCACCGCGCAGAGGCGGACGCCAGAATAGAAACCGCCGCGGTCCTGAGCCGGCCGTGTCGCCATGGACTTCGCGAAACGGCAGCCCGACCACCTGCTCGGCCAACTCGACCGGGTTGGCGATCGTCGCGGACGCGGCGACGAACACGGGCTGCGCACCGTACAGCGCGGCCAGCCGCCTGAGCCGGCGCAGGACCAGCGCCACGTGCGCGCCGAACACGCCGCGGTACGAATGCAGCTCGTCCACGACGACCACGCCCAAGTTGCCGAGCAGCTGGCGCCAGCGCCGATGATCGGGCAGCAAGCTGTGATGCAGGATGTCCGGATTCGCTAACAGGATGGCCGGCGGATCCTGCGCGAGCTCACGCCGCACCTCCTGTGGCGTGTCGCCGGTCAGCACGGCCACGCGCGGCTGGGGCTCCACGGGTAACGCACCCGCCAGCGCTTGCAGCGCGCGCAGCTGATCGCCGATCAGTGCTTTGGTCGGGTAGAGGTACAACGCCCGCGCAGCGGGGTCTGTCAGCGCTCGCTCCAGCGTCGGCAAGGCGAACGCCAGGCTCTTGCCGCTGGCCGTCGGGCTGGCCAGGACCACGTTGTGCCCTTCGCGCACTGCCTCAACGGTGGCCACCTGGTGGGCGTAGAGCTGGCTGATGCCCTGGTTCAGCAGCGCTCGAGCCAGCGGCGCTGGCAGCCGCGGCCGCAGAATGCCCAGGTTGGCCGGCTGGGCCGCGACTGCGCGTTCGTGGACCAATACATCCGACGGTTCATCGGCCCGCGCCGCGAGCGTATCGCGCAGCCGTTGCACCAACGCATCCGCGGACCCCGGCTGTGTACTCACCCTGCTGAATGACAGTATCGCGACTCACTGCCCGACGAGTCGGCAATACATCAGTTGAAGCGGGCTGCCTAAACTCAGAGCTACATGCGCTATCGCACCTTCGGTCGCACCGGATTGAACGTGTCAACCGTGTCGATGGGCACCAACCGCCTGGGTGATCCGGGTGTGGACCCGGCGGCGTGGCCGCCCATCGTCGAACGGGCGTTGCAGCTCGGCGTCAACTTCTTCGATACGTCGATCAGCTACAACCAGGGCCGCAGCGAGGCGATCCTGGGCGAGGTCACCAGCCGCCACCCTGGGCCAACGCACATCGCCACCAAGGTCGGCTTCGACATCGATTTCGAGTTCAGCCAGGGCAGTCCGGTCCGTGATTACTCCGCCAGAGCCATTCTGCGCGATATCGATGGCCAGCTTCAGCGCCTGCGCCGCGACGCCATCGACATGTACCTGCTGCACAGTCCCAGCATTCAGGTTCTCGAGACATACGACTGGGCCGAAGCAATCGCTGCTCTGAAGCAGCAGGGCAAAATTTGCTGGTTTGGCATCTCGACCAGCGATCACGCTTCGGGGATCTGGGCGATCGAGCACGGCGCCGACCTGCTCCAGATCGAGTACGACCTGCTCAACCCGACCGCCGAGGATGAGCTGCTGCCGTTGGCCGAAAAGCACAACGTCGGCATCATGATCCGCACGCCGCTCGCCCGCGGCCTGCTCACCGGCAAGTTCAAAGTGGGTGAGCCGATCGCTCCCGAACAACAGTGGCGCCGGCCGAAGGGAGATCAGCTCCAGCTGCGGCTCGCGCGCATCGAGCAGCTCAGGTTCCTGGAACGCCCAGATCAGACCCTAGGTCAGGCCGCGGTGCGCTTCGTGCTGGCCAATCCGGCGGTGCACTGCGCCGTTCCAGGCGCACGTACGATTGCACAATTGGAATCGAATCTCCCCGCCGCCGACGCCGACCTCACCCCCGAAGAACTTGACCAGGTGAAGCAGTTGCACACGGCGTGGCGAGCCGAAGGCCGATTCTGATGCTCAAACTTTCGGGCCGTCACGTGGCGGCGGATGCACCGGCCTGGGCCCACACCATCCTCGAGGCGTTCCGCGCCGAGGACATCCGCAACCTCGTGTTTCTGCCCGACACGGTCATGGGTCGCCTGCTCGCGCTGGCCGAGGAAGACCCGTTCTTTCGCCTGGTCGGCGTGCATCGCGAAGAGGAAGCCGTGGGCATCCTCGCCGGGCTGTTTCTGGGCGGACAGCGCGGGGCGATGCTCGTCCAGAGCTCGGGCCTGGGCAATACGCTCAACGCGCTGGGCTCGCTGGCGATGGCCTACCACATCCCGTTCCCGATGCTCGTCAGCCTGCGTGGCGAACTGGGCGAGTTCAACCCGGCTCAGCTGCACATGGGCCGCGCGGTGCCGGGCTGCCTGGATGCACTGACGATCCGCCACATCACCCTGCGCACCGCGGACGATTTATCAACACTCGTCTCGGGCGCTATAAAAACGTGCTTCACGGCCGAGGAGCCCTTCGGCATTCTCCTGTCGGCCCAGTTGACCGGTTGGAAACCCGAGAAGTGATGCAGCGGCTGGATGCCACCCGCATCGCGGTCGAGCTGGCCGGTGAATCGCCCATCATCGGCGGCGTCGGCAACAGTACCTTCGATCTGGTCCCATTCGATCGACCGCGCAACTTCTACATGTGGAACTCGATGGGCATGGCCTCGTCGATTGCGCTCGGACTCGCACTGGCGCGGCCCGATCTGCGGGTGATCGTGCTCGATGGCGACGGGTCGATCCTGATGAACCTCGGCTCGCTGGCGACCGAGCGCGCCTGCGGCGTGACGAACCTGGTGCATATCATCTGGGACAACGGCGGGTGGGAGATCACCGGTGGCCAGCCGGCGGGTTCGCCGTTCGGGGTCGATCTCGAGGCGGTTGCCCGTGGGTGCGGCTTTGGTCAGGCAGCCACAGTCGACACTGCCGAGGGGTTTCGAAAAGCGATGACGCAGGCCATGGCCGATACGCAAGCCTGGGCGATTCGTCGCCCGAGTGGAGGCCGGCGATTCGCCGCATCGGCCGAGCAAGAACTGCGTCTGGCTGCGCGATCGCTTTCGATCGGCGGTCGAACTGGAACGGGACAGCCAAACCCCCCGTTAGTTCCCCCTGGACAGGGGAGGACGATGGTCATGTCGAAGGCGATCATCGGACCAAATGCTTGCCATTCCCTTGAAGTCTGTCGCTGCCCGCCTGGGGCTGGCTGCTGGCGCGAGTTTGGTCCTCGTCGTCGGCAGTCTGCCCGGCTCGGTCGCCGCGAAACCGACGAGGACCCACTCGGGCCACGTCGACGAGGTCCTTAGCCAGAAAGCGTCCGCCGAGCCTTCGGCCACCATCCGCGTGATCATCACACGCGACCAGAGCGGCAACGATGATGCCGATGTCCGCAGCGAGGGCGGCAGCGTTGTCCGCCGCCTGCAGATCGGCAACGCGACGGTCGCCGACATCCCCGCGAGCCAGATCGCGAAGCTTGCGGCGCACCCGGGTGTGGTGCGCATTGCCTTCGATGCGCCGGTCAAGATTCAGGAAGATCCGCTTAGCGAGTGCTGCGAACGACTGCAAAGCGCGTATCCGTACGCCGTCGACGCGGTGCGCCAGTGGACCAGCGGCAGTAGGCTGCGCGGCACCGGCATCGGCGTCGCGGTCATCGACAGCGGCGTGCGCGACAGCCACCCCGACTTCATGGGCGCCAACCTCTACGACCTGAGCACGAAGCGCGTCCCGCAGCTCCTCAATGGCATGCTGGGCGCTACCGCCTCCGGCCAGGACGACAATGGCCACGGCACGTTTGTCGCCGGGATCATCGCCGGGCGCGGCTGGGGGCTGCCGGGCATGCAGGACTTCGGCAAGTACATCGGCGTTGCACCCGACTCGAACATCATCAGCATCAAGGTCAGCGACAGCGCCGGCATGGCGCACGTCTCTGACGTCATCGCCGCCATCGAATGGGTGGCCAAGAACCGCCAGACCTACAACATCCGCGTCATCAACCTGTCGATGGTCTCGAGCATGCTCAGCTCGTACAAGACCGACATGCTCGACGCGGCGGTCGAGCTCGCCTGGCTGCAGGGCCTGGTCGTCGTGGTCGCCAATGGCAACGCCGGCCCGAACGCGAACATCACCTCGCCCGCGAATGACCCGTACATCATCAGCGTGGGCGCGACCGACGACATGGGTACCGCGGCGACCTACGACGACACGCTGGCCGCGTTCTCCTCGTACGGCGTGACCGTGGACGGGGTGAGCAAACCCGACCTCGTCGCCCCAGGCCGACGGATCATCTCGGCGCTCTCGTCCCGCTTCGACACGCTGGCTCTGCAGAACCCGGCTCGCGTCGTCGACGACGGCTACATCCGCATGTCGGGTACGTCGGCCTCGGCGCCGGTCGTCAGCGGTGTCGTCGCCCAGCTTCTTCAAGCGCGGCCGTCGCTGACGCCTGGCCAGGTCAAATGGCTGCTGACGCACACAGCGCAGCCGATCGGCGGGGCGGGCACCGGCAGCGGCTACCCACGGGTTGGCGCGGCGGTCCAAAGCTCTGCTTACGGAAACTCGAACAGCGGGCTAGTGCCGAACAACTACCTGGCTGCGGCGTACGCGGCGAAGGTGGGCCTGAGCGTCTCGTGGGACACCGTCTCGTGGAATACCGTCTCCTGGGACACTGTCTCCTGGGACACCGTTTCATGGGACAGCGTGTCCTGGAACACCGTGTCCTGGAACACCGTTTCCTGGAACACCGTCCTTCCCGACTAGACCACGAACATGCGCTTCGGCGATCTCCCCCGCGCGGCTCGGCTCTACGTCGCGAGCATCTGTGGCCTGGCAATCGTCCAGGCCGCGCTCGCCGCGTGGCAGCCGTCGGCGCAGGCGCCGTTCGAGCGGTTCGCCCTGCTCGTCCTGGCCACGGCGGTCGCCCATAGCTTCCCCGTCACGACACCCGGCAAGCAGGCGTACCACGTCTCGCTCCCCTTCTTCATCGCGGCGATCGTCCTGCTCGCACCACTGCAATTCGCGGCGCTCGTCGTCCTGGTCCACATCGTCGAGCAGCTACGCAAGCGCCGATCGGTCTTTGCGCAGGTTTTCAACGTGGCCGCCTACACCGTCACTGGCATCGTGGCTCAGACGGCGTACCGGGCGGTCTGGCCAGCTCAGGGCGAGCTGACCGCCGACCTGGCGCAGCCGGCGTGTCTTGCCGCTGGGCTCGCCGCCGCGACCATCTTCGCGCTGCTCAATCGCGCGCTCGTCAGCATGGCCATCTGGCTCGGCAATCGCATCTCACCGCGCGATCAGCACATCTTCGAAGGCGAAGCCCTGCTCACCGACGGGGTGCTGTTGCTGATGGGTCTCCCGCTGGCGCACATGACCCTCGTCGCGCCGTGGGCGGCAGCCGTGTGCGCGGCGCCGCTGTGGTTGATCCACCGCGTGCTCGACCTGCCCAACATGCGCGATCAGCGGCGCCAGGACGGACTCACCGAGCTGTTCACCGCGCCGTACCTCACCGAGTCGTGCACGCGCGAGCTGAATCGCGGGGCACGGTTCAACCGACCCGTCAGCCTGCTGCTGA
>WNFD01004493.1_pt1 | contig 17797 bp, 18 predicted proteins | sample 5400491 | NCBI WGS metagenome assembly WNFD01 (sample SAMN13153343, study PRJNA577476) | soil metagenome | isolation source: 120 cm saprolite under Douglas fir tree site 2 hole 2 replicate 2 | place: USA:California | collected 2015-04-18 | reverse complement strand
CGCGAGCTTGGGCAGGCGCCGGGCGAGCTCGAGCGCATAGCGAGCGATTCCGTGCATCCGGCCTCGGACCATCCGAAGGTCAATCAGAATCCTGGGCACGCGCCGCAGTTAGCACACGTCCGCTGTGATAGACGAACTGCCATGAGAGTTGCCCTGGTTCACGATTGGCTCGTCACCTATCGAGGCGGTGAAAAGGTGCTTGCCGCAATCGCGGAGTTGTACCCAGGAGCAGACCTCTTCACCTTGATTCACAAACCCGGCCCATTCCCTCAGATTCTGGAGAATCGACCGATTCACACGTCCTTCTTGCAGCGCGTTCCCGGCATCAACCGGCGCTATCGCTACTTTCTTCCGCTTTTTCCCGCCGCGGTGGGGTCCTTGGACTTGCGCGGCTTCGATCTGGTGATTTCCTCGAGCCACTGCGCGGCGAAAGGCGTTCGTAAACCTCCAGGCGCTCGCCACCTCAGCTATGTCCATGCGCCAATGCGGTACATGTGGGATCGGTTCGACGACTACTTTGGAAAGGGCCGCGCGTCATGGCCGACCCGCGCCGCCGCGCGTTTGGTACGCCCAGCGCTGCAGTCTTGGGACCGCACAAGCTCCGACGGCGTGGACCGATTTTTGGCCAACAGCGATTACGTTGCCCAAAAGATCGCCGATCTTTATGGCCGACAGGCGCAGGTGGTGCCTCCCCCGGTGGAGCTGGAGCGGTTTGCCGCTCTTCCTCCGAACGGAGGCGGGCAGGGCGGGTACTTTCTTTCGGTCGGAGCCCTGGCGCCGTACAAGCGCTTGGACATCGCGATCGAGGCGTTCCGCCGACTTAAACTTCCGTTGTGGGTGGTTGGCTCGGGCCAGGAAGGTGCGCGACTTCGCGCCGCAGTGCCTGCCAACGTGAAGATGCTCGGACAGGTATCCGATCAAGAACTGCCGGGCCTCTACTATGGCGCGCGAGCGTTGATTTTCACTGCCGACGAGGACTTTGGAATCGCGCCGCTCGAAGCCCAAGCCGCGGGTCGTCCGGTGATCGCGCTTCGGCGCGGTGGAGCCCTGGAGACGCTCACCCCTCGCACCGGGCTTTTCTTCGAGCGACAAACCGTGGACTCCCTCGCCAATGCGGTGATCGGATTCGATTCCTGGGAGGCCGACTTCGATCCCGCAGAAGCCAGGACCCAGGCGTCCCGCTTCACCAAGACGAACTTTCAGAGGCGCTTCGCCGAAGAGGTGGAGCAGCTGATCGGAACTCGGCTCTCGCTCGGGAAGACCGCTCGCGCCTGAGCGGCTAACCGGTGGGCGTGCTGTGGCGATCGGCGGGGGTGGCTTCCAGTCCGCCCTGGGCGATGTAGATGATGTTTCGAGTCCCTTTCTTTCCCCGGTACATCGCGCGATCCGCCAAGTCCAGCAGCGTCTGCTTGTCCTGCGCATGCTCAGGATAGCTGGCTACCCCGATGCAGGTGGTTACCGACAACCCATACCCCTCGCGGGACAGAAACTGGTGGGTCTCGATCGTCCTTCGAATTCGCTCGGCTACTTTGAGGCCGCCGCCCGAGTCCGTTCCTCGCAGCACGATCACGTATTCGTCTCCGCCATAGCGAACCGCCACGTCTTTGTCTCGGATGCAGGTCTTCACCACCCGCGCGACCTCGACCAAAAGCTTCGACCCCACCAGGTGTCCGTGCGTGTCATTCACCGTCTTGAAGTAGTCGAGATCCAGGAACAGCAAGCTGAACGAGTTCTTCAGCTCCTCGGCGCTCTTGATCTCCTGATCCAATACCAGCTGCAGATACCTGACGTTGAACAGATGCGTGAGATCGTCGAGGTATGCGAGATCCTCCACCTCGGCGAACTTGCCCAGATTTCGAAGGGCGAGACCGAGGTGCCCGGCCAAGTAAGTGGCGGACCTGTCGAGATCCTCCGGAACCGAGCCGTTGAACAGCAGCCCCACGAAACCCCAGGTCGCATCTCCCTCTCTGGCGGGAAAGATCCGCGCTCGCGAAAAGCGGGCCGGCAGACCGTCGACGACAATCGGTTCCGCGGTGTTGGGGTTCAGCCGAGCGCCGATCCGGGCAAGGGTCGCCGACTCATCCTCGAGATCCAGACCAGAAAAACCTTCGATCTGAAACTCTCCCGAACCCTGTCGCAGGTAGAGCAGAACCGCATCGGCGTGAGTTACGTGCTCGAAAGCGTGACACCCGGTGGTGATCAGCCGATCCCGCTCGAGGGTGGTCGAAATCCGCTGACCGCTTTCGAGCAGCTGGACGTAGCTGCGCAGAAGCTCGTTCTCTCTGAGCAGTTGGCGGTTGGCCAACGCGCGCGTTACCGCATGCTGAAGCGCCTCGGGAGAGACCGGTTTGACCAAGTACTCGGCGGCGCCGCTCTTGATCGCCCGAACCGCGGGGTCCACCTTGTCCAACCCGGTGATCACAATCACCTGTACGCCCGGGTAGGTTTCCTTGACGTGCTGTAGGACCTCCATGCCATTACCGCCGGGCAGGATCAGATCGGTAACCACCGCGTCGAAGCGAGCGTCGGCCAACACTTCTTTGGCCGCGTCGAGCGTGCTGACCGGCGTGACGGTATGCCCGACCCCCGTGAGGTAGTCGCCGTATAGTGCCCGAGCGACCTTCTCGTCATCCACCAGGAGGATCCGGGCCATGCGCCTTGCGATTATCGCAGAACCGCTAAACGCTGCTAGCTTGGTGCCGTGCCCTTGGGCAGCGGACGCTTGTGTGTGTTCTTCGAGGCGGGTCCCGCGCGGTACTGCGTCGAAGCCACCTCGGTGCTGGAGATCGGAGCGGCCCCCGCTGAGGGAGACACCCTTCGCGGAGGTCGGACGCTCTGCGATTTGTCTCAACTGCTAGGCGGCGATCCGGAGCAGCGGCCCGGATTCGCTTTGGTTTTCGATGTAAGTCCTACACTCGCGATCCGAATCAAACGGATCATCGAGGTAGCGGACGCGGCCGATGCGCCTTTTTTCCTACTCCCACCAGGACTCGGCGATTCCTTCGGGCTGATGATTCGGGGAGCAGTTTTGCGCACAGATCAGCTCTATTTGGAGCTGGCTGCGGAGACGCTCTCACCGCAGCAGTTGGATCCCCGCGTCATCCCTCAAGGCCAGCTCTATTTCAGCGATGCCGCTGCGGACCGGGTGCTGGTGTTTGAAACCAAGGGCCGGCTGTGCGGGATCCCGCTCGCATCGGTTTCGCAAATCGTCGGGACGGAGGGCTTCTGCCCACTCCCATTCAAAAATGGGCCCGTGGTCGGTCTTTTGCCGCACGCGCAGAGCCTGTGGCCAATTTACTCCATCGCGGGAATGGCGGGTGAGCAAGCGGCTCTAGAACAGCTGATTATTTTGGCCGACGTCGCGGGAAGAAACCTGGGCGTCTGCGCCTCGCGCGCGGTAGGCGTTCGAACGAAATTTCAGGCCACATCCACTCCTGGCGAGTTCATCAGCAGTGAAGTGGATGCGCCGGTCTCCCTGGTCGACCTCGACCGGATGTTCTCTTGATTGCCCCGACGGGTGACACGTAAGCTTGTACCATGCCCAAGAGCCTGCTCGTCGCGGACGATTCGCTAACCATCCGAAAAGCAATCGGGATGGTGCTCTCTACCGAGGATTGCCGGATCACCGCGGTTGACAACGGCCTCGAGGCTTTATCCAAGGCGAGAGAGCTCAAGCCCGATTTGGTCCTGGCCGACGTGATCATGCCGGGGATGAGCGGCTACGAAGTATGCGAGGCGATCAAATCGGATTCGTCTACACAGCACATTCCGGTGCTGTTGCTGGCTGGAAACTTCGAGCCTTTTGACGAGAACCGTGGTTCAATCTCTGATGGGCACCGCGGGGTCGCAGCCAGAAGTGGCGAGAGCTGCCGCGCCCAGGCCGCTCGCGGCTGTCCCGCCGCCTCCCGCGCCGACTCCTTCAGCGTATCGGCCTGGGCCCCAATCGCACGCGCGGGCTGCGCCGCCGGCCCCTCCACCAGCACTTCGTCCATCGGCACAACCTCCGAATGTGGGAATGGCTCCGCGACCGGGCACGCCGCCTTCCGGCCCTCACGCGGTGCCGAGTTGGTCCGGGCCGCCAACGCCGGTCCCTCGAATCCCTCCATCGCGACCTGGAATCCCAGTCGGGTTCTCCCGTACGGCGGCAAATGCCGGACCGGTTGCCCATCCGGGTCAGCCGCCGCGAACCCCGATGGGCGGAACGCCTCCTTGGGCGAGCCATCCGCCGCAAGCGCATGCTCCAATCCGCCCGGGCCAGCCGATGGCGGCACCGGCGTTCGCGCCGAGGCCAATGCCGCAGGCGGGGCCGGCTTTTGGAATGCAGATGCCCGCAGCGCAGCAGCGACCCTTCGCGCCCGCAATCGCGCCGCCACCGGCTCACGCATCTGACGGCGGGGAGGTAGCGCTTCGACAGGCGCTTGCGAACGCATCCCGCGAGGTGATCGAACGGATCGCCTGGGAGGTCGTTCCCCAGTTGGCGGAGACGATCGTTCGAGAGCACCTCGACAAGCTGATCAAGGACCGCGAGAAGGACAGCTAGGCTCGACTACTTCGGAAGTTTGTCCAACTGCGCGAGCAGCTCGTCATTGGTGACAAGGTCTTTGGGACTGTCGAGGACCTTCTTGTAGCGAACCGTTCCGGTCTTATCGATAATCACGTAGGCCCGCTTCGAATATCGATACAGCCGGCTCTTCGGATCGGTATCCAAAAACCCATAAGCCTCGAGCGTGGTGCGGGGTAGATCGCTTACCAGCGGGAAGGTGAGCCCCATTTTTTCGCTCCATGCCTGAAGCGCCGGGGTAAAGTCCGTGCTCATGCCCAGGACCTGGGCATTGCGGCTTTCGAACTTGGGAAGGTCAAGTTGGAAAGCCGCGACCTCGCGGGTTCAAGTCGGGGTGAAGGCGCCGATGAACCCGAACAGCACCACGTTCTTCTTGCCCAGATAGTCGGACAACGACAGCTTCTCGGTCGTCGTCGCTGCGAGCGTGAAACCGGGCGCCTTGTTGCCGACCTCAAGCGCCGCGGCGGGCCAGACGGAACAGACCGCGAGCATCACTGTCACTCGCGCCACCGTCAGGGTCAAACGCCTCATTGCGTGCCTCCTCCCGATTGCAGACTTACCGCCTGATCAGCGGCTGGATGAACTCCAGCGCCTCTTTCCCGTCCCACTCACGCGCGCCGATCGCGCGCCCCACGATCATTCCCTTGCGATCCCGCACCACCGTCACCGGAAGCCAACGAACGCCGTGCTCTCGAGCTACCGCCATTTCGGGATCGATCAACGTGCGGATCGTATGGCCGTGCTTCTCCAGGTATGGCTTGACATCCTTGTCGCCGCGGCCATCCATCGCGACGAAGTACACCACCAGATCCTTCGGAAACTTCGCCTGCAGGTTCTCCAGGCTCTTGAGCTCGCTGGTACACGAAGAGCACCAAGTCGCGCCGAAGCTCAGCACGGCGACCTTGCCCGCCAGCGACTTCGAGTCGACCGTCTTGCCCGAGAGATCGCGGAGCGAGAACGCGGGCGCCGGCGTGTGTTCCTGCAGGATAAAGACGTCCGAGTCTTGCGCGACGGCGACGGAGGCGATTCCGACGGTGAGGAGCAGTGCCGTACGTCTCATTGGGCAGCAGGATTGTCGCAAGCCCCGGGGGCTGTCAATCCTCATGCGATAGACTGCATCAGATTGATTTGCTTCCCATTGTTAGTAGATGGCAGAAGCATTTCTTCAGATGCATCCTGACGACCTTCCCAAAGCCTATGAGCCCACCGAAGTGGAGCGACGGTGGTACCCGTTTTGGATGGACCGCGGCTATTTCACCCCCGACGCCGACTCCACCAAACCGCCTTACTGCATCATCCTCCCCCCGCCGAACGTCACCGGCTCGCTCCACCTAGGCCACGCGCTGACTGCGACGCTCGAGGACATCCTGGTCCGGTGGAAACGGATGAGCGGATTCAACTGCCTCTGGTTGCCGGGGATTGACCACGCCGGCATCTCCACCCAACTCATGGTGGAGCGGGAGCTAAAGAAGACCGAGGGCAAGGACCGCCAGCAGCTCGGGCGCGCTGAGTTTCTCAAGCGGGTTTGGGCCTGGAAGGAAAAGTATGGCCGGCGGATCGCCGAGCAGCACCAGGTGCTCGGGGCGTCCCTGGATTGGACGCGCGAGCGCTTCACGATGGACCCAGGCAGCTCCGCCGCGGTGCGACGCGCCTTCGTTCAGTTGTATGAGGAAGGTCTCATCTACAAGGCGAAACGGCTGATCAACTGGTGCCCCTCTTGTCAGACCGCGCTCTCGGATCTGGAGGTGGAGCACGAAGAGGTCGACGGAACGCTGTGGCGGATCCGCTATCCGATCAAGGGAACCGACCGTTTTCTGGTCGTGGCGACCACCCGGCCGGAGACGATGCTCGGCGACGCCGCGGTGGCGGTGCATCCCAAGGATCCGCGTTACCAGGGTCTGGTCGGTCAATCGGCGGTGCTGCCGCTGATTGGTCGCGAAATCCCGATCATTGCGGATGAAACGCTGGTGGACCTGGAGTTTGGCACCGGGGCCGTGAAGGTAACGCCCGCCCACGACTTCAACGATTATCAAGTCGGGCTTCGGCACAAGCTGCCGATGATCTCGATCTTTGACGAAACCGCTCGGACCAACACCAACGCAGGTCCGTACGCCGGCCTGGATCGGTACGAGGCGCGAAAGCGCGTTCTCCAGGACCTCGCCGCTCAGGGCCTGCTGGAGGGCGAAGAGAAGCATCGTCACTCGATCGGGCTGTGCCAGCGGTCCCGCACCGTGGTCGAGCCGATGCTGTCGATGCAGTGGTTCGCGAGCATTGAGTCCTTGGCGAGGCCAGCAATTGAAGCGGTAGAGCAGGGGCGGACCCGATTCGTGCCCGAGAGTTGGACGGCCACCTACTTTCAGTGGATGCGAAACATCCACGATTGGTGCATCAGCCGTCAGCTTTGGTGGGGTCACCAGATTCCCGCGTACTACTGCGTTGCCTGCCGAAAGACCGCGGGCCCGGAGTGCCCGCCGATCGTGGCGATGGAGCCGCCGAGCAGCTGCACGGTCTGCGGAGGGGGAGAGCTCGAGCAGGATCCGGACGTCCTGGATACCTGGTTTTCTTCGGGCCTCTGGCCAATCTCAACACTCGGCTGGCCGCAGCAGACGGACGATTTGAAAACCTTCTATCCGACTTCGGTTCTGGAGACAGGACACGACATCATCTTCTTCTGGGTGGCGCGGATGATGATGCTGGGTCTGCACTTCATCAAGGATGTCCCTTTTCGCACCGTGTACCTGCACGCGATGATCCGCGACGAGAAGGGCGAGAAGATGTCCAAGACCAAGGGAAACGTGATCGATCCTTTGGACATCATTCTCGGCGCCCCGGCGGACCAGCTCGCGCCCAGTCTGAGGAACAAGTTCCCTCAAGGGATGCCAGCTTTTGGCGCCGACGCGCTGCGGTTTACTCTCGCCTCGCTCACTCAGCAGGGTAGGGACATCAAGCTCTCGCTCGACCGCGTCGGGGGCTACAGGGCGTTTGCAAACAAGCTGTGGAACGCCTCCCGATTTGCGTTGATCAACCTGGGCGACTTCCGGCCAGATGAGCGTTTCGTCATCGATCGCCGTCTGACGCTGGCGGACCGCTGGATTCTCGCGCGGCTCAACAAAGTGATGGGCGAGGTCAGTCGAGCGCTTCGGGAATTCCAATTCGCGGAAGCGGCCTCGGCGCTTTATCAATTTCTTTGGCATGAGTTCTGCGACTGGTACATCGAGCTCTCGAAGGGGGCGCTTTACGGCGATCAGGCCGAGCCAAAGCAGTCGACCCGAGCCGTGCTGGTCTTCTGCCTGGATCACATCTTGCGACTGCTGCATCCCTTCATGCCGTTCATCACCGAGGAAATCTGGCAGAAGCTCCCGCTGGTTCGAACCGTCGATTCGCTGATGATCGCTCCTTTTCCTACGCCCGATGATAGCCTTGCCGATCCCGAAGCCGAGCAGGAGATGACGCCGCTGATCGAGGTCATCGAAGGCATTCGCACTCTGCGAGGCGAAAACAACTTGCCGCCGTCGGCGAAGGTCCCAGCGCTGATCATCAGCCCGGAGCCGCGGATTCGACAGACGCTTCAAAAGTGGAGCCATTACCTGATTCCGCTGGCGGGATTGGGCTCGCTCGAGGTGCGCGAATCCGGCCCCCGGCCTGCCCAGGCGGCGCCGTTCGTTGGATCCGCGATGGAGATCTTCATCCCACTCGCGGGGTTGATTGACGTCAAAGAGGAGCGAGGCAGGTTGAGCAAGGAAATCGCGCGAGTGACGGCGGACCTCGAGGGTCTGTCTCGAAAGCTCGACAATCCGAACTTCGTTTCTAAGGCACCGGCGGAAGTGGTGGAGAAGGATCGGGCTCGGATGAAGGAGTTGCAGCTGAAAAAGGCCAAGCTGCAGGAGCATCTTGGCCGAATCAATCCGGAATCGCCCTCGGCGGGCTAGATGGAATTTCTCGACCGGCTGATCGATCTCGCGCTCGACGAGGACCTAGGGCCCGTAGGGGATGTGACGACCCGCGCGCTGTTGAGCCCCGATGCGACCGGGAAAGCCGAGCTTTGGGCAAAAGAGCCGCTCGTCTTGGCCGGGACCGCGGCTTTCGCGCGGGTTTTTCAGCGGGTGGACCCGGATGTAAAGATCGAATTTCTTGCTGCCGAGGGCCAATGGCTTCCGAAAAAGGTTCGGGTTGCAACCCTCTCCGGTCGCCTCGGCTCGCTTCTGACCGCGGAGCGAACCGCGCTCAACTTGATCCAGCGCACGAGCGGAATTGCGACCCTCACCCGAGAGGCGGTTCGCGCGATCGGAAGGGGAAAACTGAAACTGCTGGACACTCGAAAGACCTCCCCCGGGATGCGCATTCTGTCGAAAGAGGCGGTGCGAGCGGGAGGTGGGACGAATCATCGATTCGGCCTATTCGACGGCGTGCTGATCAAAGACAATCACATCGCAGCCGTCGGAGGCTCGGTTGGCGAGGCAGTGCGTCGCGCCCGAGCGAACGTGCCTCGGCTGGTGAAGATCGAAGTGGAGATCACCCGCCTCGAGCAGCTCGAGGAGGCAATCGGTGCTGGCGCCCACATTCTGCTGCTCGACAACATGACCGATGCACAGATCGCCAAGGCGGTGAAGATCGTCAACGGGCGAGCGGAGTTGGAAATCTCCGGAAACATTTCCATCGAAAGGCTGGCCAGTCTGGCCAAGCTCGGCGTCGACTATGCCTCGATGGGAGCCTTGACCCATTCCGCACCGGCGGTCGATCTCTCGCTCGAAGTGATTCCGGGCTAGTTCGCGAATACTTCCGAGCGCGGCGTGCCTTCCGAGGTGGCGGGCAAGCCGATCTCGAGAAAGGTGGCCAACGTCGGGGCCAGGTCCGCGGTGCTGATGATCTGCGGGTAGATTCCACGTCGTACTCCACGACCGTAGAAGACGATCGGCACCTGGCTGTCGTAGCAATAAGGAGTGCCATGCGATGTCCCCTCCGGGTTGTCAGTCGGAACGTGAAACGGCTTGAGGACGAAGAGGACATCTCCGCTGCGCTCTGGATAAAAGCCCTTCCGCAGGGCCGCCAGGTACCCGCCGTCGCCTCGATTCAGATCCTCGCGGGCGACCGCCAGCGCCACCTGGGGCTGATGGCCCAGCCAATCGGCCGTGGCGCGGTCAACGGTCACAGCATCCAGCTTGCGATCGGCGATCGCCTTTGGGTTGAAATAGACGTTGACGCCCTGGATTCCAAAGAGCAGGTCCGCTCCGAACCGCTGGGTCAGCTCGTTTCGAAGTTGCTTCTCGAGCGCGGTGGGGCTCACCCGCGCGGCGGGAATTCCCTGAGCCGCGAGTTCCTCGGGTATCGGCGCACCCCCGTGGTCCGCAGACAAGGTCACCATCAAATTCGCCCGTCCTCCGGCCGCCTTTTCGGCCGCCCTAAGCAGCGTGCCGATGCTTCGATCCAGTTGGAGCAAGACGTCCTGCATTTCCCATGAGTACGGGCCGTACGCGTGAAACACGTAATCGGTTGCGCTGAAGCTGATCGCCAGCAGATCCGGCGCGTCATGGCCGCCCAATCGATTGGCTTCGAGCGCGGCGATCGCGAATTGCACTAGGATTTGATCCTGGTACGGCGTGGACTGCAGCGCCTGATTGGCCTCTGGACCGGGCGTGGAACGGCCGCCCGTCAACGGATGTGGAAAGGCTCGCCCCAGATTCAATCGGTCGACTGCGAACTGGCCCACGTTCTTTCCGACGTACTCGGCTGCAGGCCTGATCGGAGTCCAGCTCTTGTGGAAGTAGCTCGCAAGGAGGTTTCGATCGTTGAAACTCTTTACCCATCCGGGCAGCTCCTGGACATAGAACGCGCTGCTGATGAAGCCGCCCGCAGCGTCGTTGAACCACCAGGCCTGTCCAAGTCGGCCAGCCATCGGAATGGCAGCGCGCGCCTTGGTGGAAATCGCGACCGTGTGCCCACGATTTTGGGTCGATACCCTGAGGTGGTCGGACAAGGTTTCCGCGAGTATTTCATGAGGAGAGGTTGCGGCGTCCTTTGCTTGCGGGGCTCCCACCAACGGGTGCGAAGGATCGGTAAAGGCCGGCAAGCGGTCGCCCGTGGCTCGATCGAGGATCTGATTGGCGACGATACCGTGTCGCGAGGGATTGGCGCCGGTAATCAAAGTGGTATGGCCCGGCGAGGTGACGGTCTCCGCGTACTCGTAGCGCGCGTTGGGAAAATACGCTCCCTCGGAAAGCAGTCGGGCCAAGCCGTCGCTGAGCCTTGGACGAATCCGCTGCAAGGTATCGCTGCCTAGGGCATCCACCGCGATAAACACCGTCAATTTTGGCGGCTTGGCCGCGCCCTCCGCACCGACGAGCATCAGGATGGGAAGCCAAATGCGCAGCATCACCCGCGATACTCGTCTGCTGACCCGCGCCTACGCAATGAGCTTTGCGGTTCTTTACCGTATGTGCCCGTGTTGTTACGGTCGCGGGTGCTCATGATCGAAGCGAGGGTTCGAGTGATCTACGGCGACACGGATCAGATGGGCGTCGTGTACTATGCCAACTACTTGCGCTATTTCGAGTTTGCCCGCAGCGAATTTTTCCGCGCGATCGGAGGCGCTTACCGCGAGGTGGAGCGCGAAGGCGCGTTTCTGCCGGTGGTGGAAGCGATTTGCCGATACAAGGCGCCCGCGCGCTATGATGATCTGCTCGTGATTCGTACCCAGCTCGCTGAACTGCGGCGCGCCTCGCTCACCTTTGCGTATGAGCTACGGCGCGAAAGCGAGGACGCGGTCCTCTGTACGGGCAGTACTACCCACGCGTGCGTCGGCCGAAATGGCCACCCCACCCGCATTCCCGAAAATCTTTCGCGTCTACTCAAAACCGCTCCGCGCGCGTCGATCGCTCCCGGGGCACTGGCGGAGTGAAAGGAGAGTCACCATGGATCGCAACTTGGCTCTAGAAGTGGTGAGAGTCACCGAGATGGCGGCAATCTCTGCGGCTCGTTTGATGGGACGCGGCACCAAGAACGAATCGGACCAAGCGGCGGTGGACGCGATGCGGCGTGCATTCGATGCGCTGAACATCGACGGGACGGTGGTGATCGGGGAGGGCGAGCGTGACGAGGCGCCAATGCTCTACATCGGGGAGAAGGTTGGAAAGCGCGTCGACGGCAGCCCCCAGGTGGATATCGCGCTCGATCCGCTGGAGGGGACCAATCTGTGCGCTTACGGCCGACCGGGAGCCATCTCGGTGGTGTCGATCGCCAGCCGAGGAAATTTGTTGAACGCTCCGGACACGTACATGGACAAGCTCGCGGTGGGCCCAAAGGCACGGGGGGCGATCGATCTCAGCAAGAGCCCGACCGAGAACTTGCGAAAAATTGCGGAAAAGATGCATCGATACGTGCAGGATCTCGCGGTGATCATCCTCGATCGGCCCCGGCACGAGGAGCTGATCCGGGAAGTCCGGGCCGCGGGCGCCCGCATCCGGTTGATCGAGGATGGAGATGTCGCTGGGGCGATCGCTACCTGCTTCGAGGAGACCGGTGTCGATGTGCTGATGGGGATTGGCGGGGCGCCGGAAGGCGTAATTGCCGCTGCAGCCGTGCGATGCGTCGGCGGCGACATGCAAGGGCGTCTAAAGCCTCGAAATTCCGCCGAAATCGAGCGCTGCAAGAAAATGGGAATCACCGATATCAACCGCATCTATACGGCCGAGGAGCTCGCGAAGGGTGAGGTGATGTTTGCGGCAACCGGCGTCACCAGCGGCGATTTCCTCAAGGGCGTACGCTTTTTCACCGGCGGTGCCGAGACGCACTCGGTAGTGATGCGCTCGAAGACCGGCACGGTGCGTTACATCCAGGCAACACACAAATTCGACCAGAAGCCCTCGTTCGGCCCCTAGAGGAAAGGTTCAACGCGAATGCCCGGTGCCTCCCGATCCATCCTGATCGACGCCCCGATTGAAACGGTCTTCGGAATCATCACGGATTACGAGAAATATCCAGAGTTTCTCTCGGAGGTAAAAGCCATCCGGGTCTCCGAGCGGCGGGAGGGCGAGGCCGTGGTTCAGTACGAGGTCAGCGTCCTCAAGACAATCCGATACACCCTCAAGCTCAAAGAGGAAAAGCCGCGGCGGATCTCCTGGTCGTTGGTGGAGGGTGAGCTGATGCGCGAAAATCACGGCTCCTGGCTCTTGGAACCCCAGGGCAAGCAGACGCGCGCCACGTATTCGATCGAAATGACCTTGGGACCACTGGTCCCCAAGGCGATGGTCAACGCGCTGGTGGACAGCTCGCTTCCCAAGATGTTGGAGTCATTCAAAAAGCGAGCTGAGGGGAAGGCTTGACCCAGCCCGTTGCCGCGGTGGGGATCAGGAATTACAGGTTAGGGAAAGAAGTTCAGGGTAACCGGTGGGTCAATTCCGACTTAGAAAGCCTCTTTTGAGGTCTGCCGGTACCGAAGTGCCGCAAAGACCCATCGAAAATTGGCGGGATTGCGTCCGGTATCGTGCTTGCAACCTTTCTGATCAGGAAATCGCATCGGGGTCGGTTGGCTGTACAATGGCACCTGGGGTGTCATAGGGAGAGCGCGAAGCGATGTTGGATGCCTTCATCATCGAGGAAATCAAGCGCCGAGAGCGAGTGCGGCAGGAAGAGCGCCGACCTCGAATTGAAATCCCGGTGCCTGTTCCCGACGAACGACCACCACGGAAGAGCGACAACGAGGGTGATGATCAACCGCAGCGCGATGTGGTGATCATCGACGTTTAGCGCTCACTGTCCTGAAATCCGGCCCCAACTCTCCCGAATCTCTTGCGCCGTCCAATAGCCCCGCTTCGGATCCTTCTCCAGTCCTTCCGTTTTTTCCATCCGGTAGACAAAGAGTCTCGGGCCTTCCACGCCGAGCACCTGACCGCTGATGTCCGCGGCAAAATCCGAGGCCAGGAAAAGGACCGCTGGGCTGATGAACTGTGGCCCGATTTGTTCCGGGGTCAATCCCTTGAACATCGGCAAGTCCTCCGTCATGCGCGTCAGAGCCATGGGCGCGATCGCATTGACCGTGACGTTCGCTTTGGCCAACTCGATCGCCAAAGTTCGAGTGAGCCCGTAGATGCCCGCCTTCGCCGCGGCGTAATTGGCCTGGCCAAAGTTGCCCATCAATCCGGACACCGAAGTGGTGTTGATGATCCGTCCCCCCTTGCCTTGAACCTTGAGGTATCGACCCACGAGCTGCGAGCAATAGAAGGTCCCCTTGAGGTGCACGCTATTCACCAGGTCCCAGTCAGCATCGGACATGTTGAGGAATGCGCGGTCGCGCAGCACGCCCGCGTTGTTCACGAGGATGTCGACCCGTCCAAACTTGTGTAGCGCGGTCCAGAGAATGCTCTCGGCGCCCTCTCGACTGGCGACTGATTCGTAATTGGCGACCGCGTCGCCTCCCGCCTTCTTGATCTCCGCCACCACCGCGTCAGCCGCTTGCGATCCCTTGCCCCCGCCATTTCGGTCGCTCCCGAGATCGTTGACCACGACCTTCGCGCCTTCCTTGGCGAACGCCAGCGCATGCGAGCGCCCAATTCCCGCGCCGGCGCCGGTGATGATTGCGACCTTGCCATCGAACAAACCCATTCGCTCCTCCTTAAGAGAGTCGGAAAAAATAACAGCCCAACATACGCACGAGCGGCTCGGCACGGCAGACAAAAACGCAGTTGGGCGCAGGACATCAGCGCAAGTTGTGGGTGTCCTGAGCACAGGTACTCCGGCCGTCCGCGGGCCGACAGCGCGAAGGAATGAACTCGCTGATCGAGCCGCACAATCCGACGGGCGCGGGGCGGGGAGGCGGAAGCTTGCGGGGGCGATAGCGCACCGATACAACCGCGCCCATGACCGAGATTGTGCAGGTCCATGCGCGTCAGATTCTCGATTCGCGAGGCAACCCGACGATCGAGGCGGATGTCCTCCTCTCCGGAGGGGAGACGGGCCGAGCCGCGGTCCCCAGCGGGGCGTCCACTGGAGAGCATGAGGCGCTCGAGTTGCGGGATGGGGATCCGCGCCGCTACGGCGGCAAGGGCGTGGAAAAGGCGGTTGCCAACGTACTCAACCGGATTGCGCCGGCGGTGATCGGCATGGATGCGGCGGACCAGACTGCCTTGGACCGGAAGATGATCGAGCTGGACGGCACGCCGAACAAAAGCAGTATCGGCGCGAACGCCATCCTGGCGGTTTCGATGGCGGCGGCTCGCGCGTGCGCGCAGGCGCTTGGACTGCCGCTGTATCGCTATGTTGGAGGCGCGGTCGCGCGGACGCTTCCGGTGCCGATGATGAACATTCTGAACGGGGGAGCGCACGCCGATACGAGCATCGACATTCAGGAGTTCATGATCCTCCCGATCGGCGCTTCTACCTTCGCCGAGGCGCTGCGCTGGGGCGCCGAAGTCTTCCACGCGCTTCGCTCGATCCTGAAGGATCGAAAGCTGTCGACCGGGGTAGGCGATGAAGGCGGATACGCGCCCGACTTGCCGACCAACGAGGAAGCCCTCAAGCTCGTGATCGAGGCAGTTGCCAAGGCTGGATTCAAGCCGCTCGAGCACGTTGTGCTGGCGCTCGACGTGGCGGCGAGCGAGCTCTACGACAAACAGGAGCAACGCTATCGGCTAAAGGGCGAGGGCAAGGAATTCGATTCGGCCGGCTTGGTGGCGTATTTGTCGATGTTGGCCTCGAAATACCCGATTGTCTCGATTGAGGACGGCATGGCGGAGGATGACTGGGACGGCTGGAAGAAGCTCACCGATGCCCTTGGCGGCCGCTTGCAGCTGGTGGGCGACGATCTGTTCGTGACGAGCGTCGAACGGCTGTCGCGCGGCATCAAAGCCGGAGTCGCGAACTCCGTTCTGGTGAAGGTCAATCAGGTCGGGACGCTCACCGAGACGTTCGACACCGTCCGACTCGCCCATCGCTCCTGCTATACCGCGGTGGTCAGTCATCGATCGGGTGAGACCGAGGACACCACGATCGCGGATCTGGCGGTGGGCCTGGATTGTGGGCTGATCAAGACGGGATCGATCTCCCGCACGGACCGGGTGGCCAAGTATAACCAGTTGCTGCGGATTGAAGAGCAGCTTGGGGACGGAGCGCGCTATGCCGGGCGGAGCGCGCTGCGCGTGGTCGCTCAGGAATGAGCGCGCCCCGCATTCTCGTCTCCAATGACGATGGGCACCTTGCGGAGGGCCTCTTGGCGTTGGCGGAGGCGATGGCGCCGCTGGGAGAGGTTTGGGTCGCCGCTCCAGACCGGGAACAGAGCGCGGCCTCGCACTCGCTCTCCCTGCACCGCCCACTCCGGATCAAGCAAATTCGACCGCGCTGGTACGCGATCGACGGCACCCCCAGCGATTGCTCGTACCTGGCAATCAATCACTTGATGAAGGAGGGTCGGCCCGCGTTGATGGTATCGGGGATCAACCACGGCCCAAACCTGGCGGATGACGTCAGCTACTCGGGGACCGTTGCAGCGGCGATCGAGGCCTCGCTGTTGGGCGTGCCGGCGATTTCGTTCAGCCTGGTGAGTCGCGCGCAGGTGGACTTTGGCCCGGCGGCCCGCTTCGCGCGCTCCTTAGCGGCGGCGGTGCTCGAGCAACCCGAGCGCCGCAACTTGTTGATCAACGTCAACATCCCCGGCGGGATCGAGCCCCGCGGGTACGCCGTCACCAAGCTCGGAAAGCACTCTTACGGGTACGACGTGGTGGAGAACGTCGACCCGCGCGGCCGCAAGTACTACTGGATCGGAGGCAGTGAGTATCAGCATGAGGACATCCCAGGCAGCGACTGCAACGCCGTGCTGGATGACCATGTCGTCTCGGTGACGCCGCTTCGTCTGGAGCTCACCGATCTGTCGCTGATGAACGAGATCCGGCGATGGAAGATCAACGGATTCCAGAAATTTCCAGCCGACGGCCAGTAGGTCCTCGTCGCCGGCAAACTGGGCGTGCCGCCACTTGGCTCGCGTCAATCGCAGCTGCCTTAGCGCTGTCGTGTGCGCATCGCTCGGCGGCGCCGCGCAGTCCCGCGCCCCCGATTGCCTCCCCATCCAGGCAAGAGCATCGCGAGCCGGATCTGGTGCAGATTCGACATCGGGTTGAGCCCGGACAAACGCTTTATCGGATTGCAAGGATGTACGGCGTCTCCCCCGAAGCGCTGGCTGCCGCCAATCGGATTTCCGATCCGACCAAGCTCGCGCCGGGTCAGGAGCTGATCATTCCCGTGATCGCGAAGCCCGAGTTCCTCGGCGAGGGCGTGGACAATCCAACGGGAATTCATCCGGCGGTAGCGAGCGCCCCGATCGGCAAAGGAGCCACGCGTGACCGAAACCACCGCGGAGATCTCGACTGGCCGCTGCGCGGCGTCCTCTACGCGAGATTCGGAAAACACGGAAAAGAGGTTCACGATGGAATTGATCTCGCGGCTCCCCGAGGTACGCCGATCAAGACCGCTCAGGAGGGCACGGTCATCTATGCTGGCGAGCAAAAGGGCTACGGGTTGATCACCATCGTGGCCCACCAGAACGGACTGGTGACACTCTACGCGCACAACAGTGATCTGAGAGTGAAAACCGGCCAACACGTGCGGCGAGGTCAGGTCATCGCCACGGTTGGAGAATCCGGGCGCACCACCGGGCCGCACTTGCACTTCGAGGTGCGGAAGGAGGGCGTCGCGGTAGACCCCCTCGATCATTTGGGGCCGCTTCCGGACAACTCCTGATACAAACCTCCGCGCAACCGAGCAAAACCGCGTTTGTCTTGCTCGTAAGAGGGAGGCTACATGGGTTCGTCACGCAACTTGGGATTTCTTCTGCTCGCCCTCAGCCTGGAGACTGCCGGGCAAACTTCACCGCTCGTCTACGTCTACGGCCGCGCGGACTTTCCCGCCAGCAACGGTGGACTGCTGGCGACCTCGGGGGACTTCAATCGGGATCAAAGGCCGGACCTGGTGGCAATCAGCTACGAGTCGAATTCCGCCGCGGTCTTGCTCGGTCAGCCGGATGGCAGTTTCGACGATGGCGGTCGAAGTTATCCGGTGGGATCGGAACCGGTGGGGGCTGCGGTCGGTGACTTCAATGGTGATGGCATTTTGGACCTGGTTGTGGCGAACCAAATCTGCCCGCCCTCCACCGAGCCTTGCCCTCCCGGATCGATCTCGATCCTGCTCGGCAATGGCGACGGAACGTTTGCTGACCATGCGGACTACGAGACCGCCGCCGACCCGGTGGCGGTA
>WNFD01010575.1_pt1 | contig 17798 bp, 15 predicted proteins | sample 5400491 | NCBI WGS metagenome assembly WNFD01 (sample SAMN13153343, study PRJNA577476) | soil metagenome | isolation source: 120 cm saprolite under Douglas fir tree site 2 hole 2 replicate 2 | place: USA:California | collected 2015-04-18 | reverse complement strand
GCGGCGTCCATTCCACGACCTCTCGCAGCAACGCATCGACACTCGTCCCCGCGAGCTGTTTCGTCAGCATCTCCGCAAACGCATGCACCGCGTTGCCAAAAGCCCGCGCCTCAAACGATCCTTCCGGCCGCTCGAAATGTACCGGAGCAATCGCAGCGTCCCCATACGAAAGCTTATGCTCCACCGCGAACCGCCGCTCCGCCGCGAACCCCAAAGGCAGCCGCTGCAGCATCGCCGGCCTCGCCTGTTCGTCCGCACCGGCCGCCAAATCGCCAACGAAGTGATCTTCCTGAACCGCCGGGAACAGCGACCGATCTCCGGCTGATCTCGCCATCCTTCTTCGTCTCGGGCGCAGCAAACAAATGGAGCGCCTCCCGCGCCCGCGTACACGCCACATAGAACAGCCGTCTCCGCTCCGCCGCCTTGCGTGCCCTCTGCATTCCTTTCAGCCAGGCGTTCAGTTCGCGCGACTCTTCGCCCTTTCCCTCGATCGGCGCGAGCATCACATGCGCCGCGTCATCCGCTGCTACATCCATCTCCTCCCACGTCAGCAGCGACGGCGCATCGCCCTGTGTCAGCCGCTCCAGCCCCGGAACCAGCACCACATCCCACTCCAGCCCCTTCGCCTTGTGGATCGTCACCAACTCCACCGCATCCGCGCGCACCGGACTCTCCGCGTACAGGTTCTTCATCCTCTGTTCCAGCTGCCTCAAATCTACCTGGCCAGACTCCTCTTCCATCGCATCGAGCAGTTGTAGATACCGCCGCGCATTTTCCATCTCCTCCGCCGTCAGATAAGCGTCCCCACCCAACGTCCGCCAGGTCCGTTCCACCCAAGCCGCCGTCAAGAGCCGCTCGCGATGCTGTTCCGCCGCCGCCATCACCGGCCACAACCGCTCCAGCCGAGCAACCCCATCCACACTCAGAAACTCGCCCCGCTCTTTTACGGCCTCCCACAAGCTCCGCTCTCTCCAGTCCAGATCATCGGCTCCCGTCAGCACATGCAGATCCGCCAGCGTCATCCCGCACCACGGAGCCCGCAGCACCGCAAGCCACGCCACCCGATCCGCAGGATGCCGCAGCGCACGCGTCAACGCGAGCAGGTCCAGCACCTCCTGTCGCTCTCCCAACTCTTCGATATCGACGGCCCGGTAGGGAATCGCCGCACGTCCGTCTCCGCCCTTCAGCTCACTCACAATATCCGCAAGATGGTTCCGATTCCGCACCAGCACCGCAATCCGCCACGGCGCCGTTCTCCCCTCCGGCAGCAGAGTCGCTCTCCATTGCTCCACGACATCCCGCACCGTCGCTGCATCCAGCCGCCGTTGTTGCCGTATCGTCCGTTGTTTTTCCTCCGGGTTGAGCCGGACAGGCAGAGCATTCGCATGCCAGCGAGCCGCCTCTGAGCCATTCTCTAATCCCGTGGCAGGTCGCACAGCGACAGCCCTCACAAACGCGACGTCGGCAGCGTTCGCTCCGCCCCTCTCCTTCGGAAACAGCAGTTCGAAGTCTTCATTGAACGCCTCGACCAACGCTCCCTGCGAACGAAAGTTTGCCGTCAACCGCAGACATCCCAGCGGCAGCTCTCCCAATCGCTTCGTCTCCATCGTGCGCAGAAACAGCTCCACGCGCGCCTGCCGGAACATGTAAATCGACTGCTTCGGATCGCCCACCAGGAACACCGTCTGGCTCGCCCCATCCCAGCCCTGCGTCAGCAACTGAATCACCTCGTAGTGGCTCGTCGAGGTGTCCTGCATCTCGTCCACCAGCAGATGTTCCAGCCGCATTCCCGTCACCGCCGTCAACTCACTCGCACCACCCGCATCCAGCGCATGCTTGGCCAGCAGCGTCAGCTCGGTAAAGTCACACTGGCCGCCTTCCGCAAAAACCACCTGCAACTCTGCCAGCGCACGCCGCAGTACACGGAACAGTGCCTTCGCCTGCTCCCACTGCTCCTGCGGATAATTTGCCGGCGGCAAACTGTCCACGCTCGCAATGACAGCCTGCAGATAATCGTCATGACGCAGCGCATCAAGGATCTCTTTCAGCCGCTCCTTCTCATACTTCGGCAGGGGGAAGCCCAGCGTCTTTTCGCCAAGCACTTTCCGCCATGTTCGCTTGGATGGCGTTACCAAGAGATGAATTAAAGCTCTCCAGTGAGCGAGATCATCCGCATTGGCCGAAGGAAGATTGACCGTGTCTGCGCAGACTGCAATCGGCGAAGGCTGCTGTTCCGCGCCCGCGTTTCTGCTCCCCGCGTTTCTGCTCATCGAGCGCGCAATCTCTGCCAGATCCTGCAGGATCTTCGCCGGCATCGCTTGCTCCAGCCGAGTCAGTCCTGCGCAGATCGCGATCTCCAGCGCCCTCTCCAGCCGCGGCCGGACCACGCCATCGAGATACTCCTCCGTAAGCTCTTCTCCCCGGAGCGGCACAAACTCAGCCCACTGCTCTCGCCGCTGCAGCATCTCTGCAATCAACCGCTCGCAATCACCCAGGCTTCCATCGCGATGCAGCAACAGCTTCGTCAGCGACTCATCGAGCACCGCATCGTTGCTTCCCAGCTGCATCAGCGTCCGTCGCGCCGCCTCGCGGTATAACGCTGTTGCATCGTCCACCGGCGCAAGCCCTCCGCCGCTTCCCGAAAGCACAGGCAGCGATCGCGCAATCTCAGCGCACACGGAATCGATCGTCTGGACCCGCAACCGCCGCGGCCTGTCCAGCAATCCCCACCCGAGCGCCTCATCTCTTCGCAACACCCGCTCGGCCAACGCCCGAGTCGTGCGCTCAAACTTCGCCTCACGCTTTAGTGGAGATCCCTCCGCAGCAGCCTCCAGCTCTTCGAGTATTCGTTCCCGAATCTCCTGTGTCGCCTTTTTTGTAAACGTGATCGCCAGCACCTGCTCCGGCTCCGTCACGCCCTCCTGGCCCAGCAGTTTCAGATACCGCTGGATCAGCAGCCCCGTCTTGCCCGAGCCAGCAGGAGCCTCCACGATCCACGACCGCTCCACATCCAGCGCGTCCTCGCGCGCCTGCGAATCTAATGCAGCACCATCCTGTGCTGCTGTCGTGTCGCTATCTTTCGAAGTCAGGCCCGGAAAAAGAAGCAGCTCACCCACCGCTCACCCCCGGCGAATCTCCTGTCTCGTCCTCGTCCGTCTCTTCGAGATTTTCCCCTGCCACCCGGCAGAGCAGTCTCTGCCCGCAGTAGGCGCACGTCTTCGGATAGCTCTTCGGCCGCACCCCCGCCTCTCCCGCCGCGAACTGCTCCGCCAGATTCGTCAATACCTCTCGCCACTCTTCCACCTGCGCGGCAAAGTTCTCCGTCTTCAACCTGTCGGCCTTCAGCAGTACGCCATCTCCCGCGACAAACCCCTTCCACCCCATCTCCTTGCCCACCCTAAGCCGCGCAAATGCCACACCTCCAAGCCGCGCCGCATCCGACACTACCGCGTACAACGGAAGTTGCGGAGCATCCGGCCTCTCCGACAACCAGTCGCTTGTCGACACGCGTCCAGTCTTGTAGTCGATCACTAACTCCCCGCCTTCCGTCTCATCCACGCGGTCAATGCGCAGGTTCAGATGCAGCGGCCCAATCTGCACATTGCTTGCCTTCTCCTCGCGCTGCTTCACCGCAAACTTCGGTCGCGCCAGCTCCTGCTCCAGCCACGGCCGCAGTAATCGCCGCAGACGTTCCCGCTGCATCATCACGTAGGCGTCGTCCCAGTCCGATGCGCTCAACTGGGCAATCTTCCTCAAACCTTCACCGATAGCAGCGTCCAGCACCGCCTCCCGCTCGGCCAGCGTCATCTCGCGCAGCGCATCCTGCGTCTTCACCTGCCCCCAGAAGATCTCCATCACGGCATGCACCACGATTCCGCTCTCGAGCGCATCCATCCCCAGTTCCACGCTCTCCAACTCCGTCGATCCCAACCGGTGCTCCGCAAACGCCCTGAATCCGCAGGCCGCCTGCGACTGCAGGACCGTCGCTCCACCTCGTATTACTCGATCAGGCAGGGCCGCCACCGTCACATCGTCCTCCACCTCTTCCAGGTCGACGATCACACGTGGACTCTCCGGCGCGAGCAACTCTGCCGCCGTCTTCTCTTCCAGCACCAGTCCCTCCAACACCTGCGAAGCCCTCTGCCGCCCATCCGCCGACTCCTTCGCATAGCTGAACACCACCGCCCTCGCGCTCGCCGCCACCCGCTCCGTCACCCGCCGCGCCTGCTCTGCGTCCCGAGCCGCGTCGACACCCGGCATACCCAGCTCTCGCTGCATCGCCCACGGCAGAAGCGGGCTCGCCGCTGCGACGGCAGGCCAGCTCAAATCCCCCGCTCTCAAAAACCACACCGCGTTAAAGCTCCCGCCCGCAGCCTCCAGCGGCCCCATCACCTGCACCGGAGCATCACGCGACTCCGGCGCAAACATGGTCTGCCGCGCAATCCTCTCCACCGCCTCCAATGCCTGCGCAAACTCAACCTGCACTCCATCGAAGTCCAGCGTAGCCAGTTCATCGAGCGCACTCTCCCACTTGCGCCGCATCTGGAACTCAACGCTGGTCTCTCCTGCCCCGGAACCCCAGGCCGCAGCCTCCAGCAACTCCCGCATCCCCTCCGCCCACTCTGCATTCGTCCGAGCGGTCATGCCTTGCAGGCGATTCGCAACCGCCCGCATCGCCCGCAGCACACCCGACAGCCGAGAGAGCTTTGCCTTCCGCTTCCACCCACTAACGGCAGCGAGCAATCCATCCAGCGAAATCTCCGGCCGCAGCATCCGCGCCTTGCGCAACTCAAACGCATCGAACTCCGCCCGCGCACCCCGCTCCTCGCTCGTCATCGCAAAGTAGCGCGACTGCAACAACCCACTCACCCGCTCCAACGGCAACGCCCCAACCGCCCATCGCAGCAGGTCCAGAGCCGTCGCCACCATCGGCGTCTCCGCCAGCGCAACCGCCAGCGAAAACTCGTAAGGCCCCACCTCGTTCGCCGTCCGTATATCCTCTAGCTCCGGAGCCAGCACCTCGCGAAACACCCGGTCAATCTCACGCCACTGCGTCTCGAGCCCCGGCACAATCACCGCGACCTTCGCCCCCGGCTGTTCCTCCAAAAACTTCCGCACCCACCGCGCCGCAACCCGCAACTCCTCCTGCTCATCGGCCGCCTCCACCAGCACCCGCCGTGCAGCTTCCACTGCCGGCCGCAACTCCTCCACCTCAACTCCAACCGAACGCAGCGCCTCGATCAGATTCGTCTGCGCCGGCGTCATCGCATCGAATCCCACCAGCAAAACCCCACCCGCCGGCAGCCCCACCAAACCGTTGTCTACTGCGCCGCGCAACGCCTCTTCCAACTGCGCCCGAGCCAGAAATCCCTCCGCCTTGCAAAGCCGTTCGAACGTCCGCGCCCACCGCTGAAACGCCCGCGTATCCGCGCTCCCGTCCGCACCCTTGAGCCGCCGCTGTCCTTCGTGCCGGCAGACCAGCCGCCATGCGTCCGCCACTATTTCTGCCAGCGAATCCACCGTCTGCAGACTCGCCAGTTCCTCGTCCGCCTCCAGGATCGTCCGCCACGCTACGTGCTCCTGCGTCCGGTTCAGCAGCATCTGCGAAGCATGCCCTTCGATCAGCAATCCCTGCCACAGCGCCGCCATCCACGCATCCCACGCCATCACCGACGGCGGCGCCCAGCTCGCCAGCCCCCGCTCTTTATTCCGCTGATCGAACCCCCGCCGCAGAGCCCGCGCTGCCCGCTGGTTTCCTGTCACCACCGTCGCGCCCCGCTCCAGCGCCTCAGCAATCTCTACCAGCAGCAACTCCACACCATCCATACCTCGGTTATACGCCCGCTGCCGTTGGAAAATCAGTCCGCTACCACCGACGCTCTCGGCGTAAACCAACTCATCCCCAGCAGTCCCAGCGCCGCAGCGAACGGCAACACCAGCGCCACCTGCAGCGACCCCGCTCCCGTCGACACCACGCCCATCAACCACGGCAACGCCGCCGCCCCCAGCCCTGACACGGCCAGCACAATCCCCGCCTGCCGCGCCGTCGGACGCTCCGCCATCAACAGGGCCCACGTAGCCGGAAAGAACGGCGCCAGGCTCAACCCCAGCAGCACCGCGAATCCTGCGATTGTCACCGCCGAATGCGCCATGGCCAGCGCCGCTGTAAACACCGCTGCCAGTCCCAGCCCCCATCGCTGCACCGTCTTCTCTCCAACCCGCAGCATCACCGCCGAAGCCCCCACCCGCCCCACGGTCAGCGACATCCACAGCAGCAGCGTCGTGTACTCGCTCACCGCCAGCGTCTTATCCCCATAGCGCAACGCAAACGTCGTCAGCCATCCGCTCAAGCAAGTCTCAAGCCCCCCGTACAACACCAGCAGCGCTGCAAAATACAGATACGCGCGCCTACTCAATCCAATCTGCGGCTCTGCCTCCACTGACGCCCTATCGAACTCCTCTGCGCTCTCCCCATTCCCGCGCATCTGCGCAGTCAGCCCGACCACCCCAACCGCGAACAACATCGCAAACCCCTCAAGCAAACCTCTCAGTGCAAACCGAGGCAGCAGCCACGCCGCCAGCAACGCCGACAACATCGCCCCCAGACTGAAAGAAAAATTCAGCATCGACAACGCCGACCCGCGATGCGTGGTAAACCTTCGACCTGCCAGAATGTTCACCGACGTAATGATCTGCCCCAACCCAAATCCGCCCACAAACAAACCCACACATCCCACGCTCATCGACGGTGCAACCGCGAACCCGCCAAACCCCACTGCGCCCGCCATCATCCCGGCCAGCAGGCTCCGCCGCAACTTGCCCGAAACCGTAACGCCACCCAGAAACGCCCCGCAGAACTTCGCCATCATCAGCAGTCCACTCTGCGAATCCAGCATTCCCCACTGCCGTGCCAGCAGCGGCAGAATCGGTCCCAGCAATGCCGTCCCCAGCCCCGCCAGCACAAGCCCATAATGCATCAGCCCCAAAGAAGGAGCACTCGCCCTGCCTCGTTCCACTAACCCTGCCCCCCGCCGCAAACTTACGTACCAGCCATTATCATGGAGACAGGAGTTTTCTTCGTGCCCCGCAAGCCTTTATTTCTCCTCGTCTGTATCGCGCTGTTAGCCGGCTTGATCGGCTGCCGTCAAAACCCATCCTCCCCCGCCCACTCAATCTCGCAGCAGAAGACCTTCACCATCCGCGGCAGGGTTGTCGCCACAAGCGGCACCCACGTCACCCTCGACGGCGAGGACGTCCCCGGCTTCATGGAAGCCATGACCATGGACTACAAGCTCAAAGACCCCAGCGTCGCGAGCGAGCTCCACCCCGGCGACCGCATCACCGCAAAGGTCCTTGCTGACAAAATCGGCGACGACTACACCAACATCCAGCTCGACAACATCGTCGTCATCGCCCAGGCGCGTCCCGACTACAAGCCCCCCATCTCCTACCACGTCCCCACCGCCGGCGACCCCGTCCCCGACTTCCACCTCATCAATCAGAGCGACCGCACCATCCACCTCGATCAGTTCAAGGGCAAGCTCGTCCTGATAACCTTCATCTACACCCGCTGCCCGCTCGCCGACTTCTGCCCCCGCATGAGCCGCAACTTCGCCGACATCGACCATGCCCTCGCGGCTGACCCCATGCTCTATAACCAGACGCACCTTCTCAGCGTCAGCTTCGACCCCGCCTACGATACTCCGAAGGTCCTCCGCAGCTACGGCGGCGCCTACACCGGCAACTACACCAACGAAAAGTTCCTCCACTGGGACTTCGCCGCACCCACCGAAAAAGATCTCCCCGCGGTCACACAATTCTTCAACGTCGGCGTCACCCCCGGCGACAACAAATCCCTCACCCACTCTCTCTCGACCATTCTCATCGGCAAAGACGGCAGGATCATCGCCTGGTACCCCACCAACGACTGGGACCCGAAAGAAGTCCTCACCGCCATCCGCAAGGCCGCCATCGCTTAAGCCGCAGGACTGAAGAAACGGTCTTTGCAGCTATCAGAAAAAACGGCGTTTAGAGCGACTGCAATTTCAGACAACAAGAAATCAAATTCAATCATCTGATTTATCAGTGTTCGATTGTTTGCTTGTCTCACTTTTCAGCTTTTTTGTGCAGCACGCAAGGAGGAATTTCACAATGATGCGTAATCAACTCGGAATTTCAGCACTTGCTATTGCTCTATCAACGTCCGGCTTTGCCATGGCCCAACCGTTTGCTGCGGCATCCCCGGCCTTCCAGTACCAGGACCGCGACCATGACCGCGACCGGGACTGGAACCTGCCCCCACAGGAATTTCGCGACATCCAACGGCAGGGATATCACGACGGCATCGAGGGCGCCCGCAAGGACTACGACAACCATCGCAGACCCGACGTCAACAACCGTGATGAGTACCGCCATCCGCATGTTCCCGAAAGCGCCCGGGCAGACTACCGCGAAGGCTTCCGTCGCGGCTATGAGTCAGCCTGGGACCACATGATGAACCGTGGGCGGGGATAACAAACCTTACTCGTTGAAAAATACCCGGCCCGCCTGGCTGGGTATTTTTCTGTCCGCTATCTCCAACTCCTCATCCGGCCCAGGCGGCTACACTGTATTCGCAAATCCGTTATCCTGACAGTGACGCACCGAGGAGTTCCTGACATCATGGCAAAGCTAACCATTGGCTTCGGCGTTCTGCTCATCCTGCTTGGCATCTTCGGCTTCGTCGCCACCGGCAGCGCCCATCCGACGGCCCTGATCCCAGCAGGCATTGGCCTCCTCTTCGTCCTCTTCGGCGTCATGGCCAATACGGAGAACTCGAAGAAACGAATGCTTTGGATGCACATCTCCGTCACCGTGGCTCTGCTGGTCTTTATCTTTATGATCCCCGCAGCCATCGACACCATTCGCCTCTCCCGAGGCGTCTCTTTCCCACACCCCGCCGCAGTCGTAGAAAAGGGAGCCCTTGCACTCTTCAGCCTCATCTACGTCCTCTTCTGCGTCCGCTCCTTCATCGCCGCCCGCCGAAGCCGCCTCGCTTAAGCCGGGCAAAGGCAGCGCCGATATTGCATCGCAGCCCGTCGCAGCATCATCAAACCGCTGTGTTTTCGCGGCGAAATCCGCTCGCCCTTCGGCGTAAAATTGGTACAGAAAATGTCCTCAACCTTTGGCCCATCCAAATTCGGCGGCGGCATGAAGGCCGCAGATCGCCCCTCCCGCGGCGTCGGCAAGGCCACAGCGGCCGACCTCACCGCGAAGCGTCCCAAGCCGAAGCTGAAGAAGGTCATGCCCGAGGTGTGGAAGCTCGTCCGGCCTCGCCGCTGGCTACTCCTCGGTAGTTTTCTGCTGATCATCGTCAACCGCGTCTGCAGCTTCGCCCTGCCCGTCTCGTCGCGCTACCTCATCAACAACGTGATGAACCAGCATCAGTTTCGCTTGCTGCCCTACATCATCGGCGCCGTCGCCGCTGCGACGTTTGTTCAAGGCCTCACCTCTTACACCCTCACCCAGCTGCTCTCCACCGCCGGCCAGCGTCTCATCTCGGAGCTCCGCACCCAAGTCCAACGTCACATCGGCCGTCTGCCCGTCGCCTTCTACGACGAAAACCGCACCGGCACCCTCGTCGCGCGCATCATGACCGACGTCGAAGGCGTCCGCAACCTCGTCGGCACCGGCCTGCTCGAATTCGTCGGCGGAGTCCTCACCGCCATCATCGCCTTCGCCATCCTCATCCGCATCAGCGGCCGCATGACGCTGCTCACCTTCTGCATCCTCGTCGTCTTCGGCCTCATTCTGCAGAAGGCGTTCAAGACCATTCGCCCCATCTTCCGCGAACGCGCCAAAATCAACGCAGAGGTCACCGGGCGCCTCACCGAATCGCTCGGCGGCGTCCGCGTCGTCAAGGGTTATCACGCCGAAGACAGCGAAGCGCGCGTCTTTGCCGCCGGTGTCAAGCGCTTGCTCGACAACGTTATCAGCTCCCTCACCGCCCAATCGCTCATGACCCTCTCCTCCACCATGGTCCTCGGGGTCGTCGGCGCCCTCATCATGTACCTCGGCGCCAAGGAGATCGCCGCCCATCGTCTCGACGTCGGCGGTTACGTCGAATACACCATGCTGCTCGCCTTCATGGTCGCGCCCGTCGTTCAGCTCGTCTCCATCGGCACCCAGCTCACCGAGGCGCTCGCTGGCCTCGATCGCACCACCGAGATCCTCAGCGAACGCGAGGAGGACAGCGAGCCGAACCGCACCGTCATTCTGCCGACGATCCACGGCGACGTTGCCTTCAACGATGTCATCTTCAGTTACGAGCCCGGGAAACCCGTTCTCCACGGCATCACCTTCGAGTCCAAACCCGGCACCGTCACCGCCCTCGTCGGCTCCTCCGGCTCCGGCAAGTCCACCATCATCTCGCTCATCTGCGGCTTCCATACCGCCACCGGCGGCCAGGTCCTGATCGACGGCATCGACCTCGCTACGATCCGCCTCAGCAGCTTTCGCCAGCAGCTGGGCGTCGTCCTCCAGGAGACCTTCCTCTTCGACGGCACCATTCGCGAGAACATCCTCTTCAGCCACCCCCAGGCCACCGAGGAGGAACTGATGGAGGCCTGCCGCATCGCCCGCGTAGATGAATTCGCCGAGCGATTCCCCGAACAGTACGACACCATCGTAGGCGAGCGCGGCGTCAAGCTCTCCGGCGGCCAGCGTCAGCGCATCTCCATCGCCCGCGCCATCCTCGCCGACCCCCGCATCCTCATCCTTGACGAGGCCACCAGCTCGCTCGACTCCGAGTCCGAGGCCATGATCCAGAACGGCCTCAGCTACCTCATGCAGGGCCGAACCACCTTCGTCATCGCCCACCGCCTCTCCACCATTCGCCGCGCCGACCAGATCCTCGTCGTCGAGCAGGGCAACATCGTCGAACGCGGCACCCACGAGTCCCTCTACCAGCTCGGTGGCCGCTACTACGATCTCTACACCCGTCAGCACGGCCTCGAAACCAACCTCTTCCTCGCCCCCGGCGAAGGCGACAAGATCGAAGAATCAGAAACTTCCAAGGTCTAGCCCCTCATGTACACTATGTACATGGCGCTGCATATCAACAATCCGTCGGTTGAACGAACCATTCGTGAACTTGCGGGAATCACCGGCGAGACGATGACCGAAGCCATCGGTACGGCTGCAATCGAACGCATCGAGCGTCTTCGTAGCTCCGCTCACCACCGTCCAAAACCAACCGCTGAAGAGATCATGAATCTGGTTCGCAGTTACAATCTCCAACCGATCAACACCGATCTCACCGAAGATGAGATTCTGGGGTATGGCCCTGACGGTATACCAGAATAGTGGTAATCGACTCGTCTGCACTATTGGCAATCCTCTTTGAGGAGCCTGACGCGTACGTCTTTGCTTCGGCAATGACGAACAGCGCGATCTGTTTACTTTCTGCCGTATCGCTTGTCGAGATTTCGATGGTTGCTATGCGTCTGAGGACTCCGGATCCCGTCGCCGCATTCGATAACCTCATCGACAAATTAGGAATAGAGGTTGTGCCGGTTGATCGTGAACAAGCACTCCTCGCCCGCGAAGCCTTCCGCCGCTTCGGCAAAGGACGCCACAAGGCTGGCCTGAACTGTGGTGATTGCTTCGCCTATGCGTTAGCGAAACAAACAAACGAGCCCCTTCTCTACAAAGGCAACGACTTCAGCCAGACAGATATCTCTGCCGTCTAGCCCTCCACCCCCAACTCCCTCAGCAGAAACGCATAGTGCCACATACTTCGCCGGCTCCCAGTACATCACCTGCGAGTCGTTCAGGCTCGTCTTCACCAGCATCGCCGGATAGTCCCCGGCCTTCAAATTGTCGTACGGCGAATACGACCGCATATACTCAAACGCCTCCGCCTCATTCGGATTCCCCCACTCCTCATACTCCGCCACGGTCAGCGGCAGGGAAGCGTCGAGCATCGTATTCATCACATCCACGAACGGCACATGCGACAGCACCACGCGGAACAGATCCGGCCGCTCATTCACGACCGCCCCCATCAGCAATCCACCCGCGCTTCCACCCTCGATCGCGACTCTGTCCTTCGCTCCATACCCCTGCGCGACCAACTGCTCCGTCACTGCGATGAAATCCGAAAACGTGTTCCGTTTCACCATCATCTTTCCAGCATCGTGCCACGAATCGCCCATCTCGCCGCCACCACGAATGTGCCCCAACGCGATCACCACACCCCGGTCCAGCAGCGACAATCGCGACGGACTGAACCCGATCGGCAGAGGGTACCCATACGACCCATATCCATAGATATAGAGCGGATTCTTCGAGTCACGCTTGAAAGAATCGCGACGGTAGACCACCGACACCGGAATCTTAACTCCATCCGAAGCCTCCGCCCACACCCGCTCCGACCCATAACGCGCCGGATCGAACCCACCCGGAACCTCCTGCTGTTTCAAAAGCATCGAAGCTCCGGTCTTGACGTCGACCTCATACACCGAAGCCGGAGAGACCAGCGACTGATAGCTATACCGAAACGCCTCTGTCTCGAACTCGGGATTGATGTGGGTTCCAGCCGAATAAACCGGCTCCGGAAATTGAATCTCCCTCGACTTCCCGAACTCGTCGCCGGCGACAAACTCCGTCAAGGTCAGCGTCGGCAGTCCCATCCGTCGCCTCGAGCTGACACAGAACCACGCGAACAAATCGAAACCCTCAAGCGGCGCCTCCGGGTCAAGCGCAATCAGTTCCTTCCAAGACTCTCGCCCAGGACTCTCCACAGGCGCAGTCACCACGCGAAAGTTCTTCCCCACATCATTCGTTCGGATATAGAACATCCCGCGGCGATGGTCCACCACATACTCCTGCTCTTCCATTCGCGGCGCAATCACGCGGAACTCTCCTTCAGGAGTATAGGCAGAGAGAAACCGCCATTCGCTGGTCGTGTGGCTGCCAGACTCCATCAGGAGATACTTGCAGTCCTTGGACTTGTCCACGCCAACGTTGAAGCGTTCGTCCTTCTCCTCGTAGACAACCACATCCTGCGCTGCGTTATCGCCCAGGCGATGCCGAAACACATGATCGTGCCGCTTGGTCACCTCGTCCTCGGTGGTATAGAACAGCGTCGTCGAATCGGCAGCCCACGCAATCGACCCGACCCTCTCCGCCGTATCGGTCAGGTCTTTTCCCGTCCTCAAATCGCGAAGATGCAGCGTGTACTGCCGAAAGCCGGTGTTATCGGTCGAGTAAGCCAGCTTGAACCCATCCGGGCTCACGGTCATTGCACCCACGGCCATAAACGGCTGACCCTCAGCCAGCTGATTGACATCCAGCACAATCTCTTCCGGCTGCGACTCATCGAACTTCGCCCCCGTAGCCACTCTGCGGCAATGAATCGGGTACTGACGTCCTTCCACCGTTCGCACGTAATAAAACCATCCCCGGTCGCGGAAGGGAACAGACACATCGGTCTCCTTGATGTGCGACAGCATCTCCGCATACAGCTTCGCCTGCAGCGGCTCCGTCGGGGACATCACGGAGTGCGTGTAGGCGTTCTCCGCCTCAAGATACGCGACCAGCTCAGGCGAGGATTTATCCCTCATCCAGCGGTACGCATCCTCCAGCGTCTGGCCGTGCAATGTCGTCGGTGTCGGTTCCTGGCGTGCGTGCGGAGGGCTGATGGTACTTTGCGTCATGAATCGAAGCTCCAACTGACAGAATACAGTGTCAGACCGTAGTCGAGAGGCAACCATACCGTATCCCCGCACACCAAACAGGTGTATGACCAAAGGCAAGCGCGAGTTGTATACTTGCCCGCTACAGGAGCGACCCTATGAAGTTCAATCACGTACGTTCGATTCTTCTGGGCGCAGCGATCCTGTCGCCTGGTCCGCTCTTGGCCCAATTTGACCCCACGGCGACCTCCGCGTCCCAGACTCAGCCCAACCGGCCTCAACAGCAGGCGCCATCCACCCCCTCCCTGCAGGATTCGGGTCCCAACTCCGGAGACCTCGGCCAGGTCATGCACGACAAGATGTTCCTCCGCAAAGCCGCAGAAGGAGGCATCGCCGAAGTGAAGCTGGGACAACTGGCCGCGCAGAAGGGAAGCAGCGACGACGTCAAGGCCTTCGGTCAGAAGATGGTAGACGACCATACCAGATTGAACCTCGAGATCGCCCAGGTCGCCGATTCCATGGGAGTCATGTTGCCGAAGTCGATGAACAAGGAAGACCAGGCCGAGTACGACAAACTCAACGCCCTATCCGGCAACGACTTCGACATCGAGTATCTGTCCTTCATGGTGAAAGACCACCACAAAGATCTTCATGAGTTCCGCATCGAGGCCGCCAGCCCCACCGACGCAACGCTGCATAACGAGGTAGTCAAAGCGCAGAGCATCATTCACGACCACACCGTAATGGTCGATAAACTGGCCCGCGCAAAAGGCATTCCCGTACCTGTCCATGGCGGTCATAAGCCAAATCCCGCTCCCACTTTGTAGATTCTCACTACGGCCCGCGACGCAGAAGAGGGTGCTTCGACATCCTCTTCCGCTTTTGCGACGAATGTCTCACGTTGTCTCGATGTCAACCACTAGGCCCGGGGGAACTTTGTTAACAAGCCAAGCGTAGAATGACCATCGATGACCTACCTTTCGCGTTGGCTGGCAGTTGTTCTCCTGATCTTCGCACCGTCGGTCGTCTTGACGGCCGAATCGCTGAGCACTCTTCCCGCTCCCACCGGCTACGTCAATGATTTCGCCGGCGTCCTGTCACAGTCAACCAAATACAACCTCGAAAATCTCTGCACCCAGATCGATCGTCGGGCTCACGCGCAAATAGCCGTAGTCACAATAAAAACGCTCGACAACGACCAGCCGATAGACGAGTTCGCCACTGCGCTCGAAGAGAAGTGGAAGGTAGGCGCGAAGGGAACTGACCGCGGCGTCCTGATGCTCGTCGTAATGAACCCGCGGAAATATCGAATCGAAGTCGGCTATGGGCTGGAGGGCATCCTCAACGACGCCAAGGTGGGCGATATTGGCCGCATGATGGTTCCGTCGCTCAGCCAAGGTGACTACAACACGGCGATCCCGCTCGGCGTGCAGCAGATCGCCCGCATCATCGCCGCGGACGCCGGCGTCACTCTAAACCTCAACCAGCCGGTTCACCAATACCATCGCCAGCAGGCTCCGGCTCAGCTCAATTTCATGGGGATTCTCCTCGGCGGCGGCGTCATCCTGCTGATCCTCTTCTTCCTCGCCAAGACCGGCAACATGGGTCTCATATTCTTCCTCCTGGGAAATCTCATGGGCGGCGGCTTCGGTGGTGGACGCGGCGGACGTGGTGGAGGCGGCAGCCGCGACGGTGATGGAGGCGGCGGTTTCGGCGGCTTTAGCGGTGGAAGCTCCGGCGGCGGCGGTGCCAGCGGAGACTATTGAGGAGAGCGAATGTAAGAGAGAGTTGCTGCAAAGAAGGGCGCGCGCGATTCGGCTTCGGATGATAAAGTACAGCCGAACCGACCAGCCACAGACAACATCGAACCCCAAACGAGAGGAAATCGAGGAAACATGAAACCTTTATGGATTGTGCTTGGACTAGTGGCTCTTCTCATCGTCGTTCTTCTTTTTGTCGGCGGCGGATATATTGGCTCCAGGAACCAGATGGTCGCCAAGGATCAGAACGTGCAGGCCGCCTTCTCCGAGATCGACGTGAACCTCCAGCGCCGCGCCGACCTGATTCCAAATCTGGTCGCGACCGTGAAGGGCTACGCCAACGTCGAAGAGACTGTCCTGAACAACATCGCACAGGCCCGGTCTGGCCTCTTGCAAGCCAGAACTCCAGATGAGAAACTGGCTGCAAACGACCGGCTGAACGTCGCCCTGTTGCCCTTGATGCGGCTGCAGGAGAACTACCCTCAGCTCAAGAGCAACGACCAGTTCATGCGCCTGCAGGATGAGCTGGCCGGCACCGAAAACCGGATAGCAGTGGCCCGCCGGAGGTACAATGAATCGATTCGGGAATACAATACTTTCATTCAGCAGTTCCCGAACAGCCTCTGGGCAAACTTTGCTGGGTTCCATCCGAAGAACGAGTACTACACAGCGGAACCCGGATCGAAAGTGGCGCCGAAGGTCGACTTCTCGAAGTAGCGAAGCGAACTGAACTTTGGCCCCAATAAAAAGCCGTCGCATCTGCGGCGGCTTTTTATTGGGCCAAAGCTTATTGGGCCAAAGTATTACCCGAGACGTTACTTTGCGAACGCCGAGATTGCGGTTGCCTCGTCGTCCTTGATGTCGAAGACGGTGTAGAGTTTCGTGATCTGCAGCAGGTCGTGAACCTTCTTGGTCAGGTTCAGCAGCTTAAGCTCGCCGCCGCTGTTCTTGACCGTGGTGAAGGCGCTGACCAGCTCGCCGATCCCCGAGCTGTCGATGTAGGTGATGTCGCCAAGGTTCAGCAGAATTTTGTTCGTACCCTTCCCCAGCACATCACGAACGGCGTCGCGTATCGTTACGCTGCCTTCGCCGAGAGTGATGCGTCCGCTGAGATCCAGAATGGTAACGCCGTCGACCTGGCGAGTTTGTACTTTCATGCTCATGTCTTGTCTTCTCCTTAAGGTCCCCGTTCCTTAGGTTCCAGGTTGCGCGGGTGTTCTATGTTTGATCAGTGTCAGTTCTGTGCCCGGATGTAACTGCCGAAAGTTTACCTCATCCATGAAGGCCTTGATCAGAAAGATGCCCCGGCCCGACCCGCGAAGGATGTTTTCCGGAGCCAGTGGATCGGGAACCTTATCCGGATCGAGCCCCGGACCCTGGTCGGCAATGCGGATAATCAGCGAGTCGGACGTGGTCTCAAACGAGGCCACAATATGCTTGCTTGTGTCGTACGAATTGCCGTGCAGCACAGCGTTCACGGCTGCTTCGCGCACGGCCATGGCGATATGCGGAATCGTATCTTCGTCGAACCCGGCCCGCTGCGCGATTTGCTCAGCAGTCAGTTCAATCTTGTTAACGCTGTCCAGAGACGAGTCAAGTGTAAAGCTGACACGGCTTGAGTTAGAGTCGGCCAAAGATGTCCTTGCGTACCTATATGACCGTTGTCAACTTCCAATAACGGTATTGATGGCAGTGTGCTTGTGGATTTCTTGAATGTCAAGGTTGCCCCGTCGATCTTTCCCAATCCCAGTGCCTTTTCCGTGGTATTGACCGCGGTGTTGCCGGTGGTATTGATAAGTCCGGCCCCGCCTGCAACGATCGCCAGCAAGTTGGGCTAACATGCGAAGTAGTAGGTAAAGTGCGTAGAGCACCGCGGCCGATCGATGACAAAGCATGCCAATCACAGGACGAGCGTCTCTGCCCTCATGGGGTCCGCGGTAGTCGACGCCCACGGCGGCATCTTCGGCCATGTGCGCGAGTTTGCCGTGGCGCCTTCGATCGATGCCGCTCACATCCACGGCCTCGTCGTCAAACAAACCTCAGCCAAACGCGGCGACCGCCCCTCTCTGGTCCCGGTCACGCATCTTCAGCTCACCCCCACCGGCGACCTGCGGCTTCGCGAGACCGCCAATCCCACGCCCCTGCCCGACGATGAAAGCTATCTGCTGCTCGAGCGCGACTTGCTCGACCAGCAGATCATCGACGTCCATGGCCACAAGGTAGTCCGCGTCAACGACGTAGACCTCGTCTGGGAGAACTGCGAGGAAAACGGCCCTGAAACCGGTCACCCCCTTTCTCTCCGCATCGCCGAGGTCGAGGTAGGCATGCGAGGCGCAGTCCGCCGCCTCCTCAAAGGCCTGCC
>WNFD01002711.1_pt1 | contig 17800 bp, 20 predicted proteins | sample 5400491 | NCBI WGS metagenome assembly WNFD01 (sample SAMN13153343, study PRJNA577476) | soil metagenome | isolation source: 120 cm saprolite under Douglas fir tree site 2 hole 2 replicate 2 | place: USA:California | collected 2015-04-18 | reverse complement strand
GTGCGCGAGGCGAGTTGCGCCTTTACGAGTTCACCTTAACTGGTTTTTTTGGATTTCGCCGCCGACTTTTTCGTCGGGGCTGATTTGGCCGGAGCCGCCGGACCAGCTTTCTTCTGCATGTCTTCAATAATCTGGCTCAACTGATCGCGATCAACTACTTCCACAAAGGGTGACGCTGTGGCTCCATTCGCGACGACAAAGATGGTAGGCGTGTGTTCCAGGCCGATCTTTTGTCCCAGCAGACGGTCTTCTTTGACTTTATCCGTCAGCTTGCCATCGGGATCAATGGCGAAGGGCAGAGGCACTTTGACGTCGTCGGCAAACTTCTGGGTGAAGTTTTGCAGCGTGGCTTCATCCACAATCTGTTGCTGGTTCTTGTAGATGTAGCCGCGATAGTCGTCGCCCAGCTTCTGCGACTTGGTGTCAAAATACCGCGCCAACACTGCCGCCCGGAATGACCAGTTGTGACGCGGAAGCGGGAAGTCATGCAGCACCACAGGATACGCACGTGCGCAATCAGGGCATTGGAGGTCTTCAAATACCACCACGGCCACCTTTGCTCCCGGTGGCGGTTTGAGAGATGAGCCGTCAGCGGCAAACGCGCTCAGCGCGAGGGCAAGCACGGCAAAAACCACAAGCGTTTTCTTATTACCAACCATAGTAGATATTTATTGCTCCCAAAATAATTTCCAATTACTACCGCAGGCCGTTTGCGCGGCTGCACATATAATTTTAACCCCGAACCAATGGGAAAGACTCTGCTTGCTGGATTCTAATGCCAATTGGTCCGCTTTCAGCTTCTCACTGGAAAAACATTCATACATGATGAAACATAAGAGCACGCTCCAAGTCCTTCTGACTGTTGTGTTCGCTGCCCTGGCAGTCTCACTGCACGCGCAAAGCCCGGAGGGTGCGCTGGTTGGCACCGTCTCTGACGCCACGAATGCGAGAGTTGCCGGAGCCAGCGTTCAGCTTTCCGCCAAAAGTCTTTCGTGGACGCGCTCGGCAAAAACAAACAGCACCGGCGAATTCAGGATCGATTCGCTGCCGCCGGGCTCCTATGTGATCACGGTGGAAGCGTCTGGTTTCGAGACGAAGAGCGGCCAGGTCGAGATTGCAGTTACTTCCACGCACACTCTCCATGTGAAACTGCAACCCGCGTCCGTTAGCCAGGAGGTACAGGTGGAAGGGGCAGGTGCATCGCTTACCAATGCGCCGATTGAAATTTCCAGCAGCGTGGTGAAGACGACCATCGGTCGCCAGGACCTGGAAGACATTCCATTGGCTAGCCGCAGCTTCGCTAACATCGCGTATTTGGCGCCGATGACTGAGCCGGTGGAACCTTCCGATCCAACCAAGGCCCGCATTACCGCCGTGTCTTTCGGCGGCAGTTCGGGTCTGAACGTTGACCTCTCAGTGGATGGTGGCGATAACAATGACGATTTCATCGGTGGCTTCCTGCAAAACTACTCGCCTGACTCCATGCAGGAATTTACGGTCCGCACCGCACAGTTTGATGCCGACACATCGCGTACCAACGGTGGTTCGGTGATCATCAGCAGCCGTCGGGGCACGAATGACTGGCATGGTGATGCGTCGTTCTTATATAGAAACCAAAAGCTCAACGCCCGCAACCCGCTCGACAATCCTGATCCAAATCCCAAGCAGCCTTTCTCGCGAGAGAATTACGTTGCCGATGCAGGCGGCCCGCTGATCAAAGACAAACTCTGGTTTTTCACGTCTTTTGAAGTGGTCAATGAAAATGCCAGCGTGGGATACAGCAACCTGAGCCTGGGCGAGTTTAATGCCCTTGCCCTGCTTGCTTCATCAGGGCAGATTCCGGGCGTGAAATCGATTTCTGTTCCGAGTTCGGTGAGCAGCCCATTCCATGACACTTTGTTCTCCACGCGCGCCGACTACAAGCAATCTGACCGTTCACAGTGGTTCCTGCGCGGAGCCTTCGACCTGAACAAGACGGACAATGATCTGGTGCATGAAGCCGCGCTGCCGTCCACGGGCTTTACTACCACGTCGCACTACTACAGCGTGCTGCTCAGCAACCAGATGGAATTCACGCCCACGTGGATCGGCAACTTTGTCTTCCAGGCCAGCAACTTTCATCACGTGAAGGTGCGCAACTCCAACCTTGGCTTTGGACTGGCGTTCCCCTTCAGCACCACCACGCTCACCACTTCCGGCTTTGAAACATTTGGTGACAATCAATTTGCCACGCCGATCACCGCGTTCCCGGTGCACCGGGATCAGCAGAAATATCAGCTCCGTTATGACGTGGCCCACGGTGACGGCAGCCATTCGCCAAAATTCGGGATCAACCTGATCCACGAGCCCGTGCTCAGTGGACGGCTTTCTGACAATGGAGAGATCGTACATACCCTGCCGAAGGATCCTTCCTTTTACATCGCGAACCCAGGGACGTTCTCAGCGGACTTCAATGATCCTGCCAACCAGATCGCCAATTGTTCTCCCGATTCGCTTCCCGGGCAGTGTCTGGCCCCCAATAACGGTCGATTTGCGCAGAACGTCCAGCGGCTCGGCATTTATGTCCAGGATTCGTGGCGCGTTCGCCAGAACGTTACCATGAACTACGGTCTCCGTTACGACACCACATTTGGCCTTTTTAACTCCAATGGCGGCAACCAGAATGACAATCCCGCGGTGCAGACGATTGTGGCGAATAATCTGGCGCTTCCACGCGGCGTTCCCCATGACTATCGCAAGGCATTCGCGCCGCGCCTCGGCTTTGCCTATTCGCCCGGCAACAGCGGCAATACCGTGATCCGTGCGGGCGTCGGGCTTTACTACAACGATCTGGCCCAGAATGGGTGGGTGGACGCATTCCGCGCCGTGACTCCGGGCGTGAAATCATTGCTTGCCGCAGGCGAGACCGGCGCCATCATCGATCCGCACTATCGCTCGCCGTATGCGATTCAGGCCAGCGCGGGCTTTGAGCATGCCTTCGCCAAGACTTGGCGTTTGAATATCAACTACGCACATCAGCAGGGCGTGCATCAGTACCGGCGCTACGAGTACGTGGCGCAGGATCCGGCTGCTGCTCCCAATGGCACGCTCCCCGTTACTGCGCCCGACATTTCAGTGTTTCGCACGGACAACCGCTCCGGCTACGATGCCGTGTCTATCGCGCTGAATCACAGCTTCTCCAGCCGTTTTGAGATGACGGCACATTACACGCTGGCCAACGCCACTACCTGGGGCGCAAATGTGGGCGAGCTGTTTGACTACGTAAACGGCGTCTCCAACGTGAACAATCCGTTCGGCCCCGGCGATCATGGGCCATCCGGTGAAGACGTGCGCCATCGTTTTGTGCTGGCTGGAGTGCTGCACTTGCCCGGCAAGTTTGAGGTCAGCACACTTTCGCAGTTCGAAAGCGCCCGGCCTTACACACTGGGGACCGCCACGGATATCAACGGTGACGGTGTGGCGAATGACCGCGCCGTGGTAAACGGGGTGCAAACAACGCTCGATCAATTCCGCGGCTCGCCGTTTGCCCAGGTTGATCTGCGCGTGACCAAAAATTTCAACTTCGGCGACCGCATGTCACTGCATCCGTTCGTTGAGTTCTTCAATCTTTTCAACCGCCAGAATTCCGGCAATAACTTCATCGCCGATATTGGCGCGCTCCCCGTTCCGGCCGCACAGGTTGCCGCCGGGAACGTCACCGATCTTTGCACCATTGCCGATTGCAGCACCACACGGCCCATCACCAATATCAATCAACTGCGCGCGCCCGGCGGAGCGCTCGGCGATTTCTTTGGACCCGGCACGACAGTGGGAATTCCGTTTGCCGCCCAGATTGGAATTCGGTTCACTTTCTAGAGCGTAAGCAGGCTGGAGTGCAGCCAACACGATTCGAGCCACACTAAGCCCGTGGCTCGTTTCGTTTGTAGAGTGAATTGGTTCAGCGCGTCAGATCGGGAATGGCAACAAATTTCTTGTCAGCATATTTGCCGAGCAGGACTTTGGTGGCTTCCACGGTAAAGCCACGGTCGGCGCCAAAGCCGAGATGACCGCCATCATGCAGCAGAACGATCTCGCTTTGTTGCCCCCGGCGGCGCTCAACTTCCTTTACTACTTTGTTCACGATGAACTCCGATGATCGCGCGCTCCAATCAAAGGCCGTCACAGACCACATTACGGGTTCCATACCCATGGCGCGCACCGTACGAAGAACATTCGGTCGCCTGCCACCAAAAGGCGGGCGAAACAGAGGGGCCGGAACACCGATGGCATCTTCCAGGGCTTTGCGGCAGTCGCTCAGCTCCAGCTTGAGCTTCGATGACGAAACCAAAACCAGGTTGGGGTGGGTGTAAGTGTGATTGCCAATCGCATGTCCGGCGGCCTGAATGGCCCGTGCGATGTCCGGCCGCTGCTTCACGTAGCGTCCAATGAGAAAAAACGTGGCCTTGGCTTCGTGTCTGGCCAGCACATCCAGCAAATGCAGCGTGTGAGGATCGTTCGGACCGTCGTCGTATGTGAGCGCTATCTGTCCGGGATCACTTCCATGTGTGAGCGTGCGACCGTAAAGCTGGGCTCCGGGAGCCATGGTGGCGTATCCCAGATAGCTGGCAGCGGCAGCCGCGCCGACGATGGTTGTGAGTGGGCCGAGCACGCTCAAGTATATTGAGTAATTGGGTAAGTTGGTAATTGGGTAATTTATCCGGCTGGGGCAACATTGCCTCATCGGGGGTTCCAAGAACAAACGCCGCAGGAACAAAATCAAACAATTACCAAATTACTCATTTACCAAATTTTCTGGATTACCAAATTACTCAATTGGCTGTTTCCGATTGCCAGCTACCAGTGCGGGGATATATTCTGCCGCTGACCCATTTCCTGACGGCGTTCTCCTGATTCCATGGCCAAGCTTTTTGAACCACCCCGGTATATCGCTATTGAAGGGCCCATTCGCGTGGGCAAAAGCACTCTGGCCAATGTGATTGCGGACAGGCTGAACGCGCAGCGCGTCATCGAGCCGGAAGATAATCCTTTTCTGCGCCAGTTCTATGAAGGCGAACGCGGCTCCGCGTTTCAAACCCAGTTTGCATTCCTGGTAAAGCGCTTTGAGCAGCTCAAACGGCTTGAAGTCGGGCCGGACTCGCACAAAGCGGTGGTGTCAGATTACATCTTTGAAAAAGACAAAATCTTCGCCTACATCAACCTGAATGACCAGGAACTGGATATCTACAACCGCTATTACCATCACTTCCGTGAGCAATTACCCGTTCCCGATCTGGTGATCTATCTTCAGGCGTCAACTGACGTGCTCAAGAAGCGTCTGCGCAAGAAGAACGCAGCGGCGGAGCTCTCCGTAAGCGACGACTACATTGAAGAGGTGGTCAAGGCCTATGAGCATTTCTTTTTTCATTACACGTCGTCTGACCTGCTGGTGGTGAACACCAATGACATCGATTTTGTGGAACGCCACGCTGATCTTCAGGAATTATTGCGTCGCGTGAGCGAGCCGATCCGTGGGACACAGTATTTCCTGCCGTTGGGGTCAGAGGACCCGACGGCAAAATAATGCAAACTTGGTTGAACGACAATTTCGGGTATGTTTTTCCATTCTTCTTCGCGACGGTATGGCTTTTTGCAACGTATTGGGTTGCGCTCGTCGGTGGGTGGAGGCTGCTGGCAAAAAGATTTCGCGCGGCCGGATCGTTTTCAGGGCAGAAGTGGTACATGCAAAGCGCCGCCATGCGCTGGTTATCTCATTACAACAATATTCTGACTGTCGGTGCGGATTCGGAAGGACTATTCCTGGTCCCCTTCTTACTCTTTCGTGCCTGGCATCCTCCTTTATTTGTGCCTTGGGTGGAAATTACCGGTGAAAACAAAACGCAGCTTTTCTTTTTCGAGATGGTCGAGTTGCGTTTGGGTTCTTCTGAACGGGTCTCGTTTTCTATACGTCCCGTCCTGGCCGCCAGGCTGGAATCCGCTGCAGGAGAAAACTGGCCACTGAACGAAAGACGTTTCCTGACATCGCCACCGCCTCCGATCAGCTGGCTTTAGCGAAGAGGCGCGGGCGCTTTCCGTCTCCGGATAATGCAACCGAGAGGAGCAAAAGCGCGACGATCAAAAACCAAGCGAACTGAGTATTGTTGTCCTTGACCGACCAGATGTGCGGCCACGCGAGAATGATTTGAGCCCGATGAAATATTGCCATCAGTATCATCCAAATCGCGGCACTCAGTCGGGGCCTCTAATACGCGAGCAAAACGACCGGCAAAGCCATGGTTGGCACGAATACCGGCGCGAACTCCGTGGGAGAACACAAACCAAAAATCATTAGCCCGCCCAAAAATAGCTAGGTTAGCCGCACCGCGATAAACGCGGAGATTGCCAATCAACAAGGCGATTATGATTCAGCCAAGGCGAGCTTCGAACAGGGGTATGCCCTTTCGCGCCAAGGCGGCGACAAACGCGGAATGGCCATTGGGTTGGGGAACATTGCCAGCGTGCTTGATTCGCAGGGGGACCACGCCGGTGCAGCCGGCCTGTTTCAGCAGGCGCTCGCGCTCAGCCGCGACATCGGGGACCGAAAGCAAGAAGCAACGGATCTGAACAATCTGGGGAGCGTACGGCTCGACCAGGACAACCCCGTCGCGGCGCGGGATGCGTTTGCGCAAGCTTTAGCGATTTACCGAGAACTTGGAGTCAGCGATGTTGCCATGACGCTGATCAAACAAACGAAACCAGGGCAATATGGGGAGGAAGGCGGCTGGTGATTAATTGCTTCACCTCAACGACAAATTCTGCGGGCTCCGCACCCCAAAGGCTGCTCAAATCCAAACACCCAGGATCCTCACAAATACCATCCTCAACGTAGTACCACAGATCGACTCCCCAAATGCGCACCCCAACAGCGGCCAACTCATCAGCAAAGCGGAGTGCGTCGGCGGGCTTCAAAAGAAGCTCTCCTGCCTTCCATTGGCCGAGAGGTTGGTACTTTTCAAATAGCAGAGCGAGTTTTTTGTCCATGGTTCCAGTCCTCGGCAGCGCCGCCTCGCCTTCTTGCTCCCACGAGATAACGCGAGAATGGTGCTGAAAGGGGCTCAAACGCTGGAGGCCACGCGAGAGAAACGGGACGTCATTCACTTCTGGTACTCAGTTAACCTTCAATCTGAGACCCTCCCGCAACCATATTGTGTCGCTGATTCCTGAGGTGGTGCTTGGCTCGCCGGGATGCAGACGTAATGGTCTGGGCCCCTTTGGTCATGGCAACAATACTTCCACCAGTAAAGGGGACACGAGCGATATGTTGCGCCGACGCCGCAGGACGCCTGCCGCCCCCGGGAATCACCTCCAGCAGGCCGGGAGCCAGCTGCAGCGGGTTGGGAATCAGCAACAGCAGGCTCGCCCCCCGCGCCGAGTTCGCTCCACCAGTTCTGGGCCATCTGCTGCGTGGCCTGGTTCATACTGGCGCAAAGCTTTGCCATATCCTCGTTGCTCTTGATTTTCGCCTTCAGCCCCTCGGGGATCACTTTGAAGGTCTGGAAGATCTGCGCATAGGTCCGCGCATTTCTCTGAAACACATTTTGCGAAGCGCTGAGGATCCGATATCCGAATTGCCAGGAGAACTGGCCGGGCAAATACGGGAATGTGACGATGTAGGCCGCGCCTTGCATCGGCTCCTGCGCCCGCGCGCGCACGGCTGGATGCGCCTGCGAGGCAAAGGCTGGATCACGTTGCGGCAGGAACGTGTACTGGTACACGATCAGCATTTGCCGGAAGCCAAACTCTTCCGGCCCAGGAAACGTGCGGAGCACACGCAGGTTCTGAATGGCTCCTCGCGGGCCGCCGGCAAGTTGCGGCAGCAGCCTGGTGACGACCTCTAGTGGGCCCATCGGCGGCGCTACCATGCGGCTCTTCAGCGTGAATTGCGCGGGCGGCAGGATCGCGCGGTAGCCAGGCTCCAGAATGGACCTCAACATTCTGGGATCCAGGTACACGTCTGCCAAGCCGATGGCGAACGATTCGCCCTGAGTACCAAAAACAAGGCCGTACTCCAACGTGGGTTGGACCACCGGCCGCCATCCCGCCGGCAACGCGACCCTGTATGTCACGTCGTGGGCTACCATCGTTGTTGGCAGTGAGACTGGCGCGGTCGTGGGGCCGCCCGCTCGACTCCGGTTTACTTGCCCTTCGGAACACACCGCAGCCAAGAAAAGTGCTATTGCTATCGACCTGAGGCTGGTCATGGGTGCTCCTTTCTCGCGCTCATGCTTTTTGTATAAACGCGAAAAGTGCACTGGGGAGGGCCCCCCTTTTCTTGAGTTTGGATGTCCGTGCAACTGCGCGGGTGGCATGAGCTGGTTTCCTACTCTTTTTCGCATATGGGGGTAGGAGCAAACAGGTACTGCAAGGCTGCATCCAGGGAACGAATGAGGGAAGTCTTGTTCACGCTCGCCCGGATCTTAGCGCCTCGCCAGCTCGTCTCATTTCCAGAGCGAACTGTAACGCAGAGTCCATTCGCTCGGCGCGCTCGGTGGGCGTGAGCTGCAATAAGTGGAGATTCAACGTGAGGTCGATGCCGAACTTTTTGGCCGCCTCGATCTTGCTTCCGGGAGGAGGATTTTGTATCAGCTCCCAAAGCCGATTCTGCTCTTCGTTTGTCATCGGAGATTGGTCATCTGAAGCCCATTTTACCGCAGCTCGGGTAACAGCTGCTGACGGAAGCTAGTTAAGTACACGCGTACTCAATAAGTTACCCCGGTTCCCATTCAGCGCAGTCTTCCCTAGCCAAAAATCATTTTCTGGGACTAAAATAGCGTCCGCCGCATCATATGCGGTGACAGGTGGTATCGGGAGTTCCCGAACTGCACTGGAGGACAAATGAGCATCACTTCGTTCAACGGAGGGCAGCTACCTGGCGCCCGACCGAAAGTCACCACACTCACCATCCAAGAAAAGAAACAGCGGCACGAACTCATCACCTGCCTGACTGCCTACGACTACTCCACATCACGCCTGGTTGATGAAGCCGGCATCGACATGATCCTGGTGGGCGATTCGCTCGCTCAGGTGGTCTTGGGCTATGACAGCACACTACCCGTGACCATGGAAGAGATGCTGCATCACACCCGTGCCGTTCGCCGCGCCGTGAAGTCTGCGCTGGTCATCGCCGACATGCCGTTTGGCACATATCAGGGTGACGTGCAGGAAGGTGTGCGCAACGCCACACGGTTTATGAAAGAGAGTGGCGCTGAAGCGGTGAAGCTGGAAGGCGGCACCAAACGCGTGGACCTGGTACGCCGCATGCTCGATTCTGAAATCCCCGTGATGGGCCACATCGGCCTTACGCCGCAATCGCTGCACAAGATGGGCGGATATAGAGTTCAGGGAAAGGACTTGGCCGGCGTGGAGCAACTGGTGAAAGATGCTGTGGCGCTGGATAAAGCCGGCGTGTTCTCCATTGTGCTGGAAGGCGTGCCGCGCGAAGTTGCCGCCATGATCACACAGGAAGTCAATGTGCCGACCATTGGCATTGGCGCTGGCCCGGATTGCGATGGCCAGGTGCTGGTCTTTCACGATCTTGTCGGCATGACGTTCTCTACGCCGGCAAAATTTGTCCGCCGTTACGCCGATGCAGGCGGGCTGATTCGCGAAGCCGTGGAGCATTTCAAGGCCGACGTGGAAACCGGCAGCTATCCGAATGACCAGGAATCCTACCACCTGCCCAAAGACACCAAAGCGGAACTGGAAGCGCTCCTGCGCCGCAAGCAGTTGAAGGCGTATTCACGGTAGCTCAACCGGCAATGGAAATCATTGATACGGCCGCCGCCATGACGGCTATCAGCAGGCAGGCCCACCGCGAAGGCAAGCGCGTGGGCTTTGTGCCCACCATGGGCGCGCTTCATCGCGGCCATATTTCCCTGGTGCGCGCCGCGCATGAACAGACCGATATTGTAGTGGCGTCCATTTTCGTCAACCCCACGCAATTCGGCCCGGCCGAAGATTTTTCCAAATATCCAAGAACCTTTGCAAAAGACTCCGTCATGCTGGCCGCCGAAAAAACCAACTACATCTTCAGCCCGTCCGTGGAGGAGATGTACCCAAAAGGCGCAACAACGTGGGTTGATGTGGAAGGTTTGAGCGGCAAGCTGGACGGACGCTCGCGTCCGGGACATTTTCGCGGCGTAACCACCGTGGTCTCCAAGCTGTTCAACATCGTTCAACCTGATCTGGCTTTCTTCGGCCAGAAGGACGCAGCACAGGTGGCGGTGATCCGCAAGATGGTCCGCGATTTGAATTTCCCGGTGCGGATTGTGGTATGTCCCATTATCCGCGAAATTGACGCTCTGGCCATGAGCTCGCGCAACGCTTATCTCAATCCCGAGCAGCGCAACCAGGCGCTGGTGCTCTCGCAAGCATTGCAGAAGGTTGAGAAGCTGGCGGCTCAGGGTGAAACGTCTGCGGAAACCCTGATCGCCGCAGGCAGGCAGGCAATGGCCCTGGAACCTTCCGTACGGCTGGATTATCTTGAGGTCGTCAATCCGGACACACTCGAACCAGTGCCAGACGTGGGCCAGGGCGCCCTGGTGGCCGTGGCGGCTTATGTTGGTACAACCAGGCTGATCGACAATCTACTGATTCCAGCCCGCTAGTGCGTTACGGCCGCGATAGGAATTTACTTCCGGCGATTACATAGCGCAGCGGCATGTCCGCCGCCTTTGTGATCCCTACGCGCAGCGTCTTGCCAATTTTGTCAGGAACAAACCCATCATCTCTCACCTGCAGATTAGAGTCGTGCGAAACCATATCCTTGCCGTTATCACGAGGGCGCGTAACGCGCAGCGCCTCAGAGAGGCGTCCCGGGCCGCTGGCGAGCTTGCTTAGATCGCGCACCGAATCAAAATCGAGGCCGTCCAGCCCTCTTGCTGCCGCCATTGCTTCCAGCCCGCTGACCGGTTCCAGCGCACGAATCAATATGCCTCCGGCTTCACCTTCCGGCATGCAGGAGATGTTCAGGCAGTAATGCACGCCGTAGATGAAGTAAACATACGCGTGCCCGGGAGGTCCCCAGAGAACATCATTGCGTGCCGTCCGGCCAGCGGCAGAATGAGCGGCTGCGTCATCGGCGCCCAGATAGGCTTCCAGTTCCACGATCCTGCCGGAAATGAGCTTGCGACCTTCTTGGCGCACGATAAGCTTTCCGAGAAGATCCGGAGCGACGATACGCGGATCACGATCAAAGAACTTTCGCGGGAGAAGCTTTGCGCTGGCTGGAGATTTAAGTGACGATCGGCCCACATCTGGTTTTATAACATTTCAAACCGGACGCGACCGTACGTGAGCATAACGCTCTTTCAACTGCAGAAACGGACTCTCCAGCCAGCGATAGGAAGCGGCGGCCAAAGCAATCGTAATTGCCAATGCCAGGCTTGACTGCACGAAAACTCTGAGTGGTGACGCAGCGGGATAGATCTGCTTGGCCAACAAGTGAGCGAGTTCGTGAATCACGTAAAGTCCGTAAGAAATCTTGCCGAGATAAATCAGGGCTTTGTTTCTGAAAAATGGATGAGTCGTTCCTAAGACAGACAGCATAATCGCCAGGCTGCCAACAGCGGTCAACGAATGCGAAGCGGCCAGACGCCAGGTGCTCATTGGTGCGTCATTTTCAAGAGCGCTCATTGCATACGCGGCAATGCACACCGCAACCCCGGAAATCGTGAGAGCCCAGCGCTGCCAGCCTGCCAACTGCGGAAGGTGGTCATGAAAAAGCGCAACCAGAATTCCCAGAGCGATGGGATCCAGGCGCGTGAACGTGTTGTACTCCATGGGGTTGACAGCTGCCCCGGTCATAACCATCCATGCCCGCAGCAGGTGTGCCAGCAGCAGTAAGCCGATGGCAAGAAAAGCAAGCCGGCGCCGAGTGACCTTGCGCAGAGCCAGTGGCCACGTCAAATAAAACTGTTCTTCAATCGAGACGGTCCAAAGCGGGATGGCAAAAGAATGGGGGAGCCCGTGGAATACATAGACCCAATTTCCGGCCAGGAATGTAAATCCCAGCACGTAGCTGGCTGACAACTGCTGTGAAGGGAAAAACCGCCCCGCAATTGCGGCAAAGGCCACAAACGATAAATACAGCGGCCATATTCGAAGAATGCGGCGCAGATAAAATCCGCGTAGATCAACCGTCCCGGTGAGATCACGCTCGCGCAGAAGCAGGCTGGTGATCAGATATGCGCTCAGCACAAAGAACAGGTCCACGCCGTAGGCCCCGGCGCCGAAGACTGATAGAAGAAAGCTGCTCAGCCACTGCGGAGCACCGGCCGTTTCATAAAAATCGCGCGTGTGCGGCGCCGCATGAAAGATGAACACCCCAAAGAACGCGAAGAAACGCAGCGCGTCCAGTTCCGGGCGATAGAACCGTTCCATTGCGGTGTCTGTTTTTCGCTCAAGCGGACCTACGGCTGCGGTCGCGCTCATGAGCAGTTGCTCAGGTGGATAAAACATTGACATGCGCACTAGAGTCCGGCACCGCCTGTTTTTATGGCTGCGCTGTGGGAATTCTGCTTATTTTTTGCGGTCTTCTGCTTTGTAACCCAGTCGTTCACGTTCCTCTCCAGAATATCCAACGGGAGCGGACCTGAGCCAAGCACCACATCATGAAAGCCCTTGAGGTCGAATTCGCTGCCCAATTGATCATGCGCACGCTTCCGCAGCTCCTGGATTTTCAACTCGCCGATCTTGTAGGCCAGAGCCTGGCCTGGCCACGCAATGTAGCGGTCAATTTCATTCACAATGTCCAACTCTGCCTTGGGAGCGTTGTCCATGAAGTACGCAATGGCCTGTTCACGTGTCCAGTGCTTAGCGTGCATTCCGGTATCAACCACCAGCCTTACAGCACGCCACATCTCGTACGTAAGCTGGCCGAATTTTGCATATGGATCGGTGTAGAGACCCATGTCTTCGCCCAGCGATTCGGCATAAAGCCCCCAGCCTTCCACAAAGGCCGTGTAACTGTTGAAACGGCGAAACATGGGCATTTCACCCAATTCATGGGCGCGGGCAATCTGCAAATGGTGTCCGGGCACCGATTCATGCAGCGTAAGCGCCAGCATTTCCCACTTGGGGCGGGTATCAGGTTTGTAAAGGTTGACGAAGTAGGTTCCGGCGCGTGAGCCATCCGCCGCGCCTTGCCGGTAGTACGCCGCCGTTGTGTCCGGCGCCGCGACGGCCGGAATCGCCTCAACACCGTAGGGTTCCCGCGGCAGGGTACGGAAGACCTTCACCAGGTTCGGATCCACGCTCTTGGCCATGGCTTCATAAGCCTGGAATAGCTCTTCCGGGGTCTTGTAAAAGAATTGGGGATCGGTGCGCAGGAATTTGAAGAAGTCGTCACGCGAGCCTTTAAAGTTCGCCTCCTGCATCACTTTTTCCATTTCTGCCCGTATGCGCGCCACTTCTTTCAAGCCAATTTCATGAACCTGTTCCGGCGTGAGATTGGTGGTGGTGTAGCGGCGGACTTCATACGCGTAAAGCTCATCCCCCTGCGGGACCTGCCACACGCCTACTTTGTCAAAGCAGGCGGGAAGATATTGGCTCACGAAGAATTCTTTGAACTTTTTGTATGCGGGAACCACCTCCTGTTCTATGGCCTGTTTGGCGGCCGTGGTCAGCCGCTGCCGGTCGCCTGCTGAGATGCTCCTGGGGAGATGGCGGAAGGGTTTGTAAAAGCCGCTTTGCGAAGGGTCATCCACGATCTGCTTATCTATCTGCGCAGGCAGGCGTTGCATGATCACCCTGGGATGGACCATGTGCTCCTTGATACCCTGCTGCATCAGCGCGATCGTCTGGTCCATCAGCCCGGGGAAAGATTGCAGACGCGCGATCCAGTCCTCATAATCCTTGACGTTTTCAAAACGGAGTGAATCGCCAAGTTCGTCTTGCGTCTGTATGCCACCGCGTTGATTCAAGGGCACCAGAAAGCGGCGATATTTGTAGCCATCGATTTCCGTCTCCTGGTCCTTTTTGAAGAGATCGTAATTGAGCTGGTCAGCGGCGTTGAGCGAGCCACGACTGATCTTTGCCAGGCGGACAAGAACTTCTTTAGCGTGCTGATTGCGCTGGGCATAGGCTTCCAGGCTTTCGTCTGACCAGCGATCATTCCAGCGCCGATCGCCCAGTTCAGAGGCCTCTTCCGGCGAATGCTGCATGGAGTAATCCCATTCCGTGGCAAACAGTTGATGCAACTGCTTGTGCGCAGCGGCCCCACTGGCCGGGGCTTGCGCCCCACCGAACGGCGCCGATAGTAGCAGAACCGATAGAACTAGAACAAAAGGACAGCAGCGCACAATCACCTCCGTGTGAAACAGCGCACTCACTTAAGAGCTCAGCCCAAGATAGAATCTCGGAAACTTGTTACACGCATGGTAGCGGACGGAAAGTCCGTATTTTAGATTGCAACCGCACAGGAGTTAAGCAAGATTATGAAAATCCGCAACATTTGTTTTGTGGCACTGTTACTTGCGAGTTCTATTTCCCTGGCAACCGCCGAAAAATTTCCTGACGGAACCCACGTGATGGTCCGCATTGGCAACACGCTCAGCTCAGGCAGCGCGCACAAAGGCCAGGCCTGGGAAGGTAACCTGACGCGCGACGTGGTTGTAAACGGCAAAACGGTTGCCAAGGCCGGGGACCGCGTGAAAGGAAAGGTGTCTTACGTGAAGCCCAGCGGTCGCCTGCACGCGCCGGGTGAGATCTCCGTGCGTCTGGCATCGATCGATGGCGATCCCGTGTACAGTTCGCGCGTAAGCAGGAAGGGCAAGGGTCATGCCGCCAGCAATACCGCCAAGATCGGCGGAGGCGCGGGCGCGGGTGCGCTGATAGGTGCTCTTGCTGGTGGAGGAAAAGGCGCAGCCATTGGCGCTGCGGCAGGAGCCGGCGCTGGAACCGGGGTGGCGGCAGCAACCGGTAAACGCGAGGCGGTAATCCCGGCGGAGAGCGTCTTCACCTTTACGTTGACAGGATCAAAGTAGCTTCGCCACTTGCTCTAAATTCAAGCCGGACTGCGACCGTTAATGCGTCTCCAGTCCGGCTTTTTGTTTTCAGGATTTCAACGCCGCCAGAACCGCTTTGGCATGTTCGTCAGGCTTGATGCCGGTGAGTATTGCACCCACCTTGCCATCAGGATGAATGACGAACGTGGTCCGTTCAATCCCCATATACTTCTTGCCATACATGCTCTTTTCCTTGAGCACATCGAATTTTTTGGCCAGGTCCTTGTCCACGTCTGCCAGGAGTGAGTACGGCAGGTCGTATTTTTCCTTAAATTTCTTCTGGGCTGAAGGTTTGTCGGGGGAAACGCCATAAACCGTGGCGCCGGCTTTCATAATCTGTTTGAACGCGTCGCGGAACCCGCACGCTTCCAGCGTTCAACCGGGCGTATTGGCCTTGGGATAAAAGAACAGCACCAGGTTCTTACCTTTGAGGTCTTTGGAGCTGACCGTTACGCCTTCTTCATTCGCCAGCGAGAACTCCGGGGCTTTATCATTAACTTCCATAGTTTTTTTGTGTTTAAAACAACAATGAATTTATATCGGAAAAGAACCCTTCAAGCCAGCCTGGCGCTGTTAATCACCGCTTTGGTCGGAATAGCGGTGGCGCAAACGCAGAAGCGTAAGCCGCACAAATTGCGGGCCACGGCGCTGCTTGAGCTGACCACGGACCGTGTGGGCAATGTAAAGGCGCAACTCACGCCCATCACCATCCTCACCGACGGCCGTTTTGAAGACGCCAGTATCTACAAAGCCGCTCCGCAGCCCATGGCGCTCGAAAACGGTATTGTCTATGAGGCACAGAAAACCGGCGTTCCAGCCGGTTATGTCACCGTTACGAATTCCACCAAGGCCGGTATATGGACGGCGTTGGGCAAGTGGCAGGTGGTCACCACTGTGGCCAAAAAGGCGGAGCCCGCATCCGCCCCGGCTGGCAATCCTAATGACGGACGACCGCACCTGAAGCGGCCGGGTGACAATTCCAGTCCGGCCTCGCAACCGCAATCTACGAGCGACAGTTCTGGCACACCACCGGCAAATCCAAATGATGATCGACCGCGCCTGCACCGTCCGGATGACAGCCAGAGCACGCAACCTACTCCCGCTGCAACGCCAGCCGCTCAGGAAGCTCCGCAAACTGCGCCAGAGCCGCCGCCAGAAGATTCTGACCGGCCAGTGCTGCGTCGCCGCAGTCCGTCCACGGCTGCCGCTGCTCCAACCCCTGCTGCTGCACCAGCCTCTGGAACCAGACCCACACCTGTACCTCCGGGCCCCGTGGCTGCAACAGTACCCAAGGCTCCTATTGCGGGAACGCGGACCATGGTTGCTGTTTCTGACAATGAATCCGGTGAGACGCGCCCTTTTGCCTTTGTATGGAAGGCCGGAGAGCAGGAAGTCATGGATGCCAAGATGCGCAAGCTGGCCCTGGCCCAGCTTCCCAAAGAGAACGCTCAGTTGAATGACGGGTCATTGAAGAACGTGGTGATACGCTCCTTTGATCTCGACCTGAGCAATGACGCCGTAATGGTGCTTACGGCGGAGATACCGGGCAGCTACCTGGCTCCAGGTAAAAAGACGACGCCGGGAAAATTTGTATCGCGCTACATTACGCTGATTGCTCGCGTGGATTTTGAAGGCGTTCCGCAACGGCTTGCGGTTAGCGTGACCGATTCGTCGCGACTCGATGTTGCCCCACGGCTGGAATTGATTGATGCGGTTGACGTGGATGGCGACGGCCTGGCAGAACTCCTCTTCCGCGAATACAGCTTTGATCAGAAGGGCTTTATCGTTTACGGGATCGGCCGCAGCACGGTGACAAAGGTCTTTGAAGGCGCATCACAGGACCTTAAGTAGCCAGGTGCATCAAGTTCTATCCGCCGCTGACTGCGGGTACGATCATGATCTCGTCCTTACCTGATACAGGCGTGTCCAGGCCGCTGGCGTGGCGAATCGCATCCTCGCCAACAAAGATGTTGATGTGCTGGCGTACTTCGTTTTGCTCATCGACAATTCGATCGCGCAGCGCCGGATACTGTTTCCATAATTCGGCCAGCAGATCGCGCACGCTGAGGCTGTTCGTTTCCAGCGTGAGCGCCGTCTGGCCTTTGGCGAACTCGGCAAGGTAGGAAGGAATGCGAATCGTGACTGGCATTTCCGTAACCTTAGCGAGCTGCCACGCGCCGCTTGCTGGCCGTGATTTTCTTCCTGGCTGAAGGTTTAGGCTTTTTCTTGGCCACGCTGCGCTTTTTGCTGGAAGTTGATTTGCGGGCGCTGATAGCGGCGCCTTGGCCCACCAAGGCAGCTTTCACGCATGTCACAGGAGGCAGCCCTTCCAGAATCAGGCTCCACGATTTTCCGTCGTTGTTAGATCCATACACCTTGCCGCTGCGCGTGCCAAAGTAAATTCCTGCCGGGCGCAACGTATCTGTGGTCATCGCATCACGTAGGATCGTCTCGAGGGCATTCTTCTGGGGCAGGCCGCGAGTAAGAGCTTCCCACTTCTTGCCTGCATTCTTCGTCTGATAGACACGCAGCTTGCCTTCCGGCGTGCAGCGGTATTCGTCTGACTCTACCGGAATGATGTACGCCGTGTCCTTCTGGTGCGGATGTGCCACGATGGCAAAGCCAAAATCAGAAGGGACGCCATTTGCAATGTCCTGCCAGCTGTCGCCATTATCGTCACTGCGATAGAGCCCCCAGTGGTTTTGCAGATACAGCCGTTCCGGGTTAGCAGCGTCGCGGCTGATCTTGTGCACGCATTG
>WNFD01019068.1_pt1 | contig 17801 bp, 16 predicted proteins | sample 5400491 | NCBI WGS metagenome assembly WNFD01 (sample SAMN13153343, study PRJNA577476) | soil metagenome | isolation source: 120 cm saprolite under Douglas fir tree site 2 hole 2 replicate 2 | place: USA:California | collected 2015-04-18 | reverse complement strand
GCGATCCCGGCCGTGGGAGCACCGCCGGCCGTGAATGCCAGCAGGTCCCTCGGCGGAAGAGTTTTTCGCACACCTCGGGGATCAGCGGCGCGAGCGTCGACTTGCCCGAACCATCCGGGCCGGCCAGCAGGACAAACAGGCCTGAGGGCCGAACAATTCGCTCCACGAGACGGCGGGCCCCGCGCACGCAGGCATTGATGATCCTGGCCGGATTGCGAAACCGGCGTACGAGCTGCACTCCACGAGCCCGACGCCACAGGGCCGCGTCGGGAGGGCGGCCCTCGAGGACGCACATGCCCACGGTCCGACTCATGCGAGTACCCAGGACAGGCGCCAGCGCGCGAACGTACTCCGCCGGCTCGTCGCCGGCGAGCACTGCAATTCGCTGCCACTCGGCCGGGGCGCGCAGGTTCTTGCGCAATCGCTTGGCCGTCAGGTACGCGGCGCGCTGCGCAGATGTCGGGTCACTGTCGCCAAGCGTGAAGATGGTCGTGGGAAAGGCATCCGGCCCGATGCCCTGGGGGTCTGTCAACGTGTCGACCGCCAGGACCTGTCCGTTGTTCTCGAGAACCCAGTAACAACCCACGGCGTTGTACTGGAGACGCTGGCAGAGCCGCCACCCGCGATCGAGCCTCAACGGCCAGGAGGCATCGAGTTCGTCGACCACGCAATCGACATCCCCGCTCTGGTGCACGGCTGCGCTGCCCTCGAGGCCCGGCGCATTGAGAACCCAGACCCGCCGACCCAGCAGCCTCAGCACCTCGGAAACCGCTTCCGAACCTGGCTCGCATGTCGCTGACCGGGCGACTTCGGCGACGTTGTCGCTCACAAGGCTCCTGAGCCCTCCAGCTCCAACTCGACCGGGGACGCCCCCTGCTTCCGGACCCGGGCTTCGATCCAGGCGTACGTCGGCACCAGGCCGTCCTTCAAGGTTCTCGTCGGCTGCCATCCCAGGACCAGGCTCATTCTCGAGTTGTCACTGTTGCGTCCCCGAACGCCCTGCGGCGCGTCGAGTCTGTGCCGCTTGAGGACCGCCTTGCCGGCCACCTCCCCCACCAGATCGACAAGTTCGTCAATCGTGACCCGCTCCTCGGACCCAAGGTTGAGGGGCGCAGGATAATCGCATTGGGCGATCCGATGGATTCCTTCGATGCAATCGTCGATGTAGAGAAACGAGCGAGTCTGGCGGCCGTCTCCCCAGACCTCAATTTCATCCCCGTTACCTGCGAGAGCCACCTTGCGGCAAATGGCGGCCGGTGCTTTTTCCCGCCCCCCGTCGTAGGTCCCCAGGGGTCCGTAGATATTGTGGAACCGGGCCACGCGCGTGAGAAGCTTTTCCTCTCCCTGGTAGTACTGACAGAGCTTTTCGGAGTAAAGCTTTTCCAGGCCGTATCCCTCCTCCGGCTCTGCCGGAAATGCATCCTCTTCCCGAAGACCACCCACATCCGGTATCGATTGCCGGTAGAGGGGGTAGACGCAGGCGGATGAGGAGAAGAAGAAGCGGGAGACGCCATTCTGGCAAGCCGCCTCGAGCATGTGGACGTTGATGAGCACGTTGTTCCGTGCAATGGCTGCGCGGAACAGAGAGATGTAGCCCATCCCCCCCATGTCTGCGGCGAGCTGGTAAACCTCGTCGACATTGCGAGTCGCCCGCAGGCAGTTCTCCCACTCGCGGAGGTCGAGTTGCTCAAACTCGTCCGCGTCGCTCTCTTCGTACTCGGGGAGCTTGAGGTCAACCCCCCGAACCCAGTACCCGTCAGCTCTCAGAAATTTGACGAGATGGTGACCGATGAAGCCCCCCGCTCCCGCGACAAGTGCTCGCTTCTTCATTTACCCACCTCCTCTGCGTGCCGGTGGTCTTGACGCCATCGATCGATCCATGTCGAAGAGGTGTGTCTCAGGAGCTGTATGGCAAAAAGCGCACAAAACCGGGGGTTCTGCGACAAATACCGCCTCCATAGGCGTCGGGGCTCCGTCAGCAGACGGAAGAGCCACTCGAGGCCGCCACGCTGCATCCAAAGAGGCGCCTGTTTCTTTCGTCCGGATAGAAAGTCGAATGCCGCGCCCACCCCCACCATCACGGCCGGGACCGTTCCCTTGTGGCGAGCCATCCAGATGTCCTGCTTCGGGGTCGGCAGACCAATAAACAGAAGCCGAACCTGCGAGCTGACGATGTCCGCCAGGACGGCATCCGCTTCCTCGTCGGACAGTGCCCTGAACGGCGGGCTCCATGCATACACGACATGCAGGTCGGGCCACCGCCGGTCAATGGTTGCCAAGAGGTCCCGGAGCGCCTCGGGCGTGCCGCCGTAGAACCCCACCGGAACTCCCGCTGCAGCGGCGTGATCGCACAGTGCTTCGAGCAGGTTCGTGCCTCGGACCCGAGGGGCGTCTCGCGCACCGAGGACTCGAAGAGCCCACACGAGAGGCATACCGTCCGGCGTGACCAGATCCGCATCGTTCATCAGGCGTTGGAAAGGAGCGGCATCGTGCGCCTGCATGACGTTGTTGACCGAAGCGGCACAAACGTAGCGCGACTGCCCCGTGGAGGCCCATTCCATGATCCGGGCAGCCGCGTCGGCGTAGCTGGTCGCGTCCACCCGCATCCCCAAGATACGCCGCGCCGGTACCATGTCGGCGGTGCCCACCTCAGCATGTACCCCGCTCCCGTTTGGGGAAGCCGGAGTCCGGTCATGTGGCTCTGTCTTCGCCAGGACCTCCTTCATTCAATATGCGCCCCTGCCGGAAAGCACTGCACCTACGGTTCGGAGGAGGATATAGAGATCGAGACCAAACGACCAGTTCTCGACATAGGCCACGTCCATTCGGAGGGCTTCGTCAGGCGGAACGTCGCTCCGACCGTTGATTTGCCACCAGCCCGTAATGCCTGCCCGAACGTCGTGGCGAGCCTCAAGACGCTCCAGGTCCTCGCCGACTTGACGAACCCAGAGGGGTCGTGGACCGACAAGGCTCATCTCACCCCGGAGGACATTCATCAATTGAGGCAGCTCGTCGATGCTGAGACGGCGAAGGAGCTTCCCCAATCGGCAGATCCGCGGGTCATCCCGCATTTTGAAGTATGGCCGCGTCAGATCGATCGCGGTGTCCGTGAGGGATTCGTCGCTTATCATCGTGCGGAATTTGTACATGGTGAAGGTACGACCCCGCAGAGTGACTCGAAGTTGGCGGTAGATGGCGGGTCCCGGAGAGGCGAGCCGAATGGCGACGGAAACGGCCACGAGGACAGGGCTCAGAACCACCAACGCCATGGAGGCGACCAGGAGGTCGAACGATCGCTTGAGGGCTGCCTGTGGTCCGGAGAGCTTCGGTGGCTTGAAGGCAACGGTGGCGAGCCCTCCAACATCCTCGAGGCGCAACCTGGACGGCAGAATCACCGGCAGCCCGGTGACGGTGCGGATCTCAACGCCATGTTCGCGCGCCGCGCGCATGACCGAGATCACGTCATCGTGGGGAATCCCGGCACCGACGAAGACGCACCGAACTCCGTGCTCACGGATCGTGTCGCAGAGACCGCTCAGTTCCCCGAGCTGTGGCAGGCCGTCCGGTTCTCCCGAGCCAGCCGCGGGGCCGACGTAACCGATCGGATAGAATCGCCGGGTGGCGCGCAATGTCTGGGCCACGGCAAGTGCATGCTCCTTGTCGCCCACGATTGCGGTCGACAAGGCCGCATCATCCCAACGTGCTCTCGTTTGCGTGTGGAATACTTTCGCCCGCCGGGACGCCGTCGTCAGGCCGACCAGAGCAAGCCACGCCACCGCAAACTGACGCAGCGGCTCCGGTTGTGCCGGCCACCAGCCACTCAGCAGCATAAGGGGAAGAGCGATGCCCGTTGCGGCAAGGATCCGTCGGAATTCCTCCCCCCCTTGTAGACGCGCATATGGGTGCAGGCCAAAGACCTGAAGCGTGAGAACCCAGGTTGCGACCGCGAGGGCGACTGCTAGCTCGTGGTTGGCGAGGGCGGCGAGAGTCGAGGGTTCGGGCCTGGCGACGGAGAGGGCAATGAGCAGGCACGCCCCGTCGGCTCCGGTCAGGGCAGCCGCTTGCCACAACCGAAAACGAGAGCGTGACCGAGGAGAGACCGGTTCAGGATCCGGTTGTGGCGTGTCTGACGCCGGGGCGCCGGGGACGTCGTCTCGACGGTTTGCCTCCAACTCGAGGTCGTCGATCTTCACGGCGACACCCTTGGCGGCATGGGCATTCCCATGGCCGAGTGTTGTCGCGTGTCCCGGCCATGCGTCGTCTTGTGGCGGGTGCTCGTCAGTTGCAGAGGGAGCGAGGGTGTGATCCCGCCTGGAAGTTTTCAGACCACACAGGGGATGAGGCACGCCGTGCCTGGCCCGAGCTGCCATCCTGCTCTTGGGAGATCTTCGCGTACGGGATTTCATGCGCTCGGTCATGGCTGTGGCGGGGCTCAACGCCGTCTGATTTCGAACTCAACCCTGGGCAACGTGCGTGCGGTTAGAGCTGCGGTGTTACTTGGACATTGCCGGGACACGAACCGGTGACCGGTTGGCTGTACGGCGTGTAACTGGATCTGCATGCGACCCCCCGTGCGACGCATGGCGGTGGATCGCCGTCACGTTAACGCCCACAGCTACCATTAACCCCCCACCCTGCCTCCGGAATGTGACCCTATACCACACTTTCCGGAAAAACAAGACGCACGCATCAGAGATTCTTAACGAATGACGATCTGTTGCTAAATCCCTCGTTTCGACAGAAACTCCCAGCGCCCTTACTTCGATATGGCAGCCTGGGCTGAAGCTTTGTTACGGGCCTATTGTCGCGCCCTAACACGAAGCCCGAATGGCCATTAGTTTCTTGCTGGGGGGCATGACTCTTGCGTAGATTCCGACCGTTTTGGTCTCTAACCTAACGCTCCCGGAAAGTTCCGCTCGCCCCAGGGGGATCCGGCTGCGGATGGACTGGAATCTCCGACCTGTCCTGCGCCATTGGCGAACGCGGACCACAGACCATCAGACCAGGGGAGGAGGACAGGATGAAACTGCAGACGAGGTCGATGCCAACTCGCAGGCGGTCATGCCCAACCCGGCTTGTGGCCGCGACCAGCGTGTCCGCTCTGCTCCTGTTTCTGGCCATCCCCGACACTCCCGCCCTAGCTGCCTCCGGAGACTGGCCGCAGTACCATAAGGCCGACCGACCGGGGGGAATCGGGGGCGGGAGCCCTCAGGTCCTCAGCCGGTGATGGTCAGCAGGCTACGCATGCCGTACGCATAGTGGCCCGGCAGGTGGCAGGCGTAGATCAGCGACCCGTGAGCTGAGGACTTCGGGAACGACACCACCGTCGAGACGGTCCTGCCGGCGGGGGCGGAGACCATGCCGGGAACTGTCGTGGATGACGTCGGTCCGCGCCTCCTCTTTGTCCTGGAGGGCCTGGTCGCCGAGGATGAACTTGTGGTCGATCGGGTCCCGGTTGGTGATGCTGAAGCGCACCGTATCGCCGGCGGACACCGTGAGGCTCGCCGGCGAGAAGTGCGAGTAGTGGATCGTGACGGCGATGGTTCTCACCGCCGGCGCTCCCGCGGCGGCGGTGCAGGCCGGCATCAGCGCCGGCACCACCGCCATAGCCAGGAGGAGGGCCAGCCCCCGCACGCCCCTCATGCCTGGGCGCTCCGGCGGTAGGTCAAGGCCCACGACCCGGCCAGCAGCAGGACACCCAGCGCCGTGGCCGCCCAGATCCACGCATCCCTGGATCCTGTGGGCAGGGGAGCCGGGGCGACGCCGTCGGGCAGCCCGGCGGCCACCGGCGAGGGAGCCCCTTGGCCCGTCGCGTCGACCGCCAGGTCGTAGTGCAGGTTGACGGCCGGGGTGTTGATCGCCGGTCACCGGCGCCATCGTCTCGGACTTCTTCGAGCGGCGGTGGATCGATGCGGCGGTGCGCCCCAACAAGCAGCCCGGGGCCTTCTGCGCCACCACGATTCCCGGCGTCCACCCCTACGTGCTCCTCAGCTTCACGGGGGAGCGGCGGTCGGTCCTCACCCTGGCCCACGAGCTGGGCCACGGCGTCCACGGCGTGCTGGCGGGCGAACAGGGCCTGTTCAACGCCCAGACGCCGCTCACGCTGGCCGAGACCGCCTCGGTGTTCGGCGAGGCCCTGACGTTCCAGCGCCTGCTGGCCGCCGAGTCCGATCCGAGTCGCCGGCTCGAGCTGCTGGTTGGCCGCCTGGAGGACGCCATCGCCACGACCTTCCGCCAGGTGGCCATGAACCGCTTCGAGGACGGCATCCACAATGGCCGCCGCACCGACGGCGAGCTGGCCCCCGACCGCTTCAACGAGCTGTGGATTGAGGTCCAGACGGCGATGCTCGGCGACGCCGTGGACATCTCCGAGGGCTACAGGATCTGGTGGAGCTACATCCCCCACTTCATCGGGGCGCCGGGCTACGTGTACGCCTACGCCTTCGGCTACCTGTTCTCGCTCGCCATCTTCCGGCGCTACGAGAAGGAGGGGCCGGCCATCGTGGGTCCGTACCTCGACCTCCTGCGGGCCGGGGGCTCGGACACGCCGGAGACCCTTGCCAAGATGGTGGGCCTCGACCTCGCAGACCCGGCTTTCTGGGCCGGGGGCCTCGAGTCCGTGGACCAGCTTCTTGCGGAGGCGGAGGCGCTGGCCGAGGAGACGGGCCGGGCCTGACGCTCCGCGACCAACAAAGTACCTCAGCGTACCCGCCGGCGCCTGGCCAGGTGCCGGGTGGGGTGCGAGCGGCGCGTCGCTCACGCAACACGAAAACTTCGGGTATCGACGGCGACACCCTTTCAGCCACGTGATCCGGCGACAACCTCCTCGTAGAAGTGTGTCATCTCCGGCACGATGACCTCCATGCTGTAGCGCTCCCGCACGGTCCTCTCTGCGGCCGCGCCAAGCCCAGCGTACGAGCCAGGATCCTGCAGCACCGCAACCGCCGCCTCCGCCAGGCCTTCGACATCGAAAAAATCTCTAAGGATCCCGTTCTCACCGTTCGCGACCACCTCCCGTACCGGAGCGGTGTCCGATGCGAGCACAACGCAGCCGCAGGCCATGGCATCGAGCAGCGACCAACTCAGTGCGAACGGTGCCGTCAAGTAGATGTGGAGGCTGCTCATGGCAAGGAGTTGGACGAGGGCCTCAGGTGCAAGGACCCCCAGGAATCTGATCCTGTCCAGGTCGTAGACGTCCTGGTGCAGAACATGATCCTTGAACGACTTTTCAGGCATATCCCTGATCTCCGCGTAACCTGCCTCCTCGGCTCCGACGACCATGAATACGACATCGCCGTAGGCTCGGCAGACGCGCTTCGCCACTTGCATGAAAATGTCGAATCCTCTCAACGCTTCCAGGCCTCGCGACACATAGGTCACGATGCGGGGTGACGAGAATCTCGACCGCGGAGGCATGTCTACGCGTCTCCGCCAGAAATTGGTGTCAATCCCATCATGAATCACACGTAGTTTGTCTGCGTAGGCACCGGGCAGCAGGCTACGTTGAAAGTGGGTCGGTGTGTACCCGGCACTACAGTATTCCAGGTCCAGGAGGACGGTGGCATTCATGACGCGCGCTCCCAATCGGTCCTCCTCACTACAGGGCCAATCATTCCTGAATTCGATGGCGGAACGGTGCGGCTGGTAGAAGTCTTCGAAATAGCTGATAAGGGGAGTGAAGGGGAAGAGATCGGGAAGGAACATCGTGGGGCCGAGCCCGGAGTGCCCGACGATCAGGTCGGGGTGCAGGCTGTCCCGTAGCGGCTTCAGCCGCCCCTGTACCGCGGCTGCATGCCGGACATCCTCGTCGAACCCCCGTGCCAGAGGATGGCCGTGCCGACCCTCGCCGCTGAGTTGATACTGGATCTTCTCGATCCCGGCAGCCTCACCCGGCTCCGTCTCCGACACGAAGGTGCACCGCCACTCGTTGCGCCTGACCAATTCCGCGGCCAAGTGACCAAACTGCGCTGGAAAGTGGCGGTGGACGTACAGGACATGCACAGCCCCCGAGGCTAAGGAACCAATTCCGCATCGTCAAGGCCGGCGTTCAGAGCGGGAGCTCCCCCGGAGGCCCGGACAGGGGACTCCCGCTACTCAATCCAAATCGGATCAATGCAAAAATCGGACTTGATCTGACCGGTTCCAGACATGTAGCATCCCGACAAGCGAGGGGGCAAGGGGGACAGTGATGGAGATAGAGTACGAGAAGCCGTCGATCGTCGATTTTGGTTCTATCGCGGAGAACACCTTTACTCTGAAGCTCCTGCTCGGCAAGGACAGCAGACTCTGCCACCTGGACAAGTTCCTGGGAGATTCCTGTACTACGCCATAAGCGTAATCTGAGCGGATCTGGGGCTCGAGCTCAGTAAGCGGACTCAGGGTCCGGCTCGAGCTTCCTGCCTGTGGGCTCGCTCACCGTGGTTTTGTCTCGGGAGCGACCACCCTCGTTTGATTCCATCCACAGTATGTTGAAGGCGGCACCCCACCGCGGTACTTCTACCGAGGTTGCCGCTTGCGGCCGGGTGGCCCTGGGAATCAGCAACACGCAAGACAGTCCAGACGCAACGCTCGTTGTCCGCGATGGGATGGCAGCCGCGTTCGCGGGAAGCCTCGATAACCTTGCGGATGTGGCGCTCGGCGTTCTTGGCCTGCCCGCTGTGGAGCCGCCCGCCACGCCGGCCAGCCTTGTTCTCGACGTGTTCCGGGAACTGGGGGAGGCGGCACCAACGGTGTTGCGCGGAGCTTATGCCGCCGCGGTCACAGACGGTTCGACGCTCTGGTGCTTCCGGGACCACGTCGGCTGGGGCCAGGCTTTCTACCGGGAAGAACCCTCGGATTTCTATCTCGCAACCGAAGCCAAGCAGGTGGTCGCGGGTGCCGGCATTGCTGGACAACCCGACCTGGAGGTGATCGAGCGGATTTTCTACGGCGACTACGAACCGGAGATCTCCAGCGGTCTCAAGGGGATCCGGCGTGTGGCCCGGGCCACCGTCCTTTCGGTCGGGCGGGACGGCCTCCAGCGCCGGCGCTACTGGGACCCGGAAGGACTCCTGGAGACGGCGAGCCTGACGCCCGACGAAGTCAGGTCCCGGTTCGACGAGCTTATGAGCCAGGCGGTTGCCCGAACACTTTCGGGCAACGATGTGGTCTCGCTGTCGGGCGGGATCGACTCACCGTCGGTCGCCAGCTATGCAGCGCCGCTTCATCTCCAGATGTCCGGGCGCCCGATCGGCGCGCTCTCTGCCTTTTTTCCTGCGTATCCGAACGTCGACGAGAGCCCGTTCATCAAGATCGTGTGTGAGGATCTGAACATCCCCTTGCACAGCTACGAACCCTCGGCCCGCCCACTGGACGGCCTCGAGAAATGGACCAAACTCTGTGATGGGCCGCTGCCCGAGCTTCCCCCCGGTGAGGTGGAGGAGCACTACCTGCGCGCCCATGCACTGGGATACCGGACGATGCTGACCGGTGAGCAGGCGGAGATGATCTTCGACATGCGACGGTACCTGCTGCCTCACCTGCTCTACAGGAGAAGGTTCCCGGCCCTCAGGCGGCACATCCGGGCGCAACGCGAGCGGGGCATACCGGTGAGCGGCATCGCCCGGCAGCTCGGCATGGCTTTCGTGCCACGTGAACTCATGGCGTTCAGGCGGCGTCGCAGTGCCCTGCGGAACCAGCAGGTCCCGCCCTGGATCGATGCTCGGCGCGTCGGCGAGGTCCCTGCCCGCTTCGCCGTCGCAGGACGCGATCTCTGGAAGGAGGAGCAGCTTGCCTTTGCCAACGCCACCGGTATCGGGCTGGACGCCAGCGACATCGTGCAGGCGGTCTGCGGCGTCCGGGAGCGACGCCCCTGGGCGGACGTGGACCTCTACGAGTTCTTCCTGTCCCTGCCCGCCGACGTGAAGTACCCGGATCCCCGTGCCAAGACGCTGGTCCGGAGCCTGCTCCGGGGAACTGTGCACGACGCGATTCTGGACCGTTGGCAGAAGACCTCGTTCAATGATCAGTACCTGGACAAGATCGAATACGAGGATCTCAGACGATGGCTTCGCGAGCCCTCGCAGAGGATCTCGGGTATTGACTACAAGATCCTCGGAGAGCGCCTCGATCAACGCACGTTCGAGGTCGCCGAGTACAAGTGGGCAATCGACCTGGCCAAGAGCCACCTTTTCCTGGCCCAATGGTAGAGGCCCAGGGCGCGGGGCTCCCAATCCTTGCTGACACCTGGGACCCCCGGGAGCACGAAGCCGGCCGGGACACGGGGGGCCAGCCCGAGCCGGTGCTGGAAGTGCGGTCGCTCTCCAGGGCGTTCGGTACCACGCTGGCCCTGTCCGGGATCTCCATGACCGTGCTCAAGGGAGAGGTCCACGCACTGCTGGGTCCGAACGGAGCGGGGAAAACAACGTTGCTGCGTATACTCGCCGGCCTCGTCGACCCGGACGATGGGCACGTGCACGTTCTGGGGCATCCAGCCAAAGATTTCCCCTACCGCAGCGCTCGACGTCTCTTCGGCGTCGTACCCTCCGGAGACCGCTCCTTCTACCTTCGAATGTCCGGCGTGGAAAATCTCGCGTTCTTCGCGTGTCTGCACGGATTCGGGCGGCGCCAGGCCCTGGAGCGAGCCCGGGAGTGTATGGAGGCGGTAGGCCTGGTCAATGTGGGGCGGGCCTGGGTGGGCATGTATTCCCACGGCATGCACAAGCGTCTGTCCGTGGCGCGAGCCCTGCTCACGCGTCCGGCGATCCTCCTGTTCGATGAAGCGACTCACGACCTGGATCCCGAAGGTGCTCGCCGAATCCGTGCCCTCACCCGGGCGACGGCACACGACGGCATCGGTGTGGTCTGGGCGACCCAGCGTGTGGAGGAGATTTCCGGCTTCGCCGACCGCGTCACACTCCTCCATCGAGGGGAGGTGCGCTTCTGCGGCACTGTGGCCGAATTCATGGCGGCGTCCCCGACCCGGCGCAGGTACCTGCTTGGTTTCCGGGTCCCCCGACATGACGGCCGCGACCTCGTGGCACGTGCCCGGGTCGCACTCGCTTCGTGCACCGAGTGCCGGGTGCTGGCCGGGCCCGACGCCGAGCATGTCCTCCTGACTCTTCCTGATCACATCATCCTGGGTGAGGCGATCGTGCTGCTCGCACGGGCGGGGCTTGACGTGCTCACGTGCCGGGACGAGGGAACGGGTGTGGAGGACGTATTCCTCAGCCTCACGCAGCAGGGGAATCCCTGAGCTCCCCGAGCGGCCCTGGTGGAGGAGTTGCGGAAGATCCCGGCGTTTGTCCGTCGGGACTTCCTCATCGCCTGGAGTTACAAGTTTGCCTTCTTCTCCGACTGGCTGAACATGATCTTCCAGCTTGTCCTCTTCTACTTCGTCGGCCTGCTCGTTGACCCCCTCAAGCTGCCGGCGTTCCATGGCACGCGTGCCAGCTACGTCGAATTCGTGAGTGTCGGCATCGCACTCTCATCGCTGCTGCAGCTTGGGCTCGGCCGAGCGGCGACAGCGCTGCGGGACGAGCAGCTCATGGGGACCCTCGAGCCTCTTCTCCTGACGCCGACCGCACCCCTCACGCTGCAGCTCGGATCCCTGACGTATGACCTGCTGTACATCCCGGTCCGCACCGTCCTGTTCCTCGCTATGGCGGCCGTCGCTGTGCATGCCCGCTTCTCGGTGGGCGGATTGGGTCCGATGCTGCTCATCGTGCTGGCGGTCATCCCCCTCGTCTGGGGGCTGGGATTGATGAGCGCCGCATCAGTGATCGCGTTTCGGAGAGGCTCGTCGCTGGTGGGAGTGGGAGGCGTTCTGCTGGGCGCAGCGTCGAGCGCCTACTTCCCGCTGGCGGTGCTGCCCGGCTGGCTGAGGGGCATTGCCGGGCTCAACCCGATGACCGTTGCCCTTGATGCCACGCGTGAAGCCTTGCTGGGAGGCACAGGGCTGTCGAGAACCGGCCCGGCTCTGATCAAGCTTGCTCCCTGGATCGCGGTCTCCGTTGCGGGAGGCGTCCTCGCCCTGCGGCTGGCCCTCGCCCGCGAGCGACGGCGGGGAAGCCTGGGTTTGTACTGAAATGGAAGACGCGGAAACCATGGATCCTCTGACAATGATCCGCCGCAGCGATCGTGCGGTGTTCCGGGAGCTCGTGGATGGGACCGGCGTCGTGCTGCACCTGGACACCGCTGGCTACCATGGCGTGAACCGCCTCGGCGCGCTGATCTGGACGTTGCTGGGGGCGGAGGTCACCTTTGCCCAATTGCTGAGCGAGATGCGCACACGGATCCGGAATGCGCCGCCGGAGCTGGAAGATGACGTCGCCCAGTTCCTCGACGGGCTGCAGCAACGGCAACTCGTGGTCGTTTCGCCTCCTGAGGGAGGCGAGGCCAGCGACGGCGAGTCGGGCAAGCGGATCTGAAGGAGGGAGCGCGCCTTCACCCGTAACGAGCTAGCTCTACGTGCCCGTTCCTCCCCGGGGGCGGACCGACGTCTGCCTCATCAACCTCGACCCAGGCGTGGGCCTGCTGGTCCGTGGGCCTCTCCGGCAGGCCGATGACGAGCTGCGCCGTCACGCCCTCCTGGCGCAGGAGCCTGAACAGGACCAGTGAGCCGGCGAGGCACCGGGCTCGGTACCGTCCGATGTGAAGGGCCCGCACCACGAGGACGCCCAGCCGGCGAGCGGACAGACCCGAACGCTTCGTTGGTTTGGAGGCGATGATCCGGCAGACCAACTCCGGCAGCGGCCACCGCCGCAGGCCGGCGCGGACAACCAGGTAGGAGAACCAGATGTGAAGCGCCATTGCGATTTTCCGTCGCAGCCTGTGGGCATGTGGCACGAGGAGCATCAGGGCAGGCAGGTGCCAATGATGGCGTCGATCACGTTGGGCAGGGCGCTGAACGTGAGCGGGCGGTGGACATTCCAGACGGCGACTTGATCGGCAAGCGACACGAGGTCACCGAAGCGACGTGCTCGGTCCTCGTCGGTGGGCAGCTTGAATGCCAGTGACCACAGGTCCTGCAGGGCCTGCTCTGGCGAGAGGCGCTCCAACCGGCAGGGCGCGTCCCACTCACGGAGAAAGACGATGGCTCGCAGCGGCACCGGATGGCCGTTCCCGCGCAAGTGCTCCTCGAGGGCGAGGTGGACGCGGTGCGGCTCCTGAGCCACCGCGTAGGTGCCGGGAAAGGCCATCCGGTCGTAGACATCCCGCCTGACCCGGAGCATGGCCGGGCCCGGGAGTACGAATGGCCCTGGTGCCAGGCGACAACAGCTCAGGTCTTCGGAGAGCACGCGATGGCCGGCAGCCAGGAATGCAGCTGCGAGAGTGGTCTTCCCAAAGCGGCCGGGAGCGGCCAGAAGGATCCCCGAACCCGCCACCTCGACCGCAGCCGCGTGGATCCCGAAGTCGCCGCGAGGCAGGTAGCACAGCGAAACGGGGATGCCCCATAGCCGCTCCTCGATGCGAACGGGGTCCGGGCAAGGTGGAACCGTGATCGATGGGTGTGTGGCGTCGATCGAGAACCAGCCTTCGAGGTCGGTCCACATCCGGTACTCGGTCCCCGCCATGTAGATCTTGGCATGCAGCTCGTGACCGGGTCGGCGTGGCCATTCCGCCACTGGTTGCTCCCGTATCTCCCCCACAAGGTGCTCCTGCTCCACGATGCGCAGGGGCATCGCGCCGTCTCCCGTGCGCAAGTACCGCAACGGCAGGCATGACTCAATCGAGTAGCCATAGCAAACGCCTGCCGGGCGATGGTCAACAGAACGCACGGCGTTACCTCAGCGATCCGGCAACCGCGGCCTCAGGCGTGCACCGGGGGGATGGGCGTTCCCGCGGGACGAGGGTAGTTGCAGCCGTCCCCGACGCCCGCGCCACCACCACCGCAGCGCGGGACCCGAGGCCGCCAAGAGCCAGCCGATGCGATGGACGTAGGCGGCCGCAAGCCCTCGCTCCGCCACCGGTGACCAGGCCTGCATGTAGGCCCTGGAGGGAAATGCCTTCTGCCAGACGTAGACCGCCTTGCTCCGGACGCCGTGGATCCGCGTCAGCCACTCCAGGCTCAAAGCGCTTCGCGGTGCCCCACTCGCCCTCAACGCGACGGATAGGGGTGCTTCTGTGGGAAGACCCAGCTCGGATGCCAGCGCCCCGCCGGTTGGCAACAGCCGCAATCCGGCGGCGAATGCCGGACTCGCATCCAGGCGCACCGCCAAGTGAGACGCCTCCTTCCAGCCATCGATGGGCAGGTGATCGATGGCTCGTTCGAGGTCCTGTAGCGCCTTTGGGAGGCCTCCGTCCTGGGCGGCATGGAGCGCGACATGGAGGGCACGAGCGGCTTTGGCCAGCACCTCGACCTGCAGGTCACGTATCGGCATGCTCTCCGTCTGGCTCGACAGCACGCGCCAGACCTCATCCGGGTCGGCGGCGGCGCCGATCAGGGTCCGGTGCAGGTCGACACCTGCTCCGTCACGCTGCCGCACCCAGGAGTGGGCATGCCACGGCAGACCATGGGCGACGTCGTCGAACCGTGTCCTCGCGCTGATGGGCTCCTGCATGAAGAGGAGCCGGGCCAGTACCTCCTCGGCCTTCTCGATGTCTTCGGCGGCAACCAAGATGTCCGAGTCGACATACGGGCGCAGCGACACATGTTCGTAGAGCCAGACGGCAATCGCCGGACCTTTGAGGAGGATGCTTCGAATGTTTGCCTGCCTGAACGCGAGCGTGACTTCGCATGTGGTCACGTCCGCCAGAAGCGACCGAGCGATGGCGAGTACGTTGGGCAACTCGGAAGAATTCTTCCCCCCGACCATACCCGTAGCATAGCTACTCAGTGAGTTGTTCCGCGCCTGGGAAGTTCGATCATAATGGACGATACCGTTGAAGTTGTCGTATCCCTCTCCCCGACCTGCATACGGCCTGCAGATTAATTGTCGTCAAAATTGGTGAACACCGTTCCCATGACCTTGGACTTGACTTGCTGCAACTGCTGCCATGCCCGTTCCAGCGTCTGACGTCTCGTCGAACCGGACTTCACGATGAGGAGGACTCCGTCGACGTTCGGAGCCAAGGCAAGGGTGTCGGCCACGCTCAGCACGGGAGCGGCATCGATCACGATGACATCGCTTTCACGTCCGAGGTTCAGGAGAACCTGGGCCATGGCGGGGGAACCGAGGAGCTCAGTCGGATTGGCAACGAGAGAGCCCGCCGTGAGGAGCGAGAGATTCTTGATTTCCGTCGGGGTAACCGCTTCTCCAACTGTGACCCCCTTCGCCAGGACATCGGAAAGCCCCACGTGGTTGACCAGGTGCGCGGGCCCTCGGCCGGACAGCATTGCACGCCGAGAAGTGCCGGCCCATGAGTCGGCGTAGGTTTCCCGAAAATAGCGGTGGACTTGGGGTTTTCTGAGGTCGGCCGACACGAGCGTCACCCGCTTGCCGGCGAGCGCCAGCGCGGCTGCGAGGTTGGCGGCTGCGGCAGGTCGGGTCTCGTCCTCCTCCGAGCTGGCAACCATGAGGGTCATGGGATTTCCGTTCATCTCGGCGAGGATCGTTGTGCGGAGCTTGTGGTATGCCACGGACTCAGGAGAATTGGGGGTTTGTTGAACGGCGAGGACGAACGCAGACCTGCGACGCCTCTTGGGTGTGGGGATGGATGCGAGGACGGGGATCTCTCCGAATGCCCCGACGTCATCGGGACCACGCAGCCGGTCGTCCAGGCGCTCCTTGAAGATGGCCCAGGCGATGGCCAGGCCCAAGCCCATCATCAGCGCGAGCCCAACATTGCGGACCGTCTTCGGACTCGATGCGGAGGATGGCAGATCGGCGGGTTGCAGAATGTCGCCTACAGGGAGGGTGTCCGGAGGCGTCAGCTGCACAAGGTTCTGTTCGAGGAGGGCTATCTGACCGGATAGGAGATTCGTCTGGGCCAGCAAGAGCTGTCTCTGAGACGCATCAGTGGTCGTTGCAATCTGGGTGTTGATCGCATCCAGACGGTTCTCGAGCAGGGTGAGTTGCTCCTGCATCGCCCGGGATGAGGCGAGAATGTCGTCGAGCGCCTGTTGGCGGCGGTAGTCCAGGTATGCGTCGGCGAAGGCCTGGGCAACCTTCTGGGCCCCTGAGCGCGTATGCGACGCATAGGTGAAGTCAAGCACCGCACTTGTTCGCTCTTCACTCACGGAGAGGCTGCTCAGCAGCGCATCGGGCGTCGTCGTAACGCGAAGCGTCTTAGCCGCTAACGTCGCCACGCCCCGGGATGTCGCCACTTTCGCCTCGGTCTCCATGTCCAGAAGAGAGGGACCCGTGTCCGTAAAGCGGCCCGCGGCAAAGGTGATCGGTCTCACGAGCACCTCCGCGCGAGACTCGTAGACCTTGGGTTGCGAACGGGAATACAGGACCGCGGCGACCACAAAGAATAGAGTAATTGCCAGTATTGTCAGCTTTCGGATGCGTAGGATCGCGAGAATATCCCGGAAGTCGAGGGGCACCGGCGTAGAGTGATCCTGCATGCCATACATGGGCCAATTGAGGCAGCCCCCTCCAGACTAGATATGGTACACGGGTCGGGGCAGGTCCAGAATGATTCCACCTTGCTACGCCGGCCCTCCGGCAGGGGCGCCGCGGACGAGTGGACAGGATTCGAGATCGGTCGAGACGTAAGGATTTTGGTGATCGCCTATGCCTGTGAACCGGGCAGGGGGTCGGAGCCCGGTGCCGGCTGGATGTGGTCACGCATGCTGGCCCGGCTGGGTGAGACCTGCGTTGTCACCCGAAGCAACAATCGCTCCGCAGTCGAAGAAGGGCTCCGGCAGATGACGGAGGATGCCCGGCCCAGGTTCGTCTATCTCGACCTCCCGGCGTGGGCCCGCTTCTGGAAACGGGGTCAGCGGGGGATCCGGCTGTACTACATGTTGTGGCAGATCGCAGCGCTGAGACAAGCACGCCGCCTCTTGAGGGCGGAGGGTTTCGATGTCGTCTGGCACCTGACGCTCGCAAATGCCTGGCTGGGCTCGACCGCCTCACTCCTGTCCCGGCCGTTTATCTATGGTCCGGTGGCCGCCGGCCCGGGGATGCCATGGCGACTTCTACCCGCATTGGGCGCGAGGGGAGCGCTGTACGAGGGTCTCCGAGAAGTGGCGGAGACCGCGGGCCGCCACATCAACCCTCTGGCCCGGGTTTCCTGGCGGCGGGCAAGGCTGATCCTTGTTCAGAACGAAGAGACCAGGCGATGGCTGCCGGGACGGTATCGGGAGAAGGTCGTGATCTTTCCCAACCCGGTTATTGATGAAGTGCCCGGCGTCACTGGCCGTGGCCGTGCCGGATCCCCCTCCGCCCTGTTCGCTGCCAGGCTCATGCCGTCCAAAGGCGGCGCTCTGGCCATCCGAGCACTCCTTCACCTCCCGGAATGGCATCTGTTCGTTGCCGGAACGGGCCCCGACGAGGCGAGACTGCGGCGACTGGCGCGCAGGCTCGATGTCGCAGGCCGCGTGCATTTCCTCGGATGGCAGCCGCGCAAAGAACTTATTCGACTCATGAGTGAAGAGGCAGATGTATTTCTCTATCCGAGCATCCGGGAGGCCGCAGGGTGGGTTGTCGCCGAAGCCGTGGCGTGCGGGCTCCCGGTTGTGTGCCTCGACCGGGGTGGCCCACCGCTTCTGGGAGGATCGGCCGTGGCCGCGACGAACCAGCAGCAGACGGCTCGCGCGCTGGCGGTGGCCGTTCGTGCGGTATGGACAGGGGAGATGCCGCTTCCGCGGGTGCCGTCCACGAGTCTGGATGACGCATGGGAACGTCTCGACGCCGTGCTTCGGTCAACCGGCT
>WNFD01002706.1_pt1 | contig 17811 bp, 17 predicted proteins | sample 5400491 | NCBI WGS metagenome assembly WNFD01 (sample SAMN13153343, study PRJNA577476) | soil metagenome | isolation source: 120 cm saprolite under Douglas fir tree site 2 hole 2 replicate 2 | place: USA:California | collected 2015-04-18 | reverse complement strand
CCAGTGGACAAGGACGGTTGCCCCTGTTGCTGCAGATTCTCTTCGGGTTGCTGTATGTCATTCCCTGGATCCCGCCCGTGCCGATCAGCGGTGGCGCACTATTGCAGCCGTACACCGTGATTCTCGCGGCGCTGGGAACCTACCAGCTATGGTTGGCGATGAGTCTCGCAAAAAGAAGCGACAGTCATCATGGGCAAGAGGTTGCTAGCGGGACGTGAACAAGAGCGCACGCGCTACCTCCCTCGTGCCCTTCGATCCTGCGCTACAGACTAGGCCGAGGGGCTCTGTCCTCGCTTGTAGAGGAGCCAGCCGACGACCAGGAGGATGACCGCGCCGACCATGACAGCCCGTCCCGCGCCACCTTGCCCGACCACGCCGACGAGCGCCAAGATGATGACCACGATGCCAGCCAGGATTGCGATGATCCCAACGTTCTTCATGGTGACCCTCCCAGGGCTCAGCTATCCGGTGAACTTCGCGCGCCTCCATCCGCTCCCTGCTTCGGGCAGATATGGGCGAGTGGGTCGAGAACTCTTCTACCACGACGTTGAGGCGTGAGGCCCAGCTTTTCTAGGGGTTGCCGCGCTCTGCGCGATTATTTTGAGTCGATGGATCGGTGTGAGAACATACGTTCGATGATTAGCCATGTACCCTCGGCCGCCGGCAGCGTCTGGATTGCAGGGCTAGCCGTGCTGATGATCGCGATGGGTGGCTGCGCAACTCCGGCTACCTCGGCTGTTTCCCCTCCCCCCGCGCCCGCATCGGCCCCTGCGATCAGCTCACCCCCGGAGTGGCGGCCAGGAGACCGCTGGGTGTACGGATGGACGAGCGGTTCGGAGACGGGCACCAAGACCGTAGAGGTTGTCGAGGTTCGCGAGATCAACAAGGTGGCGTTTTATCTGGTCCGGGTGGGCGACCTGGAGCACTTCTACACACGAGAGCTGCACTGGGCGGGGACCATGCGAGAGCAGAAGGTCGAGTCGCGCATGAGTCCGCCTGTGCCTTGGTTCGTCTGGCCGCTGGAAGGGGGACGGCGGTGGACTCACAACGCCATCTATGAGGACGCCAATAGCAAGACCGAGATCGCCGACCGCTTCTCGGTGGTAGCGACCGAGATGGTGGAAGTTCCGGCCGGCCGGTTCAACGCTGTGAAGGTGGTTCGCGAGACGGATCGGAGGGATGTCGACGAGTACTGGTATGCTCCGGAGGTTCGCTTCTACATCAAGTGGGTCGGCCGGCGAGGGGATGCCCAGTTCGAGGAGCAGCTCCGCGAGTATCGCCAGGCACCGCGGCTGATTCCGGGCCCCCCTTCCTCGGCACCGCCATCCACGACCAAATAGAGAATCCGCTGGCGCGGCTCACCCCGTCCAGGGCCGCCAGCAGGATTTGCGGCGCTGGGCCCCGTATTCGGCCTTCGTGGCGCGGGGGCGAGGTGACGACTGAGGGGGTGCTCGCTTTGCGGTCGCGAAGGGCGGGCTTACGGAAGAGGGGCGGAACGCACGTAAGTGAATCGCTGCTTGAGGCGGAGGAAGGGCTGCTCGAGGAATCGATACGAGCAAGCAGCGAAAGCCACGGTGAGCGCCAAGGTCAGCAGAAGCCTCAGGGGCCACGACAGGCCAAACCCGTCTCGTACGCCATAGACGATAGGGAAGTGGAAGACATAGAGCCCGTACGAGATCTTGCCAAGGTAGACCAAGATGGGATGGGCGAGGAGACCTCTCGCGGCTACCAGGGTGATGCACAGTGAGCCCGCGAGGATCACGTCCACCAGGGTGTACGTCCAGATAGGCGGCGAGACCAGCAGCGTTCCCGGCGCGACGCAATAGCGGATGATGGTCGCCACCAGCGCCCATGATGCGCCCACGGACGCGAGCCCAGACCAGGCCGGTAGCCATGAGGCCGGTGCGGTCCGAGACCAGAGCCATGCGATCAGGATGCCCAAGGCCAGCGGCTCCAAGCGATCAAGGGTATGAATCCACAAGGCCTGGTCCGTGAGGGTCGCGCGCAATGCAAGAAGCGACGCCCGCGCCACCAGCGCCCCCCCGATCATGGCCACGGACACCGCTGGGAGCCATCGTGCACCGACGAGCGCAAGGATGAGCGGCCAGCAGAGGTAGAACTGTTCTTCGATTGCAACACTCCAGAGGTGGTTCATTGGCGAGGGGAACCAGCGGTGCAGCAGTGCCCAGTTTGTCGTGAAGGTCAGGAGCCCCACCGCGTACCATCCGGGTGGGCGCCTGAGCAACAGGAAGACACCCACGAAGAGGAAGTAAAGCGGCCAGATGCGGAGGGCGCGCCGGACCCAGAAGGCGCGCACGTGGATCTGGCCTTCCGAAGCCTGTTCCCGGAGCAACAGAGATGTGATAAGGAAGCTGCTCAAGATGAAGAAGAGATCGACGCCGAAGGCACCGGCCTCCGCGACGGCTATCAGCGCCGGGGATAACGGACGTCGGGCCGACTGAAGGAAATGGAATACGAACACGCCGAGAAACGCTATGAATCGCAGTCCGTCGAGTTGGGGCAAATAGAACTGTCTGGGCTCCTGTCGTCGCATACGTCCTAGTAAGTTCGGCTACCGCGCCGTGTCCTGAGGCGGGTCAGGTGAAAGGAGGAGTCCGGAGTCACATACCGAGTCACTGGCAAGGAGTTCGTGAGAGGCGGCAGCTACGCGGGGGCGCTTCCCTCGCTTGTAAAGGAAGGTGACTAGCAACCAGAAGGATTATGGCCGCGACCATGACGGCTCGTCCAGCGCCTCGACCGCCCACGCCGGCCAGCGCCAGGATGATGACCAGGATGCCGGCAAAGATTGCAACGATCCCAGGTTCTTCATGGCGGTCATCCATCAACGCGGCCAACCAATGAACTTCATGCGTCTACATTGGCACTTTTCTATCACAACACCGAGGTGTAAAGACCTGTTCTTCGCGAGGCCGCCGTTCTGCCAAAGTATCTTAAGCGAGAGAATCGGGTGTGAGAGCATAAGGCGCATGGTGAGCGCGCGTTGTGTCGGCACGCGGCATCCGCTTCCTTTCAGGCTTTGGCGGCGGTTCGGATCTCCGGGGGGCGGCTGCGCCGCCCCGGCTAATCCGACCGCCGGCGCATCGGCCGTCGCAGCCACTAGCTCACGTCCGGAGTGGCGGCCGGGAGATCGCTGGGTGTACGGGTGGATGAGCCGCTCGGAGATCGGCACCAAGACCGTGAAGGTCGTCGAGATCCGCGCGATCAACAAGGTCACGTCCGTCAGGGATCAGAGGGATGTCGACGAGTACTGGTGTGCTCCTGAGGTTCGCTTCTCCATCAACTGGGTCGGCCGGCGAGGGGATGCGCAGTTCGAAGAGCAGTTCCGCGCGTACCGCCAGCGATCTCGGCTGATTCCGGGCCCCCCTTCCTCGGCACCGCCATCCACGACCAAATAGAGAATCCGCTGGCGCGGCTCACCCGCCCAGGGCCGTTCGCAGCAGTTGCGGCTCTGGGCCTGGTGTTCGCCCTGCTCGCGTTCCAACGGCTCGGCTTCACGCCGAGATGGGTGGCGCTCCTGCCACTCCTGGGCGTGCTCGCGGCGATTGCCGTCGTCGACCTCACGACCAAGATGATCCCCGACGTCCTCACATTGCCTTGTATCGCGTATGCGCTGGCGCTGGCTGCGGTCGCAGAGGGAGGACCCTCGCTGATCCAGGCGGGACTTGGTCTTGTCGTGGGCGGCGGGTTGCTTCTCCTGCTGGCCGTGGTGACGCGAGGAGGGATCGGCGGAGGAGACATCAAGCTGGTCGCGATGCTGGGAAGCGCGCTCGGCTGGAAGGAAGCGCTGATTGCCTTCGCGCTCTCGCAGTTAGGAGGCGGGGTCGTGATTCTTTACCTCTTGCGCACCGGGCAGGCCGAGCGTCGCAAGACGCTGCCAATCGGGGCGCTGATTGCGGTCATCGGCGCCGGCTTGCTGGCCCTGCGCGGCTGAAGCACACCGGCGCCGACCGGTCAGGGAAAGCACTGGCCCCCTCCGTCAGGAGGGAGTCCGGGCGGGGCCGTTCGCTGGAGGGTCTCCACGATCGGTCGGTCCGCGCGGCCGAAGAGAGCAGCCAGTGAATCCTGGTAGACCAGACGCCAGCCGGGCTCGAGCTTCAACAGGTTGAAGGTCGGGAAGCCCGTCCTGACCAGTGCCATGTGCGTTTCGTGCTTCCGAAGAAGCGCGTCCCAGTCTCCCTCGCCGTATTTGAAGGCCAGGTTCGCTTCGTAGATCGCTGGGCTATACATGGTCTCGCGGCGACCGTCCACGGACACCTTCACCGCCGGACTTAGATGGTATAGGGCGTACTCACCCCAATCAAAATCGATCGCCAGGTTGCCGGCCGCCCCGCTCTGCTTGATCAACCCTACGGCACGCGCCGGGTAGCTTCCCCCGATACCTGGCGTGATACGGATGCAGGAGAAGTGCGGCAGCGCCGAGACACCCAGGAAGAGGGCCGCGCCAAGGGCCGCCACCGGGAACCAGATCGATGAGAGGTGGCGCGGCGGCGCGGAGACGGGCCGGGCCGAACTCCAACGATCCCAGGCGTCCCCGATGTGTTCGCCGGCGAGGACCGCGATGGCGAGAGCGGCAAGCGGAGCGTGACGGAGGGCCACGAGCGGAAGGAGAGCCGTGACGACGAGGACGGCCATGAGGGAGGCCCGGCGTTGCCGTCGGCTGTAGATGATGCCCCAGAGGGCGAGGGCCACGAAGCCTGCGTACGCGAGCCCATGGCGTGTCACCAGCACCATGGGCTGCCACTCGCTGATGTCGGGCCGCGGCCCGAAGGCCGTCTGCTGGAGAAAACCCCACAGGGTCGGGCCGTACGGGTTCAAGAGGGTTGCCAGCCCGCATGTGACCAGCAGGAGGATTTCGCGGATCGTCGGGTGGCCTGCGATGACGCGCCGCCGGTCAGTGATGTGCCGGGCCCAGATCTCGACCGTGGCCCATATTCCTAAGATTCCGAGTCCGGCAATGAAGCCGGGGTGCAGGTTTGCCCAGAGAGCGAAGAGCGGAGGCACTGTCCAGATCCATCGGGGCCTGCGGCGGGTCATATCGTGGACCAGCAGCAGGACGAGGAGGAAGAGGGGGTACGAAAAGATGAGCGTTCGAACCGTGACCAGCGACATGAGGAAGAAGTGGACGACGGCGACGACGAGAAAGCCAGCCCGGAGGACGTTGAGGCCCTGGCGGCAGAGGTGCCGGTAGAGAACTCCCATCACGACCAGGCCGAGGCCTGCTTTCATTGCGATCAGGCCCGCTGGTCCTGCCGCGGCGAAGATCAGGTAGAAGACGACCTCCGAGAGCCACTCATGGTTCAGCCAGAGCCGACCCGCGGTGAGGTACGAGAACGGATCCGGCACCGCGACCTTGCCCGCCGTCCACACCGTTTCGCCGAACTTGATGTGACCCCAAAGATCCGGGTCGGCGACCGTGAGGGAGAATCGGTAGAAGGCAAGGCTCATTACCACGGCGATGACGGCGAGCTGCTGCCAGGGCGCTTGACCGGCACGCACGGGATGACTCGAGCTTGTCGCGACCTCGACGTTCGCTGAGTGTTGCTGTACCTGAAGCAAGGTCGACGAGTGACCTGGCTCCCTCACCTGGAGCTCAGACGCAGGAGCCCCCGCTCCGGGTCGAGGGTCACGGTGAAGCGCGAGAGGAACGTGTTGCCGAGGATGCCGTCCATGGATGGGCCGACCGCATGCACCACCGCGATAACATCCTGGGCCTCCACGTCGCCCACGCGGAGCGACGGGATCGTGACGAGGTGGCCGCTCGTGAGTCCCGAGAGGGTCTGCAGCGGAACCGGCTTGGAGTGGCGGTCCGGTTGTATCTCGAGGGCGCTGGCGAGGTCAGGCGAGATCACACAGGTCGTCGCCCCGGTGTCGACGAGGAACTGCGCCGTCCTGGAATTGTTGAGGCGGACCTGTGCGAACCAGCTACCTCCGACCCGGCGGAGCGTGACCGCCGTATCGTCCGAGGTGGCCCTCCGGGTTGCAGGCTCACGCAGGAGCGGTGCGAGCGAATGAAGGCCCTCCCGCGCGGCCAGCGCGACATCGCGAGGAGGGTTCAGGCGCAGCGCTGTCTCGAAGGCCGTCGAGGCTTCCCGCCAGCGGGACAGGCGCATCAAGGCGATACCTCGGTGATAGTGAAGCAGCGGCTCGTCCGGCGCCTGGACCAGCGCCTGGCTGAAGAGGCGCTCGGCGGTGGCGAAGTCGCCCTTGGTATAGGCGGCCTTGCCCGCCTCGTTGAGGTCCGGCACCGTGGCGGCGACGCTGCCCAGCAGGATCAGTCCGAGCAGCGGGAGGAGGAGCGCGGGCCGCCTGATCATTGCAGATCGGCCTTACGCTCGACCCAGCTGATGCCTTCCGGAAGGCGGAACTTCGTCACCGTGTCCACGCTCTCGCTGACGCCGCTGAACCAGTCGTCCTGGCTCCACAGGACACCGTACGGCATGAGGATCCGCGTCAGCACCGTTCGCGCACCGTTCAGGCGGGCTGCGCCGAGGGGACGCGCGCTGAGCCCGGCTTTGTCCGAGAGGTAGAACGTGGAGCGCACGTCGCCCGACGGGACGGCTCCTCGAGAGCGCACGGCCAGGGTGTACACGCCGGGCTTTACGCCCCTCAGGTAGAAGATCTCCGAGGGTGTTCCGTCGCCTGGCTTCGCGAGCGCGGCTAGCCTCACTGTCTGCATGGGCGCATCGAGGCGATCCGCCTGGGCCCGCCAGGTCGCGCTGACCTCCACGTCGGAGCTCTCCATGCCCCGCGGCCACTGCACGACGAGCACCCCGGTCGGCGTGACGGCTCCGGCGCTGTGGACCGTCACGGTCTGGCTCCGCTGGGGCGGGCTCCCGCTCGCGGGCGTCTCGACCCACAGCCGCAGCAGTGGCTCGGAGACCATCAGAACCTGGCGGAATCGTCCTTCTCGTGCGGTTACCGGAACGCGTCGATCGTTCGCGACGATCCACACAGTGCCGATGGTCTTGTCGTCCACCTGGCCCTCGACGAGGACGACCGGCGGGTCCTCCGGTCCGAGCGTGAGCCCGTCGGCCGGAGTCGACAGGACGATGGCGTTGGTCGGCGTTGGCATCACGTACTGGACCGTGATCACGTCCTCGGCCTCGAGTCCCGCGGGGCCGGTTGCGACGGCCCGGAGGTTGTTGGAGCCAGGTTGGAGGGGGACCGAGACCTCGAAGGCGCGCTGGGTGGGGCTCACCATGATGGGCTCCCCGTTGACGTAGAGGACGACCCGCTCGGCTGCGCCGCCGAGAAGCCGTCCCGAGATCGTCTGGGTGGGCCGATCGGTCACGCGCTCCCTCGGTCCTTCGAGTCGTACCAGGACATGCCCTAGCCCCAGGCCGAGCGGTGACGCAGGTCTGGCCTCACCCGCCGGCGTCCTGGGCGGGTCCGCGGGGACGGACTCGACGGGGCGCCTGCTGACCGCCGGCGGGCTGGTCGTTTCGAGAGGAGGCATGGAAGACAGGGGAGTGGGCGCAGGCTCTTCGCGCGCGGGCGGTGGCTCGGCGGCGAGGCGCGAGGGCGTCGCCGCGATCGCGAACCCGCGAGTCATTGGAACCGGAGTCAACGCCCGCGCGGGCGCCGCAGCCTGCGCGGTGACAAGGGCCGATGGTGGGGGCACAGCCTGCGCTGGGGCAGGAGCCGATATTGGCGGCGGCTCGGGCCACCCGGCGTCCAGAGGGTTGTCGATATCGGAAGCGGAGAGCAGCGCGACCGGCCCGCCGGCCAAGGTCGCTGGCTCGGGTGCGGCAGCCCGGGTCTCGGCGGCCTGGGATGGCGTCCGCGCGCTTGCCTCTTCCGGGACAAGTGTGGGACGTCTCGTACCACGGTCCGGCTTGACCTCGGGACCTTGCGGACTGGCCGGCACAGAGGGGACGAGGTCGGTCATGCTGATGAGAGATGTCGCGGCACCCAGAGACCATGGCGGGGCTTGCGTGGCCCGGACGAGACCGAAGATCAGGGCGCCATGGAGGAGCACGGAGCAAATGAACGCAAAGCAGATCCCGTTATCCGGAAGACGTCTGAGCCCGTGGCTCCGATTGAAGGGCGAGTATCGCCGAGACCGGCGCGACCATCCACCCCGTGATTCCGCGATGTGCCACGGCTCGCTCATGTCGAGAACCTGACGTGGAAAGGCGCCGCTACTGGCCGACTGGCCGTATTGTCAGGCCCTCCACAGGCGTCAGGACGTCCACGGAGCTGAGCGGTCTGGCCATGATGTCGTCCGCCGGATCCTTCCGCCGCTCCCAGGGACCGGTTGAAGGAACGCTCTGCGCCTCCCGCTCTTCGCGTCGAAAGGCGGGTACGGAGCGCTGCTGCACCAGGGCGGGTTGCGGTCCGGGAACGGTGGCCACGCCTGCGGAGGCGGGCACCGTGATGATCGGGCTCGTGGTCACGGTCGGCGATGGCGTGGAGATTTCCGGGTTGCCTCCCGGGCGCCGCGCATCCCGCACATCCCGCGCTTCCTCGACCTTCGTGCCAAGCCGCTCGATCGCCCGCTGCAAGACCCCGAAGCGCGCTGCCGACGCTTCGACTGCGGCGGCCGCATCATGCGGGCCGGATCCGGTGAGGCTCGCCAGCGAGGCGCCGACCTGGTTCAGCAGTTCCTCGCCGGTCCGCTTGTCGGCGTAGATTCTCCCGGCCTCGACCCGGACCGAAACCTTGGTCATGCCGGCGGTGACGCGTTCGAGCGTCGCGTACACGGTGACGGCTTCGTAGGTTCCGGTGAGCTGCCACCGGTTGCCGGACTTCTCGGTCTGCTCCACTCGCACGGCCATCCGGGCCAGCGCGTCCACCGTGGCGCCCCAGGTCGTGGACAGATCCGCGGGGATCGTCCGCTCAACGCTCCGGTCCCCCAGCGCCGCGAGTGAGCCCACGACCGGTCCCATCGCGGCCAGCCCGGCTGCGACACAACCGCCACTACCCACGAGCACGGGAAACAGCAGCAGCGCGAGAAAGCGATGCCTCACCGAACGAGTCTCAACTTTTGCGCCAGCGCCGCTCTCGGCACCGGATCTAAGGTGGCCATCTGTCCCAGTTGGTCACACCGGAAGTAACCGAATACGATGCGCCAGTTCGGGTGTGACGTGCTGCAGTAGGCCGCAGCCTGCGGATCCATGTTTGGTGAGACGATGCAGCCATTGCCCTGGTCGAAGATCTGTGTGACCACGAACTTGCTGTAAGTCAGAATCTGCCGCTGGCCGGTCATGGCTCCAGGAGGGCAGTTCGACTGAACCACCATGACACCCGCTTCCCACCCACCGTTCGAGGCCTGATAGGCCACACTCCCGTCCGCTTTTAGGACGTTGCCGCCCGGCAGCGGTGTGACGCGGCTCGCGAGGAAGGTGTCGCGAAGCGTTTTGAACACGTTGTTGTCCATGCCGTTCTGGAGGGTGGTATTTTGGCCAGTCCCCAAGGTGACGTCGCAGGTAGGATTAGCACTCCCGGCGTTCTGAATCTCTGGGTTCAGGACCGGGGGGGTGGGGTTGTTGCCGTCGAGGCTCGCCCACGCTGCGGTATTGCATGTCTGGGGAGCATTCGGCTGATTGCAGGTATTTTGGGATCCCCCGCCGGAGGAGGATATCCAGGTGATTCCGGTGCCGCAGCCGTTGCTATTGTTGAAGGCTCCTGTGCCAGCGTCCTGGAAGGCGCACGGTGCAACGGCGATAGGGAGGATAGGGGTCCCGCAGCCCGGAATGGCCGGCGGGTTGGCGATCGCCACCGCCTGGGCCGCCGTTGCGAGGTTGTTGATACCAATCAGCCTCAGGAACGACATGGGAATGGTTGTGGAGTACTGGCAGCGCACCGCATTCACCTTGCTGCCATCGAGGGAAGGGGTGAAGGCGCCGGCGTTCCAGATCCCGAGAACGATGTTGCCGCTCGGGTCGTTGGCGGTGTTCAGGTTGAGGTTGATTGTCCCCACCTTGAACTGGTTGGCAGCAGCATAGGACTGGGCGAAGTTCCGGACGGTCGGAAATACGGACGAGTCGAAGCCGAGCTTGCCCGCTCCCGCGAGCGAGGCCGCGTCCATGGCCCGCTGGAGTTCGTCGTCTACGGTGCCGTAGTAGGCCAGGTCCATGGCCAAGCCACCGAAGATGATCATGAGCGGCACGGCGAGAATCGTGGTGAAGAGGAGAATGCTGCCTCGCTGGTCGCGAAGCCAACTGAATTTCATCGCGTGCCTCCCGTGCATGTCGTCAACGGCGGAATTCGACTGTCTGGATGTCTTGCCAGGGGATGTCGATGCGGCCCCCCGACATCGTGCCGCGCAGCAGCATACCGCCGAGATTCACGTAGTCGGCCTCCACGCGGGTTCCATCTGTCAGGAGGACGATGGCGGTGGAGCGGACGTGGGTGTTGGCGATGTACGGGGGCAGCGAGCTATCCTGAACAGGTTGCCGCGCGAAGGCCAACGTGGCGATGCTCGCGACCGCGATCTGGGTAGCCACGCCGCCCCGATAGACCGTGATCTCCTGGGCCTGCCGGTGGCCCTGGATGGTGTCGGGCGCTTGACTGCCGAAGAGGCGGTTGAGGGTGATGAGAGACGGATCCGCGGTCTGACGGCCGAGAAGGCCCAGCCCGAGGTTGGCCATACCGCTGACCTGGCCAACCGAGCCCCCTCCGCCGCTCGTGCCTTCTTGGCTCCTCGAGACGATGGTGTAAAACACCTCGAGCGAGGGTTGGGCGATCTGCCACGATTGGCCGTTCCAGGTGCGTACCGTGGCGGTAACGTCCTGTGCGGCGGCGCTGCCCGCCGAGATGGCGAGGGCGGCCGCGAGGAGCAACGAAAGGGTCGTCTTGAGATTCATCCTTATCTCCCTGGTCAATAGCTCAACGCTTTGAGGAGCTTCATCAGGCCTAGCAACGAAGGGGCCAGGGTCACGAGGAAGAACGCCGGCATCAGGAAGAACACGGTCGGAAAGAGCATCTTGAGCGGCGCCATGTGGGCCTGTTCCTCGGCGCGGTGCCGGCGCTGGACGCGAGCGGCGTCGGCATGAATCCGCAGGGTCTTTCCCAGTGGGGTGCCGAGCTTCTCGGTCTGGATGAACGCCCCCACGATCGATCTCAGCTCCTCGATGCCCGTCCGCTCCGCGAGGCCTCGCAGCGCCTCCTGTCGTGGCCTGCCGGCGCGCACTTCCAGGTGCATGCGGAGGAGCTCCTTGTGGAGCGGGCTCTCCTGCTTCATGGGCTGATCGGCGATCCGGGCCACGGCGGCATCGAAGCCCAGTCCCGCCTCGACACACACCATGAGCAGGTCGAGGACGTCCGGGAGAGCGTGGACGATCTCTCGGCGGCGTACCTTGATGCGGTTGTGGAGCCAGAAGTCCGGAAGGAAGAAGCCGATCACGCCCAGGATCAGAGAGATCGCCACCAGTCGCGGGAACGGTACGGCCTTGAGGGCCACGAGGCTGTAGAGGAAGTAGAACGAGCCCAGCCCTCCTCCGAGGGCGACCTTGGCGCCGAGGAAGAGCAGGACCGCCCGGGGCTCGTAGAAGCCAGCCCAGATGAGCCGGCGACGGTACTTTGTCGGAGCGGCGTCCTCGGAGCCGCCGACCGCCCGCCCGATCTTCTCGATGGTGTGCTCCCACCCGGACCGGGGTTCGTCGGTCCAGCGCAGGATGGACGTCGGACCCGCCGGCGCCGCCGCTCCCGCCCCGCCGAAGCGCTCGCGCTGGAGGGCTGGCCAGAAGCGCATCAGGGTCATGCCGGCAAGCAGGGTCACGCCCGCGACGAGCAGGAAGGAGAGGATGGCGACGGTGAGGGTGCTCATGGCTATCTCACACCTTGATCTGGGCGATACGCCAGATCGTGAAGAAGCCGATCGCCTCCAGCACAAGACCGGCCCCGATCAAGACCGGCCCGATCGGGTCGGCCAGCATCGTGTCGAAGTACCCGGGGTTCAGGAGCTGGAACATCATGCCGAAGATGACGGGACTCAGCCCCACGCAGACGGCGGACCACTTGTGCTGCGATGAGAGGACCCGGGCGTAGCTGAGGATCTTGAACCGCTCCCGGATGACCTCGGCCAGGCGGTCGAGGATCTCGGCCAGGTTCCCGCCCGCGCTGCGCTGGATCCTGATGGCGGTGCAGAAGAAGCGTACGTCCTCGGTGGGCATCCGGGTCTCCAGCCCGAAGAGTGCTTCGCTAGGCTCGGTCCCGAGCCGAATCTCGTCGTCCACCTGTCTGAACTCCATGCCGGTGGGATCCGGCATCTCCTCGCCGACAAGTTTGATCGCGCCGCTCAGGGCGTTCCCGGCCCGGATGGCGCGGGTGATCATGTCGAGGGCATCCGGGAACTGGGTTTGAAAGCGCGTGATGCGGCGTGCGCGCTTGTAGAGCAGATAGACGGCGGGGATGGAGCCCGTCGCCACCGCGGTGAGGATGCCCCAGAAGAGGCCCCCGGTCCGGAGCCAGGCGGCGGCGCCACCGACTGCGGCGCAGGCGGCAGTCACGAGCGTGAGATCGCCGGCCGTGGCCTTGTAACCGGCTTCCGTGGCGAGCCGTGCCAGGCGCTGCGGAAGGCCGGTGTCGCGGAGGACCCCTGCCAGCCCTCGCATGGCATCTGGTTCAGGGCGGAGGATGTCGGTCTGCGAGCGCGGTGCTCCCGCATGCTTCAGCCGCTCGCGGACCGTCCGCTGGGCCTGGGAGACCCACCAAATTCCGACGACGAGGATCACGAAGAACGAGAAGACGAGTAGGGCTACGGCCAGAGGCATCACCGCACCGCCTGTCGCTTGGAGGGATCGAAGACATCCGGGTCGAGCTGAATGCCCGCACGGGCGAGCCGGTCCGTGAAATGAGGCCGCACGCCGCTCGCGCGGTGAAACCCGAGCACCCGGCCGTCCGCGTCGATCCCCTGCTGCTCGAAGAGAAAGATATCCTGGGTCGTCACGACGTCCTCTTCCATCCCGACGACCTCGGTCACCCGGACGACCCGGCGCGTGCCGTCGGAAAGACGTGAGAGGTGCACGACGAGGTCGAGCGCCCCGGCGATGTAGTCCCGCAAGGCCCGCACGGGGAGGGAGATGCCCGACATGAGGACCATGGTCTCGAGCCGCGAGAGGGCATCGCGCGCGGAATTGGCGTGGACCGTCGAGAGAGAGCCATCGTGGCCCGTGTTCATGGCCTGGAGCATGTCCAGCACCTCGGCACCGCGCACCTCGCCGACCACGATGCGGTCGGGTCTCATGCGGAGGGCGTTGCGCAGGAGGTCCCGCTGCGTCACGGAGCCCTGCCCCTCGATGTTGGGCGGCCGCGTCTCGAGCCGTACCACGTGGTCCTGCTGCAGCTGCAGCTCGGCCGAGTCCTCGATCGTCACGATGCGCTCGGTATTGGGAACGGCGTTGGAGAGGACGTTCAGGAGTGTGGTCTTGCCGGCGCCGGTGCCGCCGGACACGAGGATGTTCAACCGGGCCTGCACCGCCGCGCGGAGGATTTCGGCCAGGGCCGGGGTGACCGTGCCGAACTCGACGAGGTTGTTCATGCGGTACGGATCGGCGGCGAAGCGCCGGATCGACAGCACGGGCCCGTCCAGGGCGAGGGGCGGGATGATGGCGTTGACTCGGGAACCGTCGGCGAGACGGGCGTCCACCATGGGCGAGGACTCGTCGATGCGGCGACCGATGGTCGAGACGATCCGCTCGATCACGTGGAGCAGATGGGTGTCGTCGCGGAAGATCACGTGCGTGCGCTCGAGCCGGCCGCGGCGCTCGATGTAAACAGTCTTCGCGCCGTTCACGAGGATGTCCGAGACGGTGGGGTCCTGCATCAGCGGCTCGAGCGGGCCGAGGCCGAAGGTCTCGTGCTCCACTTCGACGACGATCTGCTCGCGCTCCTGGCGGCTCAGGGGAGTGTCGTCGGCGACCAGCATGTCCTCGACGATCCGGCGGATCTGCTGCTGGACCGTCTCGAGCGGAAGGAGATCGATCTTCGCCAGATCGAGGCGCTCGATGAGCTGGCGGTGGATCCGCGTCTTGAGCTCGTAGTACGCCTCCCGGCCGCGGGGCTGCGGATCGTGACCGTTGCCGGTGACCGGAACGTCACGGAGAGCAACGACCTCGCGGACGGGAGCGCGTTTCTGAAAGAGTGGCATCTATCCGTCTCCTGGAATGGCCTTGGTGTTCCACATAAGGCGCGTCAGAGCCGCCGAGCGCCCGGCGGCGGGCCGCGCCGCGCCGGGCCTGGGAAAAAGACCTCCGGCGAGCTCCCGGAGGTTCCGGGCGATCTTCGAGCGAGGCGAGGCGCTGACGACCGGCTCGCCGTTGTTGATCGCGGAGACGACGGTGGGATAGTCGCTCGGTGTGCGCCAGTGGATGGGCACGCCGAGCGTTTCATGAGCATGCTTGAGGGTGACATCTTCCCCGGTCCCCTCACGCATGATCACGGCCTTCACGCGCTGGAGGTTCAGGCCGAGGTGGCGGAACGCAGCGAGCCCGGCCGCGCCGGAGCGCAACGCGGAAACAGTCAGACTGGTGAGGAAGAGGATGGTATCCGAGGCCTCGAGCGCCGTGATGGTCCCCGGGTCGAGATCGTGCCGGAGATCCAGTATGACGTGGTCGTAGTGAGAGCGGATGATCTCGAGCATGACCTTGACCTGCTCGGCGACGAGCTGACCGCGCTCGACGCGGGTCGGGCCCGGGAGGACCACGAGACCGCTGGCGTGGCGGACGACCAGGCCCTGCAGGAAGGACGCGTCCAGGCGGTCGGGGTTCTCGAGAGCGTCCACCACGGAGTAGGTGGGCCTGAGGTTCAGAAAGGTGGCGACGTCCGACTGCCGGGTATCGAGATCGATGAGGATGGTCCGGCCGGGTGCGCGTTCGGCCAGGCAGACGGCGAGATTCGTGGCGACGGTGGTCACCCCAAGGCCCCCCTTGGTCGAGAAGACCGACGTGATCCGACCGGGCCGCGCGGCGGGCAGGGTAGGGCGCCGGATCCGAAGGAGTTTCTCGAGAGCGGAGGCGAGATCTCCCTCCTGGACAGGCCGGCGGAGGAATTCGACCGCACCGGCCCGGATGACCTCGATGACGAAGTCCGCGGAAACGCTCGAGCCGGTCACGAAGACCGCCGCTTCCGGGAAGGTGCGCGCGAGCGCCTCGACCATCCTGGCGGGGGGGCCATCCGGTCCTCCCGTGCGGTCCTCGGGGAGGTCGGCGATGACCAGATCCGGGCGCCGCGAGGGGCCTTCCTGCATCGCCTGCGAGAGCCGCTTGAACTCGCCCACCACGAGCGTGGCCGAGCTGCTCGCGAGCAAGCCTTTCAGCGGCGAGCCGGGATCGGCGACGATGATGGTCCGAAACGTCGGAGTCATGCTGTGCTCCCGCTAGTTCGCCGGCATGCTGCTCTGGCCGAAGGGCCGCGGCATGATCTCACCGACGCCCGGGATGCCCGGTACCAGGGTGAAGTCCTTCTTCTCCTCGGGCCTGAGGTCCATGAGACGGCGCGGATCGGGTCCGGATCCGGGCGGGTCGGACTTGACCAGCTTGACGGTCACGAGAAAGAGGAGCTCCGTCTCGTTGTTCTGGAACCTCGTGCTTCGGAACAGCGCGCCCAGGATCGGGATATCACCGAGCACGGGAATCTTCGCGACCGCTTGACGGACTTCGTTATTGATGAGGCCGGCGATGGCGAATGACTCCCCATCCTTCACGTTCACCGTGGTCGCCGCTTCGTTCTTCCTGATCACCGGAATATTGAACCCGTTGGATTGCAGGCCCTGGCTGAAGTCCAGGCTCGAGACCTCCGGCCTGACCCGGAGGTTGATCGTATCGCCGTCCACGACCACCGGGAGAAACACCAAGCCGACGCCGAACTCCTTGAACTCGATGCTGATCGTGTTGTTCTGTTGAGCGACCGGGAACGGGAACTCGCCTCCGGAGAGGAACTTGGCCTCCTTGCCGCTCTGGGTGACCAGGTTGGGCTTGGCGAGGGTGCGGAGCACGTTGCGATCGCTCATCGCTCGCACCACACCGGCAAGGTCGCGCCGGCCCGACGAGAGGAAGAAGCTGCTGCCGGAGAACTGGAAGTCCGGCGAGCTCTGACCGAAGACCCCGTTGGCGACCACCGGCCCGAGGGTGCCGATGGGCAAGGAGAACGGATTTCCCGGGAAGGCGGCGCCCTGGAAGGCGGAGCCGAGGGCGCGCGCGCTGAATCCCAGCTCCCTGAGCGCCGCGCGGGCGACCTCGGCCACGTGAACCTGGAGCAGCACCTGCTGGGGCCTGACGTCGGTCAGGCTCAGCAGGCTGATCACCTTGCCCTTGGGAGCAAAGACCCCGGCGACCTCGATCGCCCCGGCGGTCGTTCGCTCGCTCGAGACGTTGCCGTCGAGGATGAGCGCGTCCTGGGCCGCGTGGACCTGGATGTCATCGCGCGGGGCGACCTGCTTGAGCCTCTCGCGCAGCAGGGCCAGGTCAGTCTGGACCAGAACGTCGAAGAAGATCGTCTTGCTCGGGTAGAAGACCACGAGCGAGGTGGTGCCGACCGCCTTGCCGTTGATGAGGATCTGGCTCGGCGTGACCACGAACACGTCGGCGATGGCCGGGTTCGTGACCGAGACCCGCGCGAACGGCTCCTGGAGGTTGAGCACCTGGGACTTCCCGATGGTCACCTCGAGCCGGAGCAATGCGGGGTCTGCGGCGGAGGCGATGGTATGGCCCAGGCCCAGAAGCGCCAGCCCGAGCGCCATGAGGAGACAGCCGCGCGTCGCCCGGCGGAATCGTCGAGGCATTGCGTTTGGACTCACTTCTTGACTTCCGTGTCCGGCTGCACCTGACCCAGCTCGAGCCAGCGCTCGTCCGGCCCCCGCGTGAAGAGCTGCTGGGCCATCTTCTCGCCTCGCTGGACGAGTACGGCGTGAGGAGGCGGGAGCGTGGTGCTGGTGCTCGCCGCCGCGATGGAGGAGGGGTGAACGATCAGGTTGAAGGACTGAATCGCCTTGCCGGAGAAAATCATCAGGGAGGTGACGCCCGATGCCTTGCCGACGATCAACAGCTGGGCCGGGCTGATCACCTGAACGTCGGCGATGGCGGGATTTGCCACGGCGACCTTGCGGGCTGGCTCGGCCAGGGTCAGGAGAAGGGAGCCGTCCACCGCGATGTAGACGGGAGCCGGTGCCTGGGCGCGTGCGGGCTCGGTCAGCACGGCGGGAGCCACGGCAACCACCACCAAGAGCGCGATGAGAGGGAAGCGCAGGTGCATTGACCGACCTCCTGAGGTTTTCATTGCTTCAGGCCCGGCTGCTCGGCCCAGGAATTCTCGCGGTCGCGCACAAAGGTTTGCTCGCTCACCTTCGTCCCGCGGATCACGGCCACCGGGTACTTGTCCAGCGCCGGAAGCGGCAGAGGAGCGCTGCGCGCGAGGACAGTCGGCTTTGCCTCCGGGTTGGATGCCGGGGCGATGTCGCTGAGGAGCGAGGTAGGGGTCGCGCCGGGCGTGCGGACAAACAGAGTGTCGCGCAGATTGCGCTGGACGAGCATCAGACGACCCTCCGACTGAGCCACAGCCAGTCGCTCCACCTGCTGCGGCGTGAGGGCGAGCGTGACGGTCGTGTTGGTGACCGGCTTGTTGTCCTTCATCTCGACGGTCTGGCCGGCAGCCAGGACCGTCACGTCCTGGAGGATCACCTTGGCGATCTTCTCGTTCGACCCGGCTTTCGGCATGCTCACGAGGACGTCCACCCGGCTATTGGGCAGAACGAACCCGCTTTCGCGCATGGCGTCGTCGACCCTGATCGTCACCCCTCGCTGACCTTCCGGGATCAGCATCGGCATGATGCCGCCCCGGCCCGCGAGCTGA
>WNFD01003035.1_pt1 | contig 17814 bp, 14 predicted proteins | sample 5400491 | NCBI WGS metagenome assembly WNFD01 (sample SAMN13153343, study PRJNA577476) | soil metagenome | isolation source: 120 cm saprolite under Douglas fir tree site 2 hole 2 replicate 2 | place: USA:California | collected 2015-04-18 | reverse complement strand
GAGGTTCCAGGCGGCTGGCGCGCGATCACCGCGGTCAGCTCGATGATCGCGCCGCGAAGATCCCGGAAATCGACGCGGAGGATCCGCGCCAGGCTGATCCGCGCCTCCAGCGCCTCGGAAGTAGCGGGCTCGGTTTGAATCAGAGCCCGATACAGCCCCGCCGCCCGCTCCGGGTCGCGCAGGTCGAGGTAACTTGCATCCGCCGCCTCTCGCAGGGCGCGGGCCCGTAGGATTTGGCCGCCCCGCGAGTCATCGTCGGACGCGATCTGGACCGCTTGCTCGTAGTGGACGATGGCGCTCCGGGCGTCTCCCCGGTACATCGCGTCCCGGGCGGCGTGAAGCTGCTGTTCGGCGGAGGGCGTGCACGTCGCCCCGACGTTGACCAGCGCGAGCAGAACGCCAAGCGCCGAAATCCAACCGGTCGCGCCGTGTCGAGGGAATGGATGGTGTGTCATCAGTGGCAGAAAGAGGGACTGATCTCGACGCACTGCTGCGCTTCGGTGCAACGGACACAGTTCTTATCGGGCCATCCGTTGTTGAGGCAAACGAAAACGTCCGAAGTCCGGCGCGGGCAGTCGTCAGACACCACGCATCGATAAGGGCCGCCGTCCGGTCGCAGAAGGTCGATCGAGCAGTGTCGATCTTCGCAGCCGGCAAGCAGCGAGCCGCCGCACAGAGCCAGAAAGGCGGTGAGGATTCTGGAGCGCAAGATCGCGCGGCATCGTACGGTCTTGAGCGCAATCGCCGCAACGGCGCTCTTTTCCGATTCAGTCGATTGTGGTTTCTAGTTTTGAAGCTTGGCGGAGGTCGTGGCCACGCCTCCTCCGATGCTCGTGGCGCTCGCGGCCTGGGTGATCCGCCGCTTGAGATTGCGCGACTTTTCCTGCTGGCGATCGACCATGCGGACCATCTCTTTGGCGTGCTCGCCCAGATTTTGACAGGCCACCTCGGAGACCGAGCGATGGCGCCTCGCCAGCTCCTGCCACAGCGCCAGATTGACGTGAGATCCGAGCAGACGCTCTTCGATCGAATCGAGCGTGCGCTCCATCTGCAGTCCCTGCTCGTTGACTTCGGCGAGTCGAGCGGTCGCTTCCGGGGGAGGGTTGATGCATCCTGCGGAAAAGGCCCCGCTGATCAGAGCCGCCAACGCCCAACCCCACCCGCCCTTCGGCCCTCGATTGCCTGTGCTCAAAGATACCTCGCCCTGTCCGGCCCGCCGTCAGGCAAGCTAAGGACGGGCGACAGGTCGGGCAACGGCCCGCCGAGAAGCGCGGTTCGCGCGTTTAACGGCCGACAGTCGAGAACAGACTCGCTCGCGATGGCGAAAGCGGCGGGCTCGACCGCAGGGTGTCGCGGCTTTAGCTCGCGGCTGGTCGATGCCGCAGGATGAACTCGCTCACCTCGCGAGCCGCTCCGGCGCCCGCGGGCTTGTTCGCGACGTAGTGCACCGCCGAGCGCACTTCATCGGGCGACTCCGGCGGGGCGGCGGAAAAACCGACCGCTCGCAGCAGCGGAAGATCGACGATCTCGTCCCCCATGTACCCGCAGCGCTCGGCGGGCATGCGGAGGATCTCGAGGAGCTTTTCGAAATGGGCCACCTTGTCGCGGCTTCCAAAATGGACGTGCTTGATCCCCAGCGACTGCATCCTCATCTGGGCGGAGAGGCTTTCCCCGCCGGAGATGGCGGCAACCTCGAGACCGGCGTCTTGCAATCTCTTGATGCCGACCCCATCGCGCACCGAATACTGCTGGGTCCACCCCGACCCGGGCACCCAGAAGATCTTTCCATCGGTCAAGGTCCCGTCGATGTCGAAGATCATCACCGACAAGCGCGAAACCCGCTGCTTGAGCGCATCGAGATCAAGGTTCATCGCCGTTCCGGGCCGCTCCTTTCGGCACTGCCCGAAGCACCGCCTTGCCGTCCTTGATCACCACCTTGAATTCCACCGAATTCACCTTGTGCTTCTCCATCAGCGTCGGGACCTGCTTGCGCAGCTTCGAAGCCAGCGACTCGAATGAGATTTTGGAGACGTCCTCGTGGCAGCGCTTCTTCGCATCGACGTAGGCGTCATAGACCGCCCGCAGCTTGGCTTCCGACAACCCGCCTGGCGCCGCGGAAGAGGCCTGGGGCGGGCGTTGAGGGGATGGGCTGGGGATGGGCGCCGCGGCCACCGGTGCGGGCGGCTCGGGCTCTGTCGATGTCGGGGGGCGCTCGGCGCTTCGGCCCTTGGCGTGCATCCGCGCCTTGAACAGGTCTCGCTTGTAGGTGCCGGCTTCGATCTCGCGGATCGTCCGCTCCCAGAGGCGCTGATAGGTGAGGAACTTGTTGGAGAGGCTCTGGACCCGGAACTGGACGGAGGTGCTGCGGTTGTACGTCGACTTGACGTTTTGGAACCGCCTCTTGAGCCTCTCATGCATCCGCGACGGCGCGAGCCGCTCGATTCCGAGGAAGTATTGTTCGTAGGTCGCCCGGAGGTGCTCGACCTCCTGGTCGATCTTGTCGCACTCCTTGAGGATGTCTTCAGACGAAGCGAGATGGGCGAGCTTAGCGGGCGCGGAAGTCTGTGCCATCGGGCTTCACGTAGCATCCAGCAGAGCGCGAGCTGAAGCAACGCTTAAGGGCTGCTTTCACCCGCCTACACCGCGCCTAGGTAGAGGCAGCGAGAGCCGCTGGCTGAAGCAGGACCGCCCGGCCGCGGCGGTACAGAATCAGCGCCCCCAGGCTGAACATGCACAGGGAGATGAACTGACTGATGGAGATGTTGTACCAGGCTTCGAGCGGCACTCTTTGCGCCAGGCCGGTCAGATTCAAGTCGTGCAGAAGGCCGTTCAGCGTACCGCGCTCGAGGTCGCCTCGGAACAGCTCCACCGTGGTGCGCAGAATCGCATAGAGCATCAGCCACATTCCCAGAATCTGTCCGTGGAAGCGGCGATAGCGACGCATCACCAGCAGAAAGACGAACAGGGCGAACTGGCCGACGGACTCGTAGAGCTGGGTCGGATGGATGGACAGGGTATGGCCATGCTGCACCGCCCAGTCGGCGATGCGAACCGCGCCGGGAACAGCCTGATGGTAGACCTGGCCGGTCGACTCGACGATCCAACGGGTTTCACTGGCTTGAGACTGGAACGCGAGCGAGGCCGAGCCGGAGAGATGGCCGAAAACGTCCTTCGCCTCCGGTGTTCCCGGGAAGTGGACGGCGAACGGGAATGCCTTGTTGGTGAAGCCTCCCCAGCAGCAGCCGGCGGAAAAGCATCCCAGCCGTCCGAGAGCCTGGCCGAGCGAAATGGCGGGCATCGCGAGATCCGCCAGCCGAAAGAAGTCGATGTCGTTGCGGCGGGCGTAGATCAGCGAAGCAGTCATCGCGCCGATCAAGCCGCCATAGAAAACCAACCCGCCCCCGAGATCGAAGATCTTGCTCAGGTCGGACGCATAGTCCTTCCAGTTGACGATGATGAATAGAACCCGCGAGCCAAGGATGGCGGAGAGGAGCACCCAGAAGGACAGATCCAGCACCTGATCGCGCTTGCGCACACCCTCTTCGCCTGGCCACTCTCGCTCCGCCAATCGCGCGGTCAAGGAAACCGCGCTGATGAAGCCGGTGGCGAGCAGCAGGCCATAGGTGTGGATGGGAATGCCTTCGCCCTTTCGGCCGAGAAAGCTCGAAGCGGGGAGCACCAGGTAAAGGCCGAGCAGCGCGGCGCCGATGCCCGCCGCTCCAAACATTGCCGCCCGCCCGAGCTTCTGTTGGGTGGTGGCCGGGTTGGGCTGCCGCGTTTTGGGATTTGGTGTTCCCTGTGCCCCGCGCCACCCCGCGAACGCGGCGTAGGCGATCACCAGGAGGGCCAGGAGATAGACGATTGCCTGCTTGAGAGGCGTGTTCGGGTCGAGCTTATAGAGAACTGGAATCATCGAGGATCAAGAACGCACGGGCGCCGGCGAATCTTTCTTCTCACGTCGGACGAAGGCGTCCAGAACCAGCATTCCGACACCGACGCAGATGGCCGAATCGGCGACGTTGAAGACCGGCCAGCTCGCCTTGTCGAACCAATGCGCCTCGAGAAAGTCGACCACGAAACCGCGCGCGAGCCGGTCGATGTAATTGCCGATCGCTCCTCCCAGGACCAGCGGCAGCCCCCAGAGCGCCCACTTCTCGGCTGGATTCGTGCCGGAAAGCTTGGTGAAGTAGTAGCAGATCAAGACCACCGCGCTGATCGAAACCAGGTGGAACAGAGGGCTGCGAATGTCTTCGGGCAGATTTCGAAACAGTCCCCAGGCCGCACCGGGATTCTCCGCGTAGCGGATGCGGAAAAAATTCTGGGAGACCGTGTAGCTGCGTTTGGGGTGGTAATGCATCCCGTCGGGTCCTTCGGGCGGAGCGCTGCTGTAGACCGTTTTCAGCCTTTGCCCCAGAGACGCGGTGCCGTCGAAGATGGTGGTGAAGTCCTGGAGGACCGCGTACTTGGACCACTGGTCCAGGGCGATCACCGTCAGGGCGACCACCGTGAGAAGGATGTATTTCCGGGCCATCGCCCGGTTATAGCGAAAAACCCCCGCTGCGGCATGCCCGTTCTAGCCCGGCAGATCAATCGCCTTTCGTGTCACCGAGCGCCTCGGCGCACTTGGAACAGACCTCGCCGGCAGGGCCGACCGGCTCGTTGTAGGTCCAGCAGCGCGGGCATTTTTCGCCAAGCGCTCGCTCGACTGCGGCGTTTACCTTCGAGCCGGCCCACGACGCGCCGGAAAGCGCGAGCGATTGTGCCGTCGGCCCGGGCGTCCCGGAGACGAGCACCTGACTGACGATCAGCAGACTGGGCAGGTCCGCTTCGTGCTTCTTCAAGAGCGCCAGCGCCGGGCCCTCTGCGGACAACTTCACCCGCGCTTCGAGGGATGAGCCGATCATCTTGTCCCGGCGTGCGGCTTCGAGAAGCTTCTGGACCTCCGACCTCACCTCGAAGAGCCGATCGAAGTCCGAGAGCAGCTCGGCGCTGGTCGACGCCGCGGGAGGCGAAGGAAAACCGGCGAGGAACACCGACTCCGATTTTTCACCCGGGAGGAGCTGCCATGCCTCCTCGGCGGTGAAGCTCATCACCGGCGCGAGCATGCGAAGAAGGTCCCGGGCGATCTCGTAGAGCACCGTCTGCGCGCTCCGGCGCTTTTCGCTGCCCGCCTTTGACGTGTAGAGGCGGTCCTTCAAGATGTCGAAGTAGATCGCCGAGAGATCCATGGCGCAAAAATCCACCACCGGGTGATAGACGAGGTGGAATTCGTAGTCGTCGTAGGCCCGCCTTACCCGTTGACTCAGCCCTGCCATCCGCGAGCGCGCCCATTGATCCAGAGGCAACAGGCGCTCCGCGGAGACGGCGTGACGGCCCGGATCGAAGTCATACAGGTTCGAAAGCGCGTACCGGATCGTGTTCCGGATCCGCCGATACCCTTCCGCCAGCCCCTTGAGAATCTCCTCGGACAAGCGGACGTCGTCCCGGTAATCCGCCGAGGCCACCCAGAGCCGGACGATCTCCGCGCCGTGCTTTTTGATCAACGCCTCGGACGAAACGATGTTGCCGAGGCTCTTGGACATCTTGCGCCCCTCGGCATCCACGGTGAACCCATGGGTCAGGACGGATCGGTACGGCGCGCGTTCGCGGGTGCCGACGGCGACCAGGAGGCTGGAATGGAACCAGCCCCGGTGCTGATCCGACCCTTCGAGGTACAGATCGACCGGAAATCCCATCGTCGGTCGTTTCTCCGCCACCGCGGCGAAGGAGCAACCCGAGTCGAACCAGACATCGAGGATGTCCGTCTCGCGCCGGAATTGTGACTTTCCACAATCGGGGCAGGTGACGCCAGGCGGAAGGAATTCGGCGACCGGCGTGCGATACCAGACCCCGGTCCCTTCCTTCTCGACCGCCCGGGCAACCGTCTCCATCATCTCCGCCGAGATCACCGCGCCGCCGCACGATTCGCAGAGCGCCATCGGGATGGGAACGCCCCATTGGCGCTGCCTGCTGATGCACCAGTCGGGCCTGCTTTCGAGCATGCCGTAGATCCGGTCGCGCCCCCATTTGGGGATCCACTCCACCCGATCGATCTCGGCGAGCGTTTTGCGCCGAAGGTCGCCGCGGTCGAGCGAGATGAACCACTGATGGGTGGCGCGAAAGATCACCGGGTTGTGGCAACGCCAGCAGTGCGGGTAGCTGTGTTTGAGCTTGTCGGACGGGGAATTGAGAAGGGCGTGCTTCTCCACCAGCCACTCGATGACCAAAGGATTTGCTTCAAAGACCTTTTTCCCGGCGAGCCTTGGGCCGACCGTTTCGTCGAAGCGCCCGTCGTCCCGGATCGGGCTGTAGACTTCCAGGCCGTTGGCCACCCCGATTTCGTAGTCCTCCTGGCCGTGTCCCGGCGCGGTGTGGACGAGCCCGGTTCCCTGCTCGAGGGTGACGTGCTCCCCCAACAGGATCGGACCGACCCGCTCGTAGAGGGGGTGTTGATATTGGAGTCCGGCAAGCTCGGTGCCCTTCGCCGAGGCAAGAATGCGCGCCGGGTCGAATGCTCCGCCGCCCGCCTCGGTCTTCGCCATTTCCGAAAGGACGCGGGGGAGCAGCTCCTTGGCGACGCAGATCACCCGATCGCCCAATTCGTAGAACGCGTAGGTGAATTGCGGGTGCGCGGCGATCGCCAGATTGGCGGGCAGGGTCCAGGGAGTGGTGGTCCAGATGACGAAGGCGACCCGTTTCCCGGCAAGCGCGGGCCAGCGCTTGGAGAGATCGCCCACCGCCTCGAAGGCGACGTAGATCGAAGGGCTGGTGTGGTCCTCGTATTCGACTTCGGCCTCCGCCAGGGCGGTGTGGTCGGTGAGGCACCAGTACACCGGTTTCTTCTGGCGATAGAGGGACCCTTTGCGGGCGAAGGTGGCGAGCTCGCGGATCTCCTGCGCCTCGTAGTCGAAGGAAAGGGTCAGGTACGGCTCTTCCCAACGCCCGAAGACTCCCATCCGCTTGAACTCTTCCCGCTGGATGTCCACGAACTCGAGGGCGTACTCGCGACACCGCGTAAGAAACTCGTCGCGGGAGAGGTTGCGGCGGTCGATCTTCTTCTCCTTGAGCCGCTTCTCCACCGCCAGCTCGATCGGAAGACCATGGCAGTCCCAACCCGGGATGTAGTCGCACAGCCGGCCGCTCAGGTTCTTGTACTTGACGACGATGTCTTTGAGGATCTTGTTGACGCAGTGCCCTGCGTGAAGGTGCCCGTTCGCGTAGGGCGGGCCGTCGTGATACACGAACTTTTCCGCGGCGGCGTTCTGCGCCAGGATCTTGGCGTAGACGCGATTCTCATCCCACCACCGCAAAAGCCGGGGCTCGAGCTGGGCCAGGTTCCCCTTCATCGGGAAATCGGTCCGCGGAAGATTGAGGGTGTCTTTGTACTCTCGTTTTGGGGCTGGTACTTCGGCGTCGTTCATCCGCCTCTGCGCCTAACACGGGGAATACGGCGTTTCAACCAAGGCTGCGGTCTAAGGACGACTCATTTGCGCTTCAGCGCCCGGGTCGCGAGCTGATACTTCTTCGCCAGGCGTTCGATCGACTTGCGGTGCAAGCCGCTTTCCTTTGCCGCCCGGGAGATGCTCCCCTGGCAGCGCTTCAAGACCTGGGTCAGGTACTCCCGCTCGAACCGTTCGAGGAGCTGCTCCTTGGCCACCTTGAAGGTGAGGTGCTCGTTGAACGTCAGCGGCGCATCCTTCACCTGGCCCTGAACCCGGGTCGGCAGCTGCGCCACGTCGATCTCGTCCCCCTCGCTGAAAGTGAGGATGTGGGAAAGGACGTTGTTCAGCTCGCGCACGTTGCCCGGCCAGGGATACGAGGTCAGCAGCTCCATCGCCGCCGGCGTGAAGCGCTTCCGGCCGTGCTGCGCGACCATCTCCGGATCTCTCAGCGCCCGCTCGAGAATGTAGGGGACATCCTCCGCCCGCTCGCGGAGCGCGGGGAGATGGAGGTTGATCACCGCGAGCCGGAAGTAGAGGTCCTCGCGAAAGTGTCCCGCCTGGATTTCCTTGAGGAGATCGCGGTGGGTGGCGGCGAGAACGCGCACGTTGACGCTGACCAGCGAATTACCCCCCAGGCGTCGCAGCTCGCGGTTTTCGAGCACGCGCAAGAGCTTCGGCTGCAGGTCGAACCGCAGCTCGCCAAGCTCGTCGAGGAAAATGGTGCCCCCCTGAGCGCGCTCGAATGCGCCCGGCCGGGAGGCGACCGCGCCGGTGAATGCCCCGCGCTCATGTCCAAACAGCTCGCTTTCGATCAGGTTGGGTGGGATCGCGCCGCAATCGAGCACCACCAGCGGGCCGCCGCGGCGGGAGGAGAGGTCGTGGATCGCGCGGGCGACGAGCTCCTTTCCGGTGCCGGTCTCTCCCTGGATGATCACCGGGACGTCCATCGGGGCGATTTTTTTTATCACCCCGAAGATCTGCCGCATCTTCATGCTGCGGCCGGCCATCGCGCCCAGCTCGGCTTCCTGGTCGGGCTCGACCGTCACCTCCTCGTCCATCGGGGTGAAGGTGAGGGTGGACAATCCGGCGCGGATCTTCGAACCGGCGGCGAGGTACACCCGCTCGATCCTGCGGCCCTCGAGAAACGTGCCATTGGTCGAGTTGAGGTCGACGAGGAGATAGCCGCGATCGGTGTGGTGTATCTCGAAGTGATGGCGGCTGGCGGCCCGGTCGAGCGCCAATATCAGATCATTGGAGCGGTGGGCCCCGACCCGGATCCTCTCCTTGTCGCTGATAAGCTCGAGCCCGGAGTCCGGTCCGGCGATCGCGTTCAGGCGGCATCGGTGGACCTTGAAGGTCGTCGTACCCCGTTCCGCGAGAAGCGTGCGCGTCGCGTTGGGCAGCTCGTCGAGCGAATCAGAGGCGCTTTCCAGCCCGGGATTGGTGCTGATTTCCTCGGGACGCTTTTGATCGTCATCCAGCTGTTTGCGGTCGGCGTGCATCGCTCGGTGCGCGACAATAGCCAGCGCCGCCCCGCCGGGCGAGCCCGTTTGAGTCCGCCGCACCGCCACGGTGCGTGCTACCGTGCCGCTCCCCGATGGCTGAGTTGAAGCAAAGACGGCGAAAGCGCGCCCCTCCCTCGCCGAGGACCGCCTCGCCCCGAAGCCGGCGGAAAGTCATTGCCATCCTCTCCCGCAAGAGATCCTTGTACTCCACCCGTCGGTTGGTCGAGGCCGCCAAGATCCGTGGCCACCGGGCGATCGTGCTCGACACCCTTCGCTGCACCCTGGTGCTCGTGCCCCACGCGCCGAGAATCATCTACCGCGGCGTCGAGCTTCGGGGAATCCAGGTCGCCATCCCGAGGATCGGGGCATCGATCACCGGCTATGGCATCCAGGTGGTGAACCATCTGGACATGATGGGCGTGCCGGTGTTGGCAAGCTCGGGCTCCATCGCGCGCAGCCGCGACAAGCTTCGCTGCCTTCAGCTCCTCTCCCGATTCGGCGTCGACATTCCCCGAACGGTGATGGCGCACGATCGGAGCAACGTCCCCCGGTTGGTGGAGGAGGTCGGGGGCCTTCCGGCGATCATCAAGCTTTTGCGCGGCACCCAGGGCGTGGGGGTGATGCTCGCCTCGAGCATGGCGGAGGTGCAGAGCGCGCTGAACACCTTTTGGCAGCTCGGGCACGAAATCTTCCTCCAGGAGTTCGTCCGGGAATCCGAAGGTCGCGATGTCCGGGCGTTGGTGGTGGGAGATCGGGTCGTTGGCGCCATGCGTCGAACCGCGAAGAAGGGAGAGTTCCGCTCGAACCTCCACCGCGGGGGAGAGGGGACGCCGATCGAGCTGCCCAAGGCGTATGCCGATGCGGCGGTGAAGGCAGCGCGGATCATCGGCCTGGAAATCGCCGGGGTCGACATGCTGGAATCCGCGACCGGCCCCAAGATCATGGAGGTAAATTCCAGTCCGGGTTTCCGGGGATTGGAGGAGGCGACCCGGAAGGACATCGCCGGCTGGATTATCGAGCACGCGGTGTCGATCGCGGAGGCGCAAGGCGCTCCGTCCAAGCAACAGATCAGCTGATCGGTCGTCCGCTCAGGCTCGTTCCTTACTCGGCGATGCAAGTAGGGGATTGGCACCTCGCCGTGGTCCTTCTAAAGTTGCGCGCACCGATGAATCCGCGGCGGGAGGTGGAGATCTGGTTCTACCAGGATGTGCTCTGTGCCTGGTGTTACATCGTGAGCGAGCGCGTCGCCTCCCTGCGTCGAGAATTCGCAGATGCGGTGCGATGGAGATCCCGGCCATACCCGCCTCGAGCCGCAGAGCGCGTTCCGCCGCCGTCTGAAATCTCGCGGCGGATTCGGGACGTGAAGATGGCGCGCGGCGAGCCGGAGGGGGCGCGCCTGAGCCCAGACTTATGGACCGGTGGGGATCCACCTGCCTCCAACATTGCGCCGCTGGTCGCGCTTGAGGCGGCGGGGTTGCAGGGCCCGGTGGCGCGCTCGATGTACGCCGAGGCGCTGCGCCGTGCCGCGCTGGAGGGAGGAGTCAACGTGGCCCGCGCGGACGTCGCGCTCGAGCTGGCGGGTGCGTTGGGATTGAACATGAACCGATTTGCGGCCGCCTACCACTCGGCGCAGACGCGCCGCTGGGTCCTTCAAGAGCACCGGACGGCGAAAGAGCGCGGCATCGACAGCGTTCCGACCCTGGTGATCAACCGCCGCTGGATGATCTCCGGCCTGCGCGATCTCGCCGAATACCGCCGACACATCCTCGCCTGCATGGCCAAGCTCGGCGCCCCGGAGCAAGGGTCTCCCGAACGGATGCTCCACTGAGGGAGTTGAAAGTTCGGGGGAGACGGTCGACAGTGGCGTTTCGGCTTTTGTCTAGGCTAAGCAGCCTTAAGTCTGACTTGATTACTGACCTTCTACTTCTCACGGTGCCCCATGATTAACGCCACGGTCCGCGTCCCCGTCGCCAGAAATGAGCCGATTCTTCCCTATTCGCCCGGCACCCCGGAACGCACGGAGCTGAAAGATGCGCTGAAGCGGCTCTCCGCCGAGCGGATCGAGATTCCGCTCGTCATCGGTGGCAAGCAGGTCCGGACCGGCAAGACCAGCGAAGCGAGGATGCCCCACAAGCACAGCCATGTGCTGGCGACGTTTCACGAAGCGGAGGCGGCGCAGGTCGAGCAGGCGATCGCCGCGGCGATGGCCGCGCGCCGGGAGTGGAGCCACACGCCCTTCCACGAACGGGCCTCGATCTTCCTCCGCGCGGCGGAGCTGCTGGCGACGAAGTACCGCCAGCTGATCAACGCCTCGACGATGCTGGGTCAATCGAAGACCGCCCATCAGGCGGAGATCGACGCGGCGAGCGAGTCGGTCGATTTCCTTCGCTTCAACGTGCAGTTTGCGTCCCGGTTGCTCGAGGAACAGCCCGAGAGCGGGCCGCAGATGTGGAACGTGATGGATTACCGTCCGCTCGACGGCTTCGTGCTCGCCGTCGCCCCGTTCAATTTCACGTCCATTGCGGTGAACCTGCCCACCGCGCCCGCGCTGATGGGCAATACGGTGTTGTTCAAGCCGGCCTCGACCGCGATCTACAGCGCCTGGACGATCATGGAGGTCCTCCGGGAGGCCGGTCTTCCCGACGGCGTGGTGAACTTCCTCCCCGGCAAGGGCAGCACGATCGGCAACGCGGTGCTGGAAAGCCCGGACCTGGGCGGAATTCACTTCACCGGCTCGACCGGCGTGTTCCAGGGAATGTGGAAGAAGATCGGCGAGAACATCTCGCGCTATCGGCAATACCCGAGGCTGGTCGGCGAGACGGGAGGCAAGGATTTCATTTTCGCCCACTCCTCGGCGGCCGACGATCTGGATGCGCTGGCGGTGGCGATAGTTCGCGGGGGATACGAGTACCAAGGGCAGAAATGCTCCGCCTGCTCCCGGGTGTTTGTGCCCGACTCGATCTGGCCCAAGCTCAAGGCCCGGCTACAAGAATTGATCTCCGAGATCCGGGTGGGCGACGTTCGGGATTTCCGGAATTTCATGGGCGCGGTGATCGACGAGAGCTCGTTCAAGAACGTCTCGTCCTACATCGAGCTGGCGAAGAAAGGCGGGGAGGCGACCATCGTCGCCGGCGGCGAAACCGACCGAAGCGACGGGTGGTTTGTGCGCCCGACTCTGGTCCAGGTCACCAATCCCCATCACCGGATTCTCTGCGAAGAAATCTTTGCTCCGCTGGTCGGTGTCTACGTCTATCCCGCCGGCCGCTACGAGGAGACCCTGCGCCTGTGCGATGAATCTGCACCCTACGCTTTGACCGGAGCCATTTTCGCCCGCGACCGGAAGGCGATCGGAACCGCGATGCGCGAGCTTCGCCACGCGGCCGGCAACTTCTACATCAACGACAAGCCAACCGGAGCGGTGGTCGGTCAACAACCGTTCGGTGGGAGCCGTGCTTCCGGCACGAACGACAAGGCCGGCTCGCCGTTGAATCTCATCCGCTGGGTTTCGGCGAGGACGATCAAGGAGAACTTCGTGCCGCCTACCCGCGTGCCCTACCCGTTCATGGGAGCGGAGTGACGAATCAAGGCTGCGCGTACGGAGCGGCGGCCGCCTTCTTCGGGCTGCCCACGACCATCAACTTCACGGTGCGGTGGCGTTCGTCGAGGCTGTACGAAATCCAATAGCCGTCTTGTAGCGGCCTGGTGGGAAAAACGTCGGCGCTCGCCGGTCGTCCCGGCTCGCTCTCGGCTTGCTCGGCCACTCGCTTGAGCTCGGAGCGAATGCAGCCCCGGATCAGGTACGGCAATGGACGAATAAATCCTTCAGACACGCAAACCCGATACGCCATACCGCACCTCGAGGAGAGGGTGTGACTTAGCAAGAAATCGGGGTAAGGGTTGGAAGCAAATGGGCATCAGGTCGAAGATTCGGTTGGCGGCCAACACTTGGTTGCGGCTTGGACCCATGTGCGCAGGAATGCTACCTGTACGCCTGGACTTCTTGTCGGAGAGTAAGCTCGCCCGCGCATGAGACTGTTTGGCATCGGAGATACGCACCTTCCCTCGGCGCGGAACAAAGGCATGGACCGCTTCGGATGGACGGATCACCCTCGTCCGCTCCAGCAAGCCTGGGATCGGGTGGTCGCGCCGGAGGACGTGGTGATCGTGGCGGGAGATATTTCGTGGGCCACCCGCGTTTCGGAAGTTCAGGATGACCTCAAGTGGATCGACGAACGTCCCGGCCGCAAGGTGCTCCTGCGCGGCAATCACGACTACTGGTGGGGCGATTCAACCGCCAAGCTGAAACGCGTTTTTGAGCCCTACCGGAGCATCGCCGGCTTTCTGCAGAACAGCGCGGTATCGATCGAAGGTTGGGTCATCGCCGGAAGCCGGCTGTGGACGGCCCCCGAGGCTCCGTCGCTTCCGGGCGGAGAGCTGGGCGGCGAAGACGTCAGGCCACAGTACGTGGAGCGGGAATGCCGCCGGCTCGAGCTGTCGATCAAGGATGCGCTTCAGCTCGAGCGCGACTCGAAGACTCCGGTGACGCGCGTGGTCGCGGTGCACTTCCCTCCGATCTATGCCAATGGCCAACCGACCGCGTTCTCGCGAATGATCGAGGCCTTTGCCCCCAAGGTCTGCGTCTATGGCCATCTGCATGCGGCGGGGATCGCCGCGGGATGGGTCGGGCAGCGCGCGGGCGTCCGGTACGTCCTCGCATCGTGCGACGCGGCGAAATTTTCGCCCGTGTTGCTCGACGAAGGACCTTTGCCCGCGTCGGGCTAGAGGCGGGGCCGCAAGGGCGGAGGATCGCTGCTCGCGGAGGACGCCTGAGGAGCGGCTTCGTCCTCGCGGCCGGCGCGCCGCGAAAGGGCCTGTGAGACGTTGCGGGCAAGGTCCAGGATTTCCACCGGGACGGCCATCACCACCGTGTTGGATGGAGAGGAGCCCAGCCCGTCCAGGGTCTGGAGGGTGCGCAGCTGCATCGCGCCCGGGCTTTTGGCCATCGTCATCGCGGCCGAGGCCAGATTGAGCGCCGCGTCGCGGTCACCTTCCGCCTTGGTGATCGTCGCACGCTTCTCCCGTTCGGCCGAAGCCTGGCGCGACATCATCCGCTTCAAGTCCTCGGGCATGTTGATGTCCAGGAGCCGGATCGCATCGACATGGATGCCCCAGGCCTTGGTGCGCTCCTCCACCACCGAAGCGAGGCGCGCCTGAATTTGATCGCGCTCCGAGAGGAGCTCGTCCAGGGTCATGCTGCCGATCACGTCCCGAAGGCTCGCCTGGGCGTACTGCGAGATCGCGTACCGATAATCCTGCACGGTGACCACCGCGGTCTTCGGATCGCGCACCATGAAAAAGAGCACGCCATCGATCATCACCGGCACGTTGTCCCGGGTGATGACTTGCTGGTGGGGGATCTCCAGGGTCAGAAGTCGGGTGTCGATGAATCGCACCGTGTCCATGATCGGAAAAACGAGCAGCACGCCGGGGCCTTTGAGGCCGTAGTACTTTCCCAGGCGGAGGACCACCGCTCGTTCCCACTGCGCGGCAATTCTCGGAATCCGGTGGGCCCAGACGGCGACGATGAATGATATGGCCCCGCCCACGATGGCGCCCAAGGGGGCGGCGCCAAAACCGCCTGAAATTGATCCGTAGAGAAATCCGATCACCGCGCCGCTGAGCCAGATGGCGAAGAACAGCGCGGCCCGGAGCGGTCCTCCCAACGAGACGTGATCGGACTTAGGCCGAGAAGACTGGTATTGCCTCAGCAGCTCCATCCCCTGACTGGCTGCCTGACGGGTTTCTTGAGGGCTCACGTTTGATCTCGATTCTTTCCCCGAAACTCCTCGGAGCGGGATCGCGTGTCGGTTAAGCTCCGAGCTGCCTTGAATGACCAGTGATCCTTGCCTGCGACGCTATCTTTGCTAATTGCCGCCGATCGTCCATTGAAAAGATCATGAGCCCCGCCTTCACCTCGCTGCTGCTCGCCGCCGGACTCGTCGTTTTCGCGGTGACGATGACCTGGCGCATCCGGGTCCTCGCCGCGCTCAAACCCGACAATCGATTCGAGAACGGCCCCGCCCGCGCCGAGGCCCTCTTGCGCTTCGGCCTTGGACAAAAGCGCATGGTGGATCCCGAGGAGCGCGGTCCAGGGGCAATGCATGCAGTGATCTTCGCGGCCTTCATGGTGCTCGCGCTGCGAACCCTGATGCTCTTCGCGATGGGCTTCTCTTCATCCCTGCTCGAGCTGCTCTCCACCCCCGCCGACCCGTTCTGGAGCGAACACCCGAGCATCACCAGCGCGTTTAACGGGTATTTGCTGGTCAAGGATTTGCTGGCCGCCGGCGCGATCGTCGGCTCCTGTTACTTCTGGTATCTGCGCTGGCGCGTCCGCCCGGATCGGATGACGCCCTCCTGGGAGGGCTATCTCATCCTCGCGTTCATCATCGGCCTGATGGTGACCGAGTTCACTTTTGGCGCCTCCCACATGGTCGCGCAGGGTCGCCCCTTCAGCGCCTTCGAGCCGGCGACCTCGGTGGTGGCCTGGATTTTAGGCGCGCTGCCTCACGGGTTGGTCGGTTTCCTCGGCGACGCCGCCTTCTGGACGCATCTGGGAATCATCCTCGCCTTCCTGAACTTCCTGCCCAAGGGAAAGCACTTTCACGTCATCACCTCGTTGCCCAACGTCTATTTCCAACGGCTGGGGCCGAGCGGAAAGTTGCGAACGTCGAATCTGGAAAAAGAGGAGTTCGGGGCCAGCACCGTTCGCGATCTCACCTGGAAACAGGGGCTGGACCTCTATTCATGTACCGAGTGCGGGCGCTGCCAGACGCATTGCCCCACCTACATCACTGGAAAGCCGCTCACCCACAAGGGCGTGAATCAGGATCTTCGTCATTGGATGACCGAGAACCAGTCCTGGATCGCCACCGGCAAAGACGTCAACGGCGAAGAGAAGCAGCTTCCGCCGATTATTGGGACCATCCTCCAGGCGGATACGGTCTGGGCCTGCACCTCCTGCGCATGGTGCGAGACCGCTTGCCCGGTCTTCATCGAGAACATCCCACGGCTGATCGAGATGCGGCGCCACAAGGTCCAGGTCGAGGCGGACTTTCCGCCCGAGATCCAGCGGGTCTTCGAGGGGATGGAGCGCCAGGGCAACCCGTGGGGCATCGGCCAGGACCGGCGCGATGAATGGGCTGAAGATCTCAAGATTCCGCGCTGGGGTGACGGCGGGCAGTACGACTACCTGTTTTATGTCGGCTGCATGGGAAGCTATGACGACCGGCAGAAGAAGGTCAGCCGCGCACTGGTGAGGATTCTGCGCCAGGCCGGCATCTCGTTCGCGATTCTGGGCCAGGCGGAGGTGTGCAACGGCGACTCGGCCCGGCGGATGGGCAACGAATATCTGTTCCAGACGCTCGCCAAGACCAACGTGGAAGCGTGGAAGGTGCTCAACGTCAAGGCGGTCATCACCCAGTGCCCGCATTGCTTCAACACCCTGAAGAACGAGTATCCGGAGCTGGGCGGCGATTACCGGGTGATCAGCCACGTCGAGCTGATCAACGAATTGCTCCGCGACCGGAAGATCAAGTTGTCCCAGGCGGTGATGACGGAAAAGCTGACCTACCACGACCCCTGCTACCTCGGGCGCCACAACAACATCTACGATGCGCCGCGCGAAGCGCTGCGGGCGATCCCCGGCGCGAAACTGATCGAGATGCAGCGGAGCGGCCGCGAATCCTTCTGCTGCGGCGCCGGCGGAGGGCGAATGTGGATGGAGGAGCGGACCGCCTTGACCCTCGCCCACGCCGAAGATCCGTCGATTCCGTTTCCGTCCGCTTCGGATCGCGAAAAGCCGGGAACGGTCGGCGACTATAAAGGTCAGGCCTCTGGAACGATCGCCGTCGCCTGCCCGTTCTGCATGACCATGCTCAAGGACGGCATCAATGAGACCGGACGGGAGAAAATGAAGGTTGAAGATGTGGCCGAGCTCGTCGCCGCCAGCATGGACCCGTCACCGGGGCCAGGCAGCGCGTAGAGCACCGAACAGCTAAGCCCATCGAAGCGATCTGCTCCCGCGTGGTTAGCCGAAGGTGGTCTTGCAAGCGATCGAAGCAGGGCTTGAGAAGAGACGGCGACGGCTCAGGTGGTCTGGGCGGGCAAGATCCCTGCGGCGAGCTACGGGCCTCGAATTCAAATCGCGCGTGGTTTTGCCCTCGCGGCTGGGAATGAAGTCGTTCCTTACGGAAACTCGCAACCGGCTGACGCCCCTTCGGCCAATCCATGAGGCGGCAGGGCCAGCTCAGGAAAGAAGACGGTGCTCTCTTTTGGGCATGCCTTCCGCCCGCTCAGGTGGTCGGCGTACGGTCTCATGGAATCCCCTCGGGTCGAATCGCACTGCCCCGAGGCCTCCCGGAAGTTTTTTAGGGGCGCCGAAGGTATGAAGGCCTTGCATTTAACAAAATCGTGACACGCTCAAGGTTTATCTGTTCGCTTTTTCAGCAGAATCGGGAAATCCGCTATTGATCGAAGCCATTCATACCTCCGGGCCGGCTTTTTTCGCGCGCCCGACCCGGCCTGCTGGGAGGCGTGGACGACACTCGCGCTTTCGAGCGTCTGGAGAGGAGCCCGTTTCGAACCGCTTTGGTTGCCGCACCATCGAGGCCCGCAGCACGCCGCAGGGATCTCGCCCGCCCAGACCACCTGCGCCGTCGCCGTCTCTTCTGAAGCCCTGCTTGCATCATCGGCTAACCACGCGGAATCCGATCGCTTCGATGGTTAGCTGTGTTCGGTGCTAGTTCGGCCCGTAGTACGGCTGCGACGCC
>WNFD01013618.1_pt1 | contig 17818 bp, 15 predicted proteins | sample 5400491 | NCBI WGS metagenome assembly WNFD01 (sample SAMN13153343, study PRJNA577476) | soil metagenome | isolation source: 120 cm saprolite under Douglas fir tree site 2 hole 2 replicate 2 | place: USA:California | collected 2015-04-18 | reverse complement strand
AAATCGGTATCGCTGGAAATTCCTCCCCCTGACCAGGGGGAGGTTAGGTGGGGGTCGTCCGGCTTCGTTTCGATACGACGCGTTCAATATTGTTTTCAACGGTTACAGGCCACTAGCAGGCTGCGGAAAAAGGCCTTCCGCACCCTGCTTTCCCTCTCTGTAATCTCCCCCACAGGGGAGAACTAAAGAAAGGAAGCCAGTTTTATCGCAGGGTGCGGAAAGAGTTTTCCTGAGCAGAACAGGTTTTTCCGCAGCCCTGCAGGAGGACAAAAAACTAAAAGCCGCCGCAATGACTGTGAGAGACGCTCAGGAACGGGAATGCATTTCAGGCCCCGAATTTGCGCTGCCACGCATCGGCCGCGCGTAATACCGTCGCATCGTCGCCCAGCCGTCCGACCAGCATCATCCCAACTGGCAGCCCCTCTGAGATTCCGCAGGGGACGTTCATCGCCGGATGACCTGTAACGTCGAATTGCCCGCAGTTGGCTCCCATGTTGCTAGCGCGTTCGATGTATTCTTCGCGCGAACAGTCGGCCGGCGGCAGCAAGGTTGCCTTCATTGGCGTCGTTGGCATCGCCAGCAAATCAACGTTGTTAAGCGCAGAATCATAGGCCGCCGTTAGCGAGCGCGCGAGGTTCCGAGCCTTGGCGTAGTAACGGCCATGGTACTGCTCGCGCATGTATCGGCCAAGCATGAGGAACATCTTGGTGGTTTCTGAGAGGGCACCAGGGCGCTCGTCGAGGCCGCGCGCCAAGGCGTCCAGCATCGCGACCGGATAATACCCTTTCCAGTTATTGCCGAAACCGCTGCCTTCGAGCATCGTGCTGAGTGCGCCCTCGCAGCCGAGGGCTGTCCATAGAGCGCCGCCATCGCGATGCCATGGAATTGAGACTTCGCTGACCTGTGCGCCGAGTTTCTCGAACGAGCGCGTTGCCGCAATCACGCAATCATCGACATCCTTTTCGGAATAGCCGGGAATTCCCATGCCCTCGCGCAGCAGCGCGATCCGCAATCCGCGGACTTCGCCGCTGAGCATTTTTGAGTACGGCTGAGCCGCGAGATCGGCCCGCTGGCGCGGATCGAGCCCGTCGGGACCTGCGATGGCTTCCAGCATCAGCGCGCAATCGGCGGCGCTGCGTGCCATCGGCCCCAGATGGTCGAGCGTAAGTTCGATAGGAAATGCGCCTGTGTAAGGCACCAGCCCGTAGGTGGGCTTGAGGCCATAGATACCGCACCATGAGCTGGGGATACGAATCGAGCCGCCCTGATCGCCGCCGATCGCCATATCAACCGCACTCGAGGCGACTAGCGCTCCACTGCCGCTGGAGGAGCCGCCGGTCGAACGGGAACGGTCATGCGGATTTCTCACCGCACCGTTGTCCGAAGTATGACTGCCGCCGGAAAAGCACAGGCTCTCGCACACCGATTTGCCCAGGATGGTACCACCGGCATCGAGTAAGCGCATGACGACGGTGGCGTCGATATTGGCGGCGAAGCCCTCGAGCAGCTTCGTCCCATTCATCATCGGAATTCCAGCGACCGCGACATTGTCCTTGATCGCGAAGGTCTTGCCCGTGAGCGGACCTTCGGGCGCGCCATGAATCTCACATCGCCAGTACCAGGCGTTGAGCGGATTTTGTTCGGGCGCCGGACGCCGTCCGCCGTCGCGTGGATACTTGATCACTGGAGCGGGTTCTTCGAGTTGGTCAAGCCGCGCGTATGCCAGCACCGAGGGTTCCAGCAATTGGCGGAAGCTTTCCAGGTCTGATGGGGAAAGATCGAGGCGCAAACCGCGCGCGATAAGGGCCAGGTCGTCAACGGTCGGTGGCTTAATCGGCATGATATGAGTCTCCCCTCAAAACCTTAGGCTGGGCAGTCCTCATCCTGCAAACCATCTCGTTGCAACTAGTCCGACGAATCCGCCCACGAAGATCAACCATGCGGAGTTTATTCGAAAATAAATCAAGACGAGGGTGGTGAGCGCAGCGATGGCAGCGGTTAGCAAATCGACCAGAGCAGCGCGGCTGAGTTGCCAGGTAACCGCGATCATCAGCGCGACCGCGCCCACATTTACGCCATCCAGAAAGGCCGCGGCGATCGGCGATCTGCGAATCCGCGGAATTAAGGGACGGCTGGCGGCGACGAAAAGGAAACCGGGGAGGAAAATGGCGGCGGTCGCGACCACTGCACCACGAACTCCGCCGAGCTGGTAACCGATGAACGTCGCCGTGGTGAATACCGGTCCGGGTGTCACCTGCCCTACGGCGACCGCGTCGAGTAGCTGCGCCTGAGTCAACCAATGCATCCGATCGACGAGATCGGCCTGAAGAAACGCCAACAAGACATAGCCGCTTCCGAAGATGACGGCGCCCAATTTCAGAAAGACCAGGAACAATCCCGACAAGCTTATTGGGACCATTGCGGCCACGGCAGGCGCTGATGCCATCAAGGATTTGGCTGAGATTGGGAGCGCGAAAAAATTGCCGGAGCGGCGACACTGCTTTAGCCACCTCTGGAACACGGTCACCAGGCCAGCGGCCAAAAGTATCGCCAATACATTTCCGCCGGCGGCCGCAGCCGCCGTGGCGAGCAGTCCGATGGCTACCAGGAAACCATTCTTGATCGCTGTGCGGCCGAGGCCCCAGATTGCTTGCAGCACGATGGCAATGATGACCGGCTTGACTCCGTACAGAAGGCTCTGCACCTGAGGAAGCGCACCGAAGGTCACATACGCCCACGCGCAGGCCATCACGATCAACATCGCGGGAAGGATGAAGCACACGCCGGCAACGACCAGCCCTTTCCAGCCCGCCCGTTGATGGCCGATGTGAATAGCCATTTCGGTCGAACTGGGACCAGGTATCAGATTGGACGCCCCCAACAGGTCGAGCAACTCTTCACCCGTCAGCCACTGGCGCCGCCGGACGAATTCCTCGTCCATCATTGCGATGTGCGCGGCGGGACCGCCAAACGCCGTCAGCCCCAGCCGCAGGAAGGGCGCGGCGAGATCGTTAAGCAGGCTCGGATAGGGAGCCGAGGCTGTGGTTTTTGCTCGCGTCAGTCTGACCGAATAAGGCTTCTAACATCGACATCGATTTTCGATATCGACTACGAGACGTGGACTGTCAAGCAGTCGTGGAGATTCCGCTCTCAACTAGAGTGGCCTGTGACGTTGAAACTATATCGGTCGGGTCGTATCGAAACGAAGCCGAACCACCTCCACCTAACCCATTCGTCGCTGGCGCTCCTCAGGGCAGGCTCTCCCTTTTTGCGATGCGCACGTCGCAGACTCCTTAGCTCGGCTCCGCTGTGCTCCGCCTAGTGTCCCTGGTCAGATTTTTCACGGGTTCGTTGGCTCCGCTTTCTGCCGCGGTTCCCGCCTGCACGCCGCAGACGGCGCGCGATCTCTCCGCTTCGATCGGGATGACAGAGTAGGATCGCGCTCGTTACTGCTATTTAACGAGACAATATACTGGTGTGATGTACAAGTGAAATAGGTATCGCTGGAAATCTCTTCCCCTGGCATGAAGGTAGTGGTTTATGACGGAGTTGACAGTTGTCTCCATTGTCGCCTTGCACGAAAGTAGAAGGTAAAATCCGAACCGAACGGCTCCTTGCGAGCGGCCTCGTCTCTTTACCTCAGTGCCCTACCGCCCAGGCAAATCGCTCCGCGTTGCTCCCTCGGCTTCCCCTTCGGCTTCGCTCAGGGCTTCGGCTCACCGGGATGACAGAAGGCTGCCAGTCGCCGCTGGGCGTTGGCGCGCCTGGGAACGGTGACTTCTATTTGACAACGGCGGCTCTCCGGGTTGGCTTTCGAAGAGCCACGGAACGAGGGAAAAGAAAGAGAATGTTTTCCCTCGCTGCCCCGTGGACTTTTACTCGTCCATCGCTCAGGTCTTTTTGCTCCTTCGGCTTAAGCGTTCGAGTTGTCCTTTGAGTTGCTCGAGCTGTGTTTTAACCTGATCGAGCTCGGTTTTAATTTGATCGAGCTCCTGGGTGATTCGATTGACTTCTTCGGTGGACCCTACGCGATTCTGTTTTTCTACCTTGTTCAGCTTTAGCCCTCTTCAGATTGAAGTACATTCTGCGCAGGATGGGCTATCTCGAGAGCGTCGTGCCTGAGCGCGTCAGGCCCGACGCTCTCATGTTGAACATCGTCACGGAGCAGTGTTGGTGGAACCACCGCTGGTCGAGTTGCTGGAACCTGGGGAAGTGTTGCTGGAACCCATACTGCCGTTGGGCATCGCGGGACTCGCGGCCGAATTCGGGTTAGTGGCCGAACTCGCAGAGCCGCTGACCGGCCCCGACGGAGACGTCATCCCGCCGCTGTTATCAGTGGCGGCGCCAGGGCTCGCCTCACTGTTCGGCGCCATGCTGCTGCTCGAACTGCCAGCAGTCGAGCCATTGGTACCGGTGTCCTGAGCAAACGCCGCCGGAGCAAAGGCCGCCACGGACAACGCCAAGCCGGCACCGAACAAATAAGTGCTGAGTCGCTTCGAACGCATAATCCACTCCTCCTGGGAGATTTGCCGCGACAAGGTGACTGCTAATCTGCGCGCCAGTCTTTTCTGACCGGACGGCCAGCCTGTCGCAAGTAATTCTGGGTGGCACAGCGCGCCAAACGCCGCTGCTACCTCGCAGTCACGCGAGGAGTGACCGCAACCCCTATGCCAACGAGCTTTTTGAAACATACAGCGCTCTTTTGCGGCTGCTCTGCGCAATGAGCCGAACATGAGCGCCCACGTAAATGTGAAGTGGTTACACCCTTTGGTGCATTGGATATAAAGCTAGTAAATAATCCGATAATGAGCGACGGCACCGCGAAGTAACGATCGCAGGCTTTTTGTTCGCCATCGGCAAGCAATAGCAAATTGATCCGCCGAAATTTCCCGCAATCGGATTCAGCGCTCGCCGATACGCATTAATCGATGCGTTAGCAAACTATGATCGAGGTTAATTTTGATGTCCGCCAGTCGTAAGCTAATTTCGCGATGTCGGACTGTGGTGGCACAGGCTTCCAGCCTGTGATCTCCAGGGCAAAGGCAAAGACACAGGCTGGAAGCTCGTGCCACCTAGGCGACGCAGCGCGGATAAGCACCTTTTCCGAGCGGCGGTGCGTAACCGTCTCGGCGCATTATTGATTCAGGCGACCTTGTAGGTGACCAGGGCGTCGGCGATTAGCGTTTCGTGACGATCGCGGATTTCGACCGCGATGCTGGCAACGCGTTTGCCGCCGCGACGAACCGTGGCCGTGGCAAGCAGTTCGCTCTGGACGGCTGGCGCACTGTAATTCACCGTCAACGAGATCGTCGCGCTGCGCTGCGTGCCCGGCAACGTCCACACTGCTGCGCACGCCGCAAAATCAGCCAGCGACCCGATCGCTCCACCATGGACGGGGACGTCGGGTGGGCCGTAGTTGAGCAGCCGCGGATGGAAGGGCATCCGCACCTTGACCTTGCCCTCCACGGCGCTATCCACAGTAAGCCCAAGCAGCAGCGAGAAGGCACCCTCGGTCAATTGCCGCAAGGCCGGAAACCGTTGATAGACGTCAGCCATTGTTATCTTTTTCTATACGCACGTCGCAGAATCCTGTTTATATGCGCACCTTTCGTGAACGCTCGTCGCTAGACTCCTTCGCTCGGCTCGCTTCGCTTCACCTGGTGGCGGACTCGTTTCCCCTCGGCTTCGCTCAGGGCGTCGGCCGGCGTGGCCCGGCCTCGGTTCACCGGCTCCGTTGCGCTCCGCCTAGCCGCGCCCGTGCCGCTGGGCAAGTTCCAGTGCGAGATCTACCGCCGCAACCGGATCGTCGGCGTGCGCGATCATTTCGAGTTGCTGCCACGCGGCTAATCCTACTACCGGGCGGCCGAGCTTTATTGCGAGACCAATCTCCGAAAGTGTACCGCCCTCGCCCTCCAGCGCGACAACCGAATCGGCGCTTGCCACGACGATAGCGTTGCGCGCCTCGCCCATTCCGGTTGCGATCGCGATTTCAATGTTGGCGTTCGCCTCACCGCGGTCGTATCCGGGCAGAATGCCGATGGTGAGCCCGCCGGCGGCTTGTGCTCCACGCGCCGCCGCCGCCATCACACCGCCGCGTCCACCACATACTAGCACCGCGCCACGGCGGGCGATCGCAAGACCGGCGGCGTATGCCAACTCGCAAACCGACGCGGGGGCGTCACCAGCACCGACAACCGCAATCGAGCTGCGGGTCATGGTCATCTTCGTTGCGCGAATGTTAGATGCGAATTCATTACGAACGCGCGCCGCTCCTGCGCGCGGTTCGCTTCGCTTCACTTGGTCGTTTGCCGGCCATAGCCTCGTCTCCCTAATGAGGGAGTCCGAGCACCCGGGGTAATTCCGAAAGTTCCTTGATTATGAATCGGGGTTGTGGAATGCCTTCGGGCAGCACCGCTGCACCCTTGCTAATCCAGACGGTAGGAATGCCAACCTGATAGGCGCCCCAGACGTCATCGCGCGGGGTATCGCCGACGTACAGCACTTCGTGAGGCGCCAGTTCAAGCATTTCGAGCATTCGGCGAAAAATCCGCGGGTCAGGTTTGCGCAGGCGAACCTCTGCGGAAATTATCACCGCCTCGAACAATTCGGCGACGCCGGTGTCGGCCAACACTTCACGGCCACATTGCGCATCGTCGAAGTTCGACAGCAGACCGAGCCGGTAATGCGGCGCGAGCCGGCGGACCGCCTCAACCCTTTCGTGTGGCGCTGAGGTGACGGCCCGCACCTGACTCATGTGTATTCGAGTCAGTTCCTCGGCGAACGTTTCCGCCTCATGGGGCGCAACCACGGTAATCCGTGCGAGGGTCCGCGCGAAGCGTTCCCAACAAGTAATCTCAATGCCATCACGCTCGCGTTCCTGCGCGATCTCTTCCAACACACGGGTATAAATCTCGATAAAGCCGCCCAGGTCGAAGGCGCTCCCGAGATACTGCCGCAGCCTGGGAAATATCCAAGGCATGGTAGTGCGCATCGGCCGGCCATTTATTTCCATTAGCGGCAGACGTTCGGGTTCCCACCTGACCAGTGTATCGAACAAGTCGAGCACGATTGCCCGGTATTCTCGATTGATCATATTTGAGATCGACCGGCGCGCGCCTCGCAGGCTTTCCGCATCTGCTAGGGTTGTGAAAGCGCCGCTGCCGAACTGAGGAGGGCCAGCAGGTTAAGCACCATGACACCACCATTGAGCGACACTGATAAGCGGTGCAGGCGATCGAATTCGGCCTTACGCGTGGCGTCGGGATTTTGTTCATCGGCCATAATGTGAATTGCATCAATCCGCGGACGCAGCACCGCACCGGCGTAAATCGTCAATCCGAGCGCAATCGCCAACGCTGCCGCGCTGAGTATCCACCACAGCCGCCCAGTCCGCAGCACGCAAAAATAAAGCGCCAGCCCTAAAGCGACTGCGCCGGCAATGTAACCCAACAGATAATAACGGGGGAAAATTCCACTCACCACCTTGGCCGCGTCGGCGCGGGTGAGCACGCGGAAAATTACCGGCGCGCTGAAAATGGAAAAGAAAACCATTCCCCCCAACCAACAGACGAGTGAAAGCAGATAGATGAACAGTGTAAGTGTCATACGTTTACGCGGAACCCTGACTGACCAGTAAAAAAGCTAAGCTTCATCAGTTCAGATAGCGTTTGGGCGCGCCTGGAAGCGGCTGACGCTGTGCGAAACCGGCGTCGACCGGATGCCAGCTCGCCAAGCTGCCAACAAAGAAAGACCACCTGGTCCTCGTCGATTTCCCAAGGGAAATCCACCAGGCCCTGATCGATGTCTTTGAGCAGGCATCCGTGGGATTCGATCCTTTCCGCGGCTTGAGCCAATTGACCGGCGGTTTCGCGCAATTGCGGGTAACGTTCGATTATCTGCGGCAACGGAAGCTGCTGAGCCCCGGGGTCGAACTTGATCAGGTCAGCGATACGGCGGCGGAGTTCACCGGCTCTGGCCTGGAGTTCGGCGATCGCCACTTCGAGCCTTGGAATCAGCTCGTTCGCCTCGGCGGGCGTGAAGACCTTATCAAATCGATAGCTTGGCAAGCTCTACCGACCTCAGCGGCAGCCCTTGGCGACGTTGCGAATCATGCTTATGTTTGCGTTAGAATATTGAGAGTCACAGGGTCCTATACTACGTTAAACCGTTCTTGCCGGGAAAGCGGCGGCTGTCGCTCTCGGGCCCCGGTGGGGTCGCCCCGGAGGTTTTCGTTTAGGCATCGTGCAGGTAAGCTATGGCAGATAAAGGCCAGGGAGAGAAGCACTTCGAAACCGAAGAGGATTTGACGCAGGTTGAAATTCCGCAGACTTTGCCGCTGCTGCCGTTGCGTGGCATCGTTATTTTCCCTAATCAAACTCATCCTTTTTTGGTCTCACGTCCGTCCTCGCTCAACCTGATCGAGGAGGTGGGCCAGTCGCAGCTCATCGCGCTGGCCGCGCAAAAGAATCCGGAAGAAGAAAACCCCGCGCCCGAAGGACTCTATCAGCGCGGGACCGCGGTCCGGATTCTGAAAATGCTCAAGTATCCGGACAAGAGCGTTCGGGTTCTGGTGCAGGGTATCGCGCGCATCGAGCTTCAGCAGTTCACGCAGCGCGAGCCCTACTTCGTCGCATGCGTCGAGCGCCTGCAGGAAACCCTCGTGGCGGATCGCGAGGTCGACGCGCTGCAGGCTAACCTGGTCAGCCAGTTCTCCAAATTCGTCTCCCTGGTCCCATACCTGCCGGACGAGCTCCAGATGATGGCAATGCAGGTGCGGGAACCCGGCCGGCTGAGCGACTTGGTTGCCTCTTATCTTAAAATTGCTATTGAAGAGCTCCAGGATCTGCTAGCGACCCTGGACGTGCGACAGCGTCTGGAAAAGCTGATCGTCATTCTCAGCCGCGAGATCGAATTGCTCGAGCTGGGCCATAAGATCCAGTCGCAGGTTCAGACTGAGCTTAACAAAAACCAGCGCGAGTATTTCCTGCGTCAGCAACTCAAGGCGATTCAGAAAGAACTCGGCGAAACCGATGGCCGTTCGGCCGAGATCGACGACCTCGAAAAGAAAATTGAGGCAGCCAGCATGCCCGAGGAGGCACGCAAGGCGGCCGACAAGGAGCTTGATCGCCTGCGGATGATTCCGCCGGAATCGGCGGAGCACACCGTGGTCAGGACCTATCTGGATTGGCTGGTCGGCCTGCCATGGTCTATCTCGACCGAGGATAACCTCGATATTGCACATGCGCGCCAGGTGCTGGACGAGGATCACTATGACCTCGAAAAGGTCAAAGAGCGCATCCTCGAGTTTCTCGCCGTGCGGAAGCTCAAACGCGACACGAAGGGTCCGATTTTGTGTTTCGTGGGACCGCCGGGTACCGGCAAAACGTCGCTCGGGCGCTCGATTGCGCGGGCACTGGGCCGCAAATTCGTGCGCTTATCGCTCGGCGGTATCCGCGACGAGGCGGAAATCCGCGGCCATCGCCGCACTTACATCGGCTCGCTGCCCGGACGCATCATTCAAGGGCTGCGCAACGCCGGTTCCAACAATCCGCTCTTCATTTTCGACGAGGTCGATAAGCTCGGGGCCGATTTTCGTGGCGATCCGGCTTCGGCGCTGCTGGAAGTGCTTGACCCTGAGCAGAATAGTACTTTTGTCGACCATTATTTGGACGTGCCCTTCGATCTGTCACACGTGTTGTTTATCACCACCGCCAACATGCTCGACACCGTTCCACATGCGCTGCGTGACCGAATGGAAGTGCTGGAGCTGCCGGGTTACACCGAAGAAGAGAAACTTCATATTGTCGATCGCCATTTAGTGCCCAAGCAGCTTAACGAAAACGGCCTGAGTGGCAGGCCGATTGAATTCACCCAGGAAGCGGTCGCGGAGATCATCCGCAGTTATGCGCGCGAAGCGGGCGTGCGTAATCTTGAACGGGAGATAGCGTCACACTGGACCTGCTGCAGCGTTACCTGGGGCCACCTAAGTATTTCTCCGAGGTAGCGGAACGGGCGAACGAACCCGGTGTGGCGACCGGCCTCGCATGGACGCCCAGCGGTGGCGATATCATCTTTGTGGAAAGCACCCGGATGAGCGGGCAGAAGGGGCTCACCCTGACCGGTTCACTCGGCGACGTGATGAAGGAATCGGCCCAAGCCGCGCTGTCGTATATTCGCACGCGGGCCGAGGGTCTCGGCATCGCGCCTGACTTTTATGACAAATCCGATATCCACGTGCACGTGCCTGCTGGCGGGATTCCCAAAGATGGACCCTCCGCAGGGGTGACTATCGCCGCCTCGCTGGCCTCGCTGATGACGGGCAGGCCGGTCCGCTCGGACGTGGCGATGACTGGCGAGATCACACTGCGTGGCAAGGTTCTACCGGTCGGTGGCATCAAGGAAAAAGTGCTCGCCGCCCGCCGTGCGGGAATTCATAGTGTCGCGCTGCCGCGCCGCAATGAACACGATCTCGACGACATCCCCGCCGAGCTTCGCCGTGAAATGGAAATTGTCTTCGTCGACACTGTCGATGATGTGTTGAATCATGTGCTGAGAGCTGACGGCGCCAATCGGCGGATTGACGCCGATTCGGCAACTCCGGCGGAAAGCAGCGAGCATCCTCCGCCTGAAGCAACACATTAACGGCCCCCGCTAGCAGGCTGCGGAAAAAGGCCTTCCGCAGCTTGCTTTCTGTAATCTGCTCTGAAAATGGAAGACAACCTCTCCTAATCCATTCGTCGCTGCCGCTCGTCAGGGCAGGCTCTCCTTGTTGTAATGCGCACGTCGCGGACTCGTTTTTAGTATGCGCACCTCGCGGACTCGTTTGCCCTCGGCTTGCGCTCGGGGCTTCGACTCACCGGCTGCACTTCGTTCCGCCTGGCGAGCTCGGCTCCACTCTGCGCTCCGCCTAGTATTCCCTGGTCAGATATTCACGGGTCCGTTGGACCCGCGACGTTGCACGAAAGTAGAAGGCAAATCCGTAGGGAACGGCTCCTTGCGACCGGTCTCGTCTCTTTCCTGCTTGCCCTACCGCCCAGGCTAATCGCTCCGCGTTGATCCGTCGGCTTGGCTCGGGATGACAAAAAAAGGGCTCCCAGCGTCACAAACCACCACTTTCATGTCAGGGGGAGGGATTGGATGTTCATCTCAGCGCGGGCGGGGCGCAGACCCATGAACAACTTCCCCAGAGGGGGAGAGAACTAAACACTAGCGGAGCTAAAAGGCGGAGCGAGCTAGCGATTCCGCGAGGTGCGAATCAAAAAGGAGAAAGCCAGTTTTTATCGCAGGGTGCGGAAAGACTTTGCATAATCAAATCACCCTGGCTATGGGCGAATGCGCACGGCTAGTTCTGCTCGGCGGCCGCTTGGCCGACTGGGTTTAAGCCGGGCTTGCCGCGATCGTGATAACGGCGGAGAAGTTCACGCCGGGACAGCCACACATCAGCAGGATAAGTCTCCACTGTGCTACCATGGTGAATACGTGCTAGTCCTTCCTGGTTATACAGCAACAGCAGGCCTTTGAAGAAAAGCTTCTCGAGTCGCCGGCGCAACGTAACAGGCTTCTCCCGCACGGTGAAGCCGAGGCGGTAGGCTGCTCTGCTCAGGATGGTGCAGGCATAAATCGCTTCGATTTGGCGGCCGAGCGGGTCGCGCTCAATCCAATTACTGAGGCTTTTCAAATCCTGCCGGAACGCGGCAAAAGGATTGCCGCGCTGGCTGACGAGCTCCAAAATCGCGCGGTTGTCGCAATGCAATTCGCCCAATATCGCGCCCGGCGCGACGATAGTGCGATCCGGGAGAACGACCGGTTCACCGTGATGGCGCGCAATTCGCAGGCAAAGCAAGCCATAAGGGGCACCGGGGATTTCACGGACAGGCCATAGACGTTTGGCGAGCTGTTCCCAGCCAAGCCAAGCCCTCAGCAGACCGCGGGCCTCGCCGGGCCTGGTGCCGCCGGCAATGATTCGCCATGCCAGGCTGGCGTCTTCCGACCGCGTCAGCCGCCGGGTTGCACCTGGGAACGTGCGCGTCGAGCGAAGTCGCCGATCGCGCGACGCTTCATCCGCTAACGGTTCACCGCATTGAGTCCTGGCTGATGGCTGGCCGCTGGGTCCTGTCGTCATGGTCCGTGAAGCCTCGGGAGAAGCGGTCGAAACCGCTATTCGGCGATGGCGCGAAGGTCGTGGCTGGCGAGCCGAGGGAGTAGTGGCGAGTCATCGGACTTTCCTCTTCACACGCTGCTATGGTGCTCCCAAACCATTGGCTGGTGCGATGTGTGGCCGACTTTCTGAATCGCCGGATCAGATTCACACCCGACAACAAATAGTTTGTCGCGGAATGCGGCTCGATGCAAAGCCGTCATTAGTTTTCTTCCCATAGTTGGGATGTTAGCCTTACTCTGTACCTCTTTCAGTCTTTCGAATCCGGATGGAGGCCAGCCCTAAAGCCGATCTCAGCCCTAGAATTTCCGAAGCGTTGGCGCAGCACACCCACGCGGCCGAGGAAGCCCGCAAATGGATTGTCGCGGCCTCGGTGATCCTCTGCACTATCCTCGAAGTGCTTGACAGTTCGATCGTGAACGTCGCGCTGCCTCATATGCAGGGCAGTTTTTCGGCGACGGTTGATGAGGTCACCTGGGTGGTGACGACCTATCTGGTGGCCGCCGGGATTATGATTCCAACCACCGGCTGGATTGCCGGGCGGTTTGGACGCAAACGTTACAGCGCGGTGCAGAGTCAGGCAACTATGATCGCGCTCAATAACATCTACCGGATGCTGACCGGGGTGATGATACTTGCAGTGTCGCTAACCGTACTGCTGCCCCGTCCCGCCGGCAAAGCTCCGGCAGGCGCCCACTGAACGTCAGCTAGAAGCTGACGCTGAGGCCGAATTCCGGGCCGTACATCTGCGCCCGGATGAAATCCCTAACCAGGCCGGAATCAGCTACCTGTTTGTAGTACAGATAATTGGCGCCTATGTAGGGGCGAATTCCCAGCGGAATCTCGGGACTGTTGTAAACGAACCGCCAATGGGCTTCGAAGGCGGCCTGCGACAGGTATACGGTGCCGCCTTCGTTGCGGAACGAATTCCACTTGTTTGCCCAATTGCCCTGTGCGGTCATCTCGAAGTCGACCGGACCGGCGATATGACGGCGAGCTTCCAGCCCAATTGTAGGAAGCGGCAGTTCGCGCTCATGGAAACGGCCACGAGCCAGGAAAGGGCCCCTGATGAACTTGGGGTGACCGTCGCGGATACGAAAGTCGAGATAGACGAATTCCAGCCCGATCCCGCCGCGTAGGTCCCATCCGCGTAGCAGCGTCGGAAGCCTGTCTTCATAGCGCTCATACAGAGACGTAAAGCGCCGCTGATAGAGCAGATCGAACGCGAACCATCGCGTGCCGCCCGTCGACAGCAACTGGTTGGGTGCGATTGTCCCATCATTGAAGTAAAGCGGCTGATGCGCTCCGGCGGCACCGTAATTGACGTAATAGCGAGCCTGAAACTGGAGCGCATTCACCGTATTGAACCAGAACGTGGTCCGCAATGAAGGTAGTTGCAAGGTGCTCAGGCCAAGGTCGCCGCTGAGCTGCAGTGCGGAACCTTGGCCCTGCGAGGGGAGACGGAGGAGACGGTTGTTACTGCGGCGCACAATGCTGTTCGGATCGACGAACTCCCAGCCATCGCCGAAAGTGAGATCAAATTGGTGCCGCCGCGGCGTCAGTAGCGTATTGGACGCGGTCGAAGGGTTATCGGGCTCGTCAGCATTACTCAGCCCGGTTTGTAGCAGTCCGCAAACAACGAGGAACAACATCGCCAACCAGCGTATAAACCTCACAGATCTTCCTCCTTCGATCTGGCGACCTCGACAATCGTGTTCATATAGCAGGCGATTGACCCTATTGGAAGATGGTTGACGACAATAGCGTGCGGCAAGGTGCCTTGCCAGAACAGGTCGAGGGAGCGCAAGCGCGAGAAGATAAAGAGATAGCAGCGTCACTAAGAGGCTGTGGAAAAAGGCCTTACGCACCCTCTTTCCCTCTCTACAATCTCCCCCAGAGGGGATTCATGAGCAAATAGGTTTTTCCGCATCCTGCCAAGAGGGCTCGGTTTTGAGACTGTTCCGGAACGCTTCACGATTAAGGTTTATCGCCTGACGCAAAACGTTAAGGGGGAGTTGGCCCATCAAATCGTTCGGAGCGCTCCCTGGCTGTTACGGCGATGGCACCGGAAATGTAACGGCAGAGGCGCTCGCTCGTATACACATTGGGCGTCCAACAGACTTTGAGGATCTAAGCAGGCTGCTGGGCTATCAGGCAGAATGAAAATCAAACGCATTGTTTCGATAGTAGTTGGACTGTTAATGCTGCTTACGGTCGCAGGGTGCTCCGACACCGCAGTTGGCGGAGTGCTGGGTGCCGGCGGCGGCGCGCTGGTTGGTTCCGCCGTCGGGCATCCGCTGGCTGGCGCATTGATTGGCGGTATCGGCGGTGCCGCGGTTGGCTATGGCATCGGCCACAGCTCGCGTGCTGAGCCGCCCTCCTATGATCCGTATTACGGACCGCGCGGCTACTATTAATCTCTCGGGGCCTCAATCCTGAACTTGCGAACAATAGTCAATCAAGTATCGTCGGCGCCCGAAGCCTTGCTGGCGTGAACGAAATCACTATGGTTATAGTGACTGCTTCAGGGTGACGCCCGGCCAGCATGGTCAACGTCTGCGGACTGTACTGATTGTAGACGACGAGACTGAGTCACAATTCCCCCTATCGGTTGGGCTCGCGCAATTTAGCCAATCTTCGACGAGAATCACGGCATGCCGTTGGAAAAGGCCGCGACCGCCGCGCCGACGAGGATGGAGTTGGAGTGCGGCACGCGAAATCAGGTAGCCATCTGCCCAAACAGACGACGTTTCACTAGCTCAACCAGCATCAGATACGTGCCGGTGGCGAGCACCAGAAAGCCAAAATAACTGGCGGGCAGCGGGACGAATCCTAACGCGGCGCCCAACCTCGAAAACGGAAGGATTATCCCGGCGAGAACAACGGCGATCGTTGTGCTCGCCAGCGGCAGACTCGGCCAATTACTCCACGGGCTGCCGGCAGTGCGGATTACAAACAAGACCAGCGTTTGCGTCGCGAGTGACTCGACGAACCAGCCGGTGTGGAACAGTGCTTCGGAGGAATGAAAGACCGTGAGCAGGATGAAGAAGGTCAGGAAATCATAGATAGAGCTGATCGGACCGATGAAGACCATGAAATTACGGATCAGGCTTATATTCCAATGCTGTGGCTTGCGAATATATGCGGGGTCGACGTTGTCAGTCGGAATAGTAACCTGGGCCAGATCGTACAGGAAATTGTTCAGCAGAATCTGCGTCGGTTGCATCGGCAGAAACTTCAGGAAAAGCACCGCGCCTGCCATGCTGAACATATTTCCAAAATTCGAACTGGTGCCCATCAATATATATTTGAAGACGTTGCCGAACGCCTTGCGCCCTTCGATAATCCCGTTGTGCAGGACGTCGAGCTTGCGCTCCAGCAGAATAACCTCCGCCGCGTCCTTGGCGACATCGACCGCTCCCGCCACCGAGATTCCAACGTCGGCCGCGTGCAATGACGGCGCATCGTTGATGCCGTCGCCAAGATAACCGACCACGTGGCTGCGGCTCTTGAGGGCTCGGATGATGCGATTCTTTTGCGCCGGCGAAACGCGCGCAAAAACGTCGACTTCTTCGGCGACCTGCGCAAGCGCCATATCCCCGGTCCGTTCAAGCTCCTCGCCCAGCACAATTCGCTCAGTGTCGATTCCTACCCGCCGGCAGACGTAACGGGTGACCAGTTCGTTGTCTCCGGTAATAACTTTCACCTGCACCCCGTCGCGGCGCAGCGCTTCGAGTGATTCGGCGGCGCCGTCCAGCGGCGGATCGACGAAGGCGAGAAACCCCGCCAGTGTCATGTCACGCTCGTCGTCCGGGCCGAATCCCTCCCTCCCCTCGGTAAGACGGTAAGCCACCGCGAGTACCCGCAATCCCTCCATGCCCAGCGCCTGATACGCGCTCTCGCAACGGCCGATGGCGGCGGCGTCCAGAGGGCGCTGCATCCCGCCGGCGTCGAACTTTGTGCTCACCGCCAGAACCGATTCAGGCGCCCCTTTTGTGATGAGCATGCATTGGCCGTCCCGTTCAACAACGATAGACAGCCTGCGGCGCTCGAAGTCGAAGGGGATTTCATCAGTCTTCTGATAGCCGCCATCGTCGAGTTTTGCAGGAAACTTCAGGATTGCCTCGTCCAGCGGACTCTTGATTCCCGTTTCGAAGCGGCTGTTTAGATATGCGAGGAAAAGCGGACGCTGATCGGCCTGACCGCATGGTTCGACCGAACGAGCCAGGCTCATCTCACCAGTAGTGATGGTGCCGGTCTTGTCAGTGCATAGTATGTCGATGCTGCCGAAGTTCTCGATCGCCGCCAGATGTTTGACGATAACTTTCTTCCGCGACATCCTGACCGCTCCGCTGCCGAGCGTGACAGTAGTGATCATCGGCAGAAATTCCGGCGTGAGGCCGACGGCGAGAGCGGTCGCAAAGAGTAACGATTCGAGCACCCCGCGATGCATACTGACGTTGACCGCGAGAATGAAGATCACCAGCAACACCACAGTCTTCATGATGAGGATGCCGAACTGCCGGGTGCCGCGGTCGAATGCAGTTTCCGGCGGCCGCGCCGCCAGACGCATTGCGATATCGCCAAAGGCAGTCTGTCGTCCCGTCGCAAATACCACCGCCTTAGCCGATCCACTCACGACCGATGTCCCGAGAAAGACCACATTGAGGGAGTCGGGAGTCACGGGCGTGGGTCCGTCATCTGCCTCCTTGTCGACCGGCATCGACTCGCCGGTAAGCGCCGCCTGCTGGACGTGCAGATGTGCGCTCTCGATCAGGCGCGCGTCGGCCGGCACCAGGTCGCCGGCGGAAAGCCTCACGACGTCGCCGGGCACAAGCTGGCGCCGGCTGACCTCGAGCCACCTCCCGTCGCGCAGAACCGTCGCGGTGGGGGCGACTTGCTCCCTCAGGCGCCTAACCGCGCGATCTGAGCGATAGGTCTGGAAGAAATTGAGGGCGACGCTGAGCACGACTATCGTCAGGATAATCAGCGCGTCGAGTAATTCGCCGACAAACACCGAGAGCACGCTCGCCGCCAGCAGAATCACAACCAGAGGGTTGGTGCAAAAATGCAGGAACTCGACCAACGCCCGGGTCCGATGAATTTCACCCGGTTCGTTGGGACCGAATTCCGACAGGCGTCGTTCTGCTTGCGCGGATTCGAGGCCACGCTCAGAGACACCAAGCCGCTTGAATAGCTGCGCTAAAGATTCAAGCGGCAGTGCGTTCGCGGCGGACGAACGGCCCAGCTCGCTGGAAGCGGTTCTTTCAGGTCTGGGTGCCAACGCCATATGATTCGCCTGTTTTAGTCCGAGCCGGCACGCAACGAAGCACCCTGTTTCCCGAGCAATCTTCGCCGGCGGCAGATACATACATAGGAGCACTGCATAAATATAACTGAGTCGCCATCCGCGATGCTGGCTCCCGCGGTTTACAAGTTATTGTAGAGTCTAACGCCGGCGTCTAACACTGTGCACATTGCGGCTCGCTTGACATTTGTAGGCCGCAAGGCTTACGCAAAACCTAGCAGGCTGCGGAAAAAAGCCTTCCGCACCCTGCTTTCCCTCTCTGTAATCTCCCCCAGAGGGGGAGAACTAAACACTAGCGGAGCCGAAAGGCGGAGCGAGCTAACGAGTCCGCGAGGTGCGAATCAAAAAGGAAG